>Ga0181529_10005337_pt1 | contig 13515 bp, 12 predicted proteins | sample PEATcosm2014_Bin_36_FD_119763 | JGI IMG/M metagenome (GOLD analysis project Ga0181529, IMG submission 119763) | Peatland microbial communities from MTU Mesocosm Facility, Houghton, MI, USA - PEATcosm2014_Bin10_30_metaG | ecosystem: Environmental > Terrestrial > Soil > Wetlands > Peat | place... | reverse complement strand
GCGCGCGGGCCCGGAGGCGTTATTGTAGGGGAGCTTCGATGAAATCTCTCGTCCTCGCCAGCCTAGGGTTGGCGGCCTTGCTGGCTGGCATGCCCGCCGCGACGGCCAAGACCCTCGTCTATTGCTCGGAAGGCAGTCCGGAAAACTTCACGCCGGCCCTCAACACCACCGGCACCACCTTCGACGCGGCGCGGCCAGTCTATGACCGCCTCACTGAATTCAAGCGCGGCACCACGGAGGTCATTCCCGGTCTGGCCGAGAGTTGGGACATCGCCGACGGCGGCAAGACGATCACCTTCCACCTGCGCAAGGGCGTCAAGTTCCACGGCGTCAAGGATTTCACGCCGACGCGCGATTTCAACGCCGACGACGTGCTGTTCTCGATCAACCGTCAATGGAAAGAGGACAACCCCTACTTCAAGGTGTCGGGCGGCAAGTACGACTACTTCAACGACATGGACATGCCGGCGTCGATCGACTCGGTGACCAAGACCGACGACTACACCGTCGTCCTCAAGTTGAAGGAGCCGAACACCCCCATCCTCGCCAATTTCGCGATGGACTTCATGGCGATCGGCTCGGCCGAATACGCCGACTTCCTGCTGAAGAAGGGGACGCCCGAGCAGTTCGACCAGACGCCGGTCGGCACCGGTCCGTTCTATTTCGTCGCCTATCAGAAGGACTCGGTGATTCGCTTCAAGAAGAATCCCGACCACAATTTTGGCGAGAAGGCGCTGGTTGACGATCTCGTCTTCGCCATCACCCCCGACGCGACCGCGCGCTACGCCAAGCTGAAAGCCGGCGAGTGCCACGTCAACGGCTATCCGCGGCTCGCCGACGTGCCGGAGATGGAGAAGGACGCGACGCTGAAGGTCGTCCACCAGCCCGGCCTCAACATCGCCTATTGGGCGTTCAACATGACCAAACCGCCGTTCGACAAGCTCGAGGTGCGGCAGGCGCTGTCGATGGCGATCGACCGCGACGCGATCATCAAGGACGTCTATCTCGGCGCTGGCGACAAGGCCAAGACGCTGATCCCGCCGACCATGTGGTCATATGACGACAAGATCGCCGACTATGCTTACGATCCCGAGAAGGCCAAGGCGTTGCTCGCCAAGGCCGGGGTGAATACCCCGCTCGATATCGACCTGTGGTATCAGCCGGTGCAACGCCCCTACAATCCGAACGGCAAGCGCATCGGCGAAATGATGCAGGCCGACCTCGCCAAGATCGGCGTCAACGCCAAGCTCGTCACCTTCGAGTGGGGCGAGTACCGCAAGCGCCTTGAGAACGCCGAGGACAACACTGGCCAGATGGGTTGGACGGGCGACAACGGCGACCCGGACAACTTCTTCTTCCTGCTCGGCTGCCCCGACGGCAAGCCGGGCGCCAACAACATCCCGAAGTGGTGCAACGCGGAGTTCAACGACCTGCTCGCCAAGGCGCGGTCGATTTCCGACCAGGCCGAGCGCGCCAAGCTTTACGCCCGGATGCAGGAGATCGAGCACGACGAACAGCCGGAGCTCTTGCTCGCCCACTCGATCGTCTACGAGGCGACGCGGGCCAATGTCGAGGGTTACAAGCAGAGCCCGCTCGGCACGCACGCGTTCCAAGGCGTCGACGTCAAGTAAGCAGGCGAGGGGCCCGTCCGTTACCACGGGCGGGCCCCGAACCTCACGAACGCGCCAATGCTCGTTTATTTCCTCCGTCGCCTCGCGCTGACCGTTCCGACGTTCATTGCGCTGATGTTCGTCACCTTCGCCGCGATCCGGCTTGTGCCGGGGGATCCGGTCGAAGTGCGCGTCGGCGAGCACGGCATTTCGCCGGAACGGCTCGCCTATTTCCGCCATCAGCTCGGCCTCGATCTGCCGGTCTGGCAGCAGTTTCTCGACTATTGCTGGCGACTGCTGCACGGCGATTTCGGCGTCTCGCTGTCGACCCAAACCAAGGTGTTGACCGAGTTCTTCACGCTGTTCCCGGCGACGGTCGAATTGTCGCTGTGCGCGATGCTGTTTGCGATCGCCGTCGGCGTGCCGGCAGGCGCGGTCGCGGCGGTCAAGCGCGGCAGCGTGTTCGACCAGGGGCTGATGACCATCTCACTGTTCGGCTATTCGATGCCGATCTTCTGGTGGGGCCTGCTGCTGATCATGTTCGTCTCGGTGAAGCTCGAGTGGCTGCCGGTCTCGGGCCGCATCGATCTCATCAACTATTACTTCGACCAGCCGACCGGCTTCATGCTGATCGACACGCTGCTGTCGGGCGAGAGCGGCGCCTTTCTCGACGCCGTCCGCCACTTGATCCTACCGGCGATCGTGCTCGGCACCGTGCCGCTCGGCGTGATCGCGCGCATGACGCGCTCGTCGATGCTGGAAGTGCTGTCGGAGGACTATGTCCGCACGGCGAGGGCCAAGGGCCTGTCGCCGTTCCGGGTCATCGGCGTTCACGCGCTGCGCAATGCGTTGCTGCCGGTCGTCACCGTCATCGGCCTTTCGGTGTCGAGCCTGCTCGCCGGCGCGGTGTTGACCGAGACGATCTTTTCCTGGCCCGGGGTCGGCCATTGGCTGATCGAATCGATCAGCCGACGCGACTACCCGGCGTTGCAGGGCGGCGTGATGCTGGTTTCGACGGTCGTGATCGGCGTCAACCTTGTCGTCGACCTCGTCTATGGCGCGATCAATCCGAGGATCCGCCATGGCCGCTGACGTCGCGCTTCCCGCCGTGTCGAGCGAAGAAGCCGCCGAGGTTCTCGCCCAACCGACGCCGCTCGCCGCGTTCTGGGCCGCCTTCCGCGAGAACCGCGGCGCGGTGTTCGGCCTCGTCGTGATTTCCACGATCGCGCTGATCGCCATCTTCGCCAACTTCATCGCGCCGCATTCACCGATCGAGCAGTTCCGCGACGCCGTGCGCGCGCCGCCGATCTGGGAGCAGGGCGGCGCCTGGCGCTACGCGCTCGGCACCGACGGCGACGGCCACGACACGCTGTCGCGGCTCATCTTCGGCGCGCGCGTGTCGCTGTTCATCGGCCTTTCGGTGATGAGCGTGTCGTTCGTGGTCGGCGTCGTGCTCGGCCTTCTGGCCGCTTCGGTCGGGTCGCTGGTCGACGTCATCATTACCCGCGTCATGGACCTGATCATGGCGGTGCCAAGCCTGGTGATGGCGATCCTGGTCGTCGCCGTGCTCGGCCCGAGTCTCGCCAACACCATCGTGGCGGTGACGATCGTCTATTTGCCGCGCTACGTCCGGCTGGTGCGCGCCTCCGCGCTCGGCGAACTGACCAAGGACTACGTCACCGCCGCGCGTGTCGCCGGCGTCGGACCGCTGCGATTGATGGTGTCGACTGTGTTGCCCAATTGTCTCGCGCCCCTGATCGTTCAGGCGGCGCTCGGCGTCTCCGACGCCATTCTCGAAGCGGCGGGGCTCGGCTTCCTCGGCCTCGGCGCCCAGGCGCCGACGCCGGAATGGGGCACGATGCTCGCCGACTCGCGCGAGTTCATCCGCTCGGATCCCTGGATCGTCGCGCTGCCCGGCCTGGCGATCCTCATCGCCGTCGTCGCGATCAACCTGACCGGCGACGGGCTGCGCGACGCGCTCGATCCCAGAATGCGGCGGACCTGAGCGATGGCGCTGCTCGAAGTCCGCAACCTTACCGTCGCCTTCGCCACTCGACACGGCGACTTCGTCGCCGTCGACGGCCTCGACATCACCGTCGACCGCGACGGCGTGCTGGCGATCGTCGGCGAATCCGGCTCAGGCAAGTCGGTGGCGATGCTAGCGGTGATGGGGCTGTTGCCGTTCACCGCCAGGGTGACCGCTGACCGCATGACGTTCGACGGCGCCGACCTGTTGACGATGACGCCGGCCCAGCGCCGCCGCATCGCCGGCAAAGACCTGGCGATGATCTTCCAGGAACCGATGTCGTCGCTGAATCCCTGCTTCACGGTCGGCTTCCAGATCAACGAGGCGTTGAAAGCCCATCTTGGCCTCGATCGCCGCGCCCGGGCCAAACGCGTCGTCGAACTGCTGGCGGAAGTCGGCATTCCCGATCCGGCCCGCCGCGCGCGCGCCTATCCGCACCAGCTTTCGGGCGGCATGAGCCAGCGGGTGATGATCGCCATGGCGCTCGCCTGTCGGCCGAAGCTGCTCATCGCCGACGAGCCGACCACTGCGCTCGACGTGACGATCCAGGCGCAGATCCTTGATCTGCTGCTGTCGCTCAAACAGCGCAACGGCATGGCGTTGGTGCTGATCACCCACGACATGGGCGTCGTCGCCGAGACTGCCGATCGCGTCATCGTTCAATACGCCGGACAGCAGGTCGAGGAGAATGCGACCGGCGCGCTGTTCGCCGATCCTCATCACCCCTACACCGCCGCGTTGCTCGCCGCTTTGCCCGAGCGCGCGACGGCGCGCCGGTTGCCGGCGATTCCTGGCGTCGTGCCAGGCCAGTTCGACCGGCCGCGCGGCTGCCTGTTCGCGCCGCGCTGCGCCCACGTCTTCGACGCTTGCCGCCGCGCCGCGCCGCCTCGCGCCCCGGCCGAGCTCGGTCGCGCCTTGTGCTACACGCCGCTCAGCGGCGGCGAGCCGGCGCCGAGGCCGGTGGACGAGGGAGCGGCGGCATGAGCGCGGTGATCGAAGCGCGCGCCCTGTCGCGCGAATACGTCGTCTCGCGCGGCGCCTTCCGGCCGCCGGCGGTCGTCCACGCACTCGACGGCGTGTCGTTTTCGCTCGAGGCGGGGCGCACGCTGGCGGTCGTGGGCGAATCCGGTTCGGGCAAGTCGACGCTGGCGCGCCTGTTGACGCTGATCGAGCCGCCGAGCGCTGGCGCGCTGCTTATCGAGGGCGAGGACGTCGCTTCCGCCGATCGCGCTCGCCGCCGACGCTTGCGTCAAGACGTGCAGATGGTGTTCCAGAATCCCTACGGCTCACTGAACCCGCGTCAGCGGATCGGCAAGGCGCTGGAGGAGCCGCTGCTCGTCAACACCCGGCAATCGGGGGCCGAGCGCGAGGCGGCGGCGCGCGCAATCATGGCCAAGGTTGGCCTGCGGCCTGAGTTCTTCCACCGCTATCCGCACATGTTCTCCGGCGGCCAGCGCCAGCGCATCGCCATCGCGCGCGCGCTGATGCTGAGGCCAAAGATCCTGGTGCTCGACGAACCGGTGTCGGCGCTCGACGTGTCGATCCGCGCCCAAGTGCTCAACCTCCTCGCCGAGCTGCAGGAGGAGTTCACGCTCGCCTATGTGTTCGTTTCGCACGACCTGTCGGTCGTCCATCACATCGCCGACGAGGTGATGGTCATCTATCTCGGCTATGCGGTCGAGCTTGGCGGGCGCGATGCGATCTTCTCCGCGCCGCAGCACCCCTATACGCGCGCGCTGCTGTCGGCGACGCCGGTCGCCGATCCGACCGCCAAGCGCGAGCGCATCCTGCTCAAGGGCGAACCGCCGTCGCCGATCGCCCCGCCGCCTGGCTGTCCGTTCAATCCGCGTTGCTCCCTCGCCTTCGACCGCTGTCGCAAGGAAAAGCCGCCGCTCGAAGTCAAGCAGGGACGCGCGGTAGCGTGCTGGGCCGTGACGTCGTGAGCGAAGACTACGACTTCGTCGTCGTAGGCGCCGGCTCGGCCGGCTGCGTGCTCGCCAACCGACTCTCCGCCGATCCGCGTCATCGCGTGCTGCTGCTCGAGGCGGGCGGCCGCGACAACTGGATCTGGCTGCACATTCCCGTCGGCTATCTCTTCGCGATCGGCAGTTCACGCGCCGACTGGCGGTTCAAGACCGCGGCGGAAGCGGGCCTTAACGGCCGGGCGATCGCCTATCCGCGCGGCCGCGTGCTCGGCGGGTCCTCCGCCATCAACGGCATGATCTACATGCGCGGCCAGGCCGCTGACTACGACGGCTGGCGCCAGCTCGGCCTCGAGGGTTGGAGCTGGGACGACGTGCTGCCGTTCTTCAAGCGTCACGAGGATTATCACGGCGGCGCTGACGCGTTGCATGGCGTGGGCGGCGAATGGCGGATCGAACGACCGCGCATCGCCTGGCCGATCCTCGACGCGGTGCGCGACGCCGCGGCCGAGGTCGGGATCGCCAAGGTCGACGATTTCAACCGCGGCGACAACGAAGGCTCCGCCTATTTCGACGTCAATCAGCGGCGCGGGCGGCGCTGGAGTGCGGCGCGCGGCTTCCTCAAGCCGATCCTCAACCGCCCGAACCTGCGCGTCGTCACCGGCGCCCACGTCGAGCGGCTGGTCTTCGAGGGCCGACGCGCTGTCGGCGTGCGCTATCGCGCCGGCGGAATCGGTCGCGAGGCGCGCGCCCGCGGCGAAATCGTGCTCGCCGCCGGGGCGATCGGCACGCCGCAATTGCTTGAGCTGTCGGGCGTCGGCCGTCCCGAGATCGTCGCGTCGCTCGGCCGCGACCTTGTCCACGCCTCGCCCGGCGTCGGCGAAAATTTGGAGGATCATCTGCAGTTGCGTGCGATCTTCCGTATCGCCGGCGCGCGCACGCTCAACGTCGAATACCGTTCGCTGGCGCATCGCGCCGGCATGGCGCTCGACTACGCGCTGCGACGACGCGGGCCAATGACCATGGCGCCCTCGCAAGTCGGCGTCTTCGCCAGAAGCTCGCCCGACTTCGCCACCGCGAACCTCGAGTTCCACGTTCAGCCGCTGTCGCTCGATCGTTTCGGCGAGCCGTTGCACGCCTTTCCCGCCATCACGTTGAGCGTCTGCAACCTCCGACCGACGAGCCGCGGCTCGAGCCATGCGGTCGGCCCCGATCCGCTTGCCGCGCCGGCGATCCAGCCGAACTACCTGTCGACCGAAGAGGATGGCCGCGTCGCGGTCGATTCGATCCGGCTCGCGCGCCGCATCGCCGCGGCGCCGGCGCTCGCGCCTTTCCGGCCTGAGGAATATCTGCCCGGCGCGGCGGCCGAGAGCGACGCCGAACTTAGGCGCGCCGCCGGAGACATCGGCACGACAATCTTTCACCCAGTCGGAACGGCGAAGATGGGGCGCGGCGAAGACCCCATGGCGGTGGTCGACGCTTCGCTCAAGCTGCGCGGCGTCGGCGGAATCCGCATCGCCGACGCGTCGGTGATGCCGCGCATCACTTCCGGCAACACCGCCGCGCCGACGATGATGATCGCGGAAAAGGCGGCGGCGATGATCCTCGCCGACACGAAGGCGGGCTGACGTGAGCGGGTCGCTTGAAACCCCGATCGACGGCCGCCAGTCCGAGGCGGCGCTGGCCATCGCCCGAGGCGTCAGGCGGCTCCTCAGAGCGCACGGCTTCGCCACCGTCACCGAGCTGCCGCTGACCAGCGGCCGGCGCGCCGACGTCGTCGGCGTCAATGCTGACGGCGCGCTGGTGATCGTCGAGATCAAGTCGTCGGTCGCCGACTTTCGCGCCGACCACAAGTGGCGCGACTACCTCGCTCATTGCGACCGGCTCTATTTCGCCGTCGACTCCGACATGCCGCTCGCCGTCATGCCCGAAGATGCGGGCCTGATCGTCGCCGATTCTTACGGCGGCGAGATTCTGCGCGAGCCGCCAGCGCGGGCGATCGCGCCGGCGGCGCGGCGCGCGGCGCTGCTGCGTTTCGCGTTCGCCGCCGCCGACCGTCTGCATCGGCTCGCCGACCCCGGCGCGGCGCCGGAAACCTGATCGCCGACGCGCGCAACTTGCGACGACAGGGCAATTTGGCCACAATTGCTCGCGGTTCGAGCGGCGCTCAAGCCGCCGGACAGACGTCAGGGAGGATTATGGCAATGCGTAAATTGCTTTTGGCCGCGGCGATGCTGGTGGCCGGCGGCGCAAGCGCGAGCGCGGCGGGGCTCACGTTGACGAGCCCGGACATCAAGCCCGGCGCGCGAATCGCCGACGAGCAGGTCGCCAACGGTTTCGGCTGTTCCGGCGGCAATGTCTCGCCGGCGCTCAGTTGGTCGGGCGCGCCCAACGGAACCAAGAGCTTCGCGCTGAGCGTCTACGATCCCGATGCGCCGACCGGCAGCGGCTTCTGGCATTGGGTGATGTTTGACATTCCCGCCAACGTGACGTTGCTGCCCAAGAACGCCGGCGACCCCAAGGCGACCCTCGCCCCCGCTGGCGCGATCCAGGGAAACAATGACTCCGGCTCGCAGGGCTATTTCGGCCCTTGTCCGCCCAAAGGCGACAAGCCGCACCACTATCACTTCCAGATCTTCGCCGTCGACGTCGCCAAGCTCGACGCCGACGCGAGCGCTTCACCCGCCGTGGTCGGCTTCAACCTGCACTTCCACACGCTGGCGAAAGCGACGCTTACCGGGATTTGGAGTCGTTAGCGCCCGACGCCGCATCGACGGCGCGTGCGACCGGTTTGGGCGGACAGGCTTCGTCGAACAGGGCGGCGGCGCCGTCGGCGGCGAGCGGACGGAGCGCCACAGGCGCGGGATGAGGCGCATCGGACGCGGCGGCGTCGGCGATGAAGCTGACGACGGCGTCGCCGCCGCTCCGCTTCAGCTTGCAGAAGCTGCGCAACGACACGGCGAGCCGCGCCGGCGCTTCGGTCGAGAGGCGGCCGGTGCGGAATTCGGCGCCCTGCGGATAGAAGATGAGATAGGCGCCGGCGCCGGACAGATTGAGCGCCGCGCCGGTGTCGGCGTCGCGCACGGCCAGCGTTGTCGTCACGGTCGCGCCGCCGCGACGATAGGCGAACGCCGCTTCCAGCGTCGCGCGGCGGCCATTGACGGGGTCGGCGAGCGGCGCCGACGCCCTGGCGACGAATTGCGAGGCCGACGGCGACTTGGCGTCGATCGCGAGGCCCGCGAGTCCGCTCGGCTGCGCGTCGGCGAGGATCGGGTTCGCCGGCTCGACCCACGCCGTCGCCAGACGCGAAATACGCAATTCGTCGGCGCTCATCCAGTGGATGGATTCGGCGGGCGTCGTCATCGTCAGTTTCATCACCGGATCGGCGACGCCCATCTCGGCGAAATAGTCGGCGACGTCGTAGTCGACAGAATCGTCGGCGGCGAGCTTGGCGGTGGTGGTTGATTTTTGTTCGCCGACAAAATGGCGCGACAGCTCCAGTTTGATGCCGGCGAACTTCAGATAGCGAACCTTGTAGAGCTTCTTGACCTCCGTCTGCCTAATGACCTCGGTCATCTGGTGCACGCCGATGTAGGATTGCGGGCTGACGTAGCGCTCGACGCCGCCGGCGAGCGCCAAGGTGCAGGCCGAGGCGCAATACGCGCCGCGTGAATCGGCGACGCCCTTGATCTCGCCACAGGTCTTGGCGCCCTTTACGCAGGGCGAGAGCTTGGTGTGGGCGACGACCACCGCCAGACGCTTGGCGCGGATCAGGCGACCCATCGCCATCGCGTCATCGACCGCGCCGCCAGCCGAGTTGATGACGATCGGCAGACGCCGATCGCCGGCCGCGTTCAGCGTGCGCTCGAGCGCGTCGGCGGAACCGGTGACGATCTTGCCCTCGGCCGAGATCCATTCGGGGCAATCGGGTCGACAGGCTGCGTTGTCGCTACGCACTTTGACGAAGCGCATCGGCGCAGCGGCGTTCGGCGCTGCGTGCGGCCCCGCTAACGCGCGGCCAAGCGGCGTCCCGCCCTCCGCCGCAACGCTAAGAACGAGGGAGGCGAAAAGCGATGTGGCGCAAAAGAGAAATCGGCGTGCGCTGAGTGAGCGGAAACGGACCGACGACATTGCGTCATTATCGCGTCGCCGCCGTGCGATGTCGAGGACTTTGGCAATTTCCCTCTCGGGCCCTGGTGTGCTAACGAGCCGCGCATGACGACCCGCATCGACCGCCGTTTTGCCGCCTTGCGCGCCGAGGGGCGCGCCGCGCTCGTCACGTTCGTGATGGCCGGCGATCCCGACTTGGCGACTTCGCTGGCGATCGTCAAAGCTCTGCCGAAAGCCGGCGCCGACGTGATCGAAATCGGCATGCCGTTCAGCGATCCGATGGCCGACGGGCCGGCAATCCAGGCCGCGGGCCTGCGCGCTCTGCATGGCGGCCAGACCCTGCGCAAGACGTTGGCGCTGGCGCGCGCGTTCCGAGAAACCGACGCCGATACTCCGATCGTGCTGATGGGATATTACAATCCGATTTACGTCTATGGCGTCGAAGCTTTTCTGCGCGACGCCAACGCAGCCGGCGTCGACGGCCTGATCGTCGTCGATCTGCCGCCGGAAGAAGACGAGGAGTTGTGCGTGCCGGCGCTGAAGGCCGGGCTCAATTTCATTCGCTTGGCGACGCCGACGACGGACGATCAACGCCTGCCGGCGGTGCTCGCCAACACCTCGGGTTTTGTCTACTATGTTTCCATCACGGGCGTGACGGGAGCGGCCGCGGCCGACCCCGCCAAGACCGGCGCCGCCGTTGCGCGCATCAAACGTCATACCCACCTACCGGTTGCGGTCGGCTTTGGCGTCAGGGACGCGACGAGCGCGGCCGCGATCGCCGGCGTCGCTGACGGCGTGGTGGTGGGCTCAGCGCTGGTCGAGGCGCTTCGCGCTTCGCTGGTCGACGGCAAGGCGGGGCCAAAGACGGTCGACGCCGTAGCCAATCTGGCGCGGACGATCGCCGCAGGCGTGCGCAGCGCCGCCAAGGCGGATCAGCAGACAGGGGCTCGCCAATGAATTGGATATCAAACGTCGTCCCGCCGAAAATTCGCTCGCTGCTGCGCCGGGAAACCCCGGAGAATTTGTGGGTTAAGTGCCCCGAGAGCGGTCAGCTGGTCTTTCACAAGGACCTTGAGGCCAACCTGATGGTGGTGCCGGGCTCCGGCTACCATATGGCGATCGAGCCCCGGGCGCGGCTGACGTCGCTGTTCGACGACGGCGTCTACGAAGAACTGCCGGTCCCCGAGACGTTGACGGACCCGCTGAAGTTCCGGGACGTCAAGCGCTACGCCGACCGGCTCAAAGAGCATCGCGCCAAAACCGGATCCGACGATTCCGTCATCGTCGCGCGCGGCGCGATCGAGGGCATGGCGGCGATGGTTGGGGTGCACGACTTCGCCTTTCAGGGCGGCACGCTCGGCGTCGCCGCCGGCGAAGCGATTGTCGAGGGCATGAGCGAAGCGGTCGAGCGCCGCACGCCCTTCATCATCTTCACCGCCTCGGGCGGCGCGCGCATGCAGGAAGGCATGTTCGCGCTGATGCAGATGCCGCGCACGACGGTCGCGGTGCAGCGCCTGCGCGCCGCCAAGCTGCCCTACATCGTCGTGTTGACCAATCCGACCACCGGCGGCGTCACCGCCTCCTACGCCATGCTCGGCGACGTGCATATCGCCGAGCCGGGCGCTGTCATCGGTTTCGCCGGCGCGCGCGTGATCGAGCAGACGGTGCGCGAACGCCTGCCGGAAGGGTTCCAGCGCGCCGAGTTCCTGCAGGCGCACGGCATGGTCGACATGGTGGTGCCGCGGCCGCAGATGCGCGCGACGCTGGCGCGGCTGTGCCGGTTGCTGACCGCGACGCAGAGCGCGCCGGCGGCGGCCTGACGTCGGCTGCGGGCGGAAAGCGGCATGGCTGCGATCGACGCCGTCCTCGAGCGATTCGCGCTTCTCCATCCGCGCAAGATCGACCTGTCGCTCGACCGCGTCGAACGGCTGCTTGTCGATCTCGGCTCGCCGCATCGCCGCCTGCCGCCAGTCGTTCACGTCGCCGGGACCAACGGCAAGGGCTCGACCGTCGCCTTCATGCGCGCCGCGCTTGAAGCCGCGGGCAAACGCGTTCACGTCTACACCTCGCCGCATCTGGTGCGATTCAACGAGCGCATCCGCCTCGCCGGCGAACTGGTCGACGACGAACAGCTCGGCGACGCGTTGGCGCGCAGCGAGGCGATCAACGCCGGCCGGTCGATCTCGGTGTTCGAGATCACCACCGCCGCCGCGTTCGTCTTGTTCAGCGAGACGCCCGCCGACTACTTGTTGCTCGAAGTCGGGCTCGGCGGCCGCTACGACGCAACCAACGTGATCGAGCGGCCGGCGGCGACAGTGATCACGCCGGTGTCAATCGACCACACTGAATTCCTTGGCCCGACGGTCGAGAAGATTGCTTACGAGAAGGCGGGCATCCTGCGCCGCGAAACGCCGGCGATCGTCGCCGAGCAGGACGAGCGCGCGCTCGCCGTCATCGAGCGCGAGGCGCTGAAGCTCGGCGCATTGCGACGCTTCGCCGGACGCGACTTCTTCATCCGTTCCGAGCACGGCCGGCTCGCCTACGAAGACGCCGAAGGCCTCGTTGATCTACCGACGCCGCGACTCGCCGGTCGCCATCAGTTCGGCAACGCCGCGACGGCGGTGGCGACGCTCCGGGCGATCGAGCCGGGAATCGCCAATCGCGCGCTCGAGCGCGGGCTGACGGAGGTCGAGTGGCCGGCGCGGCTGCAACGGCTGCGGGGCGGACCGATGCTGGCGCTCGCGCCGCCGCAGGCGGAGGTTTGGCTCGACGGCGCCCACAACGAAGCGGGAGGGCGCGCGCTCGCCGAGGCGATCGCCGATCTCGAAGAACACGCGCCGCGGCCGCTGGTCCTGATTTGCGGTACGCTGGCGAGCAAAGACACCGCGGGCTTTCTGCGCCACTTCAAGGGATTGGCTCAGGAGGCGCTCGCCGTGTCGGTTGTCGGCGAACACGCCGCCCGGCCGGCCGAAGAGGTTGCGGCGATCGCCCAGAGCGTGGGACTCGAGGCCGCCGCCTGCGACGGCGTCGCTTCGGCGCTTCGATTCCTGGCGGCGCGCGACTGGCCGACGCCGCCGCGCATCCTGATCGCCGGTTCGCTCTATCTCGCCGGCGCCGTGCTGGAAGCCAACGGCGACGCGCCGCGCTGATCGTCACTTCCCTTCTCCCCGCTCGTGGGGAGGAGGTTAGGACGAGGGGCCTCGAATTTGGTCGCTGCTATGAGGCTCAACCCTCATCTTGGCCTTCTCCCCGCCAGCGGGGAGAGGGGGGGCAAGGCGTCAATTGTCGCCGCTGGTCGCGTCCTTCGCTTTCGCGGTCGTGCGGCCGTGCAGGAGGTCGACGGCGGCGATGAGCTGCGCGTCCTTGCTCGGGTCGGGCGGTACATAGGCCTCCGAGCCGGTCTTCTCGTCTTCGCCGTTCTTCAGATGGCCGGTGAGCGAAGCCTCGCCCTTGCTGTCGACCTTGCCTTTGAGGTCGTCGGGAATGGCTTCGCGCACCTTGATGTCCGGCTCAATGCCTTTGGCCTGGATCGAGCGGCCCGACGGCGTGTAGTAGCGAGCCGTCGTCAGCTTCAGCGCCCCGTCCTCGCCGAGCGGCAACACGGTCTGCACCGAACCCTTGCCGAACGAGCGCGTGCCGATCAGCGTCGCCCGCTTGAGGTCCTGTAGCGCGCCGGAAACAATTTCCGAAGCCGAGGCCGAGCCGCCGTTGATCAGCACGACGAGCGGCTTGTGTTGCGACAGGTCGCCGCCCGAGCGCGCGTAATATTCCTGCTGCTGGTCGAGCGCCCGTCCGCGCGTCGAGACGATCTCGCCGCGGTCGACGAACGCGTTGACGACCTCGATCG
>Ga0181529_10005336_pt1 | contig 13515 bp, 8 predicted proteins | sample PEATcosm2014_Bin_36_FD_119763 | JGI IMG/M metagenome (GOLD analysis project Ga0181529, IMG submission 119763) | Peatland microbial communities from MTU Mesocosm Facility, Houghton, MI, USA - PEATcosm2014_Bin10_30_metaG | ecosystem: Environmental > Terrestrial > Soil > Wetlands > Peat | place... | reverse complement strand
GGCCTCAAGAGGTGGGAAACGGTAGACTGCATATGGTGGGATCGCTCCGCGAAGGAAATAGGCGTCGTAACCCAATTCTAAAGCCCGCGATCCCCACCACTACTCGATCGATCCCACCTATCTTCGTTCAATCTCTCCGCCAAGAAATCACAGCGCACAGGGTATTTTGCAAGTGGCTCAGGTTTTGAAAGTATAAATAGGGGGGTAGGGGGTGTCCCTTCAAAGGCGGTGTGAGCTTTATTACTTCTACCTCGTCCTGGGTTGTCGCTCTCTGCCGGTCGCGCCAACTTGAGGTTATGGTTACGGTCTACGGTTTTTCTTTGAATGCTATAAAACGGTGAACAGCGGCCGCCCACCCCTTCGAGCAGCAACCGCCTGCTGTGGACCCCAAGTGTGAGCAATGTGCAGTTTCACCATTCATGCGACTGCTTTCATTCTGTGCCAACCGATCGTAATTCTCTGCAAACTTGGCCGAGACAGGGCAGAATCTGAATTCGTGCCCTTTCAAAGCTCCCTCTATTCGGAGATTCTTTAGGTCACTTCCGTCAATGCCTCGGTGGCTTTGCTCATTTTGGCGGTGCGCTCCAGTTTATCCCAGTTGAAGGGCTTGCCGTCGATGGCGCGCTTGAGGGTCTTGAAGAGCACGATCGAGAAGACCTGGCGGTAGGCAAAGCGCTGCAGCCATATGTGGAAGAGCAGCCAGCCGTCGCCCTTGTTGGCGGGATGGCGGCGCTCAAGCGAGAAGGCAACTGAAGATGTTACGAAGTCGATCAGCAGGAAGCCGACGAAGTAGGCCAGCAGCTTCTGGAAGTTGGCTGCCGAAGCGGCCTCTGGATGGAAGTGGCGATCACCGAAGTAGTGCAGGATGCCGGCCAGGAACATGACGTCGATGAAGGGCGAAACCAGCGGCAGCAGCATTTGAAAGATCAGGATGTTGGGCAGGGCGAAGAGGCCCATGGCCTTGTTGCGGACAAAGGCTGCGCGATGCTTCCAGATGGCCTGCAAGGTTCCAAAAGACCAGCGGAAGCGCTGGCGCATTAATCCCTTTGCATCGATGGGGGCCTCGGTAAAGGCCAGCGCGCGGTCTTCGTAAACCACCTTGAGGCCGAGTTCGAGCAGTGCCATGGTGAGGTCGGCGTCTTCGGCTACGGTGTTGATGGGATAGCCGCCGGCGGCTTTTACGGGTCCGGTGCGCCATGCGCCGATGGCTCCGGGAACGACCGTGACGACGTTGAATAGATCCAAAGCCCGGCGCTCGAAGTTCTGGCTGGTGATGTATTCCAGAGCCTGCCAGCGGGTCCAGAGATTGACGCGGTTGCCGACCTTGGCGTTTCCGGCGACCGCGCCTACGGCCATGTCTTCAAAGTGCGGGATGAGTTTGGAGATGGCATCAGGCGCGATAACGGTGTCGGCGTCGATGCCGACATAGACTTCTTCAACCAGCCGGTCGAGAGCATAGTTGAGAGCCGCCGCCTTGCCACCGTTGGGCTTGGTGAGAACCTGCACGCGGCCGGCGGCGATCTCGGCGGCATAGGCCTGGCGGGCAATCTCGAAGGTGCCGTCGCTGGAGCCATCGTCGATCACGATGACGTGGAGGTTGGCGTAGTCGGAGTTGAGCACCGAGCGGACGGTGCGCACGATGACTTTTTCTTCGTTGTAGGCGGGGATGAGAACGGCGACGCGGGGATTGAAGCCGGGCGAGGCTGCGCGGTGCGGGCGGCGCAGGCGGTCAATGATGGCCAGGACGCCGACCAGCAACAAGCGCGCGCTCATCAGGATGTCGCCCAGGAAGAAGACCAGCACGATGAACTTGCCGGTGAGGGCCAGGCTGGAGAAAGCGATGGAGTCGGGCAGGGCGCGCAGGTATTGGCGAAAGGTGATCTTGGGCATCACATCGGCCGTAGTTTTACCCATGAGCGCCGAGACGGGAACGATGGTGTAGCCGTGCGAGCGCAGCGTGTCGATCAGCATGGGGAGGGCGGCCACGGTGGCCGAGCGGTCGCCACCGCCGTCGTGCAGCAGGATAATAGAGCCGCGGAACTGCGGCTTGACCTTCATGATCTCCAATTGTTCGAGGATGGATTGTGTGATCTCTGTCGGCGTCTTACGCGGATGCTCATTCCAATCGTTGGTGTCGAGCTTGCTGCCGATAATGGTGTAACCATCCTGCTGGATACGTTCGACGGGAGCGGCCTGGTCGTCGGTGTCCGGCTCCTCGTCGATGTCGTAGGGCGGGCGGAAGTAGAGCGGCTGGATGCCGAGCTTGCTGGCGAAGAGGCGCTCGGTGAGTTTGATTTCGAGGTCGAGCTGGCGGTTTGAGATTTCGCTGATGTCGGGATGCGTGTAGGTATGATTGCCGATCTCATGGCCTTCGCGCACCACGCGCTTCATGACGCCGACATTTTGCGCCGCTTCGTCGCCGATCATCAGGAAGGCGGCGTGAACGCCCTTGTTCCTGAGAATGTCGAGGATTTTTGGCGTCCACTTGGGGTCGGGTCCGTCGTCGAATGAGAGCGCAACCTCGTTGGCGTGGTAGCCGTATTGCTCGATCGTGTAAGTCAGCGGGTAGACGTCCATATGCTCATCGACGATGAGCTTCTTGCGCGGGTCGGGTTCGTCGGTGTCAACCTCGACGGTGCGCTTGCCGGGCTGGGGCAGGCCGGTGACGCGGATAATGTCGCCGTCGCCCTCATTGTCAACGTCGTGGCCGGGCTGAACGGAGCCGAGGGCTTGCAGCGAGTCAGGGCTGCTGGGTTTGTCCCATATGTTCCACAGCGAGCTGTCTTCCTCGCCCAGGCGCCAGAGGGCAAAGGTTTGCAAGCCCATGCCGCGGGCGGCTCGCAGCTCGTTCAACACGGTGACACCATCGAGGTACCAGACGACGTGGCGCTGGTTCATATCCTCGTCGATGTACTCAAAGTGTGGGTTGAGCGTGTCGTAATCGAGATCCAGGTCTGCATCGGCGTCGGAGGCTCGCTGCAGGACTTCGGAGACCGGGAGATCTTCTGTATTGAGGACAGTGGGAACTTCGGGGCGCCTCTTGGCTCTCCCTTTCCTGGGCGGACCGGGAATGGACATGGTCCAGTCGTATCCGTAGTTGCCGATGGCGCAGATCAGCTTCTCTTTGGGCACGATCTTCAGCACGCGGGTCAGATTGCCGACGAACCAGTCCTGGCTGGCGATCGGCCCCGGCTGGCTCTCGACCTGGTGCTGGTCGTAGTTCATCAGCACAACGCCATCGGAGTTGGAGGCCGTCGCCTTCAGGTCGTCGTCGGTCGTCGAAACCATGGCGTTGACGTAGAGCCGCAGGTTGCGCGCATGCAGGTCCGCATAGAGTTCATGCAGAAAGCTCATGTACCCTGCGCTGGCTTCGTCGGGCAGATTTTCTATGTCCAGTGAGAGGCCGTGATAGGCCGGGTAAGCGGTAAAAAATCGAAGTATTTGTCCGCGCAGCGCGGCGCGCTTGCCGGGATCGTCGAATACACCTGAGATTGCTGGATCCCAGCTCTGGGTGTTGGGGTTGAAATTGTTCAGGTGGGGAAAGATCTCAGTGTCTTCCTTGGCCGCCTGGATGACCCGCTTGACCTTGTTCACTTCATCGGGATCATGAACCGTTGCGCCGTCGACAATGGGATACTCGCGATGGGTGTCGTTGTTGATGCCAAGCAGCGTTCCCTGAGGCGCGTCGATGTGCAGCCACTCGGGAAAGAGCATATCGATCTGGTGGATATGCTCTTTGAGCGAAGAGTAGCTGGCCTCGTCGTAAGGCACGTAGTAGGCCGCGCGCAGACCTTCGCCGGTGTTGAAGGGGATTTCCGACGGCTTGCGGTCGGTCTTGCGACGGGCGGGGCGTTGGATCTTCACTCCGTGCAAAAGGGGGGGGCGCTCGGGTAATGCCTTGTAGTTGTGCTTGGGAGTGGGCAGCAGCAGCTCAGGCAACTGCTGATAACGCAGCACATTAAAGATAAAAGCCGCCAGCACAAGGGTGAATGCCACCGCCGTTACATCGAAGATGCGGCGCAACCGCTTCCATCTCTTGCGTTGCGGGTCGTAGAAGATCTGTTTATCGGGCATGGACAGTCTCGTTTCCAGATGGGCGAAAACCGGGGAGACGGTCTACGCTATACAGTACGAATCGTATGGAAGCCGCCTCTCGTAGTCAATCGAAGATCGGGCGCAGGATGCTCGTCCGAGCACTGCCGGGCCTTTCCGTCGCTTGGGCGCTGGCTGCCGGCCTGGTGCTGCGGTGGTGGATGCTGAAGCAGTATTTTGTGGTCAATGGAGACGCCCTGGTCTACGGCGAGCTGGCCAAGAACCTGCTCCGGCACGGCTGCTACGGCATCGTGGGGGCTGGCGGAGTGTTGCATTCAACGCTGATCCGGCTGCCCGGCTACCCGCTCTTCCTGGCGCTTTGCTTCCGGCTCTTCGGGATGGAAGATTACGCCTCCGCCGCATGGGTGCAGATTGCGCTGGAGCTGGCCGGCTGCCTGCTCGTGGCAGACTTTGCACGGCGGATCGCACCGGCTTCGTCTGGCCGTGGTGTCGCGCATTGCACGCTTTGGCTGGGGGTGCTTTGTCCCTTCACGGCGATTTATGCCGCCGAGCCTCTGACGGAGGGATTGACGCTGTTTATGCTGGCGCTGGCGCTTTGGTCAATGGCGCGCTTTTCTACTCGGCCTGGTTGGGGGCCTGCGCTTTGGTTCACCTTCGCGGTCACCTATGCCGCCCTGCTGCGGCCGGATGGGGCTCTGGCGGCTGTGGCGCTGGCTCCGGCGTTGCGGATGGGCTTGGGTCGCAGAGATGGGAGAGATCGTACCTCAGCGGCTAAAGCCCGCGTTGATTTTGCCTCATGGATGGCACGACTAAAGTCGAGCCCTTTCAAGGCCGTGGCACAATCGAAGATCAAGAGCGCCCCTCATCCCGTCCGCATGGCGGTGGTCTGCGCGCTGCTGGCAATGATGCCGTTTGCAGCTTGGAGCGTGCGCAACTGGCGCGTCTTCCACGTCTTTGAGCCGCTGGCGCCGCGCTATGCCAACGACCCTGGGCAGACGGCGTATTCGGGCTGGCAGCGCTGGGTCAAGACCTGGTGCCTGGACTTCGTCTGTACTTACGATGTCTATTGGCCGGTGCCGGGGAGCCCGCTCGACCTCAAAAAGCTTCCCAGCCGCGCCTTCGATTCGCCAGAACAGTACGCCGAGACCGCCGCACTGGCCGACGATTACAACTTGAGAGACAACGCGGCAGACATTGTGCCGGATGTGGATGCGCGATTCGGCAAACTGGCGGACGAACGCATCGCCGCTGATCCCGTGCGCTATTATCTCTGGCTGCCGCTGGGTCGCGTCGCGGATATGTGGCTGCGGCCGCGCGTGGAAAACCTGAACAACGACCTCGACTGGTGGGTCTACGCGCGCCACCACGCGGAGACCCGCTTCACCTGGACCTACGCGGGGCTCAATGCATTCTATCTGCTGCTGGGAATCATCGGACTTAGCCTGCGCCCGCGCTACTGGCGCTCGATGCTGGCTTACTTCCTGCTGCGCAGCGCGCTACTGACGACCGTCGAGGCTCCAGAGGCCCGCTACACCCTTGAATGTTTCCCGATGCTCTTTGCCTTGGGGGGCGTTGCGCTTTACCGGCTCACTTGCTGGGTCTTCGAGTCGGTTTTGAAGGTAAAGGCATCGGCGGGCAAGGGCTGATTGACCTCGACGTTGAAGTAGACGCTGACCCGGTATTGGCCTGGCCCTTCGTCGAAGACCTGCTTGAGGCTGATGCCGCGCTCGGCATCCATCCACACGGTGACCTTGGGGATGTTCTTACGGACGGCAGGGTCTTTGGCCACCAGTTCCAGCTTCTCCGTCTTGACGCTCTTCTTACCGTCGAGCAGCGTCTCGGAGCCCAGATACTTGATCTCCCACTTGTCTTCGAGATCCTTGCCGCTGGCGCCGAAGCCGAGCATCAGGTAGCTCTCGAATTTGCTGACCTGGGCGAAGGTGGTTACCTGATCGACGTTGCCGCCTTCAAACAGCTTGAAGACGCCGCCGGAAAACATGTAGACCTTCTCGATTCTTTTCTTGTTGTCTTCGGTTATATGCGCGGCCATGCGGAATTTCTTGCCGGTTCTCTCGTAGTAGACCGTGCCGGTTTGCACGTCCTTGTCGGGAATCGGATCGGTCTCAACCGAATCGAACTCGAAGTCGGCGGAGGTGGTGCGGAAGTTGACGGCCGCGGCGTCGAGCCGTCGCAGCACCTTTTCCTTCTCATCTGGAATGGCCGGCGCGGCAAAGGTTGCGCGCACCACCAGCATCATGATCGCGATCGATGCGGCGGCGACAATTTTTCTTCCTGCGTGCATGGAATTCCTTTTCCTTTTCGCCAGCTACCAGCTTCCAGTCTTCGCCGGGATGATGTCTGCCCCTCTAGATTAGAAGCTAAGAACTGGAGGCTGCATTTAGCGGCGCGCCCACACCCGCCAGGCCCAATTGCCCTGGGAGTCCTGCACGGTTTCCCAGCGATCGACCGAGACGGCATCGCCGGTGACCGGCTCGATGGCCTTGCGCAGAGCCTTCTTGATTGCCGGATACGAGTCACTGGTGTTCAGGTCGAGGTTCACGTCCGAGGCTTGCACGGTGATAATCAGCCCGCGTCCTCCGTCGCCGACGACCTGGATTGGATGGGGCGGCCCGGCTGCGCTGGACGGCTTGTCGCCGTAGTTCCAAAGGTGCGGCGTGACAAAGATGAACAGCAGGATCAGCGTCACCATTACGTCGTAGTGGTAACAGCCGCGCGGATAGGTCCAGTAGAAATAGCTCTTCAAGATCTTGTTCATTGTGTCCTTGCCCGACAAGACCGACATCGAAAGCCTGTCAGCCTTGCTTACCTTGTAATCTTTTCCATCCCTCCCATATAGGGGCGGAGGGCATCTGGAATCAGGACCGAGCCGTCGGCCTGCTGATAGTTCTCGACAATCGCAAGCCAGGTGCGTCCCACGGCGAGTCCGCTGCCGTTGATGGTGTGGACAAACTCGGGCTTGCTCTTTGCCCCTGCTGCCCGGTAGCGAATGTTGGCCCGCCGCGCTTGAAAGCCCTCGAAGTTTGAGCACGAAGAGATCTCGCGGTAAAGCTGCTGGCCGGGGAGCCAGACCTCCAGGTCGAATGTTTTGGCCGAAGAAAAGCCCGTGTCGCCGGAGCAGAGCAGCATGCGCCGGTAGGGCAGTTTGAGCGTCTCTAGAATCTCTTCCGCGTCGCGCGTCAGTTTTTCGTGCTCGGCGTCGGAGTCCTCTGGCCGGGTGAACTTGACCATTTCGACTTTTTGAAACTGATGCTGGCGAATGATGCCGCGTGTGTCCTTGCCGGCCGCCCCGGCCTCGGCGCGGAAGCAGGGCGTGTAAGCCGTCAGCGAGATCGGCAGCCGCGCCTCGTCGAGGATTTCGTCGCGATAGAGATTCGTAACCGGGACCTCGGCCGTCGGAATCAGCCAGTGGTCGCTGTCTTTGAACTCTCCGCGAGCAACGGCTTCCGCATCAGTATCGGTACAGCGAAAGAGGTCTTCGGCAAACTTGGGCAACTGGCCGGTGCCGAAAAGGCTCTTGCTGTTCACCATGAAAGGCGGCAGGATTTCGGTGTAACCGTGCTTGGCCGTGTGCAGGTCGAGCATGAAATTGATCAACGCACGTTCGAGGCGCGCTCCGGCGCCCATGTAGACGGCGAAGCGCGCGCCGCTGAGCTTAGCCGCCCGTTCGAGATCGAGAACGCCGAGAGACTCGCCGAGCTCCCAGTGGGGCCTCGCTTCGAATTCGAAGACGGGCATTTCGCCCCAGGTCTTGACGACGACATTGTCGGCTTCAGATTTGCCAACGGGCACTTCAGCGCGAGTCAGATTCGGGATACCGGCCAACGACTGGCGGAGACGGTCGTCGAGGTTTGTGGCGATCTTGTCCAGATTTTCGAGTTCGTCTTTGAGGGCGCGGGTCTCGTCCATCACCGCGGTTGCGTCCTGGCCGGCCTTCTTCAGCGCGCCCACCTGCTGGCTCAGCTCATTACGGCGAGCCTTCAGACGCTCCGCAGTGGTGATGGCCTCGCGCCGGCTCTGATCGAGAGCGTGAAAATCGCCCAGCAGCACTGCCGGGTCGGCCCCGCGCGCACGCAGTTTTTCTTCAACAATTTCCAGGTTGCTACGGACAAAATTCAGGTCGAGCATCGCTTTATTAGTTTACTAGACGGTTTTGGAGGGGTTCGTGGTCAGAAAGGCACGAACCGCAGGCCCTTCGACTCCCTCTGCTTCGCGCCGGTCGCTCAGGATGACAGGCTTTGGGATGGAGGCGGTGATGGCGCGACCGGTCCGGCGTCGATCTGGTCCTGCCAGCCGGGGAGGCGTTGGTCGCCGGTGATAAGGCGCGCGCCGCGGGTGAAGGTGAAGTAGGTCCAGATCCAGGCGGCAAAGACAGCGACGCGATTGCGGAAGCCGATGAGGAAAAAGATGTGCACGGTGAGCCAAGTGGCCCACGCGAGAAAACCGCTCCAATGGGCCTTGAAGGGCCACTCGACCTTGGCGACCGCTGCCATGCGTCCGATGGTGGCCATGTCTCCCTTGTCGAAGTAGCGGAAGGCTGGGCGCGGCCGGCCGGCCAGATCGGCGGCGATCATTTTAGCGACGTGATCGCCCATCTGCATCGCGGGTTGGGCCACGCCGGGAATCTGATGCCCGTCCTGCTCCAGGTGGGCCAGGTCGCCCAGCACGAAGACTTCGGGCCTTCCCGGCGGATTCAGGCAATCATCGACGAGGACGCAGCCGCGGCGATCGAGTTGCACGCCCAGCAGTTTGGCGAGCGGCGAGGCTTGCACTCCTGCGGCCCAGAGCGTGACGGCTGCGTCGATTCGCTTTTCGCCGGCCTCGACCCAGCCCGGCCCAATTGAGGAGACCTGGGTGTGGGTATGGACCTCGACCCCCAACCGGGTCAGCGCGGCTTCGGCCTTTGCCGACAGATCTTCAGGATAGGCAGCGAGGACGCGCGGCGAGCCCTCCAGCAACAGCACGCGAGCCTTGGCCGGATCGATGTGGCGGAAGTCGTGGCGCATATAGAGCTGGGCAATGTCGATGATGGCTCCGGCCAACTCAACGCCGGTGGGTCCGCCGCCGACCACAACAAAGTTGAGCGGCGGGTGCCAGCCGTGCTCGACCATCTGGCGTTCGGCAAGCTCAAAGGCCAGCAGCACACGCCGGCGAATCTCAGTGGCGTCCTCGATGGTCTTGAGTCCTGGGGCGAGCGGCGCCCATTGCTCATGGCCAAAGTAGGAGTGGGTTGCGCCGGCCGCCAGCGCCAGATAGTCATAAGCGACCTTGGCGCTGCTGCCCAGCGTGATCTGCCGCGCAACCGCGTCGATACCTGTTACTTCATCCATCAGCACCTGGGCGTTGCGCTGATGGCGCAAGATGGTGCGGATGGGCTGGGCGATGTCGGCCGGCGAGAGCACGGCCAGGGCGACTTGATAAAGGAGCGGCTGGAAGAGGTGGTAGTTGCGTCGATCCACTACGGTCACGTCCACTGGCAGGCGTGCGAGCCCCCTGGCCGCATGAAGGCCCGCAAAGCCGCCGCCGACAATCACGACTTGAGGGCGGCGGGCTGGCGACGTTGTTGGATTGGTCAAGGCCATATACCCTCAATCTCAAGATGCGCGAGGAGGGCAGTTGGTGGCATGGCGTGCGGTTGGCGCGGCGTTACAGAGGTTTCAAGGTCACCAGGACGGTGTCGTTTTGGCGCATCTCGAAGAGTTCCGAAAAAACATTGTTGCGGATCGTGACGGTGCGGGTTTCAAAGGGCGCGCCGCTGGCGGATTGCTGCAATTGAGCCACCTGGGCGCGGGTGAGCTGGCTGGGGGCGCCCATGTGAAGGTAGCTGCTGTAGGCATCGTTTTGCATGTAGCCGGTGCGGTAGACAGCGAGCGCATAGTCGCCGTTCGGGATGCCGGAGATCTTCAGTTCAGTGGCGGGTGCGGGCTGGGCAGGCTGTTCTTTCTTGTAAAAGACCTGATCGGTTTCTTGGCTGGGTCCGGTTCCGGGGCCGGCAATGGGGGTGTAATCCCAGAAGAGAGCCTGAACTGAGTTGTCGCCGCTTTTGGTGATCCAGCTTTGAGCGTCGCTGGTGGCCAGGTCGGTGTCGCCCAGAGCTGCGAGGAACTTGTAGGCGAAGTAGGAGGGCTTGCGGATACCCTGGTAGTTCATCAGACCGAAGCCGCCATGAAACGGGGTGAAACGGGGACCATTCTCCTCAAAAATATCGGTGAAGGTCCAATAAGACATCGACTGCGCGAGAGCCGATGTTTCATGCAGTTTTTCGAGAATGAAAGGCGCGGAGATGTACTGGTCGTGGATCGGGTCCGTGGGAGTGTACGCCGTGCTCCATTCTGTGTAGTGGAGCTCGAGATGGGGCGTGGCCGAGGCGTCAATCAGGTGGCGGGAGTTGCGGACGCGCTTGACGATGGCATCTGGCGAGACGTCGAGAACAGTCCCGGCATTGCCGTTGGCATCGACCGAGCCGCGGGTGACTCCGTAGGTGTGAGTCGATTCAAAGTCTCCGGGAATGTGCTCTTTGGCGATGTAGGAGAGCCACTCCGGCTCGATCGCGTCCAACGCCGAGGCCGGCCCGCCGACACGGCAAGCCGGGCATACCGACTTGATGGTCGTCGCGGTGTTCCGGTAAAGGTCGAAGTACTGTTCGTGGGTGCCATTCCAGAAATAGGTAAGGTCGGGTTCATTCCAGACTTCGAAGTACCATTGGGCGATTTCAGCATCGCCGTAACGCTCGCGCCAATGCTCGACGAGCGCACGGATGAGCCCGTTCCACTTTTGCATGTCTTTCGGGGGCGTGCTGTTTCCCTTCCACCAGAAGACCGTACTGGAGCCGCTGGCCAGTTTTGCCGGCATGAAGGAAAGCTCGACAAAGGGACGGATGTGAAGGGCAAGCAGGGCGTCGTAGAGCGGGTCGATGTATTGGAAGTTATAGCTGGGGTTGCCCTTGGAGTCCTCTGTATAGACGCCCATATCGTCAGAAAGCAGGCCGTGAAAGCGAAGGTACTTGAAGCCGATCTCCTGTTGAACCGTGGCGAGCTGCAATTGCCAATCCGCGCGAAGGCCCTCATTGGCGCGGCCTGCTCCAACCGTCATAAGAGGTGTCGCGCTATGGCGGCCTGCGGTTCTGGTAAAGTCGGCCGAGATGCTCCTGGTTTGAGCGGGAGCGCCGATCGAGGTGAAAATGACGGTGACTAAAGCCAGTTTTCGCATCAATCCGAGCATATTCAACCTTCGCAAAATCAATTTTTAAGCAATAGAAACCATATCAGGTCGCCTTGCCGCATACAACGATTGGCAGTGATCTATGGATGCTGTTCGACGGCGATGTTCACGCTGCCGGCGTTGCCGATGACGGCCAGACCCAGCAAGTTGGTGGCAACGCCAGGCAGCGAGGCTGGGCTAAATGTGACGGTTCCGTCGAGGGCGGAGGCAGCCGTGGAGGCTTGGGTGGCCAGAAGCTCGGTCTGGGCGCAGCGGCCATGCGCGGGGCAGGGAGGCGCCCAGGCATAGAGCGCCTGGTAGAGCGTGACCGTGGCGCCGGCCATAGGGTTGCTGTCCATATCAAGGACTCGCAGCGTGATCTGACCTGGGGTTCCGCTGACAGAGAGGCTCTGCGCGGTTCCGGAGACGGCGTTGAGGGTAGCGTACTCCGGGCGTGCGCCGAAGGCGGTGTAAGGGACGCACTGGCTGGTTCCGTTAAGGCATGCGGTCGAGGTCACCGTCTGTCCCTCGGTCAGCGGTCCTACGGTAAGCGCGTTGGCGGCTATGCCTGCTGAGTTTGTGGCGACGGCGCCGCTCTGGGCAGTGATGCCGGTTCCGGTCTGCCAAGCCACACTCTGGCCACTCAAGGGAAGGCCGTTGCTCAGCGTCAGAGCCTCTGCCGTCCAGTTGACCGTCGCTCCAGCGGCAACGGAGAGCATAGGCGAGAGCGAGGTGAGCACCGGGGGCGTTCCGCCCATAAACTCGGCCCCAAGGCTGGAACCGTTGGTCAGCGAGACGGTGACTGTCGACCATGTGTTGTCGAGAGCTGTTACATTCATCGTGGCGCGGCCGTCGCCGGTGGCTGTGACTGTGCATGTTGGTCGACCGCAGCCCAGAGTCGCTGTTCCGCTGGCCACGGTGAAGATCACCGAGACGCCACCGGCTGCGCTCAGATTCGGGCCAAGAGCGATGACCGTGAATGGCTCCGGCACACCGATGGGAATCGTTCCCATGGGCTCGTTGGCGCTCATCAGGGTTAGCGCGTCGCCGGAGCCGGAATCGTAACTGATGCCGCCAGAGATGACGGATGCCGCGTGGTAAATGGGCAGGTCGTCCACCTCCACGTCTACCGAGCCCGTAACGCCGCTCTTGGCCGGCGGCGCGATGGCGGTGATCTCGTTGGGTGAGATGCTGGTCACGACCGCTGGTTGTCCGCCCACCTGAACCGTGTCTGTCAACCGAAAACCCATGCCGTGGATTACGATAGGCCCGCCCGAAGACGGCAACCTTTGTGGCGCGACCGTATCGGCGTAAAGCACCCAGCCTCATAGAGATAGTCGGGCCGTCCGTCGCCGCGCTCATCGGCAATGCCCAGGCGGACCACGTCGTCGACTGACGCGCTGACGCGCAGCCAGCTCTCGCCGGTGGCCAGGCCGTTTAATCCCGCACCTGAGCCAATCGCCGCCGAACCTACGGAATCGAAGGCGTCCCAGACGCCCAGAGCGGGCATGGTTTTGGCGTTGGTGGGTGCACCGGATTCGTCGAGGGCCACGGTGATCACGGTGAAGGTGCGTCCGCCGCGAACCGGGAAGGTGAACCAGTCGGTCTGGCCCACCTGGCTCACCCGCCCGCTCCAGAGGCCACTCGGCGAAAGAATGCGCGGCGTCGCTTCGGTTCCAATGGCGTCGTCGTAGCCTCCAGCCGCCGAGTCGGCAATGTTCACCGTGAGGGTCTGCGTGCTGCCGGCCGTCATTGATGAAACCGAGATTGCAGGCAGGCTTCCCGAGGGCTCGGGTGAGCCGTCCAGATACGGTCCAACCGAGTTCGAGAGAATGTACAGCGCATCAACGGGCTCGAAGCTAACCAAATAGTCGGCTGTGGTCGCGCCCGGCGGCAATGGCATCCCGCTCAGGTCGAAGAAGCCCTGCTGGGAGACGTCGTTCGATCCCCACATGGTCAGCGGGTTGCCGTTGATGTCGGTCCACCCGGTGACCGGGTTGCCGTGGTTGCCGTTGAAATACGATCCGGAGACAAAGCTGACCGTGTACTGGAAAAGCGGGTCACCTTTGGAGTCCAGCGGCCGCGCCACCACGTTCACCCCCTGCATCCCGAGGCCGGCCTTGAAGTGAATGGTCCCTTGGATGGAAACGGTGTTGGCGGCGGTGATCTTCTTGCCGGAAAAGCTGGCCAGGTTGGCGGCGGTGACGGGGTAGACGCGGTTGAGCGCTGCGATGTCGTCCCAGC
>Ga0181529_10005335_pt1 | contig 13518 bp, 10 predicted proteins | sample PEATcosm2014_Bin_36_FD_119763 | JGI IMG/M metagenome (GOLD analysis project Ga0181529, IMG submission 119763) | Peatland microbial communities from MTU Mesocosm Facility, Houghton, MI, USA - PEATcosm2014_Bin10_30_metaG | ecosystem: Environmental > Terrestrial > Soil > Wetlands > Peat | place... | reverse complement strand
GCTCTTGAGCTCGAGGCCCTCGAAGGGGCCGAGGCCCGATAGCACGATCTCGTCGATCTCCTCGCCGCAGACGAGGACTTCGATCCCCTGCTTGCGGTACATCTCCAGGAGAGGGGACTTGCGCAGCCGGTCCTCGTCGCCGCCAGCGGTGTAGTAGATGGCCTTCTGACCCTCCTTCATGCGGGACTTGTAGTCGGCGAGGCTGGTCCAGCCGCTCGGGGAGTGGATATCCGCGGTGGTCTTCCATCGCACGAGTCCCAGGAGGGCCTCGCGGTTGGCGAAATCAGAATACAGGCCCTCCTTGAGGGGGCGGTTGAACTCGGAGATGAAGGACGCGTACTTGTCCTGGTTGGCCTTGGAGAGGTCCGAGAGCTCCCCGAGGATCTTCTTCACGCTGGCCTGCCTGATGTTGGTCATCACGCGGTTCTGCTGGAGTATCTCGCGGCTGACGTTGAGGGGCAGGTCCTCCGAGTCGATGACGCCGCGCACGAAGCGCAGATATACGGGCAGAAGCTCTTTCTCGTCGTCCGTTATGAAGACGCGCTTGACGTAGAGCTTGACGCCCGGACGGTAGTCCGCCCGATAGAGGTCGAAGGGCGCCTTGGAGGGGATGTAGAAGAGGGTCGTATACTCGATCGTGCCCTCGGCCTTGGTGTGGATCCAATGCAAGGGCCCGGCATCGTCGCCCTCGGCGCCGACGCCTCCGCCGAGGGCCCCTAGGCCGGCGCCGGTAAAGGACTTGTAGAACTCGATATAGTCGCTGTCCTTAAGCTCGGACTTGGGCCTGCGCCATAGGGCCTGGGCCGAGTTGACCACCTCTTCCTTGCGCTCGCTGCCTTCCTTCTCGCCCTTCTCGCCGTACTTGGGCTCCTCGGACGCGAGGAGTATCGGGTAGGCGATGTGATTGGAATATTTCTTGAGGACGGACTCGACGCTCCAACGGCTCAGGTATTCCTGGCCCTCGTCGTTGAGGTGGAGGCGCACTTCTGTCCCCTGGCCCGCCCTTTGCGCCGGCTCGACGGCGTACTCTCCCTTGCCGTCGCTCGTCCACGTGAAGGCCGCGGACGAGAGCGCCTTGAGGCTCGTCACTTCGACCTTGTCGGCGACCATGAAGGCCGAGTAGAAGCCCACCCCGAATTGGCCGATGAGGTTGGAGTCCTTCTTGGCCTCGTCGGGGAGCTTCTCGAGGAAGCGCCTCGTGCCAGAGCGGGCGATCGTTCCGAGGTTCTCCTCGAGCTCCTTTTCGTCCATCCCGATGCCGTTATCCTCAACGACGAGGGTCTTGGCCTCCTTGTCGATCACGACCCGGATGGAGGGCTCGAAGGCGACGGACTTGTAGGCCTCGTCGGAGACCGAGAGATAGCGGAGCTTGTCGATGGCGTCGGAGGCGTTGGAGACGAGCTCGCGCAGGAAGATCTCCTTGTGCGAATAGAGGGAGTGGATGATGAGGTCGAGGAGGCGGGATACTTCCGTCTTGAAGTGGTGCTGGGGCATGTGGCAACTCCGGATCTAGGGTATCGGTGTATGACATAAGATAGCCAAGAGATGGCACTCGAGGCAATACCATGCTGGAGTAGAAAGGCAACCACGGAGACACGGTGGTATTGCCACGAAGATCACGGAGAAGAGGGAGGGAATAATGACAAGGAAAGGGGAGGTGGATACGAAGAAACAAGCTATTAATCTAGTCTTCGCTTCCCTATCCCCTCCGCGCTCCCCTTTTGTCTCCGTGTCTCCGCGGCTGCCTTTCGTTTTTCTTTTATTACGCGTGCGGGAAGCTGTAGGTCTTCCACTGCTCGACGATGCCCGCGAAGCCCAGGTCCTCGATTCGCTGCCGAAAGTCCTCGATCTTGTCCCCGTAGTGCATGAGGCGGGTCTTGGCGCGCACTTCGGGGGGCAGGCCGGCTAGCTCGTCGAGGGATGCATGGACTCCGCCCTTGAAGAGCTGGCAATCGTGGAAGATCACCTCGAAGCCATACTCCTCGTCGAGGGAGATCACCATGGCCGGGTCGTAGCGCGTATCGCTCGTGAACAGGACGCGGCGGTCCAATATCACTCCGTAGCTCGGGAAGCTCGAGGCCCAGCCCTGGGAGGAGTCGGGGATATGCATCGTCCGGAAGAGCCGGGCCTCGATGCCGCCTATCCGGGCCTCGCAGAGCTCCCGGTCCGCGCCCTTTATTCGCCTTGTCGCGATGGAGTCCCAGAAGTCCTCGAATTCGAGGAAGGCGCCGTCGCGCTCCTCGTTGAATGAGGCCCCGCCCCGGAGGCTCATGGACCATAGGTTCTTGCGCAGCCTGTCGGCGACGACGATGTTCCCCTTCCTATGCAGGGCGAAGTGGTTGATGAGCATGGCCTCTTCGAGCCCGCCTATGTGGTCGGCGTGAAGGTGAGTTATCAGGAAATTACTGATATCGGCAACGCCCAGCCCGAGGAGGGCGAGGGCCTCCGAGGCCCTCGTCCCGAAGTCGATCAGGAGGTGGTCCTTTCCCTTCACGGCTAGGAGGTTGTTCTGGAAGAACTTCTTGGAGAAGGCGCTCCCAGCCCCGACGAAGGTGAGGTCCAGCGCCCCCCCGTTGGACAGGGCGAGTCGGCTTGGCGCCTGAGGCGTCGGCCCCGAGGGCTTCTCGGCTTTCGCTGCGCGCATCCGCCCAAGTATATCACGGCTACCCCGCAACGCACCAAGCCCGCCCGAGGGGGCGGGCTTGGCAGGCCGATAAAACTAGTGCTACAGTATGGGAAAGCGGTGTCTTCCGATCTCTGAGGTCAAGGAGACCACGGTGTCTGCGCTTAAGAGTAAAAAAAGAGCGGAGAACGCCGAGCCCTACGCGAGCGCGTCGACCGCTTTCGGCTCCTTCAAGGCGTTCCTTTCCCGGATCGACGAAGCCGGGCGCCAGAAGATGACCATACTGCTCATCCCACACACGGAGAGGAAGGTGCTCAACCTGCAGCTGAGCTTCTATGCCCTCGGCGGAATCCTATTGGTAGCTTGCCTCGTGTTTCTGGCCTTCGCGTACTCGGCGGCGAGGTTCTCGGTCGCGGCCAACAAGCTTCAATCCCGATCGAGCGACCTCGCCTCCACGCAAATCAAGCTCGCGGCCGTCCGCGATCAGGCCGGCAAGCTCCTCACCGCGACCAAGCGTTTCCAGAGCGCCCTGTCCGGCACCCTCGCCTCCGCCGGCGTCGAGAGCGCCGACCCCCCGGCCGCGACCGGCGATCCCTCCGCCCCTATTCCGGCTGGAGTCCAAGCGCAGCCCGAGGTGCCCGAGGCGGCCGAGCTCGGCCGCGTTGCGGACGCCCTCGAAGGCTCGGTCGATTCCCTCGGCAGGCTGGGCTCCTATCTCAAGAACCAGGACGCGGTCCTCACGGACATACCGACTATATGGCCAGTCAAGGGCGCTAGCCACATCGCCACATACTTCGGCCGGAACGAGGATCCCTTCACCGGCCAGTGGAGGGTCTACGACGGCGTGGACATCGCGACCGACAGGGCGGGCGATCCAGTCCTTTCCGCCGCCGACGGCAAGGTCGAGGCAACGGGCTACGATACGGTGCTCGGCGATTTCATCGCGATCCGGCACGGCCACGGCTTCGTCACCAAGTACGCCCACCTCATGGCCGTGCGGGTGGCCAAGGGGCAGGATGTGAAGCAGGGCCAGATCATCGGCCTCCTGGGCGATACCGGGTTGACGACCAGCCCGCGCCTCCTCTACGAAGTGCATGTCGGGACGAGCGCGATCGACCCGCTCAAGTTCCTCAACCTCAGGGCCGCGTCCATAGCGGCCGAGTAGGCGGGCGGGCGGGGCAAGCGATGGCGGACTTACGAGACGCGCTCGTCAACTCGATCATAGGGGCGGGCTCCGCCGTCGCCGGCGATATCGACGTCGACGGCATCCTGCGCATAGACGGGGACCTCCGCGGCAGCCTGCGCGTCACCGGCAAGGTCATAATCGGCGCGGCAGGCAGGGTGGAGGCGCCGATACGGGCCAAGTCGGCCATCATCGGCGGCAGGGTCAAGGGCGACATCTACGTCTCCGAGCGCCTTCGAGTCCTCTCGGGCGGGGTGGTAATCGGCAATGTTTTCGCTCCCTTCCTCGAGGCCGAGGAGGGGACGGTCGTCGACGGCGACCTCGCCGTGACCGGCCGGCTCGAGGGGGCGGAGGCCGAGCTTTGCGCTTTCGTCCGGGCGCACGGTGACGTGCGACGCTTTCTCGGCCCCTTTCGTGGCCGGGAATCCTCCGAGCCCCCCTCTTCGACGGCCCGAGTCGAGGCCGAGGCCGCGACGATCCCCGAGGGATATTGACCGCCGTGGCGGGAATCGATTTCCCCGAGGGCATCACACCGTTCGGACCCTCCTACGTCCCGAGGCGCAAGGAGGATGAGAAAAAGGCCGGGAAGGGCAAGGGGCTCTTCCGGACCGTCCTCGGGAAGGCATTGGACGAGGCGAGCGGGAGCGAGGCCGCTGCCCGAGCCGAGGCCGGGTTCTCCGAGGCGGGCCTCGAGGGCCTCCTCGACGAAGTGCACCAGGCCGGCGACGCTCTCAAGGAGAACCCGAGCGTCGACCTCGTACAGGCCTACAAGAAGGCTGTGCGCGACTTCGTTCACTACGTCGTCGAGCGCTCCTTCGCAGTCGAGCAGAGGAGCTCCGGCCGCAACATCCTGAAGCGGAACGCCTATTACCGGATCTCCGTGATCGATTCATCGCTGGAGAAGCTGGCCGCGGAGATCCTGCGCAACCAGCGCGACAATCTCGAGATACTGCGAAGGGTCGACGAGATCAACGGGATGCTCGTCGACCTCTTTAGCTGAGGAGCCGATTCCATGAGCGACTATCGCGACGACCATAATATCCAGACCGAGGAGGAGCTCGGGCACCTCGAGGACCCCCGCGAGGCCGAGCCCGAGAGGCGGCGAGGAAGGGCGGCGGACCCGAGAGAGCTGCCCAATCCGCTGTATCGGATCAAGGCCCCGCACTCGAACGAGACCTTCTACGCGTATTTCCCCCAGCCCGATCCGCCAATGGAGGCTCAGACTGCGCCCGAGGAAGGGGCCGAGGAAGGACGGGCCGAGGATCATGCCGACGACGAGGCGGCGGCCGACATCTCGCCCGAGAGCGCGGCGAGCCGGGCCGCGCAAGGACAAGTCGCGCCCAGGACCTTGGTCGTCGTACCCACCCGTTACGGGCGGGACGTCTGCGAGCTCCAAGGCATCGTGCGGGAGCCTGGCCAGGTCGGCAAGGACGACATCGTGGCCATCGACCGCATCGCGACGGAAGAGGACTTGCGCAAGGTCGAGGCCAACAAGGAGCGCGAGAAGAAGGCCTTCGAGACCTGCAAGCAAAAAATAGTGGCGCGAAACCTTCCAATGAAGCTCGTGTCCGCCCATTACCTCTTGGAGGAGCCCAAAGTCCTCTTCTATTTCTCGGCCGAATCCAGAGTCGACTTCCGGGAGCTCGTCAAGGACCTGGTCTCCGTGTTCAAGATCCGCATCGAGCTACGCCAGATCGGCGTGCGCGACGAAGCCCGCGTCACCGGCGGCTGCGGAGTCTGCGGCCGCGTGCTCTGCTGCCACGGCGTGACCGACAAGCTGGTCCCGGTATCCATCAAGATGGCGAAGGACCAGAACCTCTCCCTCAACTCCATGAAGATATCCGGACCCTGCGGCCGCCTTCTCTGCTGCCTAGCCTATGAATTCGGCTTCTATCGCGACGCCCGGCGCGAGCTGCCATCAGAAGGAGTGCGTTTCCAGTACGACGGCGTCCTCTTCCGCGTGATAGAGGTCAATGCCCTCACCGGCTCCGTCAAAATATCCGGCGAGGACGGGCGTCTCCTGGACATGCCCGCGGTGCGGTTCGCCAACTCCGAGGGGCGGTGGAGGGTCAAGGACTTGGAGAAGGAACAGGCGGAATAAGCACGAGGGGCCCGCGGATTCGCGCGACAGGACCCCCCAACGGCCGTTCTAGGTAAAGCTCTTACTTCAACGCGACCAGCTCGATCTCGAAGACGAGCCACGTGTCCGGCGGAATCGGCCCCCCCGGCGTGCCCTGGGACCCGTAGGCCAGCTCGGGAGGGATGACGACCAAGCGCTTTTCGCCCTTTTTCATCTCGAGGACGACCTTGTCCCAGCCGGGAAGGATCTTCCCGACGCCCACCTGGAAGGCCTGGGGACCGCCGTGCATGTCGGATTGGTCGAACACCTGGCCGCTCAGGAACATGCCTTTGTACGCGACCGAGACCGTCTGGCCCTTCGTCGGCGAGACGCCGGCTCCGGCCCGGAGAGTTTTCTGAAAGATGCCGTCGGCGTCGGCCACCGCATCGGGCCACTTCTGCTTGATCGCGGCTATCTCGGTGGCGCGCTTGTCCTCCGCGGCTTTCTTGATCGCCGCGGAGAGGGGCCCGAGGCGCGCGTTGAAGGCGGCTTGATCGGCCTTGAACGACCTCGCCTCCGAGCCGTTCCTGAGGATCTCGACCTTGAGGAGCTTATCGCCCACGGCGATCTTCTTGACGACATCCATGCCCTGGACGACCTTGCCGAAGATAGTGTAGTTGCCGTCCAGCCCGGGCACGGGCCTCATGGTGATGAAAAACTGCGAGCCGTTGGTGTTGGGCCCCGAGTTGGCCATGCCGACGACGCCCTCGGCATCGTACTTGAGCTCGCTCGATATCTCGTTGGGGAATTGGTATCCGGGTCCGCCCGTGCCGTCCCCCTTGGGGTCGCCCGTCTGAATCACGAAATCGGGCTCGACCCTGTGGAAGGTCAGGCCGTCGAAGTACCTCTTCCCCTTGGATGCGTCCAGCCTGCCCTCGGCCAGGCCGACGAAGTTGCCAACCGTGAGGGGAGCCTTCAGGTACTCGAGCTGGAGCATGATGGCGCCCTTGGCCGTGTTCAGGCGAGCGTAGAGGCCATCGGGCAAGCCCGCCGCGCCGGACCGGAAGCACGAAAAGAGGCAGGCGATGAGAAGGCCGGCGGCGGCGATGCCCTTGAGGCGCTGGATTCGCATGGTTCCTCCGAATAGCGTACGCTCAGGAGGTTAGACCGAATCGAGCCGGAAGGGCAATAAGGGCAGGGCTAGCGTCAAGCGGGCCTCGTCGAGACCTGCTGCTTCCTGATGGCCTCCGCCCGGTCGAGGAGGCCCGGCCGGTAGATCGTCGCCCGGTTGCGGCCGCTCGATTTGGAGAGGTACAGGGCCTTGTCGGCCAGGTCGATGCACTCCTGGGCCCCCAGGCCCAGGCCAGGGTCGATGAGGTAGCATCCCAGGCTCGCGGTGACCGAAAGGGTCTCGGCCTTATAGGTCACCGACAGCCTCTCGATGGCCGAGCGGATCCTCTCGGCCATATCCATCAGCCTCGCCCGGTCGCACTCGATCGCGAGCACGCAGAATTCCTCGCCGCCGAAGCGCGAGGCGACATCCTCGGACCTGACTGCGCCCTTGAGGGTAAGAGCCAGGGCGTTGAGGACTTCGTCTCCGGCGAGATGGCCGTACGTATCGTTGAAAAGCTTGAAGTGATCGACATCGAGCATGATAAGCCCGGCCTTGGCCCCGTGCCGGGCGACGTGGGCAATCTCCTGCTCGAGCCTCTGCGAGAAATAGCCGTGGTTGTATAGGCCGGTCTTGGCGTCGGTGATGGCGCTCTCGTGGTGGAGGCTGTTCTGGATGCCGATCGAGAGGAAGCGCATGAATTTGTCGACGTACATCCGCTCGACCTCGGTATAGGCCGTCCCGACGATCTTGCGTCCCAGGACCGCGATGCCGAAGATGCCGCCTATGCCGCGCATGGGAAAGAGGTACTCGGGATCGAAGCGGAGCAGCCCCTCGTCGGCGCCCGACTCGAAGTCCGCATAGGCTATCGGGTAGGGCGAGTCGAGGAAGCGCGCCTTGACGAGCGCGTAGCTCTCCGCCGGGAGGAGCTCTTCGCTCGGCTTGAGGTTGACGTAGCAGTACTGCTTGAGCACGTCGCCGCGAGGCGGCTCGATGATGATCGCCAGGTGCGTGGGGATGAACTGCTCGAGGATGCGGGCTATGACGAAGTCCAGCATCGCCTCGATAGAGGTATGGGTGAACAGCGAGGCGGCGTCGTTGATCAGAGCGTCGAGCACGCGGTTCTCGTTGCGGAGCGATGCTAGGTCGTCGAGGGCGCCGGTCCTCTGGAGGACGTTGAATTGGCTTAGATAGGCGTCGTCCAGCTTCGGCTCGGCGATACTTGAGTCCACGAGGCAAGTATACGGGATCGGCCGCGAAATGCCAGACCCCGACCCTGTGCTTTTAGGGACCGCCCGCCTACTTCCCTATGAGTTTAGCGAGAGCTTCGACGGTAAAGCCGAGGTGCTTGGCGACATCCTCGCCCGGCCCGGACTCGCCGAAGCGCTCGATCGAGAAGATATCCTCGGCCTTGGCGATGCGCTCCCATCCCTGGGCGATTCCCGCCTCGGCCACGACGACGCGGGCGCCAGGACTCAGGATCGCCTCGCGAATGGGTTGGGGCTGGCTCAGGAAGAGCTCCCGGCTGGGCATGGACACTACGCGCACTCCGCCACAGGCCTCGCTCCCGCCCAGCTTCTCTACCGCGGCGAGAGCCATCGACACCTCCGAGCCCGTAGCCACGACCACGGTGTCCGGTGATGCCTCGGTATTCTTTACGACGTACGCTCCGAGACCCATCGAGAGGGGCCATTCCGGGTCGGCCTTTTCGAAGACAGGAAGGTTCTGCCTGCTCAGCGCGAGCACCGTGGGGCCGTCGAGGCGCTCCATAGCCATACGCCAGGCGACGGCGGTCTCCTCGGCGTCGGCCGGCCTGAGGACGCGGACGTTGGGGATGGCGCGGAGGCTCGCCAGCTGCTCGACCGGCTGATGGGTGGGTCCGTCCTCGCCGATGAAGATCGAGTCGTGAGTGAGCACGTAGACGACGGGCTGCTTCATCAGGGCCGCGAGGCGAAGGGCCGGGCGGAGGTAGTCAGCGAAGACGAGGAAGGTGGCGACGAAGGGGCGCAGGCCCCCGTGAAGGGCGAGGCCATTGGCTATCGCCGCCATGCCGAACTCGCGGACGCCGAAATGGATGTAGCGGCCGGCCCTGTTGGCTGGGCCGTAGACGCCGCCGGCTTCGCCGACCGGGCTTTCGGGGAGGGCCGTGACGTTGGGGCCGGTGAGGTCGGCAGAGCCGCCGACGAGGTTGGTCCAGGCCTTGGAGACGGCCGCCAGCACCTTGCCCGAGGCGTTGCGCGTGGCGACCTTCTCGCCCTTGGCGAAGGCGGGCAAGTCGAGGGGGCGGCGAGCCCGGCCCTCGAGATAGTCCTGAAGCTCGGCGAGGAGGGCGGGATTCTCGGACTTCCAGGCCGAGAATTCGGCCTTCCAGGCTGAATGGGCCTGGGCGAGCTCGGTCCGGCGCTTCGAGTAAAAGGCGTAGGCAGCGGGGTCCACCCAGAACTTGGGCGTCGCTGGGACGCCGAGGGCGGCCTTGGCCTTCTCGATCTCCTCGCTCCCAAGGGCCGAGCCGTGGACTCCAGCCGTGCCCTGCTTCGTCGGCGCGCCCTTGCCGATGACGCTCTTAAGGACGATGAGGCTGGGGCGCCCGGCCTCGGCCTTGGCCTGGGCGACGAGTCGCTCGAGGCCCTCGAAGTCGTACATGTCGCCCCGGAGAACCTGCCAGCCGTAGGCCTCGTAGCGCTTGCCCGCGTCCTCGGTGAAGGCGAGGTCGGTGGAGCCGTCGATCGTGATCTTGTTGGAGTCGTAGAACACGATGAGCTTGCCGAGCTTGAGGTGGCCGGCGAGGGAGGACGCTTCGGCCGAGACCCCCTCCTCGAGGCAGCCGTCCCCAGCGAGGACGTAGGTGCAATGGTCGATAATTCTGCGCTTGGGGGTGTTGAAGCGCGCGGCCAGCATGCTCTCGGCCATGGCCATGCCGACGGCCATCGCCAGTCCCTGGCCGAGAGGGCCGGTAGTGGTCTCGATGCCAGGCGCGAGGCCGTACTCGGGATGGCCGGCGCACTTGCTGCCCACCTTGCGGAAGGTCTTGATATCTTCGATGCCGATCCCGTAGCCCGCGAGATGGAGATGGGCGTAGAGGAACATGGAGCCGTGGCCCGCCGACAGGACGAAGCGGTCGCGGTCGAGCCAGGCGGGGTCGGCGGGATCGTGCTTGAGAGCGCAGCCATAAAGGAAGGCGCCCAGCTCGGCGCAGCCCAGGGGAAGGCCCGGGTGCCCCGAGTTGGCCTCCTGGGTGGCGTCCATGGCGAGGACCCTGGCGCTCAGGGCCACTTTCTCGAGGGATGCGATATCCATGACAGCTCCTTAAGAGTCCGATGCGTACTTGGCAGACTACACGCTTTTCGCCATCTTCTCAACGGGAGGCCGAGATGGCAAGACGGGTCGAGCAAGGAGCGGGCGTGATCGAATCGGGGAACCTCCGGGCCTCCCTCCTGCGCTCGGCGCGACGTACCGTCTCGCTCCAGGTCAACCCCGACCTCAGCCTCGTGATGAAGGCGCCCACCCTCACGCCCGAACCCTTCCTGCGCGATTTCCTGGAGAGGCGCCGAGCCTGGGTGGAGAGGCACCTCGAGCGCATGTCGCGGATCAAGGAAGCCGCTCCCTCCTGGGCCCACGGGGGCAGTATGCCCTTCCTGGGCCGGGATCTGACCCTCCTCGTCGAGCCGGGCCAGCGTTCACGGGCCCGGCTCGACGGAGACACCGTGATCGCGACGGCCCGAGACCCCTCGGACGCCGACGAGGTGCGGAAGGCCGTCGAGCGCCTCTACGCGAGGGAGGCGGCGGCCCGCCTGCCGCCCATGCTCGACGCATGCCTCGCGCGCGCGGCGCGGCGGCGCTTTCCCCGTCCCGAGCTGCGCCTTCGCACGATGCGCTCCCGCTGGGGGAGCTGCGACGCGAAGGCGCTCGTCGTCACCCTCAACGCGCGGCTCCTGCGCTTTCGCCCCGAGGTCATAGAATGCGTCATCATGCATGAACTCGCCCACCTCAGATATCGCAAGCACGGGCCGCGCTTCTACGGCCTCCTCGCCGAGCTCTGCCCGGACTACGAGGCGCTGCAGCGCGAATTGGCGGACGTATACTTGGACTGAGCGCGCGATGCCTGCTTCTTCGCAGGGCCGGAAGGCTTGGGGATTCTAGGTATCCGACTTCGCCGCCAGCCTCTTTTTCAGGCGTTCCGCCACGTCCATCCCCATCCCGCCCGCCTTCGCGAGCGCCTCGGACGAGGCGGCGGCGACGAGCTCGAGCGAGCCGAACTCGCGCATGAGCCTCCTCGCGCGCGCCGGGCCGACGCCCTCGATATCCTCGAGTACGCCGAACTTGAGGTCCGAGGCGCGGAGCCTCTGGTTGAGGCCCGTGGCGAAGCGGTGCGTCTCGTCGCGGACCGCGACGAGGACGCGCAGCGCAGGCGAGTCCTTGGGGAGGACTATCGGATCGCCCCTGTCGGGCAGGTAGACCTCCTCGTTCTGCTTGGCCAGGCCCGCCAGGTCCGAGTCGACGCCGAGGGCATCGAGGATCTCCTTGGCGGCGGACACCTGGCCCGCGCCTCCGTCTATCAGCACGAGGTCGGGCAGGTCGAGGCCCTCGTTGACGAGGCGGGTATATCGGCGAGCGACCGCCTCGCGCACGGCGCCGAAGTCGTCGATCGCGCCCTCGAGGCTGCGGATCTTGAAGTAGCGGTAGTTCTTCTTGTCGGGCACCCCGTTCTTGAATGAGATGAGGGAGGCGACCGTGTGCTTGCCCCCGAGCTGGGCGATGTCGAAGCCCTCGATGCGCGTCGGCAGCGAGGAGAGGCCGAGCTCCCGCCTGAGCTCCTCGAGGGCGGGGATGTCCCCGATCTCGCGGCGCCGCTTGGACAGGTCCTCGACCGCGTTCTGGGCCGCGAGGTTCATCGCCGCCTCGTGCAGCCTGCCTTCCGGCAGGGCGAAGGCCGTCCCGGCCCCGAGCTCCCGCTCGAAGTATTCGGCGACGACGCCGAGGGATCCCAGGCCTTCCGGCGGCGAGCGCATGACGAAGACCTTGCCCGGAGGGAGCCGGTTCTCGCCGTAATAGCTCATCAGGAAGCCCTGGAGCGCCTCCTCCTCGGTAGAGTAGAGCTTGCCGCGCAGGAGGTCGCGCCCGGTCAGCTTGCCCTCGCGCATCTGAAAGACGATGTAGCAGACGAGGTCCCCGTCGGCCGCCCAGGCGACGTAGTCGCGGGCCTCGGGATCGAAGTCGACGGCGCTGGAGCGGCCGGCGAAGAGCTCGATGGCCGCCACGGAATCGCGGAGCCGGGCGGCCTCCTCGAAGCGCAAGAGGCCCGACGCGTCGGCCATCTTGGCCCTCATCTCGGCGAGGAGGGCCTCGGTCTCGCCCGCGAGGAGCTTCTTGACCTCCTCGACGTACTCGGCATAGGCCTCCTTGGTGATCTTGCCGGCGCAGGGTCCCGAGCAGCGCCCTATGTGGTAGTACATGCAGGGGCTCTCGCGCTTGCGCATGACGGCGCAGCGGCGCAGGGGGAAGAGCTTCTTGATCAGGTCGAGGTAGATGTCGACGGTCTCGACGCTCGGGAAGGGCCCGAAGTAGAGACTCCCGTCGCGTATGATCCTCCTCGTGCGGAAGACGCGGGGGAAGTCCTCGCTCGTGACGCGCACGCTCGGGTAGGACTTCCCGTCCTTGAGGTTGATGTTGTACCTGGGGCTGTGCTGCTTGATGAGGGTATTCTCGAGGAGGAGGGCCTCGTACTCGCTCGCGGCGAGGATCCATTCGATGCTCTCGATCCTCGAGACGAGGTGGCGGGTCTTGATGTCCTTGCGGCCCGAGAAGTACGAGGAGAGGCGGTTGCGCAGGACCTTGGCCTTGCCGACGTAGATGATCTCGCCCTCGGAGGAGCGCATGAGGTACACCCCAGGCGACTCGGGAGCCTGCCGCGCCAAGCTCCTGAAATGCGCAAGTCTGGGGTCGCGGGGCTTCCCGCCCGCTTTAGTATCGTCCATACTATACGATAATAAAGTACGGTAGAATGAACTTTAAGGGAATACCCGTCCTCGCCTTGTGCATGCTCGCGGCCGTCCCGGCGCGCGCCCTGGAAGAGCGCCTCACGCTCTTCCCCGGCTCGACGAGCGCCCCCACCGCCACGGCCCGCGCCGTCGGCGGCTGGGTCTCCAGCGGGGCAGAGCTGCGCACGGGCTTCAGGGGCGGCATGGACTACGTCGTCGCCGACCAGGTCTACGCGAAGGACCCCTCCGTCGACCTCCTCCTCCACTTCGACGCCCTCTCCGACGCGGACGAGACGGGCAATTGGGCGGTCAGCGCCGGCCCCTCCTTCTCCATCGACTCTTCGAGGGCCATCCTCGGGACGGGCGCCGGCTCCTTCAGGGGGCCAAGCTCGGCGCTGGGCCTGAGCCCCAAGCCCGGCTCGGCATTCTACAAAGACTCGAGCTTCCGCGACTTTTCCATAGAGTTCTGGCTCTACCCCGCCAACGCCGACGATGGCGAGGTCATCCTCCTCTGGAGGTCGCTGCGCAAGGTAGCGGCCGGAGTCCTGCCCCAGCAGCTCTCCT
>Ga0181529_10005333_pt1 | contig 13519 bp, 7 predicted proteins | sample PEATcosm2014_Bin_36_FD_119763 | JGI IMG/M metagenome (GOLD analysis project Ga0181529, IMG submission 119763) | Peatland microbial communities from MTU Mesocosm Facility, Houghton, MI, USA - PEATcosm2014_Bin10_30_metaG | ecosystem: Environmental > Terrestrial > Soil > Wetlands > Peat | place... | reverse complement strand
CGTTGGGAAGGATGACGCCGGAACGCTCATAGAGATGGAAGTTCCACTGACGCGGCCACAGCTTGAAAGGCTCATGGAGCCATTGTTGGAGAAATGCTGTGCTCTCGCCAACGAAGCTCTCGCCGGCGCGCGATTGGCTGGAGCCGATTTGGATCGCATCCTTCTCGTCGGCGGCCCTACCCAATCTCCTATCTTGCGTGCTACTTTGAATGCTCGTCTGGGTGCTCCAGTGGATTTCTCCGCAGATCCGATGACGGTCGTTGGGCGGGGAGCCGCAGTTTACGCCTCTACGCTTGACGCCACCAGCATCTCCGCCCCCGCTGCGTCACTCACCAATGGCAGCTGTGTACATCTGAAGCTGGCCTATGATGCCGTCAGTTCTGAGCCGAGTGCAACGGTCGCAGGACGTGTCTTAGAAGTCAGTCAAGGAATCGAGATCAAATTTGACGCAGAGGGAGGCCTCTGGACCAGCGGGTGGATGAAGCCTAAAGGGGAGTTCTTTGAAATTGCTGTTCCCTTGAAGGAAGGCGACATCACGACATTCTGGGTCTATGCACGAGATGAGCGTGGACAGTTACTCGACACAGATACGCCAGAATTCAAAGTCAGGCATGGCCTGATTCCTTCGGCCCCGCCGCTTCCCCACACATTATCCTTCGAGGTTTTGAATCCAGGAGGGCAGCCGGCACTCGATCCCGTGTTCTCGAAAGGCGCTCCTTTGCCCCTCGAAAAGACTCTCAAATACCGTGCTGGACATGCCCTTATACCTGGCAAGCCGGATTCAGACCTTGCCATCAAACTCTGGGAGGGCGAATTCATCGGCGACCCAGACGCGAACGAATGGGTGGGAAATGTAATCCTGGCGCATGATGGAGTCCGCCGCTCCGTTCCAGAAGGAGCTGAGATTGAGGTTACAATCCAGGTCAATCTATCGAGGCTGATTACAGTCGAGGCTTTTGTTCCTCATCTGAACCAGCATTTCAGCGGAAAACTGTATGTAGCTCAGCGCGAGGAACAGGACTTTTCAAACCTCTCGAAGTCGGTGGCGTCAGAAACTGAATCCTACCGAGAGCGCCTTGAGGCGCTCGATCGTACATCGACCGATGAAGCCACTCAAACTGAACTTGACGGAATACGACGCGATCTTACGGAACTTGATTCCACAACACCTGTTCCTGGCGGCACACAAGAGAAACAAGACCCCGACGATGCTAGGCGCGTTGTCGAAACTTCCAAGTCTCTCCGTGGACGCCTCGGACGGATCGAGCGTCGTACTGCCACGGATCGAGGCCCAGTGGAGCAAACGCAATTCATAGAGCTAGTCGAACGCGCGGAAGAGGTTGTTGGACAATTTGGGACGTCGCTTGAGAAGCAGCAACTTGCGATGCTCAAGCGCGAGTTGGAACGTGCAGCGTCAAAGGGAGACAACAAGTCTATTCAAAGAGCAACTGAGGAAATCCAGGCATTACGCTGGCGCGTGCTATTCAAGCACGATTGGTTTTGGCGGGAGATCTTCGATTCTCTCAGTGAACCGAATACGCCTTACATCAATCAAGCCGAAGCACGGCTCCTCATTTCCAAGGGACAAGCAGCCATCTCCAGTGGCAATGGAGATGGCCTGCGGGATGTTGTGCGCGGCTTATGGAAACTCCAACCCAAAGGCGTTTCTGAGGAGGCTCGGGAACGCGCTGTGCGTTCTGGCCTCAGGAAGTTCTGACGTCCATGATCAAGAAGAGACCGACTTTTGCAACTGGTCACTCGTTGGCGGGACTGCCTGCGGTGTCTAAGGTGTTGCACACGGACGAGCGATGCGAACTTTACAGCCTGACCTCTGCTGCCGGGAGCGAAACTATACTTCTCCTTGTTCGTGCCCCCGATGCCACCCCGCCGGATGTTCGGCGCTTGGAAGAGTGGTGGGGTACACAGTCCCCGCAGCTTCTAGCCGTCAAGCAGGTGCTCAGAGCCGAGGAGTGTCCGTTGAATTCTATCGCTTCCGTTCTGGCATTGTCCGGCCTTCACCTGGAATTCGCTAGTTTGAGAGAGGCACCACAAGAAAGTCTGATGCGGCTCTTCCATGCCATGCTCGATGCTGTAGATCGAGCTTTACCCGTACAGATGTTTCCAGACTTCAGTCCTTCACTGACCTGGCGGACAATCGACGAAACGGCGGTTTGCAGTTTGTTGCCGCTTGAAGGACCTGTACCTGACGAAAAGCAAATGGTCCGCAACGTAGCCAGAGCCTTCTATTTGTTCGCTACTGGCATTGCGTATGAGCAGGAGGCAAGTGAGGTTCCAGCCCTTCAACGCTGGGCCAAGTTCGGCGGCGAGTCCCTTTCGCGAATTGTTGATAGATGCCTTTCCACAAACAATTCCAAGTCCTGCATTACGACGTTGTCTGGACTCAATGATGCGGTCGGAAGAGCGCGAGAAGAAGGTTTCAAATCACATTCCCCTGCTTCCGATCTGGGTTCAGTGCCAGCTTTATCTGCCGCAGGACAAGGCCTCGATAAGGTCGCAGGTATGCACGCTCTCAAGGATCTTTTGCGCCGTGAGGTGATTGACCCGGTCAGGAATCCGGGGCCCTATCGTCAATATGGACTTTCTATTCCGAACGGCATTCTTCTTTACGGCCCTCCAGGCTGTGGCAAAACATACATTGCGCGACAACTCGCCGAGGAATTGGGTCATTACTTCGTCGAGATTATTCCTTCCGAGCTGGCCAGCCCTTACATTCACCAAACTGTTATGCGTATCCGTGAACTGTTTGACTCCGCAGCAGAGCAAGCTCCCGCCGTGGTATTCATCGATGAGTTTGAAGCACTTGTGCCATCACGGGAAGGCTTGGGAGGTAACCAGCAGTACAAATCTGAGGAAGTAAACGAGTTTCTCGCTCACTTAAACAGTTGTTCAGAAAAGGGAATCTTCGTTATTGCAGCCACGAACCAGCCTCAGAAGATCGACCCGGCGGTAAGACGAACGGGGCGTCTTGATAAGCTCATCTATGTTGGACCGCCCGACCTAGAAGCGCGCAAGGAGATGCTGACATTCCATCTGGAGGGTAGACCGCTGGCGCCCGATACCGACATAGAAGCATTGGCCGAGACTGCGAACGGATATTCAGCCAGCGACCTGCGTTTCCTAGTGGACGAAGCTGCGCGCGACGCACTTAGAATTCGCCAGCCTATATCTATTGAGTCTTTCCAATCCGCAATGGGCCGTATTCAGCCTTCCGTGACATCCGAAATTGAGGATCAATATCAGTCCATCGAGCAGAGAGGCTTCTGAATCTGTTGAAAAATGTCTAAATTTTGCTCAAGAACGAGGACTGCTGAAGTTCTTCCATCAAATACCGTGCTTCTTGCCTTGGATTCACTTGAACACGAAACTCTTTTCTACTTTGAGAATTCCAAGACCGGGCTTCTTGTCCTCCGGTAGCTGCTTCCATGCCACAAAATTCTCTTCTTCTGCTATATGTATATGGTCTTTGATGGCTTCACTGATATTTTGTCGGATAGCTAGCTCTCTTCAACCAGTGCGCTGCCCCCTTGCAATTAGGAATGACAGTTGACCAATGTTCAGCGACTGACTTACCCCCTCAAGATTCTAATGTCGTTTGCAACGCACTCTTCCGATTCAAAACCAAGGTTTCTCCTCGAAATTCCAGGCTGCCGTTATTGAGGAGGTTATCCCGTTGCTCTTCAACAACCGCACGCATTTCCTCGCTTACTCGTGCAAACCCCAGCAGTCGGCAAGTGGCAATGGCCACATCTTCAGTGGCTAAGCCAAAGCTCTCTTCAACCGTCTGCTCAATGGCCGCACAAATCTCCTCTGGAGCTACCAAATCAATCTTCTTTTGCTGCTGCGAAAAATCCGAACGGTCACGAACCTGCATTGGCGAGGGCTCGTATGTCCAGAGAAACCCATTTCGGTTCTCGAATTTCTTGCACAAGTGCCCATAGTTGCAAGCGGTTTGAAATGCGCTTTGAATGCGGCTGCCAACGCGTTGAATACCTGCCGCATCCGCGATTCGCCGCGTCGCTTCGAGCCAATGAACCGGACTCTCGACAGCAACGATCTGCGTAAGCCAATTCGCAAGTTGCTCTTGGGCAACTGCATGGAGTTCTAGATGCCCGAGATTGATACTGATTTCGGCAAGCTGATATTTCGCTGCACTCTGGCTAGTTCTCGATAGCGGAGGGGGATCTTCCCTCGCTACCTGAACTTTAGAGCTTGGATGTTTAACCGCGATTTTTGGACGGTCAGTCGAAATCTTGACCTGCGTTTTTTGCTTTTTTGCTTCTTCAATGGCGTCTTCCAGCGCCTTCAGTTCCTTTTCAGGGGCGCGAAACCACGCTGTGGACCAAATGCGATGAATCTTCCAGCCAAGAGACTCCAGAACCACTTGGCGCAGCCGATCACGATCACGGGCTGAGCGTGCGCTATGATACGCCGCGCCGTCGCATTCTACTCCGAGCAAATAGCGTCCAGGAGTAGCAGGATCAACTATTGCCAGATCGAGAAAGAACCCGACGGACCCGACTTGAGTGTGAACCGTGTGTCCATGTCTTTGCAGTGCGCTGAGGACTTCTTCTTCAAAGGGGGAATCCGGTGGACGCCCAGTGGCGATTGGAACATCAAGATGACCATGTTCAGCATATGTCAAAAATGTTTTCAGTGCGTATACGCCCAACGTGTTACTGCTTTCAGTGTTGATGTCTTCAGAACGAAGGGCAGTAAATACTACGCAGCGGAGCCTGGCACGACTGAACAGTACATTCAGACGGCGCTCGCCGCCTGCGCGATTGACAGGACCGAAACTGTTTGACCAGTACCCTTCCGCAGTCCTCGCATATCCAATGCTAATGAAAATAACGTCGCGCTCGTCGCCCTGGACATTTTCAAGATTCTTTACAAAAAAGGGTTCGTGAGGAGTTGCCAGGAAGAACTCCTCTGTATCCGGCGATTGTCGACGGAGAATCTCCAATTGGTCCAGGATTGCGTCACGCTGTGCAACGCTGAGCGCGGCAACGCCAAGCGTAAGCCTATGTTTTTCTGTTTTCTTGAGTTGCAGTGCAGCATGACGAATCACCGCCTCTGCAATCGCTTTAGCCTCGACTGGATTTGTTCTGGTTCTCGATCTGTCATAGTGCGCATTTTCAACGCGGCGGTAGACTAGCCCAACATCCTCTTTGTGTCGATCTGGACTCGGAAACACCACCAGTCGATCATCGTAAAAGAGATGATTGGAACCAGCAATCAGCGATTCATGCTTGCTTCGATAGTGCCAGCGAAGCATCCGCTGATGTGCTTGACGCGAGCAGAACAACCCCAGAATACTTTCAATATCGGAAGTGGCGACAGCATCCTCCTCCTCTGTCTCCGCGTCCTGGGCCACCATCGTATCGAAGAAGCTTGTAGGCGGAAGCTGCTTGCTGTCTCCGACTACAACTGCCTGTTTCCCGCGGACGATTGCCCCCAGCGCATCTGCTGGCTTGACCTGACTGGCTTCATCAAAAATAACAAGATCAAAATCAACGGTTCCAGGAGGCAGAAAATTTGCAACCGAGAGTGGGCTCATCATGAAGACTGGCTTGATTGCCTGAATGACGTTGCCAGCTTTCAAAATCAGCTTCCGCACAGGAAGATGGCGGGCTTTCTTCTCGAACTCGCGCCATAACACGCTGATCTGCCCGCTGTCCGCCCCATTTCTTGGAAGCCCTTCAATATGGAGCTTTGCGAGCGCCTCGCGTTTTGACTCAATGTGCCGTGCATCAAGTTGTTGAAAGGTTTGAACATTGTTTTTCTGTCGCAACGCATCGAAGGATGCGAGTGCAGGATTTGCCTGAAACGCCGCGTCTAACAGGGCAGATACCCTGACGTATTCGAACAGATCCAGCAGGCTTTGTTTAGCTTCCTCCCAACTGTCTGCCAGCGCTGCCACACTCTGGAGCCCTTCCGAAATGCATAGATCGCGATCCTGACCATATGCGACCAGACCCTCGAGTTCATGCACTCTGGAAGCTAGATCGTTCCAAGCCCTTGCTGCTTCTTCGCTCCACAAAATCGTCACTGACGCTCGAAGTTTTTCATCCGCAGCTTCGTCCAGCTTCAGCTTGTCGATCACATCCTTCAGTGCCGCAGCATGATTTTCCACGAGCTGTTCCGATTCAGATAGATGATTGCGCAATGCCGCTTGATTCTTGAAACCAGCAGCTGCATCAATGCACCATGCGCTGAGATTGCCCGTCTGAATGCCTTGGTGGGTGGAGATGATCCACTCCAACTGCCGCTCCATCAGTTTGAGATCAGATTCGCTGCCCGCCCAATTGGCTCCGTAAAGACTTTTCAGCAGGGAATCTGACGCATCCATTGCCGTTCTATCTACCGATGCGGATCGAATTGCTTGCAGAATCTCAGCAACGCCTCCCGTCGAACGAGACAGCGGCGTCGAAACGAGCTGGGCGATGTCTTGTTGCAACGCCTTCCAGCGCGGAGAGATAAATCTCCACCACTTATGCCCAAGTTCGTTTAACGATGTTTCCAGTTGGGCAATATCAGTAGTCCACGCTGTTGGCAGAATCGTTTTGGCCCATCGTGATTGCACATCCACATAATGAATCGTTGTAGCTATAACAGACTTGATTTTTGCCTGCTGGGCCAGCCAGTCAGGGGCGGTAAGGTCGATGCCGTTGAGTTCAGGAGCAATGGCGATCTGCTTTGCATTTGCACAGAGCGACTCGAATCCGCTGTGCGAATCTGGAGGATCTTGTTCCAGCAACTCGGCGATCACTTTGCCGGTGTTTCCAAGAGCAAGCGCCGCCGCAGCAGCTTGGCTTAGTGCGTTTCGAACAGCGTCCTTTGTGGACGGCAAGACAACGCGAAGCTGGCTCCCCCAGAAGATATGCTGAGTAGGTATGCCAATTCCGGTTAACCTCTCTTGAAGCCGAGCAACTATTTCGCGGCGACGGTGTACGTCGGCAGACGACCAGTTCAAGCAGCCGGAAAGTTCCAGCGACGGGCGACTCGCCCCATCGAGTCGATCGAGCAATGGCAACAGAATTCCGTAAAGATCACGAATATTCTCGCCGGAGTTTCCCGCAGAAGCATTGACTGCATTGCAGTATTCATTCAGCCTAGTCTTTACGTCCTCCAGGACTGATTCGTCAATGTCGTTTCGATGGCCGCCCCTGGGTTGCAGCCATGCGGTCTGCTTCAGCTCATTGATGACTTCCTTCTTCTTGACTTTGTTACTATGAAGTTCTAGGCAGGCAGCGCCCAAGCCAATCCGGTCAAGCCTTCTCTTGACAACCTCCAGAGCAGCCTTCTTCTCCGCAACAAAAAGAACCTTCTTGCCGGAGGCCAAAGCGCCTGCAATCAGGTTGACGATGGTCTGCGACTTTCCCGTTCCTGGCGGTCCCTGAATCACCATGTTGAGTCCGCGCGCCACGTCCAGGATCGCGAGGGACTGGGTGCTGTCTGCGTCCATGACATGGGTCGCGTCGGAAACAGAAATATGGTCGTCGATGAAAGACTCATCGGAGAAAGGTGAGGCATCGCCAGAGAAGGTGTTGGCTCCTAGAAGGCGATTCAAGACGCTGTGGTTCAGCAGAAGCGCTTCGTTTTCCCACTTTGCTGGGTCCAGGTCCCTGTACATGAGCAGTTTGGCAAAGGAAAAGAAGCCCAAAGCAATCGACTCAGGATCAACGCTCCAACCATCTTGCTTCGATACGGACTGCCCCACTGAATAGAAATAGTCGCCTACATCGATCTCCTCGGAATCCATTAGATCGTCGAGTTCGATCCCCACCGACTGCTTCAGGTACTCCAGCAGACACACATTTGGCGATACGTCCTCGCCTGAGTACTTCAAGCGAAAGCCTTCTCCCGCGCTACGCCGCTCCAACTCTACTGGGACTAGCAGCAACGGTGCACGGTGAATCTCCGTGTCACGCGGATCGTGCCACATGAGCATACCCAGCGCAATGAAAAGTGTGTTCACGCCTTGCTCCTCGATGGAGCTTTTGGCCGCGTAATAAGTCGCAAGAAGGCGCTTTTCGAGTTCCTTTTCAGGTATACCTGTAGGAAGTTCTTTCTGTCGCAGCCAGTCCTCTACTGGTTCCTCGGTCCGTCTTTTACGGCCCTGTACAGTCCGCACCAGAGATCGGCTTGTGTCCTTGGCTCTGCCGTCCAGAACAAGAGGAGACCCTGTCCGCAACATTTCTTCAACGCCAAGGAACGATAATTCCGCGCCTTCCGCCACGAGCGCTCGGAAAACCTCGGCTGGAGCCAGCCCAGAAACTTCCAGCCCCCGTGCTTTCAGAAGCCGATAGTTCAGCAGTGGATTCCGGAGGCCGAAATCGAGCAAGTCCTTTCGGGCCTCCGCCAAAGGCGCACGCAATTCCTCATTCACCTGTACAGGGGCGCAAGCCATAAGACACCGATCTTTCAGGGTTTAATACACAGGCCAGTATATCCTTCCGTGCCCTGTTCAGCACCCTTCGCTGTTCTTCGCTCCGCCCTAAACGGCAGAGCCGTCTACACTTCAGCTGACGCATGACCGTCCGACCTCTGCCGGGGCGAGGGAAGCGGTCGTCATCTGAAACAATCTACTATGTTTACAAGAATCGCAGCGTCAACCAGAATAGAAAAGTGGGCGATGTGCACGACATCCAAAACAAGTACACGCTGACCAGCGTGTGAATGTCTCATGGAACCGAGGACCTTTGTATGGCAGACGAACTGATCGAAACCTCCGGCAGACCGAAGGACATTCGACCGCTGTTGGCTAATCTGCGAGGGTTGATCCAAGACGCGCGCAAGCAGATTTTACGCAGCGCAGATGTAATTCAGGTTCAGACCTGCTGGGAGATCGGCAGGCATATTGTCGAGTTTGAGCAGGATGGATCTGACAGGGCACAATATGGCAAGCAGTTGCTGCCAGCCTTGGCCGCTACGTTGACGGAGGAATTCGGCAAAGGGTTTGACGTAACCAACTTACGGCACATGCGCGGTTTTTATCTGGCTTTCCCAATTCGCGACGCACTGCGTCGCGAATTGAGCTGGACTCACTACCGCACGCTCCTGCGGGCCGATGATGCGAAAGCGCGCCTGTGGTACATGAATGAATCCGCCGACCAAGGTTGGAGCACTCGCGCCCTGGAGCGCCAGATCGGCACACTCTATTATGAGCGCCTGCTTGCGAGTTCCGACCGCCGGGAAGTCGAGCAGGAAGCTGCATCCAATATCGCGCCGCTCCAGCAGACTCCGCGCGAATTTGTGCGCGACCCGGTCATGCTGGAGTTCCTGGGGCTGCCCGGTACGGGAAAACTGCTGGAATCGAATCTCGAACAAGCTCTCTTGGACAATCTGCAAGCGTTCCTTCTTGAACTGGGCAAGGGCTTTGCTTTTGTCGCGCGCCAGTTGCGCATCAGCACCGAGTCGAAGGATTTCTATATCGACATGGTGTTCTACAACTATCTGCTCAAATGCTTCGTTCTGTTCGACTTGAAATCGGGAGAGCTATCCCACAAGGACATCGGGCAAATGGACATGTACGTGCGAATGGTTGATGCTCTTAAACGCGCGCCAGATGATAATCCAACCGTGGGCATCATTCTCTGCACACACAAAGACGCATCGGTGGTCCGCTATTCTGTGCTTCACGAGAATGAACATCTCTTCGCAAGCAAATACAAACTGGTACTGCCTTCTGAAGAGGAGTTGCGCGCTGAACTTGACCGCGAGCGCATCTCTCTGGAGGAGCGGCAAAAGCACCTCGGCTCAGGCTCATCGGCATCGCGCAATGACTGATAGCCTGCTTCTGTTTCGTAGCTCAGTCATACTCGACCGGCATGGAATGCGCTCAGGAAAAGTCGACAAAGAGGTCGCGAGGAGGCACCGAAAGCGCCTTCGCCAGCTTCACGATGTTTTCGAGGGCCACATTCCGCTCGCCACGCTCCACCCCGCCGACGTAATTGCGATGCAGTTCCGCTCGTTCGGCGAGTTCCTCTTGCGAGTAGCCTCGCTCGTCGCGGAGTTGCCGCAACCTATTGCCGAATCGAGATTTGACGGAGCGTGTGGCCACACTCCCATACTTGAGCCCTGACCACTATGAGTCTACACACGATGAGTGTGATACTTTATCAGCGATAGTTCTCCCCGATGCGGACGGGCTACCGAAACGGTTGCGCTTGTTCCCCGCCGACCTTGTGGAAAAGTTCCAGTTCGATTGCCATGCAACTTCCGATGAAATATGCGATTCTAGGGAAATTGAGAGGTTCAGATTCATGCAGGATGACTACATCGAGTGTCCTGAACTTTCGGGAAAGACGATTCAAACCTTCCGCATTCATAAAGATACGGGAGATGGAACCAACCTTCAGATTGAATTGTCGGACGGAACCAGCTTTTCTTGTTGTCTCAACCTTCGTCCAGATGTTAAAGCCTCTTTATATAGAGGCGGCGTCGGCACCCCGGAAACCATTCGAAACTACGAAATATAGGCTTTAAGCAGCGCCCGGCCAGTCGTTATTCCTAAAACGCATAACGCTCTCCCTGGAATTCATTGGACGCCGCCGCCGGATTCGCCCTAGCTTTGCACCATAGCTGACACGTCAGGTCAGCGGAGGTGCAATGTGAATCGATTCCGTCCTCTCTTCCGACTGGATAAGACTGCCATTCGGTCGTCCATTCTGCCCGCCAATCGGCAGACAGATCGCTCCCTCAAACCAATCCTTCTCTCTGCCATCCGCGCGATGGCTCCCACCCTTCTCGCCCTCTCTTTCGCGGGCGTTGCCCATGCACAAGGAACGATGGACTTCTCCGGGGCGCAGACGCTCATGGGGACGTTCAAGACATTCGCAATCTACGCGGGTGCTGTCATCTGTTTCGGCGGACTGATCTTCGCCGGAATACGAATGATGAGCGGTCGCTTTCAGGATGCCATTCCCGGCCTTTTTGGCGCGCTGTTCGGTGCAGGCGTGCTGGGATGGGGCGCTGGTTGGATCGGCTCGCTAACCGGCCAGTCGATGTGACGGTGCGCCATGACCAAACGGGGAGAGCCGTTACCAATCAATCAGGCCATGAACAGACCGAGAGCCAAATTAGGCCTCGACCTCTCAGCATGGATGGCGATCGTTTTCGTAACGGTAACGGTTTTCCTCGTTGGGTTCCGAATGATCGCAATCATCAGTTTCCCAATGATGGCGGGCGGGGCATGGCTGATCGTCCGCAAACACCCAAAGATGTTCCAACTCTGGGGCCTGAGTCTCGGCCAGAGGTCTTACTATGACCCGCGTAAACAGTGAGCAGAACAGGCATACGCCGTGGTTCGCAAAGGCCGGAGCAGCGTGCAGCATCGTTCCGATTGCGCGCTTTGTCGGGCCAAATATCTTCGCTCTCAAGGGCGGCGGCTATGGGTGCCTGTTCGCGCTCACCGGCATCGACGAAGAAGGCTTGACGGACCTGGAACTTGACTCGCGGATGCGGTCCATAGAAGGGGCGTTGCGTGGATTGCCGGAGGGATCGTGCCTCTATCAATATACCCGCGTCATGTCAGGCTTCGATCTTCCGCGACAGAGAAAGTACACGAATCCGGCCACAGAAGTATTCGTTTCCGACCGCATTGCGTTTCTGGAAAAGACAGCGGCGTTTCGTCGAATCGACCTGCATTGGTGCCTTACACTGGAGCCGTCAAAGGCCAATGCGTTCGAGCGCAAACCGCAGGAGAATGCAGCCGACACTTCGCGTATGCTCGTAGAACTTGAGAAGACGGCAACCATTCTTCAGAGCCATCTCGGTAGCACGCTTGGTTTGCAACTGCTTGGCAAGGCCGAAACGTTCCAGTTCTTCAGCTACCTGTTCAACCTTGAGGAATGGTCAGAACGCGACCAACTCCGCAGCGATACAGGCGTAGACCGTCAGATCGTCAAGAGTCCAGTTGCGTGGCACAGCGATTATTTACAAGTGGGCAAACGCCATGTCCAGATGTTCTCGTTAAAGATGACGCCGGACGCGTCTAGGCCGTGCCTCTTCTCCGGCCAACTCACGCTTGATTGCGATAGCGTGCTGTGCTCTACATGGCGAGTGAAATCGACTTCGGCTGCCCGCAGCGAAATTGATGCGCAGGAGAAGTTCATTTCATTCTTCAAAGTCGGTGTGCTGACACGGGTCATGAGCGGACACGACACCGCGTCGCTCGAAACCGGAGCCGGTGCCAAGGCTGCCAACATCAATGTCGATGACCTGAGCGAAGTCATTCGCTCACTCGACAAAAAGGCTCAGGGCGAATACTCCCTGCGACTGCTGCTGGCAGCGCGCAGTCAGGAGCAGCTTTGCAACACTGTCCCCGCTGTGCATCGAATCTTCGTCGATGCCCGCGCACAGGTGATGGAGGAGACGCTTGGCAATCTGTCGGCGTTCTATGCGATGTTCCCTGGCAATCACAAGTTCAACGTCTTCCCGCTGTGGCTGGCAGAGGACCACCATGCACGGTTGTCCTCTGTGTTCGCTCCACACATCGGTCATCCGCACTCGGAAGACCTTGACAATGAATACCTCAACATCTTCGAGACGAGGACCAGGACGCCATTCTTTCAGGACGTATATGTGGATGGCGTCCGCGTTATGCTCATCATCGGACCTACAGGATCAGGTAAGTCCGTGCATGGAAACGCGGCTGTCGCGCTGGAGCAGAAGCACGGCGGCTTCACGTACATCTTTGACATCGGCGGCAGCTACGAGAGCGTCGTGGAATTGTATGGAGGGCGCGTTGACCGGGTAGGCAAAGATGGCCCACGAGTGAATCCGTTTGCTCTTGAGCCTACTGAGAGCAACATCAAGTTTCTGTACTCCTTCGTCAAATTGCTGCTCGCCAACGGCGGCGCGGAGCTTGAGCCAGAGGACGACGACGTGATCCACAAGGCCGTGCAGGATATGTACCTGCTCGACGCGGAGAATCGTCGCCTATCGAATCTGTTTCTGCCCAAGAAGCTAGACCGCTATCTTTCGAAATGGGTTGGTAAAGGCATCTATAACGCTGTCTTCGACAACGTCGAAGACAGTCTCTCGCTCTCACGGCTTCAGTGCTTCGACTTTCAGGGCGTGAACAACGAGCAGTATGCCGACCTGATTGAGCCACTGATGGTGTGGCTACTACGGCGCATAAACGACGTGCTCTATAACCCCGTCAATCTTGGCGTTCCCAAGCACATCCTCATTGAAGAGATCTTCTCTTCGATGAAGAACAAACAGCTCTTGGATGGCGCGCTTGCTTCAATCAAGACGGTTCGGAAGAATCTGGGCGGCGTGACCATGATCGGCCAGTCCGCCGACGACCTTGGAGCCAACGCCGACAGCATTGTCAATTCCTGCACTTCGTTCCTGTTCCTGAAGGATACGACTTTCAACCGAAAGCGGTATGCCGAGCTGTTCAAGATGAATGAGCAGCAGATCACTCTATTTGAGAGCTTGCAAGACCGTGAGGCTCTGTATATGCGGCGCGATGGCATCACCAAGGTCG
>Ga0181529_10005332_pt1 | contig 13522 bp, 14 predicted proteins | sample PEATcosm2014_Bin_36_FD_119763 | JGI IMG/M metagenome (GOLD analysis project Ga0181529, IMG submission 119763) | Peatland microbial communities from MTU Mesocosm Facility, Houghton, MI, USA - PEATcosm2014_Bin10_30_metaG | ecosystem: Environmental > Terrestrial > Soil > Wetlands > Peat | place... | reverse complement strand
ATCGGCCTGGTGATCACCTCGGTCACGCTTCTCACCCGCAAGCGCGCCTACTGGTTCTTCGGGCTGGTCTTCTCGGCCGGCGGCATCGTGTCGGCGCTTTCCGTTTTGCTGCTCAAGTAGGAACTGAAGCGGCGGGCACTGTCTCCTGGAAGTCCCCGCCGTGGTAGACTGGCGGCCTTATGAAATCGTGGATTCTTGTCCCTCTTGTTGTTTTCGGCAGCGCCTCGCTTTGGGCGCAGGCGCCTGCCTCAGCACCGCCTAGCCAAACCCACGCCAGCGACATCGGCTTCACCTACACCCTGCCCGCGGACTGGCAGGTAGTGGATACCCAGCCGACGCTCCCGGCGATGCAAGAGCAAGTGGCAAAGACCGCCAAGAGCGAAGAGGAAAAGAAGGGTATCGCCTGCGTCCAGATCGCCTTGACCGCGCGCCACGGCAATCCCGGATCGGTAGTGGTGGTAGTGGCCCTGCCCTTCGACTGTTTTGGGCAGCAGATGACCGACAAGGATCTGCCCGGCTTTGCCGCGGGCGCCTCCGAGGGTCTCAAGAACACTTTTGAGATTTCCGACCCAGTCTATGGCGCCTACTCGCTGGGAACTCACAGCATGTGGATCGAACGCGCCGCGGGTGCCGTCAAGGATCACCCGGAGATGAAGTACACGGTAGAGACGGTGTGCAGCATCCTGAAAAAAGGCGCGGTCTGCTGGATGGCCATGGCTGCCGACGAGGTTCACCTGCAGATCTTCGAACGCGGCCTGGTGGCATTGGACAGAGAAGCCCCCGCGGCTCTAGTGCCAGCCGACGCGTTTCAAAAGAAGCCTCTCTAGCAGCCTGTGGCGAAGGTCGAAAATGGCGAAAAACCATCCCTAGGGGGCTAACGCCCATTCTTTGTTTTCAGCGTCTTACGGCACGACTAAAGCCGTGCCCTTTCAAAACCTGACTTTCACCTCAGGCCGCTAAACGTCTTGGAATCTTGCGGAGTGGAGAATCCCTACTCCGCGGGCAATTGCTCCAGATCTTCGATGGGGTACGTCTTGGCTTTAATTTGCGCCGTAGTCATCAGGAACACCGCCACTACGATGCAACCCATGCCGGCGAACTCCGCCTTCTCTGGCCGCTCGTGCAGAAGAAAGATACCCAGCAGTACCGCGACGACCGGGTTGACATAGCAATACGAAGAGACCTTGGCCACCGGCACGTGCTCGATGAGATAGATAAAGCCGGTATAGCCCAGCAGGGATCCACCGGTGACCAGATAAGCCAGCGAGCCAACCGATGCAAGATTCAGGTGAAACTGCGGCCACTGGCCCAGCGCCGTTCCCAACAGGGTGCTGAAGGCGCCCGCTGCCAGCATCTGCCAGGCCGCGGCCACAAAGCTGTTCACCGGCAACCGGGCACGGCGGGAAAGCAGGCTGCCTACGGTCCAGGAGAATGCGCCGGCCAGAAGCACGGCCAGGGCGAGGAGGCGCTCACGGTCTCCCGCCAGACCGGTGCGTATCGAGGGCCAAAGCAGCGCGGCCAGTCCGGAAAAGCCCAGCGCCATGCCCAGCCAGCCGCGCGCCGGCAGCGGCTCGCCGCCGGGAAGAAACATCTCAATCAGCGCCACGTAAAGCGGAATCACGGCCAATACCAGGGACGCCAGCCCGCTGGGGACGGTCTTCTCCGCGTAAACCAGGCCGACATTGCCTCCGCCCAGCAGCAGCAGGCCAATCGTACTCAGAATCATCATGGTTTTTGGGGGCCATGCCAGACGCATCCCGCGCCAGCGGCACCAGGCGAGCAGGATCGCCCCCGCCACCAGAAAGCGCATCCCTGCCAGCAGCAGCGCCGGCATCTCTGCCGCGCCAATGCGGATGGCGGTGTACGTCGAGCCCCAGAAGAAATAGACGCTGGCAAAGGCCAGCACGATGGAGGCAGCGCTGGCTGCCTTGCGTTCAATGTGAGTTGCTTGGGGGGTGGAATTCACCATGGGAGTGATTCCATCCTATCCCCAGTCAGGTTGGGGAGCTTCCTGGTTCTTGCGCTGTTCCTGCCGGCGTTGTGGATCTCTCCGGCCTTCCCCTGGCTGGAACTGACAAAACAAGGGCCTGGCGGCCCCTGCTTGTCTCCCCCCGTCTTGCTCCGCGCAAATCGTTCCTGCGCCGGATCTTTGCCTGCGTCAATTTGCCGCCACGCTGTTGGTGACCCATGTGCTGAAACCGCTGGGATCGGTCTCGACGTTGTGTCCTTGGCCCCAATCCTCCCAGGCATTCACATAGCTTGTGCCCAGCAGGTTCTCCGCGGCCGTGGCCAGATCGACGATGATGTAGGCCGAGGTATCCGTGGCGATGGCGCCATCGCGAATGTACCAATATTTGGCGACGCCGCTCGAATTGCCGCTGCTAATCGCGTTCATGATGAAATACATGGGGTTCATCATGTTGACCACGGTTTGCATGCTGCCGGAGATGCTGGCGCCGTCCATCGCCTGGCTGCTGAAGTTGGTGAAGTGGCGCGGACTGCCGCCGCTGCAGTTGGAGCCGGAATAGGCAGTCGTGCCCGTCGGGTTGCCAAATTCCATTGTCTCGGGCTGGCACGCCGTATTCACCACCGTGTTGTAGTAGGTTGACGACGACGTCATGTCAAAAAAGGAATCGAACGCCGGCGCGCTCTTTCCCCGCGTGCCGATCGAGTTGTTCACATAGTTCGAAAAGGTGAAGGCGCAGGCGGCCGACGTGCAGGTGGCGTAACTCGGTGCCGTGCCTCCGGCATTCACATACTTGAGCAGCGATGGCTCCATGTACTGCTCCAGGATGTATTCCGCGATGTTGCTGGAAGTGAGGGTTCCCATGCTGCCGCGCTTGTCGGTGAGGCCCAGCCCGTCCTGGTAACTCTCGAATTCCGCGATCAGATTGCTGGAAACGGCCGAATTGACTATGCTGCCGCTGAATTGCAGCCCGCTGTACTCCTCCTCATAGGCCATATCGGCGTGGTCGAGGTTGGTGATGGGTGACCAGGCGCCAACGGCAAAGATGTTGTCGCCGGCATCGGCGGCGCCGATTGCCGCCAGATAGGAGTTGTACAAGCTGCTGTTGCCGGAGGCGCCAACCAGCGCGGAGAGCGCCCCGCCGGCACTGCCGCCAGAGGAGACGATATGGCTCACGTCCCCGGAGAATGTGCCCAGGCTCGAGTTATAGCGGAGGAAGCGTATGGCGGCCTTCAAGTCGACCATGGCAGCCGGCGCCACGCCGTAGTAGTCGCCGCTGCTGCCGTTGTCGCGGCCGCGGCATCCGGGTTCCACCACCACGTAGCCTTTGCCCAGCGCATAATTGCCATTCGTGCCCAGCTGGCCTGCCCTGCTGGACATGTACCCACCCACGCTGTTTTCGAACAGGATGGGCTTGCCGGAAACGGAGGTTCCATCCACCGAGCTGGGAACATAGATGTTCATGCTCTCGTACGTTGCATCCACCGGGTTGGCGGCATAGACGACGTTGCTGTAGAGGCAATAGGTGACCGAATGGGAAGTATCCGTGGCGACCGTTGTGGTTACGGTGTTGCAACTGTAGTTCGATAAATCAAGTGAGTAACTGCCGGACTCTACCGTTTCCGAAACAGAGCTGGATGTGCTCGAAGAGTAGGTCGAATCGCCGCCATAGGACGCGGCGATCTTGTAGGCGCCGGTGCTGCTGAAGTGAGTGGCCAGCGTGGCCGTGCCGCTGCTCAGCGAAGCTGATCCAAGCGAGCTAGCGCCTTCGTAGAAAGTGACCGCGCCCGTTGCCGTCGAGGGCGAGACCGTAGCCGTGAAGATGACCAGCGAGCCAGGGTAGGCGGTCGAGGCTGAGGGCGTCAGCGCGATGGTGGTGGAGTTGCCGCCACTGGACGAGGAACCGACCACCACCGAGACGGCGCTCGATGTACTGGTAGCGTAAGTGCTCGAACCGCCGTAGACGGCTGTAATCGAATAAGTGCCGGCGGCGCCGAAAGAAGTGCTCAGTGTGGCCGTCCCGCTGCCGAGCGTGCCTGTTCCCAGCGAAGTGGTTCCGCTATAGAAGGTGACCGTGCCGGTGGCGGCCGAGGGCGACACCGTAGCCGTCAGCGTGATGTTAGTTCCGGTGGTCGTCGTGCTGCTGGAAGAGGCCAGCGAAGTGGTTGTTGCGCTGAGGCTCGCCGTGCTCACTACTTCCGAAACGGTGCTCGAGGTGCTTGTGGCATAAGTGCTCGACCCGCCGTAGACGGCGGTGAGGGAATAGGTTCCGGCGCTGCTGAAAGAGGTGGTCAGCGTGGCTGTGCCGGAGCTGAGCGTGCCCGTCCCCAGCGGGGTGGTTCCGTTATAAAAAGTGACTGTCCCGGTGGCCGCCGTGGGAGAAACCGTGGCGGTCAGCGTGATGCTGGTTCCTGTGGTCGTTGTGCTGCTGGACGAGGCCAGCGTGGTGGCCGTGGAGGTCGTACTGCTCGAACTGCCGGTGGTGCCGCTGGAACCGCAGCCGGCGCCAAGCAGAGCGGCGAGGGCGAGCGAACCGAGCGCGATTACGCCGGGAACGGAAAGCTTCTTCATCTTGCAATACCTCTGGAGAATGCAGGTCTTCGTAACTTGAGTAGCGCTGGGAAGGGAATGTGGTTACAGCCTGCGTTCAGTTTTTCCGGGATTCCAGCTCATCGCTTTAGCTCCTCGGGGGCGCCCTTCGCGAGCGCTGCGATGAAGTCTTGAGCGGACGGCGTTTGTTCATTGGCTGGCGGCAAGGTCCCGCTATACAGCGCAAATGAAAATGTACTATCCTCTCGCCAGCGGGGTTCCCATGCGAACACGTTCCGGCAGAGACATGCTTCTTGCGCCGCGCAGCAGGCGCTGGCGCCGGAGACGTGCGCGGAGCATCCGGCCGCGGCAGCACCTGCGCGCCCTGCCCACCCGCACGCGGCCAAGCCTCTTCGCCGGCGACTAGCGAGCCTCGGGCGAATCCCTCCCCTGCCTTTTCTCGTCCGCGCCCGGACGAGCAGAATCGGACGATCCCCGCCGCGCTGGGGCCTTTGACGATTTCAAATTCTAGAAACCTGGCTGGTTGGGGGCATCGGTTTCCCGCCCTTGGCGCAAAGAAACAAGTACACGCCAAGGATGGGGCAGCCGGCATCTCGGGCGGTTCCAAAAGCAGCCGCAGGCCCTTCGACTCCGCCTTGCTCGGCTCAGGATGACAGGTCTTTCTATAGGAGACAAGAAAATGACCAAGCAGGAACTGCATGCGCAATATGGGCCCAAGCTGGTTTGTCCCCTGCCCGGACCCAAAGCCCAGGCCGCCGTGGCCGCCGACGACCGGCTCATCTCGCCCAGCTACACGCGTTCCTATCCACTGGTGGCCAAGCGCGGGCGCGGCGTCCGCATCGAGGACGTGGACGGCAACGAGTTTCTCGACTTCTCCGCCGGCATCGCCGTGGCCTCCACCGGCCATTGCCACCCCGAGGTGGTCGCGGCCATTCAGGCACAGGCCGCCGAGCTGATCCACATCTCCGGGACCGACTTCTACAACGAGCCGCTGACCGACCTGGCCGAGAAGCTGTCGGCCATCGCCCCCATGCGCGGTCCGCACCGTCTTTTCTACGGCAACTCCGGCGCGGAGGCTGTGGAGTGCGCGCTCAAGCTAGCGCGCTATCACACCGGCCGGCAGCAGATCATTTCGTTCTTCGGCGCATTCCACGGCCGCACCATGGGCGCGCTCTCCCTGACCGCCTCCAAGCCGCAGCAGAAGCGCCGCTTCTCGCCGCTGGTTCCGTGCGTGACACATATTCGTTACCCCTATGCCTATCGCGGCTGCTCGGGCGGAGCGCAGGAGGAGGAGGCCTTTGGTTTGGGCTGCGCGCGTTACATCGAGGAGAAGCTCTTCAAGACCGTCCTGCCGCCGGAAGAGGTAGCCGCTATTTTCGTTGAGCCCATTCAGGGCGAAGGCGGCTACGTGGTGGCGCCAGACAACTTCCTGCGCGAACTGCGGGCGATCTGCGACCGGCACGGCATTCTGCTAGTTGCCGACGAAGTGCAATGCGGCGCGGGGCGCACCGGCAAATGGTGGGCCATCGAGCACTCCGGCGTGGCGCCGGATATGGTGTGCATGGCCAAGGGCATCGCCAGCGGCATGCCGTTGGGCGTCTGCATGGCCAAAGCCGAAATCATGGACTGGGCGCCGGGCTCACACGCCTCGACCTTCGGCGGCAATCCGGTGTCGATTGCCGCGGCTCTGGCCACCATCGAGATTATCGGGCGCGAGGCGATGGCCAACGCCGCCAAGGTGGGTGAATTCATGCTGGAGCGGCTGCGCGGCTGGAAGCAGACGCATCCGCTGGTGGGCGATGTGCGCGGGCGCGGCCTGATGATCGGCGTCGAATTGGTCAAGGACAAGTCCACCCGCGAGCCGGCCACGGCGTTACGCAACCGCTTGGAGACTCTTGCCTTTGAAAGAGGCCTGATGGTGCTGGGCTGCGGCGAGACCACCTTGCGGCTGTGCCCCCCGCTGATTGTCAGCGAAGAGGAAGCCACCGTGGCACTGGACATTCTGGAAGAGGCGCTGGGGCTGGTGGAGGCAGAGCACTTGCGAGGAAGCGCGCGGGCTGACTGCGGGGCCGGGGCAGCAATCTGAGTCTCCGCCGCGAATCCCCAAGGATCGCGCACCGAAACCGACCGCGATGCTATCATCCTCTGCGAAAGGGGCGCCCAGATTATGCACAAGTCGATTTCATTGGTCGCGGCGGTTCTGTGGGCGTTGCTCTTTGCCCCTCTGTCCATGCCGCAAACGGTTGCTGGCGTTGGCACGGCAACCCCCGAGGCGCGCGCGGCCGCATACGATGCGGCCATGAAGTCCCATGACTGGGTAACCGCGGTCGCAGTTGCGCGCGAAGCCGTCGATAGCAGCGCCACGGCTGAGAATCTGCGGAAACTGGCGGACGCACAACTTTACTCTGGCGCTGCGGAGCAAGCCCTCGCGGCCTACGAGCGGGCCTCGGCGGCCGCCGAACAGGAGAAGCCCGCGCTGGGACAGCCGGATGCCGATTGGAAGGATCGTCTGGCGAAGATCTTCATCGGCAAGGGGAACGCGCTGCTCAAGCTCCACCGCACGGCCGACGCCATCGAGTTCTATAACCGCGCGGCCGAGTTCGCGGCCAATCCAGGCAAGGCCTATTTCAATATCTGTGCGGTCCTGTATAACTCCGGCAACACGAAGGACTCGCCGACAGCCTGCCGCAAATGCCTGCAAGCGGATCCTTCCATGGCCAATGCGTGGTTCATCCTCGGGTCGGTGCTCTTTGCGGATGCGTCCATTTCCGGCAAGGGCACCGTGGCCCTCTCGGCCGAGGGGCAGCAGGCGCTGGAAAAGTATCTAGAACTGGCGCCGGACGGCCCCCACGCAGCCGACGCAAAGGCCATGCTTCAGATGGTTGCGAGGTAACCCGCCGAAGTTGCGCGATATTGCGATCAGGCGGACAATGGACTGCCATGGAAGCTCTGCACCAGATGCGCGTCAACTCGCTGGAGCGGGCGCTGGCCGCCCTGGACTGGATTGCGCGCCGGCGCGGCGCAGATCCCCTGCCCGCGCACCTGGCCACCGGCGTCGAGGGAGAGAATGCCGCCTATTTCTACCTGCGGCGCAAGGGGTACACGGTGGTGGCGCGGCGCTGGTCCTCGGGAGACTTGCCGGGCGACATCGACCTGATTGCCTGGGACGGGCCGATGCTGTGCTTTGTCGAGGTGAAGACCCGCACTGCCCACGACGCCACCCCCGCCGAGGCCGCCGTCGATTCTCACAAGCGGCAAACACTGCGCCGCCTGGCTCGGCAGTACGTGCGCCAACTGCCCCAGGAGAATGCTCCGCCGGCACGCTTCGACGTGATCAGCATCTATCTGGTGCCGGGCGAGAAGAGGGAATTCGTGCACTACCAGGGCAGCTTTGGCTGGGACGAGCAGCAGGGCGGAGAATGGCGGTAAGGCAAAGCGTCAGCCTCGTCCAGACTGCAATATGACCAAGTAGGTCCAATGGAGTAGAGTGATCTCATGCGGACTGCGAAGATCAGCGAATTGAAGGCTAAACTCAGCGCTCAAATCGCCTACGTCAAGCAAGGCGAGGAAGTGCTGATCTTTGACCGGAATACGCCGGTTGCACGGTTGGTTTCTGTCGGGCCGGCTGGGGAGGAAGACGCGCGCCGGCAACGGCTCATCGCCAAGGGAATCATTACGCCCGCAATCGTTCCTCGGGTAGAAGGAGAAGAATGGCCCGAGCCGCCCGGACCGATGATCTCGCGAGAAGTGATGGAGCAGGTTTGGCGTGAGGAGCGCGAGGGCCGATGAGCCTGGCCTTTGCCTTTTGGGACACAAGTGCAATGATCCCACTCTGCGTGCGGCAGCCACAGACAGTTCAGGCACGCCGTCTGTATACCGCCTATGGCGTCGCTGTATGGTGGGCGACACCGGTTGAAATCATGAGCGGACTGACCCGACTTGAGCGAATGGGTGAGATAGACCGCGATCAATTCTCAGAGGGAAAGCTGGGCGCGCAAGCTCTAGCCAGAATCTGGGACACAGTCGATCCGTCTCGATCCGTCGCCGCACAGGCGTGCGCGCTGCTCGAACGGTTTCCTTTGCGTGCTGCCGACGCATTGCAATTGGCAGCGGCACTGGATTACTTTGAAAACTCGCCCCAGGGCCACGTTTTGATCACGGCAGACCAGCGACTCGCAGACGCTGCCCGGCAATCCGGTTTTTCTGTCGAACTGATCTGAGCACAGCGGCAGTCTGCCGCTGCGGTCACCCTTTCGCGTCTTCGAACTCCTCGTTCCAGGCCATCTGAATGGCCTCGAGACGCGATTCGTTCGACTTGGCGGGATCGTCGGCGAAACCTTCCAGCCCGGTCACGAAGCGGTGTAGGTCGGTGAAGCGCACCGTCAGCGGGTCCAGGTCCGGGAACTTCTCTTGCAGTTGAATGCCGATCTCTTCGGCGTCGGTCCAGTGAATCTCACGCGGCATCGGTCCAGCTCTCCTTGAAACAATCAAATCTGCGTCGCTTTGCCTCGAACCAGCGCGGGCATGGGGTGGATTTCGCATTGGAACCCAAGGTTCGCCAGGATAGTTGGATCGGCGTCGGCCAGCGGCCGGGGATCGACATCGTCCGGCAAAGCCCAGAAGCCCGCGCCGAATCCGCCCGTTGGGGCGGCGACCGGACCATACGCTACAGCCCAACCTTTTTCGGCAAACCCCTGCCAATAGGCGGCGTGCGCCTGCATGAGTTCCTTCTCGCTATCGGTCATGGTCCACATGAAGTCGGGCCGGGGTGGCAACAACTTGAGAAAAAAGTATTTCATTCCATTTCTCCAGGGAAAGCAGGTGAATGCGCGCGAACGTCTCGCTCAGCGCGGGCACCGCCAGGGAAGCTACTTAGCTTCCGTCAACGTCAGCGGCTTGCCCTCGGCAACGTAGTTGCGGTTCCACTTGGGAATCTCGACCACATAGTCGCCGGGGCAGGTTATCACCGCCTGACAGCCGAGCCGCGAGTTCAACTGCTGGTCGGCGGCCATGTCCAGGCGGTCCAGTTCGTCGTCGTCGGCCGGGGTCAAGCCGCTCTCGCCCGCTTTGATGAGCACGTGGCAGGTGGAGCAGGCGCAGACGCCGCCGCAGGCATGATCGAGAAAGATGCCGTTGTTCTCCGCCACGTCGAGAAACGACATCGGCTTGCCGTGGCGCTCGTAGGGCAGCGTGCCGAACTCGAACTCAACGGTCTTGCCCTCGGGCTGGAAGGTGACGCGCACGAGTTTCTCGGGGGGAATCCTTTTTTCAGATGCTTCGCTCATCGGGTCTGTCTCTTTCGTTCTGGTTTGATGCGGCAGGTTCTGAAAAAGCAACCGCGGGTCCTTCGACTTCGCCACGCTCCGCTCCTCATGAACGGGGTGGCACTGGCCGTGTTTCGTATCGCCCCTACAGGGCTCAGGACATTGTTTTGGGCCAATCCCAGGGCTGCGCTTCGCTTGCCCTGGGATATTTTCGGTGCATCCCTCCGGGATGCAATGTCGCCGGAGGGAGCACCAGACCGACTCGAACTCCGCGACTCGAAGCCCCCTGCTCGAACGCAAAAACGCGGCGTCCACGGTTCGAACTTCCCTGCTCGGAATCTGCGATCCAAATTCCGCTATTTGAACTCCGCCGGGGCCATGGCGTGGGGCGCGGTGAGCGCCTCGCCCAGTTCGTCGCCGGCGGCGTCCATGGTCTTGCCGCGAATGGCGGTGCTGACCGCGGCCTCCATCATCAGTTCGGCAAAACGGCGCGTGGCCTGGTCCAGCGCTAGCGTGGCCTCGCGGATGGCCGAAGCATCTTCACCGCGTTTGATCACCATGAGCCGGTCGCAGGCCGCGGTAATGGCCGCCTGCTCCTCGGCGCGCAACTGCTGCCACGCCGGGTTCAAGGGAGCGCGCTCGACCGCCGCGATAATCGTCTCTGCCTCGTTGCGCGCCTCGATCAGCAAGCGCTTGGCAAAATCCGCTTCCGCGTTGTCGAAAGAGTCGAGAATCATGCTCTCTACCTGCTCATCGGTAAGGCCGTAGGTCGGCTTGACTTCGATCTTTGCGGCCTGGCCGCTGCGCTGCTCGCGCGCCGAGACCTGCAAGATGCCGTCGGCATCGATGAGGAACTTGACCTCGATGCGCGGCAATCCCGCGCTCATCGGTGGAATGCCCTTGAGGTCGAAACGCGCCAGTGAGCGGCAATCCTCGGCCAGTTCGCGCTCGCCCTGGACCACATGAATGGCTACGTTGGTCTGCCCGTCGACGCCGGTCGTAAAGTGCTCGGTGGCCGAGGCGGGAATGGTCGAGTTGCGCTGAATGATGCGCGCCACGGTGCCGCCCAGGGCCTCGATGCCCAAGGAAAGCGGCGTCACGTCCAAGAGCAGCATCTCCTCGGTAGTCTTCGATGCGCCGGCCAGAATGTCGGCCTGCACGGCCGCGCCCAGGGCAACGACCTCGTCGGGATTCAGCTCGATATGCGGCTTCTTGCCACGCGCCTTGAGATGGAAGAGATCGTCGACCAACTGGCGCACGGCGGGGATGCGCGTCGAACCGCCCACCAGCACCACCTCGTCCACCTGCTCGGGGGTGAGTCCGGCGTCGGACAGGGCCTGCTTGCAAGGGCCGGCGGTGCGCTCCAGCACCGGCTCGATGAGCATCTCGAAGACCGCGCGGGGAATCTCGCGCTGGTAGCGGTCGCCGTTGGGCAGTTCGATGTCGAAGTGTGCCGTGTCCTCGGTGGAAAGGCGAATCTTGGCCTCGATGGCCGCCTTGCGCACCGCCTGCACCGCGCCCGGATGGATGCGCAGGTTGACCCCATGCTCGGCGTGAATCTCGTCCAGAGCGATGGTGAGTAGCAGGTTGTCGATGTCGTCGCCGCCCAGGTGGGTATCGCCGTTGGTGGACTGCACCTCGAAGATGCCATCGCGCAGCTTGAGGATGGAGATGTCGAAGGTGCCGCCGCCCAGGTCGTATACGGCAATGGTGCCGACCTTGGCGCGGTCCAGGCCATAAGCCAACGCGGCAGCGGTCGGCTCGTTCACCAGCCGCAACACGTCCAGGCCGGCCATACGGCCCGCGTCCTTGGTAGCCTGACGCTGGGCATCGTTGAAATAAGCGGGCACAGTAATGACCGCTTGCGTCACCGGCGCGCCGAAGAAGCGCTCGGCGTTACGCTTGAGCTGGCGCAGGACGTAGGCCGAAATCTCCGGCGGGGTGAACTTGAGCTCGCCGAGCTGGATGCGGGGCACTTCGCCCTCTTCCACATCCTCGGCCAGGTGGAAGGGAAACATCTTCAGCTCATCCTGAATCTCTTGAAGGCCGCGGCCCATGAGGCGCTTGACGGAGTAGATGACCCGCTCCGGCGTCTCGATGAGCGCCTTGCGCGCGCTGTTTCCCACGGTTACCGTGGGCCGGCCGCCCCCGGCCGGGATAGGATCGAGCGCCACTACCGACGGCACCAGGTTCGAGCCATCGACGCCAGGAATCACCACCGGCGCAGCGCCCTCCATATAAGCAACCAGAGAATTCGTCGTTCCTAAGTCGATACCAACTACGCGGCCAATCGGGTTCAATTCCGCCATGCTTTTCTTTCAAGCTCCTAGAGTTTCAGTCACGTCACGGACCAGATTGCTGAGGTAGCGCCTGCGGTCCAGCAGAGCCACCAGTCTCTTTTGCGAGGCAGAGCGGGCGGATTCATTGCCCGCATCCCACGCTTTCCACTCGGCGTGCAAATCTTCGTCCACCGCGTCCAGCAGGGTGGTGAACTTTGTCTTGGCCTCTTCCAGGCTGGCTTCGAGAGCCGGGTCTTCGTCGCCCAGCTCGCGGGCCATGCGCATCTCTTCGAGCTGCATGTTCAGCTCGAAGACCTCTTCCAGCAGATCGGCGGGAACGCGCGAGGGGCCGTTCTCGTGCTTGGGGCGATCCTTGCCGTCATGACCGTCGGCAAACTCCGCGCCTTCGAGTTTCAGCAGGTATTCGGTGCGGCGCAGGGGGTCTTTGAGGGTGCGATAGGCATCGTTGAGCAGCGCCGTATCGGCCAGGCTCCATTGCTTCTCGTTGTCCAGAGCACGGGCAAAGCGGTCGGGATGCAGCTTGCGGCTGAGGCGGTGAAACTCCTGCTCCAGCGCGGGCAGATCGAGTTCCAGCTTGGGCTTCATGCTGAAGACGGAAAAATAGTCGCCCCCCGGAGGAGGCTGAATCTTGCTGCAATGCGGACAAAACAGCGTCGAGTCGTTGTGGCCGATGGAACAGGACCAACAGGCGACCGGAACCGCGGAATCGAGAACTTTGAACATGGTTGAACTCTTGCAATCGAGTGGTTTCGGCTCTGAATCAAATGCAAAAAAGTGAGCTGTCATCCTGAGCGAGCGCAGCGAGTCGAAGGACCTGCGTTTGCTCCGGTCTCTCCCCGGCTCTACACAAGAGCCGGATACCTGAACGCTACGACGAGAACGACGAACCGCAACCGCAGGAGCGCGTGGAGTTCGGGTTGATGAAGTTGAATCCCTGCCGCATCAGCGTTTCTTCGTAATCCAGGGTCATGCCGTGGAGATACAAGAACGACTTGGGATCGACAAAGACCCGCACGCCGTCGAATTCGTAGATGCGGTCGCGCTCGCGGGGCCGGGTATCGAACTTGATCGAGTAAGAGAGCCCCGAGCAGCCGCCGCCCATCACGCCCAGCCGCAACCCGCCTTCTTCCGGCGAGATGCCTTCCTTGGCCATGGCGATGCGAATACGCTTCAGGGCCTTCTCGGTCACCTGCAAGCCACCTGCGGTGGGGCCAACTCCGCCTGCGGCGGACACCTGCGGTGGGGCCAACTCCGCCTGCGGCGGCGCCGCAAAGGGCGCCGGCGAGGGCTGCGTTCCAATTGACACCGTGTTTGACATAACTTACCTCTTCTTTAGTGCGCCGCTACCGCGGTCTCGGCTTCGGCGGTCACCGCGTTGCCGTTCTTCTTTTTCCAGTCGCCAATGGCCGCGCGAATTGCGTCCTCGGCCAGCACCGAACAGT
>Ga0181529_10005329_pt1 | contig 13529 bp, 8 predicted proteins | sample PEATcosm2014_Bin_36_FD_119763 | JGI IMG/M metagenome (GOLD analysis project Ga0181529, IMG submission 119763) | Peatland microbial communities from MTU Mesocosm Facility, Houghton, MI, USA - PEATcosm2014_Bin10_30_metaG | ecosystem: Environmental > Terrestrial > Soil > Wetlands > Peat | place... | reverse complement strand
TGGGCCAGATGACAGTTTGGTAAGCCGGCGAAAAAGGGAAGTGGGTTATCCGGCGGTGATGGTTTCCAAGCCGTGGCCGTTGGGGCCGAGCTCGCGCTGGCGCAGCAAAAAGGCGAGGACGGCGCCGATCACGCCCATGACGGTGAGGATTTGCAGCATGGGCTGGTAACCAGTGGGATGCGCGGCAGAGGCTCCGGCAACGTCGTTGGCTTTGCCCAGGCCCCAGTTCATGCCCGCCATGCCCATGTTCTGGATCATGGTCATCAGTCCGAGAGCGGTGCCGAGAGTACGGCTGGGAACGATGTAGGCGACCGAGGGCCAGATGATGGCCGGGACAAAGGTGAAGGCAAGTCCGAGCATCGCCATGGGAACGTAGAGCGAGACGCGGGTGTAGCCCATCATGAGAAATACAGGGATGAGTATGAGCACACCGAGGCACATGATGGTGGCGCGGCGTCCCATCTTGTCGGAGAAAAGACCGACGATGGGAGTGCCGAACATGGTAAAGGCGGTGAGGACGCTGAGCAGGAATCCGCCAAGCTCGCGGCTGGTGCCGTGGGCGTCCATGAAATACTTCACGGCAAAGGTTTCAAAGGGAAAGATGGCGGAGTAGAAGACGACGCAGAGACCGACGAGATACCAGTAGGAGTGCCCGAAGTTCTTGACATCCTGGAAGACGATTTTGTCGGCCTCGCCTGCCTTGCCGAGGGCGTAATGTTTCTCGGCGCGGGCCTCCATGATCCAGTAGGCGATGGGTCCGGCGACGCAGAGCGACACGAAGGCGACGCCGATCAGCCAGGGGCCTTGCCAGGAGTTGTAGGCGGAGTGCGCCCAGGTGGGAGAGTTCTGCGCCAGCCAACTGCCGAAGCGGGCGAGCATGAGGTTGAGGCCGAGGGCGAAACTGAGTTCCTTGCCCTTGAACCACTTGGCGACCGCCGCGGTAATGGCGACGATGAGCGACTCGGCGCCCATCCCGAAGACGAAGCGCCCCGCGGCCATTACCGGGAAGAGCGGACTGAAGGCCGTGAGCATGGATCCGGCCAGGCAGATGCAGCCGAAGATCAGCAGGGCGCGGCGCACGCCCAGGCGGTCGATGAGAATTCCGCCAATGAGGACGGTAGCGATGGGAGCGATGGAATAAAAGGAATTGAGCAGGCCAATATTCTGATCGGTGAAATGAAGCTGCTTCTGGAGAACGTCAGCCAGAGGCTCCAGGGCGTCGTAAAAATAATAATTGCCGAACATGGTGATGCTGAGCCAGAGAAGGACCAACCAGCGATAGAGCTTGCTGGGCTGGGTTGCGGGGACGGGCTGGGACATGAGGGGACCTTTCCGGCGAGTGAGTTTGGCAAGAGTGAATGTAGCAGGAACAGGGGATGGGCTGCCAGTTGCGGGAGGCGGTGGCTGCCTGAGGCCGCCGCCGGAACGGCGCTCGGGAGTGCAGGCGAACAGGGGCGGGAGCACTGCGCAGGATGGCGCGGGAAAGAATGGTAAACAAGCTATTCTGAATAACAGGCAAGGAGTTGCAGGATGATCTCCATGATCATTGCCGCGAAGCCTTATGATGGTGGTCGGGTTCATGGATTGGATAACTGAAACAGCCGCGGTGGTGCGAGTGAATAGTTTGGCGGCCGGAGTGACAGGCACGCAAAGATGGACGGCAATCCTGATGTTGCTGGTTGCCGTGCTGTGCCCGCTGGCGGCGGCGCAGCAGGGCGCGCCGGGAAACGCAGCCGGCGCGGAAGCGCGGCAGAGCCAGATGCCGGAGAACGCGCTGCCAGGCGCACAGACAGAATTGCTGGGGCGAATTGTGGAACAAGTGCGGGTGCCGTCGGCGGGCGCGCGGCAGGCGCAGTTGCTGGAGAAAATTTCCTTGAAGAACGGAGACCGGCTGGGACGGCGCAATCTGCGCGACAGTCTGCGGGCGCTCTACGAGAGCGGACGTTTTGCCGAGGTGGAAGCCGATGCCAGCCAACTCCCATCCGGGGGCGTGAGTATCGAGTTCCGCACCAGGCCGAACTACTTCAACGCCAATGTGACGGTGACGGGCGCGCCGAAGGGTGGTCCGAATGAAACCCAGGTGGTGAACACCGGACGGCTGGAACTGGGCACGCTGTTCAGCCCGGAGAAGCTGGAGGAATCCAAGAGCCGCATTTTGCAGTTGCTGCACCAGCATGGCTACTGGAGGGCTCAGGTAGTGGCCAAGCTGACTCACCACGAGGAGACACAGCAGGTGGACGTGGAGTTCCAACTGGCGGCGGGCGAAGTGGCGCGGATGGGCAAGCTGACGGTGACGGGCGATGCGGAGTTGAGTCCCGCAGCAGCGGTGGAAATCTGCCGGCTGCATCCGGGCATGCGGGTGCGCGAGGATCTGATGGAGCACGCGCTGGCGCGGCTGCGAAAACGATACGTGAAACAGGGCCGGCTGCGGGCGCAATTGACGGCGGGTTTGCCGCTGTTCCAGGCGGAGAGCAATACGGTGGACTACAGCATCACGGTGGAAGCGGGGCCGGTGGTGGAAATTCGCGCCGAGGGCGCGCGCCTGAGCCGCTCCACCCTGAAGCGCTACGTTCCGGTGTACGAGGAACACGCGGTGGATGAAGACCTGCTGAACGAAGGACGGCGGAACCTGCGCGACTATCTGCAGCGGCAGGGATACTTTGACGCCGTGGTGCAGGTGCGGACGGAGGAAGACGCCGGGCACGAGCGCCAGCAGATTGTCTACTCGATCCAGACTGGCCAGCGCTGCCGCTTGCGGGCGATCGAGTTGCAGGGCAACCAGCGCTTTGACAACGCGACCCTGCGCGAGCGCATGGAGACGCAGATTTCCAGCACCTTGCAGCCGCACGGCCACTACAGCCAACTGTTGCTGTCCAGCGACCTGGAGGCGATCAAGAATCTGTACCGCGCCAACGGCTATGCGCGGGTGAATGTGACCAGCGAGTTGATGGCCGACCCTGGGGGCGGCCGCGGCGAAATGAAGATCGTGGTGAAGGTGGACGAGGGTGCGCTGGTGAAGGTGGGACGGCTGGAAATCCGGGGAGCGCAGGCGGTGAGCGAGGCGGAGATCCGCCGCCTGATCAGCACCGAGGCCGGTGAGCCGTTTTCCGAGGCCATGGTGGCCGAAGACAGGCAGTTGGTGCTGAACGACTACTTCAACCGGGGCTTTGCCCAAGTGCAACTGGAAAGCTCGGCGAAGTATTCCGATGACGCCCAGACGCTGATGGACGTGGTGTATGAGATCCACGAAGGCGAACAGGAATTTGTCAACCGGGTGCTGATCAGCGGGGTGGCGCACACCAAGCCGCACATCGTCCAGCGGGGGGTGGTGATCCGCGAGGGCGCGCCGCTGAGCCAGGAGAAGATGCTGCAGACGCAGCACAATCTGTACGCCCTGGGAATCTTCAACGAGGTGCAGACGGCGATTGAGAATCCCGAGGGCGACGAGAAGAGCAAGGACGTGCTGTTCCAGATCCGGGAAGCCAGTCGCTGGACGGTCAACTACGGTGGAGGAGTGGAAATTGGAACCGGGTTGAACACGGGGCAGGGCGGTTCGCCGCAAGGGCAGACCGGGGTGAGCCCGCGGGCGGTTCTGGACGTGACGCGGATCAATTTCCGGGGGCGCGATCAGTCGCTTATCTTCAGTTCACACGTGGGCACCCTGGAGAAGCGGGCTTCGTTGAGCTTTGTGCAGCCGCGCTGGTTCGATCTGCCGGACTGGCGGATGACGCTGACCGCGCTCTACGATAACGAAAACGACGTAACCACCTTCAGCAGCAACCGGGAAGAAGGCTCGGTGCAGTTGGCCCATCAAGCGACGAAGGCTTCCGAGTGGCTGTACCGGTACTCGTACCGGCGGGTCACGGTGAATCCGAACAGCTTCCCGTCGGGCTACAGTCCGGACCTGCTTCCGCTGTACTCACAGCCGGTGCGGGTAGCCATGCCGAGTGTGACCTATCTGCGGGATACGCGCGATGATCCGGTGACTTCGACCAAGGGCACCTACAACACGGCCGACATCGGGGTTGCGTCGGGATATTTTGGCTCGCAGGCGAACTTTGGCCGGGTGCTGGCGCAGAACGCGACTTACTACAAGTTTCACCACAACTGGGTCTTTGCGCGCTCGCTGCGCATCGGGGCGGAGACTCCCTACGGCAGCCTGGGCTTCGTTCCACTGCCGGAGCGTTTTTTCCTAGGCGGCTCGAACTCGCATCGTGGATTTTCCATCAACCAGGCGGGGCCGCGCGACCGCTATTCGGGAGCACCGCTGGGCGGCAACGCTCTGTTCGTCAACAGCCTGGAGCTGAGGCTGCCGCCGGTGTCGCTGCCTTTTGTGGGCGACAACCTGAGCCTGGTGCTGTTCCACGACATTGGCAACGTCTTTGAAACGGCCAACCAGATGTGGAAGAACCTGGCGCGATTCAACCAGCTGGACCAGGCGAGTTGCCGCAACACGAGCCTGGCGGCGACCTGCGACTTCAGTTATATGTCACAGGCGGTGGGAACCGGAGTGCGCTATCGCACCCCGATTGGGCCGGTGCGGGTGGACCTGGGATACAACCTGAATCCGCCGGTGTTTCCGGTGAAGGAACCCAGCAGCGGCGCGCCGTATTCCGACCAGGTGCGGCATTTTAACTTTTTCTTCAGCATTGGGCAGACATTCTGATGATGAGGACTCGAACTCTCCTGCCGTGGTTGCTGGCGCTGCTGTGTGCGGTTTCCAGCGCGGAGGTGGTGGACCGCATCATCGCCGTGGTCAACGGCCACCTGGTGACGTGGAGCGACCTGGACGAGCAGATGCGCTTTGAGGCCCTGGAAAATGGACGCCCGCTGCAGCAGCTGGGCGCCGCGGAGCGGCAGGGCGCCTTCGAGCACCTGGTGCAGGATCGGATTCTGCGCGACCAGATGCAGGGCACGCCACCGGCGACGGCCTCCGAGGTGGAGGCTCGCATTGGCGATGTGCGCGCCATCTGGCACCAGGAAAAGGACGAGACAAAGTGGGCGGCCACGCTCGACCGCTATGGACTCTCGGCGGTGGAACTGCGCGAGCTGGCGGCAAACCAGGTGGAAATCTGGCACTTCATGGAATTCCGGGTGCGGCCGCTGGTGCGGGTCTCAGGCGAGGAAGTGGAACAGTACTACACCAATACCCTGGCTCCGCAGGTGGTGGCGCGAGGACAGACTCCCGAGCCGCTGGAGTCGGTGACGGAGAAAATCCGGCAACTGCTGGTGGAGCAGAAGACGACGCGCGAGATGGAAAAGTGGCTGGAGAATTTGAAGGCGCAGAGCCGGGTGCAGATTTTGTGGGACGGAGTGCGGTAGCCGTGGTGCGCAGACGATGAGCGAAGAGCCAGAGCCGAGAGAATCCGGGAAAGTGCAAGGCTCCGCAGCGAACGTGGAGCGGGCGCCGGTTGCCGCGCGGCGGTGGCGCGGGTGGATTCTGCGCGGGTTCGTCACGCTGGCGCTGCTGGTGCTGCTGGGGGCGATCGGCGTGGCGCGGTACTTGCGCAGCGCCCGGTTCCAGGAACGGGCGCGGCAGTTTGTCATCGCGCAGGTGGAGCGCGCGACCGGCGGACGAGTGGAGTTGCAGAGCGTTACGTTGAGTTTTGCGCGGCTGGAGTTTGAGCTGGCCGGGCTGGTGGTGCATGGCAAAGAGTCCGGGGCCGAGGCTCCGCTGCTGCGCACGGAGCTGGTACAGGCCCGGCTGAAATGGGCTCCCCTGTTGCGCGGCCGCATCGCTTTGCGCGAGCTGAGGGTGCGGCGTCCGCTGGCGCACGTGGATGTGTACAAGGATGGCTCGACCAATGTTCCCAGGCCGAAACTGGGTCCTGGGGCGAGGCCGGACAGGATCGAGGAGGTGCTGCGGCTGGCGGTGGATCATGCCGAACTTTCCGATGGCCTGCTGCAATGGAATGACGAGAAGATCCGTTTGGACGGGGCGGCCGACGGCGTGGCCGTGGCGGTTGGCTACCGCGCCGGGGACGAGCACTACGAGGGCACGGCCAAGGTGGACGGGGTGCGCCTGCGGGTTCGGGATTTCGAGCCGATGACGCTGGGCGCAAGCGCCGATTTCAGACTCTATCGCGACCGTCTGGAAGTGCCGCGGCTGCGGGTGAGCCAGGGCCACTCGTGGCTGGAGGCCAGTGGCGCCATCACCGGACTGGGCTCGCCGGTGGCGCAGTTTGCCTATCGCGGGTCGGGCGATGTGCGGGAACTGGCACGGCTGGTGCGTTACCGCGAGCTGGAAAGCGGCCAGGCGCAATGGAGCGGCGAAGGAACCTACCACTGGGATCGGAACGAATATGCCTTCACCGGCAAGGCCCAGGCGGCTGGGGTGACGTGGGCCAACCCGATTGTGCGGCTGGAGAAAATCAACGGCGGCTTTGCGTATTCGCTGGACCGCGAACACTTCAACGTATCGTCGATCTTTGCCACCGCGCTGGGAGGCACGGTGCACGGGAAACTGGACGCCAGCAGTTTGCCCGGCAGCCAGCCGCTGGGACGGATGGACCTGGAAGTAAACGGGATTGAGCTGGAACAGGCCTTGCGCGCTTTTGCCACCCGCGAGCTTCCCCTGGAGCGGCTGCCGCTGGCCGGCTTGACGGCGGGAACATTGAACGTGCACTGGGTTGGCAGTCTGCTGGACGCGCGCATGGACGGGGATCTGCGGGTGCGTCCGGTGGAGCGCGCGGGAACCCTGCCGGTGACCGCCGTGGTCCAGGCCACGGTGGACTTCAGGGACCAGTCGGTCGAGGTGCATAACGTGGACGCCAGCACCCGGGAGACGCACCTGGTGACCCAGGGGCGCTTGTCGGCGAACGCGGACCTGCAACTGGATGTGGCGGCCAGGGAACTCAAGGAACTGGAGCCGCTGGTGATCTCCTGGCGCGGCATCCGCGCCCACGAGTTGCCGATGGAGTTTAACGGCAGCGGGGAATTCCGGGGAACGGTGCGCGGCCGGCTGACTTCTCCCGCGCTGGCCGGGTACCTGGAACTGCATGACTTTACCACCGTGCTGCGAGCCGGGGAAAAGCCGGAGAACGGCAAGGCTCCGGTGGAGCACCTGATCCGCACCCGGTGGGAGCTGCTCGAGGGCGACGTGGAGTATTCAGCGGCGCGCGAGAGCATTCGCAATGGCCTGCTGCGGCGCGGAGGCGCGCTCATCCGCCTGGATGCCAGCGTGGCCCTGGTGAACGGAGATTACGATGCGACCCAACCTTTTTCGGCACACGTGAGGATGGACAAGGTGGCGGCCGGCGATCTGCAGGCGCTGGTGGGCTCCAGCTATCCGGTGAGCGGGCAGGTGAGCGGCGAAGTGCGGGTGGAAGGCACGGAACACGACTTGAACGGCAGCGGGCGGATTTCTCTGCGGGATGGAACGGCGTGGCGCCAGGCGGTTCGCTCGGCAGCCGCCGACGTGAACTTCACCCGCAACGAGGCGGAGCTGCGCAACATCCTGGTGAACAGCGACGCGATGCAGTTGCGCGGCAATGCGCGCATCAACGTGGAAACCAGCGAGTTTGGTTTTGACCTGAAGGGCACCGAGGTGAAGATTGAAAACCTGCGCGTGGTGCGCGAGGGCAAGATCAAGGTGAGCGGGCGGGCGACGTTTACGGCCATCGGCGATGGCACGCTGGGAGCGCCGCGGATCAACGGGCGGCTGCGCCTGCGCAATCTTGCGGTGAACGGGCAGGCGCTGGGCGACATGGACGTGGACGCGGTGACGCACGGCGCCCAGATGCAGGTAACGGCGCGCTCGAACTTCAAGACGGCAGAGGTGAATTTGAGCGGGGAGATTCTTTTGCGCGGCCAAATGCCGATGCAGTGGACGGCCGAAGTGGAGAGCGCGAACCTGAACCCGCTGCTGGAAGCGTTTCTGCCGCTGCACCACGGCGCCGCAACCGAGGTGAAGATGCATGCGGAGGTGAAGGGCGACGCCTTGCGTCCCCGGGACGTGACCGCGGAGTTGGTGGTGGAGCACTGGGTCACGAACTATGGCGGCATCACGGTGACCAATGACGGGCCGATGCGGCTGACGATGGCCAACCAGGTGGTGCGGGTGGAACAGCTCCGCATGGCGGGCGAGCGGGGAACCCGCTTTTTGGAGTTGCAAGGGGAGATAGAACTGGGCGGCAAGCGCGAGATCGATCTGCACGCCGATGGCAGCGTGAATCTGAAAGTGCTGGAGACCGTCGACCCGAAACTGACGGCGGGCGGCGTTGCCGATCTGAATCTGCGCATCAACGGAACCCTGGCGCGGCCCTCGCTGCGCGGCAGCTTGAAGGTGCAGAACGCAAACCTCACCTACCAGGATTTCCCCAACGGCCTGAGCGAGATCACGGGCACGCTGGTTTTTAACCAGGACCGCTTACAGGTGCAGGAGTTGACGGCGCGCACCGGAGGCGGACTGCTGCGCGCCGAAGGCTTCATTGCGTTCTCCGCGTCGCAGGGGCTGTTTGTGAATCTCTCGGCCAGCGGGCACGAGATTCGATTGCGCTATCCGGAAGGGGTGAGCTCGACGGTTGACGCCTCGTTTGCGTTTACCGGGACGAGGAAGGATGCATTGCTCTCAGGCGACGTGACGGTGACGCGGCTGGGACTGAATCCGCAATTCGACTTTGGGGCCTACCTGGCGGAGGGAACCCGGGGCACGGTGCAGGGAATCGCTTCGCCGCGCAACAACCTGCGCCTGGACGTGCACGTGACCTCGACGCCGCAGCTTCAGTTGCAGACCGCGGCGGCGCGGGTGAGCGGCAATCTGGACCTGCGGCTACGCGGCACCTTCTTGCGCCCGGTGGTGCTGGGCCGCATCAACCTGCTGGAAGGAATGATTGACTTCAACGGCACCAAGTACCGGCTGGAGCGTGGCGACCTTACGTTCACCAATCCGGTGCGGATCGAGCCGGCGCTCGACATTGAAATCTCAACCAGGGTGCGCGACTACGACATTACGCTGGGTTTCCATGGACCCATCAACAAGTTGAACAGCTCCTACCGCTCCGATCCGCCGCTTTCGAGCAACGACATCATCTCCTTGCTGGCGCTGGGAGGCACGGCCGGGGAGTCGATGAATCCCGCGCTGATGGGCACGTCACAATACCAGCCATCGGTTTCGGCGGGCTCATCGACGGAGCTGATTGGACAGGCGCTGAGCGCGACCATGAGCAGCCGGGCACAGAGATTGTTTGGCGCCAGCCGGGTGAAGATCGATCCGAATGTGGGCGAGGCGCTGAATTCGGGACTGGCGCGCGTCACCGTGGAGCAGCAGATTTCCAACCGGCTGACGCTTACCTACATTTCGTCGCTGAACCAGACGGCGCAGCAGATCATCCAGTTTGAGTACAACCTTGACAAGGGCGTTTCCATTGTGGGAGTGCGCGACCAGAACGGCGTGCTGTCATTTGTAGTGCTGTTGCGCAAGCGCAGAAGATAGAGCGGGGAGAGCGGAGTCATCTTGGTGCAATCATTGATCCGTGGGCGAGAGTAAGGGATCGGGGAATTCTCCGTGGAGTGGTCCGGTACCCGGCACCTGGCGTTGGCTCCTTCCGTGGTTTCAGCCCGGCAACATCAAAAACCTGAGCCAGCCATTCTTCAAGCATGTCGTCATCCGGGATGAATGTGTCGTCGTCAATGAGAGACATTGTTCTCCTCTGCACCGGCGCCGGGACAACCTGCCCATCTTTCCAGTGCTCCCCTCCTATCATGATCCACCCGAGCCACATTTTTCAGTGACGGCTGCGCCCGGTTTCGCAAAGGATAAAAAGTCAGCTTCCCGTTTCAGGATTCCCGTGGAATTCCATAGGCGTGCGCAGGATAAGCAAAAGAAAGGAGTTATCGCAATTCCATCGCAAAGTTTCCATAGGGCAGGACGTGTCTAAGCGCCGGATCGACTCCGGGGAGAAAACAGCGGCGCGGCGGATGGCGATGCCACCGCCGCGGAAAAATCGATCGAGAGCTAGCATTAGCAGGAAACGAAGACATGAGGCCTGACTGCAAAATTACTCTGCGTCGGCCTTCTCTTGCGCATCCATGGACTTGTGCTCCTGCTTGAGCGCCTTGGCCTGGTCTTTGGTTGCCTTGGCGTCCTCCTTCTGCTCTTTGGCGTTCGCCCTGGCAGACTTTTCCTCCTGCTTCTGCTGTCTCTTCTGGTCCTTCATCTCACCCTTGGTCATGGGAAGGTTGGCGTCGGAGGAGGTGGTGTCCTGGGTGGTTGTGGTGGTGGTCTGAGCGGCAACGGGCGCGGTTGAATCCTGTGTCGCCGTCGTGGTGGATTGCGTGGTGTTCTGCGCCATGACGGGCAGAGACAGGGCGAGGACAACGATCGACCCCAGGACGGCGGCAAACAGCTTCTTGGACTTCACTTGACTCTCCTTTTTACCTTGGTCAGAGAGTATGGTAGAGCTCCATCACCTGTTAATCTGTGCTCGATTGCTCACTGGTTGGGCTCTGGAGGCCTCGGCGATTGCTCTTTCCGCCACCAGTATGGATGGCAGAACCTGGTCCGAGACCTCCCCGAAAGCCGCAGGTGAGTGGCTCAAAGCGCGAAGAAGCTCGGACCCTTAGGGGCGAAACGCCGGCAGAGAATTGGCCGGGCTGATCCTTAGCTTGCTGAGCAAGGATGCAGCCGGGCACGAACTCTCCAGGGTTATCCCCGCGCCTTGGATTCCGCCATGGCAGCCACTGCCGCCTGCATCACCTGCTTCACGGGAACGCCGTGCTTTTCTGCGGCCGCGCGGCAATCCTCGTACTCCGGCATGGCATTCATCTCGACTCCATGCCACAGTCCCAGCTTCACGCGGATGGTTCCGAATGCCGTCTGCGTTTCCACAAAGCTGCGCTCCAGCACGACCCGCTTCTCCTGGCGTACTCGAATGCCCAGGGTGCTTGTTTCCCGGAATAGCAGTTCTTCCAGGGCCGCGGCAGCCTGGGATTCGCAGAGCACCGTCAGCAGCAGGCCGACCCGGCTCTTTTTCATCGTCACCGGAGTGCACATGGCATCCAGCGCGCCCCGTGCCATTGCCAGCTCCATGGCGCGCGCCACTACCTGCGGGCTCAGATCGTCCACGGCACATTCGAGCACGGTGATGGTTTCTTGAGGAAGCTGCGCGGTGGATTCCGCATCGCCAATGCTGAGCCGCAAGACGTTTGGAAAACGCGCCGGATTGCGCGTCCCGGCTCCATAACCAATGGAACGAGTTCGCATGGCGGGAGCATCGCCAAAGCTGCACCCGAGCGCCCTGAGCAGGGCCGCTCCCGTCGGCGTCACCAGCTCCATCTGCAAGCCCGAGGAATAGGTTGGCATCCCTTTCAGAAGTTCGGCGGTGGCCGGAGCCGGCACCGGAAACTTGCCATGAGCACACTCCACAAATCCGCCACCGACATTGATTGCCGAACACACCCACTGGTCCACCGGCAGGGAACAGAGTCCTACCGCTCCGCACACAATATCGGCAATCGTATCCACGGCTCCCACTTCGTGGAAGTGAATGTTTTCCACCGGAACGTTGTGAATTCCGGCTTCCACGCGGGCGAGCAACTCAAAGGTCCGCAGTGCCAATTCCTTGGCATCTTCCGGTAACGTGGCCTGTCCGATCAAACTTCGGATGCTGGCCCAGTCTCTGCCATGCACATGACTGTGTCCATGCGCTTCATGCGGGTGCTCGTGGTCGGGAGGGTGCTCGTGCTCGTGCTCGTGACCGTGTTCGTGGCCATGTTCGTGACCGTGGCCGTGCTCGTGTGCCCCGTGAGAATGGCTGTGACTATGTTCGTCGTGAGCCTGAGTTGCCGCCTCTGGTTGCGGAGCATCCGCGGGTTGTCCATCCACCAGCACCTCTACCTTGGTGGACTGAATTCCACTTCGGTTGACCCGTTCGACGTGCAACTCCGCTCCCAGATCCAGTGCCTTTACCGATGTCTTTAGAAGCTCCGCGGAGACTCCCGCGTCAACCAGCGCTCCCAGCAGCATGTCTCCGCTGATTCCCGCGAAGCATTCCAGGTATCCGATTTTCATTGGCTAGTTTTCCGGCGCAGGAATTTCCACGCCATCCTTCCTGTCATCAAATCTTGTTTCAGCTTGCGATTCTGATACCCGCTGGGAGAACTGTCAAGGATGGCTCCGCGGGATGGCGCCGCGGAACGGCAATCGGAGAGGCGGCAAGCTGGCTGGCACCGTCATCTGCCATCGTGCACAATGCAGCCTTGCATAGGACGATGAAACCTGCCTCGGCCTTGACCCTCGATGAAGTCGAGCGGGACTTTCAGGATCGCCAGCTGCACCACGGGACGGTGCGGAAATGGACCCGCGAAAAGCCATTGGCCACGGTGTTGATCGACTTCGATTGCGGCGAGCATGTGTCGTGTGTCGTGGGCGAAATTTGACACGCTGACCCGGGCGCGGGCGATGCTTCTGCCGGAGCCCGGGAAGATGCCGCTGGATCGCGCGGCGAAGACAGATTCCAGGTGCCGCGCAAACGCCGCTCCCGTGAGGTCGAGGCAATGAACGGCAAGATAGAAAAAGTATCTTCGACAGGGTAGCCCCGTTCGCGATGGCATGAAGATACTCCAGATGAGCAAGCTCGACTGCCAAGTGCACCGTCGGCGAGAAGAGCTTTTCCGCCACGATCCAGAGCCGTTGATCGGGAAATCCGGACTCAGACGTCTGCCGGAGATTTTGTTTTTGATACCTGGCGTAGCTTGTAGGTGCAAATGCACGTGTCTCACGACGTGTCAACGTGAATCAAAATGTGTCAGATTGTGAAACATGACACGCTGTTGTAGCCCTTGAAGTCGGGGAAGTCCCAGTCTGCTCAATGTTTTCCCGCCGAGAAGTACCTCTTCAGAATGGCCCATTTCTTGCACATACAAAACCGAATCTCCAGACATTTCATTTGCAGTCAGATAGGAATGCTGGGTTTTGAAAGGGACGTAGAGCGGTAGCAGATCCGCAAGAGGGAACGAATTGAATCGGGTTTCAGGGGGATGCCCAAGTTGTTGAATCAACAAATATCTATGCTCCGGCAATCAGCCTCGAGGTTTTGGGCTGCATTGCCACGAAGGTGATACCTCTCCATGCAGAGCGTCGGCGAAGTGTTCGGCGGATTCTTCCAGGACAAGGTGCACCTGCGCTTTTCCCTGTTGTGCCCCCTGTAGAGGACGAGCTAACGGCCGAAATCAAGGCCAAGGCGCGCGAATCGAAAGAAGCTGTTGGCGTATAAGTTTTGGAACGGAAGTGTTTTAGCTTGAAATCGATGTTAGATACACGGAGGTTCATAAAATGAGTCAGCCCAAAGTTGCAATCGCGAAATGCGAACGCCCCGAAGGTAACGCTGCTTTCATCGCCGGCAAATACACCCGCCGTGATGACGATGTCGCCAAGATCAAGGCGGCAGTGAAAAAAGCGGTTGAACTGGCCATCGGCTCACTAGACACAATCATCAAGCCCGGACAGAAGGTTCTCATCAAGCCCAATCTGGCTTTCCAGGCCCCACCGGAAAGCTTCGCCGTGGTCGATCCCCGCACGATCGAGGCGG
>Ga0181529_10005328_pt1 | contig 13531 bp, 6 predicted proteins | sample PEATcosm2014_Bin_36_FD_119763 | JGI IMG/M metagenome (GOLD analysis project Ga0181529, IMG submission 119763) | Peatland microbial communities from MTU Mesocosm Facility, Houghton, MI, USA - PEATcosm2014_Bin10_30_metaG | ecosystem: Environmental > Terrestrial > Soil > Wetlands > Peat | place... | reverse complement strand
TCTGGTTTTGACCCGGCCAGATTGCGATTGCGGCTCCCATTCTTCAAGGATTTGGACCCAGCCGACAAGGACGCCTGGGTGCACTACAAGCGCGACAACCTGGAGGCATTCGTAAACCGCGACGGAGTGGTTAAGGTTGCCTTCTTTGGCGGACTCGATACTCTGCGGCGGATTGAGGATCCCCGACGTGCGGCTGGATCTCGCGTTTGGGTGGCGTCGTTGATAGACCTGGCCGGCATGAAGATGCGCGTGATTCAGGTTCGGGGGAACTGGAAGGACTACGTGGACATTCACACGCTGGCGACTCATGGCGTGGACGTTCCCACCGGATTGGCTGCGGCGCAAGCGATCGACCCGAACTTCGATCCGATCACGAGCGTTCGCGCCTTGCAGTTCTATGGTGATGGAACACTAAATCGGGTTCCGGTCGCCATGCAGCAGGATCTGACCCGGTGGGCACAGGCAGTTGACCTGGGCGAATTGCCTGCATTGCATCCGCATCGCGGTTTGAGTCCTGGAGGGATCGAGCGATGAGCCTCACAACTCCCTATCCGACCGACTTACTGTATGTGGCGCGGAAGGTAGTTTGGTACGAGAAGCCGGAAGAAACCCTGGCCGATCTGATCACATTTCTGACACACTTGATGGTTTACGGATCCTCGGCGGACGTTTCCGTGGCTGAGCGCTACTTGCCACAAGAAGAATTCCGAAGTGCACTTGAGCATGCTCCGCCTGGAGTGTACACGCTAGAGGCTTGGGAGAAGTGGCATGAACGGTTTGGGATGTCAGTGCCGCCTTTACCACGGCGCCGTTTTCCGGACGGTTCGCTTGGTCCGGAGGCGGGACATTTCTTTGGTCGGTAGTCCTACGATGTGGTGGAACTCCGAAAACCGGATGATGTTGCTGACCGCCTGAACGATCCGGTTACAGACTGACGCCGAGAGCTCGTCACGCAACAGACCGTATCAGAACCGTATCAAAACTCTCGAATCTAAGCCTGTTGGGGTTGTCGACTGAGCGAAAGCAGACTCCCCAGATTGTTGAAAAACCAAGGAATAGGATAGGACTGAAGGAAGCCATGGAGGCGGTTTGTTTGCCTCCGGAGCAAAAGGTCAACTTGCTTTCTGGGTATTCAGGATCGGCGGCATTCGACCATCAATCCGTGGCTGACCGCCGGCCTCTCACGTCGGAGGTCGCGGGTTCGAGCCCCGTCGTCCCCGCCATCCCTTTTCCGCCCCGACACGCACGGTCCAAACTCGCCATTATTTGCCTGTGCCAGAACTGTCCCAAAACGTTATCAACCTCGCCCTTTACGATTTGTCCGTCGAGAAGTCGGGTCCGGCAAATGTTGAAATCATGCAATTTCGCAAGCTGTAACAGAATCCGGCTTTTGCTTCCTGCACTTTCCTCGAAACGACCTGCTGCCTGATTGTCAGCAGCTCGTCACCTCCGACTCGACCGTGGATGCCACCTTCCCAAGCTGGTCATGCGGGTTCGAGCATCGTCTACAGCTCCATGTTTTCAATAAGATACATCGAATCGAGCGCCCCGAAATCGAGATAGCTGATGAAAAACCAATTCGGCATTCGGTCAAAGTGCCGGCCATACAAGATCGCCTAAAACTTCTCGACAAGCGTTGCGAACTGAGCCGATAGTCCAAGTCATTGAGCAACTGTGCGATACCAGGCCCGTCAATTCAGAGGCGGCCCGGAGCTTGGCGCCACTTTGGCGCATCCAAGGTGCAGGTCGCCACGCGCGCAAGTGTGTATAGCGGGATGCCAGCGCGAAGTCTGTCGGTCTGATTGGTAATGGCCCGAACGACGAATACTACGGAGTTGCTCTCGGCTGCGAGGCTGGGTGACGCTGGCGCGGAGGCGCGACTGATTTCGCATCTCTACAGCGACCTTCGGCATATTGCGCACAGTCGATTGAAGCGCTCGAAGCCTTGCACTCTGTTGGACACGACGGCTCTGGTCCATGAGGCGTATCTACGGTTCCGCAGCGCTGGCTATGTTCGCATCTCCGACCGGCCGCATTTCCTGGCCTATGCGGCTCGCGCCATGCGTTCGATCGTGGTCGACTTCGTCCGCAAGCGGGGCGCGGCTCGCCGGGACGGCGACCCGAGCTCACTGCCCGATCCGTCCACACTTCCGGCGGGGGAAAGCGAGATTATCCGCGTCGATAAAGCCCTCCAGGAACTGGCGGCGGTTAGCGAACGTCTGGTGAAAGTGGTTGAGATGCGCTACTTCGGCGGGATGAAGGAAACGGAAATCGCCGTGGCGCTCTCTGTCACGGAACGAACCGTGCGAAGAGACTGGGAAAAGGCGCGGCTTTTGCTAGCCAGAGCGCTACAATGATTTGACCTGCTGGCAGTTTATACGGACGCCATTATGCAAGTGGATCCCAAGTCCTGGCCGGTGCTCTCCGCACTCATGGATGAATGGCTCGATCTTCCGGAGGAGCGGCGAGCGGCCTGGCTGGCGAGCCTGGATCCGAAGTACGCGAACCTGTTGCCGACCCTTCGGGAGCTGCTGTCCCAGCCAAAGCGGGCCTTCCTCGATACATTGCCTGAAATCGGCGACGATGCTGGAGATCCAAACACTGCACCGGGAACATTCGGCCCTGGCATGCTCGCCGGGCCGTATCGCCTGGAGCGCGAGTTGGGCCGCGGTGGCATGGGAGTGGTCTGGCTCGCCGCGCGCGCGGACGGTGCGCTGAAGCGTGGTGTCGCGCTCAAGTTTCCGCTCCTCTACCTGGATAGCCAAACGTTGGCGAACCGGTTCGCGCGGGAACGAGACATTCTGGCGAGACTTGAGGATGCTCGAATCGCACGCCTTTACGATGCGGGCGTGACCGTCCAGGGGCAGCCGTTTCTCGCATTGGAGTATGTCGAGGGCGAGCCGATTACCGAGTATTGCGACCACCACGGGCTGGACATTCGCGCCCGCCTGATGTTGTTCTTGGAAGTGTTGCACGCGGTTCAATACGCCCACACCAATCTGGTGGTGCACCGCGATCTGAAGCCGCCGAACATTTTGGTTACGAGCGCGGGCCAGGTGCGCCTGCTCGACTTCGGCATCGCCAAGCTGCTCGAAGAGGGCGAGGCGGCCGAGACCGAGATTACGCGGCTCGCAGGACGCGCGCTGACGCCAGATTACGCGAGCCCGGAACAGATCGCGGGCCAGGCGATTACCACCGCCGCAGACGTGTATTCCCTAGGCATCTTGCTTTACGAACTGCTGACGGGAAGCCGCCCCTACCGGCTTAGCCGCGGCGGCTCCGCTGGCGATATGGCGGCGACCGTGCTGGGGGTCAACCCAACGCGACCCAGCCAGGGAGCGATAGACGAATCGAAGGCGCGCGTTCGTGGTGGCTTCACTGTGAGAAGACTGGCGGCAGTTCTGCGCGGAGATCTGGACACGATAATTCTGAAGGCCATCCGGAAAGAGCCGCACGCCAGATACTCCACCGCGGACGCTTTCGCTCAGGACATTGAGAGATACCTGAGCGGGCAACCGGTGCTGGCGCGTCCTGAGAGCCGGCGGTACCGGGCGCGAAAATTCGTCTCGCGCAACAAGCTTGCGGTCTCGGCGGCGGTGACCGTCGCGCTGGCGTTAGCCGCCGGCGCAGGTATCGCGCTGTGGCAGGCGCATCGCGCGGTCGAGGAGAAAAGGCGGGCGGACACGGAGGCAGCCACTGCGCGAGCGATCGCCGACTTCCTGCAGAAGGATCTGCTCTCGCAGGCCGGCTCCGCGGCGCAAGCTGGGCCCGGACGGCCGCCCGATCCCGATATTAGGGTGCGCACCGCATTGGATCGCGCGGCTGCCAGCCTCACGGGAAAGTTCGACAAACAACCGGTTTTGGAAGCCGCGATCCGGCAGACCATCGGCGACACGTATCTGGAACTGGGACTCTATGCGGAATCAGAAAAGCAGATGGAGCGCGCGCTCGAACTGAGGCGCCACGAGCTGGGCGTAGAGCACAAGGATACTCTGAACAGCGAACTGCAACTTTCGGAGTTATACCGGCATGAGGGCAAGTATGACGCAGCCCAATCTTTGCTTAATAATCTCTTAGAAATGGATCGCCGCCTGGGTCGCGGAGATGCTCCGGAGGCTATCGAGGCTTTGCACACCCTCGCCAGCATTGCCGGCGAAGGCCGCGGAGATTGGGTGCGGGCCGAGGTGCTTTACCGGCGGGTTCTGGAAATGGAACGGCGCGTCTTGGGCGCGACGGACGCCACCACGCTGGCGACAATGAACAATCTGGGCGCCGTCCTCGCGCGCGAGGGCAAATACTCGCCGGCCGAACAGCTTTACGGGAAACTGATCGAGACCAAGCGGCGCGTGTTGGGCGCGGAGCACCCCAGCACATTGACGAGCCTCAACGGCCTGGGTGTGTTGTACCGGAATGAGGGGAAGTATTCGGAAGCTGAAACTGCGCTGCGTTCCGTGTTGGAGGCACGCCGGCATGCCATGGGCGAACAACACCGGGATACGTTGGCGAGCATGAACGGCCTCGGACTGCTGTATCTGATCGAAGGGAAATTCACCGAGGCGGAGCCGCTTCTGACTCGCGCGGTAGAGACAGCCAGCCGTTTGCTGGGCGAAGATAATCCTGACACTCAGAGCTGCCTTAACAATTTGGCGGAGCTTTATCGCCGTGAAGGCAAGCTGCCTCAGTCCGATGCGGTTTTTGAAAGACTCTTGAAGGCGCGGCAGCGAACCTATGGCGCGGACAGTCCTTTCACTGCCGGCACCCTGGGTGCCCTGGGCGAGGTCAAGCTCCAACGAGGAGCCTTTGCCGAAGCTAATGCGTTGCTCCGCGGAGCAGTGGAGCACTATCGGAAGCATGGTGTCGACACCTGGAAACGCTATTACACGGAATGCTTGCTGGGAGCGAGCCTTATCGGCCTTGGCAGGCTCCAAGAGGGAAAAGCTTTGCTCGCGTCCGCGAATCCGGGCCTGCTGCAGCGCAAAGATTCGATTCCGGTAGAGTACCGCCCGGTTCTTGACGAGGTTCGCCACTGGACCGAAAGAGCGTCCCGGCCGCGCTGACAGTACGTGCCGCCGAAGCCATCCGATACAGCGAACAAAAACTTTCGAATCGATGTCCGGTTTTGCCGCGGGACTCCGTTTAGCTAATCAGTATGACCGGCTGTGCGATAGTACCGTGCGTCGGCGGAGACGGCAACGGCGGTTCAGTGGCAACGGAGGGAAACTATGTGCAGGTGTCAGATTGTGTCTAACGCTCGGTGGGGGCGTCTCTACAGCAGAGGTGCACTGATGTCGAGGCTGGTGTTTCTGGTCGGCCACGCAGTCTGGGCTGCGGGAGCTATCCCCATTCCCGCGACTGGCGTTTATTTGGGGATCTGGGCAAATCCGGCTTTCGGGTCTCCTGAGGCAGCTATCGAGGCGCGCGAAGGGCCGGCCCCTAACGGCATCAGCCGGCGCTTCGCATTTCATCTCCACTATAAGCAGTGGACTGACATCTCGCAGCTACTGAACAGCGCTGGCGTGTTTCAGCCGGACTCCGATCTTCAAGGCGACATCAGCCATGGGCGCATACCGGTGATCTCCTGGGCGTGCGACGACACAATCCAAAACTCCGATCACGCGATCGCCGGGGGCGACGCGAGCGAAGATGCGGTGATTACGGCTACGGCCAAGGCCCTGGCCCAGTATCCCGGTCCGGTAATACTGCGCTGGCTCTGGGAGGTGAATGTTCTTGCTAACCATCAAACCTGCCGGGGAGACACCGGGGGCACACCTACCCAACAGGTTTACACCGATTTCATCGGCGCGTGGCGGCACATTCGGGGCTTGTTTCAGAGCGCAGGCGCCACTAATGTGGTGTTCCTGTGGAACCCGGGCCACTATGCCGCTGACGGAAACGCGGACGATCCGCACGCTTTCTATCCGGGCAACGACTATGTGGACTGGATTGGCCTCGATACCTACCAGCGCTCCGCTACCGAAACCTTCGATGACGATTTCAGCCTGTTCTACACCGACTTCGGCAACAGCCAATACGGGAATAAACCGCTGATGGTCGGAGAAAACGGCTCTCAGAACTTCGCCCAGAACAATAGTGAGTTGCAGTGGACTTATCTTCATGGCCTCTTAGCGGCCGTGCAGGAAAATCGCTACCCCCTGCTCAAGGCCTACGACTATTTCGATGCGCCGGGGAACACTTCCGGAGGCTGGATCTTGGACGATAACCACGGGCAAGGCAACGGTGGCCTCGCGGCAATCGCGATTCTGGCCGCCAGCCCATCGTTCCGGGCGCCGGCGATCTCCGGGGTCGTGAATGCGGAAAGCGGCAGCGCCACCATCGCGCCGAACACGTGGGTTTCGATTTTCGGATCGAACCTCGCGCCGGCGGGCGATTCGCGCGTCTGGCAGACTTCCGATTTTGTCAACGGGAATATGCCGGCCCAACTCGACGGCGTCAGCGTGTCCGTGAACGGTCAGCCAGCATACATTTTCTATATCAGTCCCGCGCAAGTTAATGTCCTCACGCCGCCCGGCGCCATGCCGTCATCGGTCGCGGTCCAGGTCACGGTGAACGGCTCAGCCAGTGCGCCGATCACCGTTCCAGCAGCGTCGGTGTCACCGTCGTTCTTCGTTTTCAACGGAGGGCCATACGTCGCCGCACAGCACGCTAACTACAGCCTTCTTGGTCCGGCCAGTTTGTACACAGGATTGACCACGCCGGCCAAGCCCGGAGAGACCGTGCTGCTGTACGCCAATGGCTTCGGTGCGACGAGTGTGCCGATAGTCGGTGGCTCGGAAACCCAGTCGGGAACCTTGTCGCCCCTACCGGTGGTCGAAATCGGCGGCGTCAACGCAACCGTCAAGTTCGCCGGCCTCGTCGCGCCGGGCGAGTATCAGCTTAACGTGGTGATTCCTGCTAACGCGCCAAGCGGCGACAACACTCTGACGGCAACCTACGATGGTGTCGTCACGTCTCCAGTGACGCTCATCACAGTCCAAGGCTCCGCGCCCGCCACATCGGCTGGCTATTACGTCGCGCCATACGGAAACGATGCCTGGAGCGGCACGCTCGCCGCTCCGAATCCCACAAGCACCGATGGTCCGTTCGGAACGTTCGATCGTGCCAGGGCTGCCGTGAGATCTCTCAATAAGTCGGGGCTGAGCCAGGTAACCGTCCAATTCCGCGGCGGGACGTACTTCCTGCCCGCGACCGAAATGTTCACCGCGGCCGATTCGGGATCGGCCGCCACCCAGATCGTGTACCAGAACTATCTAGGCGAATCGCCGGCCTTTAGTGGGGGTATGCGGGTGCAGAACTGGACCAATGTAAGTGGCGACACATGGAAGGCCACGCTGCCCGCATCGACGCAGTATTTCGAGAACCTGTTTTACAACGGAGTACGGCGGCTTCGGCCGCGCCTGGCTGTTGCAGCAACCTCAGCGAGCACCGCCTATCTGGGCACCTATCTCAGAAACGTCGGCCCCATCTATTCGCCCACAAAGACTTCCGATTGCAAGGTTAACTTCGGCAGCCTCGGTTGGGAATGTTATGATCGCTTCCATTACAGTCCCTCCGACCCCATAGTGGATACGTGGAAGAACCTCGCCCCGCCCGCGAACAACCTTTGCAACCAGCCCGCCGGGATCCCAGCGCTGGCAGGCGATATCGAGCTGGTGAACTTTGAGCAATATAGTGTTTCGAAGCTGCGCATCAGTTGTGTGGACACAACGAATCACATTGTCTACCTGACCGGCGACACCGCTACTGAAGCGGACCATCCTACCGCTCACGGCTTCATCCCCAACCACCGGTATTTGATCGAGAACGTTCAAGACCAGCTCAGCCTGCCGGGGCAATGGTTCCTGGACCGCTCGGTGACTCCATGGACGCTTACGTACCTTGCTAATCCGGGCGAGAATCCCAACACCGACACGGTTATCGTTCCTCAACTCGTCCAAGTCCTTGTGGCGTCGAATCTGCAATACGTGACGTTTCGGGGATTGACGTTCGAGCATGACAACTATACGATGCCGGCTACGGGGTATGATGGGGCCTCCGAGATCATCGCGGGCGTCTCTTTCCAGAATGCCCAGCACATCACCTTCGACTCCAGCACCGTCACGCAAACCTCGGGCGCGGGACTGGAGTTCCTTTCCTGCATCGATAGGACTTCGCCAGCCTGGTGCATTACCAATAGCGCCGACGGGGTAACCGCGAACAATCTGATCGAAAACAGTGCGTTCTACGAATTGGCTGCCGATGCCATTCGTATCGGCACATCGGGCCTACCCAGCGACACCAATGCCAACATACCGCAATTCAACACGGTGCAAAATACCGTGGTGGAAGGATATGGCCGTGTTTATGCGGGTTCCAAGGGTATTGCGCAGGGCGAGGGGCATGACAACCTCTACACCCATAACGATGTCTACGACGGCTACAAGGGCGCGATCAAAGTCTGTTACTGTGCCAACTCGGACGCAAATCCGCCGTTCACGAACAATAACACCATTTCCTTCAATCACGTTTACAATCTGTTTCAAGGGATCATGAACGACTCGGGATCATTGTATTTCGGCGTCGGATCACCCAGCCCGCCTACCTCTGGCACGGGCAACAAGATGCTCAACAACAAGGTTCATGACGTGAACGACGCATCCGTTATGGACTCGGACGGTTACGGCGGCGACGGACTATACGCGGATGATTTCTCGGGACTGGTCGACATGGAGAACAACCTGGTCTACCGCGTTTCCGGCAACGCCATCAGCTTCTCCGGACCCCGGGCCGGGCCGAACCAGGCGAGCACCGTCAAGAACAACATCTTAGCTTTCGCGCGCCAGTCATTATTGAACGCCTACGATCCCTACTCTTTTGGCACTGTACCGCCCCTCCCCATGTTTTTTACAGCCTCCAATAACCTGTTATATTTCGATCGCAACGGCGCTGAGTCGTTTTATGTCCAGGGAGGTTGTACCTACGCTGGCGAGGCCTTCACGGCTTACGAGCAATGGAACAGCAATCTCTATTGGCGCACCGACGAGACGTTTGCGACCGACCCACAAGCGTTTCATGTGCAACTGAGCCTCGACGCGAACGGTAATTGCGGCGATCAAAAACTCTGGACCTACTACACGTTCGCAGGCTGGCAGGCGCTAAGTGAGGATAAACAAGGCGTAGTGCAGAATCCCGGCTTCAACAACCCCGCCTATCCCGCAGACGATTACTCGCTACCCAATGGGTCGCCGGGAGCGGGATTCGTTGTGTTTGACCCGAGCCAGGCCGGCCGGTCGAATCCTGTCATCATGCCGCCCGCGGTTCCGGCGACATTTCCGACGAAGACCTTCAACCCGGTGACGGATTTCTAGCTGCGCGGGCTCATCTGCAATGGAGCAACAAATGTCTGCTTACCGACGATCACCCTTTCGCTGGCCGCTCTATCGAAGGCCGTTCCAGGGATGGCTTTATTTTCTAGGCGCAGTCCTGTTAGGTACATCTTCGATACCAGCGCTCGCACAGACCAGCACCCCCGTCACTGCCACCATCGACATCAACACCACCGTCACCACTCCAATCTCGCCGGGGTTCTCCGGTGTCAGCACCGACCTCGGCCTAACCGTTGAGTATTGGGATTACCATTTCAACGCCCTGGCGGCAACCATCGGATTTGGTTGGGTGCGCTTCCCCGGCGGGACCTCGAGCGATATCTACAACTGGCAAACCGGCGAGGACGACCCGGCTTGGTTCTCGCAATTCCCCGCCAGTTCGGGTGTTGGCGGCGATCCGACGGTGATAGCCAAGGTGGCGGGAAGAGGAGGCGCGAAGCTCATCGACGCCGCCAATCGCGCAGACTTTCTAGGCGCCCCGCTCATTATTTGCGTCAACGGATACACCGACAGTGCCGCTTCCGCTGGCCAACTGGCGGCGTACGCCAAGGCCAACCACATTCAGGTGGCAGCGTGGGAGCTGTCCAACGAGCCCTACCTTTACCCCACTTTCTTCGCCACCGCCACCGCCTATTTGGACGCCATGAAACCGTATCGCGACGCCATCAAGGCGGTGGATCCGAGTGCGATCGTGGCCATCTTTGTCACCGATCAGGCACACGCGGGAGCCGCCACAAATTCGTGGAATGTCGCGGTCGCGGCGTATCCCAACAAGTATTGGGACGCGATCACCTATCATCACTATCCCGCGCAGAGCAGCGGGGCCTTCGCCCAATGGATGGCCGACGAAAGCGCGGTTCTGGCCACCAGGACCACGGCGGTGGTTAGCAGACTGCTCGCGCAGATTGGCCCGGCGGGAGTGAAGTTTCTGAACACCGAGTTCGATCCCTCCATACCCAACGATGCCGCGACGGGAAACAGTTCGATCACCGACGGCACGGTTTGGGGCGGGATCTATTCAGCCGAATATATCATGCGCATGTCCACCGTGCCCACGATGCTGCACGTGGGTCCCAGCGAAATCTCCTACAACGCCGGTGTGTTTGCTTCTAACGCTCATCAGACCGACGTGGAGGCCGCGGCAGCCGCCGGCATGCCCATCGACACGCTGTCTTTGAACTACGGATTCTATGCCAGCGCGCAGGGCACCGGAATAGCCGTGTTGAACGGCGTCATCAACCGCGCAGTCCAATCGAACCAGACTGTCGTCACCGGCGGCGCCACGGTCCCGGCCACGGGTATGGCACCCATGCCGGCGCTCTACGCAATGAGCTACTCCAACGCGCAAGGAGGGCTGTCAGTGGTCATCACCAACAAGAGTGCCACGCCGCAACAGGTGACGGTTCGCGTCAACGGCGCCGCGGCCACCGGCACGTTCCCTCTGCAGTTCATCACTGCCGCCGATCCCAGCACGGCGAACACCTCAGCCAGCAAGAACACGATTTCGATCCAGACCGCGAGTTCCGCCAACCCCATCATGGTGCCACCGTACAGCGTGTTGCGTGCCGACCTAAATACCCCGCCCGTGGCGGCGTTCGTCAATTCCGCCAGTTTCCAGCCGGGACCGGTCGCGCCGCAGGAACTGGTGACGGCATTCGGCTCGGGCTTCGCGTCGCAGCCACTCGTTGCTTCCGGCCAGCCGTTACCGTTGACCCTGGGCGACACCGCCATCACGATTACGGACAGCACGGGAGCCGTCAGCGCGGCTCCGCTTTATTACGTGTCTCCCGGTCAGGCCAACTTTCTGATCCCCAGTGGTGTCGCGCCGGGCGCCGCATCCGTGAAAGTGACGCGGAGTGGCGCGACGGTTCTCACAGGATCGCTCACCGTGGCGGCGGTCTCGCCCGGTCTGTACTCGGCGAACGGAAATGGCGCTGGCATGGCCGCCGCGGTGGCCGAGCGCGTGTCGGCGTCCAGCGCAGTCACACTCCTGAGCGCGTTCTCCTGCCAGAGCGGAGAGCCGCTCAGTTGCCTCTCGTCTCCACTCAGCCTGGGAGGCTCCACCGACACCGTGTACGTCTCACTTTACGGAACGGGCATTCGGGGCGCGGGAACGGTTCAGGTATACGTCGCGGGTCAGCTTGTGCCGTGGCAATATGCCGGTGCGCAGAATCAATATCAAGGCCTCGATCAGGTGAACGTGGCGCTTCCCACTTCCCTGACTGGCATGGGTGAGGTAAGCGTCTACGTGGTGGCGGATGGCACGGCATCAAATATGACCACTATTAATGTCCAATGAAGTCCGCTGTGTCGGGGCCTCGCGTTGCAGTCAACTCCGAGATCCCTGAGCCAGGAACATCGATTATGGATCGAGGGGAGCGTACACCGCTTCCGAAGGCTGGTAGCCTAACAGCGTTCAGGAATTCACTGCCGCGATGCCCTCCGACGATCCGACGGACTAACACTCCGTCGCAATCGTAATGGCACACACGCGCAGCCGCTGGTCTGCGCCGAGGAACTTAGGGATTGGGGTGCGCGGCGAAGAACGACCAGATCCCCGAGCCTATCCCCCCGAGGCGGAGCCTCGGCCTCGAATCCCGACAGCTCGATCGATTGGCAGCAGGATCTGCCTGTCACCGGCGTGCCCTCGTTCTTCCATCGAACCGTCACGCCGTATAGCGAGAGCTACATGTTTTCCATGAAACGCGAAGTTGCGCGCGGAACCCTCGCCAGCGTGCGCGCAACCGGAGCGTCGGCCCAAGTTGGACGCCTGGGTCGGAGCCATCGACCAGATCCTGGAAGAAGACCAGGTGCGCGGCAAGAAGCAGCGGCACAAGGCCAAGCGAAACGCCACTTACCCATCTGGTTGCCTCTGGCTGTGCCAGAACTGTGTCAAAACCCCATCCTATTGGGGCCTCCGAAGTTGCTGTTTGAGCGAAAGCAGCTTCCCCAATTTATTGATAACAAGCACTTCCGTATAGATCCAATGGAGCGTTTGGAGCCAGCGTTGGTTCTTCGTAATCAGCAGGTCGCCGGTTCAACCCCGGCGGGTGGCTCCAGAATCAAATCAATCACTTAGAGGCCCGCTTCACGCGGGCTTTGGTGTTCTTGTCAGCAGTTTTGTCAGCAAGCCGGTTTGGTCCGGGCATGGTGCGGACGCGGGGCCTCGCCGACTCTTCACCGAACAGGCGCTCCATCTTTTCTGCTGAGTCGCGATCACTGCCCTCGAAGAGATGCCCGTACGTATCGTGAGCTTATTGAGTCCCGCATAATATAGCGACACTTTTCCCGCCATACTGCGTCTAATCTGGTATGGGCAATGCCGCCGGAGTTCGACGCGATTTCGATGCTTTGGAAAAACGCCGCCTCGCCGCGGTCCGCTTGTGGGAGCAAGGGCTGAACCAATCGGAAGTGGCCCGCCGTGTGCACGTCGCACGACAGACCGTGGCACGCTGGATGCAGAGCTATCGGGCCGGCGGCAAGGATAGCCTGCGGAAAGCTGGCCGCGCCGGCCGCAAGCCGCTCCTGACGGGAAAGGACCGTCAGCGGCTCACCGAGTTGCTCGTGCAGGGACCGGAGTCTCTGGGATACCAGACTCCTCTGTGGACTTGCCCGCGCGTGGTCGATTTGATCGAGCGGGAGTTTGGCGTCGCTTACCACGAAGGCCACGTTTGGAAGATCCTGGTCAGTCTGGGCTGGAGCCCGCAACGGCCAGTCGGCCGCGCCCGGGAGCGCAACGAAGCGGCGATCCGGACCTGGAAGCGAAAGACCTGGCCGGCCATTAAAAAAAAGCCCGCAGCGAAGGACGCACGATCGTCTTCGTCGACGAGAGTGGACTGAGTCAGCGTCCGCACCGTTGCCGGATGTGGGCGCCGCGCGGGCAGACACCGGTGCTGGACTACAACTTCAACTGGAAGAGCCTGTCGGCCGTGGCTGGCCGCACGATGTGGAACTTCTACTTCCGGATCTACGCCGGAAGCGTCAAGAGTCGCCAGGTAGTGGAGTTTCTGGAGGCCCTGGTGCGGCACATCCGCGGGCCCCTACTGCTGGTCTGGGACGGCCTGCCCGCACACCGGAGCCGTTTGGTCCGCGACCATATCGCCGGGTTGGCCGGACGGATCCATATGGAATTCCTGCCGGGCTACGCG
>Ga0181529_10005327_pt1 | contig 13532 bp, 12 predicted proteins | sample PEATcosm2014_Bin_36_FD_119763 | JGI IMG/M metagenome (GOLD analysis project Ga0181529, IMG submission 119763) | Peatland microbial communities from MTU Mesocosm Facility, Houghton, MI, USA - PEATcosm2014_Bin10_30_metaG | ecosystem: Environmental > Terrestrial > Soil > Wetlands > Peat | place... | reverse complement strand
GGGCCGACCAGATCGGCGCCGACGCCTACGCCGAAGACGCCTCCGACGGCGTCAAGAAGATCGACGCCCTGCTCGGCAGGTAAGCAGGCAAGGCCGCGCCGGCGGCCCGGCCGCGAGGCCGCGAGGCTGCGTCCGGCAGGCAGCGACGCACAAGCACACGAACCGTCACGAGCGGGTGGGGCACCGACAGGCGCCCCGCCCGCTTTCTGTTGTCGCCTGCGCTTCGCCCGTCCGACTAGTCGAGCGGCTCGCCGTTCGCGGCTTCGCCACGGCTCGCCCGCAGGCCGCTTTCGACCTTGCGCAGCAGCCTGAGGAACTCAGCGCGCTCGGCGGGGTCGAGCGCCTTCACCGTCTGGGCCTCGAGCTCGCTCCACAGGACGGTCACGGCGTCTTGCAGGCCGCGCCCGGCGGGCGTGAGGGTGACGACCATCACGCGGCGGTCGCTGGGCGAAGGCTCGCGTCCCACCCAGCCGTCGCGTTCGAGGCGTTGCAGCATCTTCGTCACGGTCGAGGGGTCGAGCCCCAGGCGCTCGACGATGTCGGCCTGTGAACAGCGGTCGCGGTCCCAGAGCTGCAGGAGCAGCAGCTCCTGACCGGGTGCCAGGCCGAGCTCGCGCAGCAGGCCGCCGATGATCGTCTTGTGCATGCGCGACAGGCGAAAGACGGCGTGCACGGTAGGTCCGGTGCGCTCGGCGAGGGGCGTAGTGCGCGGCCAATGCTCGCAGGTCAGTGCCCGGGAGGGAGCGTGGCCGGGCTCGCCAGCGCAGTCGGCCGCCGCCGCGGGCTCGCCGGTGCAGCCGGTGGTCATATCGGCCTCGCGCCTGTCGTCAGAGATGTCGGTGTCGTGAGCCATCGCGCTTACCAGTGTACCCAGAATGTTTGGCCGGCCAACTATCGGGTACTTCTTTGGTTGACCAAGGATTCGTCACAAAGGAGCCTTCCGATGGCCTGGACCGCAGATCAGCAGCACTCCAACTTCGAGTTCGCCGTGCGTCACATGGTCGTCTCGACCGTTCGCGGGCATTTCGCCGAGTTCTCGATCGACGCCGACATCGACGAGACCGACCTCACCAAGTCGACCGGCACGGTCGCGGTGAAGACCGCCAGCATCAGCACGCGCGAGGCGCAGCGCGACGCTCACCTGGCCTCGCCCGATTTCTTCGACGCCGAGAAGTTCCCCGAGATCACCTACGTCGTCACGAAGATCGCCGGCGGCGACGGGCAGTACGCGATCACCGGCGACCTCACCATCAAGGACGTCACGCGCGAAGTCGTGCTCGACGCCGAGATATCCGGCCCTGTGGCCGACCCGTGGGGCAATAGCCGCATCGGCCTGTCCGCCACCGGCAAACTCAACCGCAAGGACTTCGGTCTGGGCTGGAACGTGGTCACCGAGGCCGGCGGCCTGCTGGTGGGCGACGACGTGAAGCTCAGCATCGACGCCGAGTTCGTCAAGGCGCAGGAGACCGCCGAGGTCGTGGGCACAGCCGCGACCGCGTAAGGTCGGACAAGCCGGCGACGGCGTCGAGCCGGCGACGGCGCGAACGCCAGTGGCGGGCGGGTGAGGCAAAGCCTCACCCGCCCGCCACTTTTTGCGCTATGAGAGCTGCAACCTGACGCCGTCGAGGTAGCTCAAACTGCGCCCGACGCGCTCGATGCCGGCCAGGCCGCCGCTCGCCACCAGCAGGCGTTCGAGCCCGAAGCCCAGCCCCACCCACGGGTCGGTGATCGCCCAGGCGTCGTCGAGCGGGTGTGGACCGAGCGCGGTCGAGCAGACCTCGAGGCCGCCGACCACCACGTCGAGCTCGTCGCCGTAGACCTCGGAGCTCTTCAGCACGAACTCGTAGCCGCCGACCCCGGCGGCCTCAAGCACGACCATAGCCAGCTCGCGCAGGCGGTCGTCGCGCGCAGCGAGTGGTGTGCCGAGCTCGACCAGGTTGAGCATGGTGAACTCGTTCAGGTGTCTGGCGCCCTTGGTGTCGCGCCGAAAGCACGAGCCCATCTCGTAGATGCCGAAAGGCTGCTTCCAGGTGCGCGACAGGCGGCGCATCACGGTGTAGAGGTTGGGCGCGAGCATGGGGCGCAGGGCGCGGTCGGAGTCGAGCCGAAAGACCTGCTCGCCCATCTCGCTGTGGGGCTCGACGCCCATCTTGCGCAGCGCGTCGCCGCTCACGATGGTCGGCGTGACCACTTCGACCAGGCCGGCCCCGGCGAGCGCCGCGCGCAACGACTCCTCGAGGCGGCGCAGCGCCGGCACGCGCGGCCCCGCGCGCAGCGCGTCGAGCGCCGCCCGGCCCGCGCTGGTGAGCTCGGTCGACAGGCGGCGGAAGGCGCCGTCGCGGGCCGCCGCGTCGGCGAAGCTCTGGTCGGTCGCGGCCGCGTCGGCGCCCAGCTCGTAGAGGCGCTGGAGCTGCGTGGCGGTGAAAGCGGAAGATCCGGGAGTCACGGGGAGCGGCGCCGTCGCCCTACGCGCGCGCCAGGTAGCGCGCGAAGCCGGTGACCACGGCGCGCGCCAGCCGTTCGACATAGTCGGGGCGGCCCGCGCGGGCGTCGTCGTCGGGGTTCGTGAGGAAGAGCGGTTCGAGCATGACCGCGATCGCGGTGGGTTCGCGCAGCACGGCGAAGTTGCGGCCCACGCTGCCGATGAAGCCGGCGCCGCCCAAGCGCCCGACCTCGGCACCGATGTAGTCGGACAGGCGCGCGCCGTGCTCTGAGTAGTAGTGGCTGCGCTGAAAGAAGTAGCCTACGGCGCCGCCGGCGGCGGGGCTCTGGTCGCCGTTGAAGTGCAGCGAGACGAGGTAGTCGGCGGCGGCCGCTTCGACTGCGTCGGTGCGCTCGTAGAGCGGCACCGCCGCGTCGGTCTCGCGGGTCATGACGACCCGGCTGCCCTCGGCGCGCAGTAGCTCAGCCAGGCGCAGCCCGACGGCCAGCGCAAGGTCTTTCTCGGCGCGTCCCGCGGGCGACACCACGCCGGCGTCGTGGCCGCCGTGGCCCGGGTCGATGGCCACGACCACGCCGGTGAGGCTGGCCACCGGAGCGAAGCCCTCGTCGCGGTCGGGGATCTTCTTGCTCTCGCGGCCCGTCTCGGCCTTGCGCAGGGCTTCGAGCTTGCGCAGGGTGTCGTCGCCCACGATGCCGTCGCCCTGCAGCCCGGCGTTGCGCTGAAAGTCGATCAGGGCGCGTTCGACCGCCGTGTCGAAGATGCCGCGCTCGGGCCCGGCGTTGAACCCGAACAGGTTGAGCTTGACCTGCAGGGCGAGCACGTCGTCGCCGCGGAAGTTGGGCATGCGCAGGTAGAGCAGACGGTCGCCGAGCGCGTAGCCGGCTTCGACCAGCTCACGCCAGGTGTTGGCGCCCAGCACGCCGTCGGCGAGCAGGCCGCGCTCCTGCTGGAACGCGCGCAGGGCGAGTTGGCTGCGCGGCCCCAGAAAGCCGTCGAGGCCCTCGTTGCCGAGCTCGTAGCCGAGGGCGTGCAGTCGCTGCTGCACGTCGGTGACTTCTTTGCCGCGATCGCCGAGAGTCAGTGTTCGCATGAGGGTCGTCACTTTCGTCTACGCCGCGCTTCTTTCGATCGCCGAGCCGCCAAAGTATAGCAACAGCAGCCGGACCCGCCGGCTTGAATGCGCCGTCCGGGGCTCGCGCCGCCGCTCGGGGCCGCCGCCCGGGCCGCGCCCGCCTCAGATCCCCGTGGCGTGCCGCAGGCCGGTGGCGATCACGAGCAGCAGCGCGGTGGCCACGATCAGACGGTAGGCGACGAAGATGGCGAAGGTGTGGGTGCGCAGGTAGCCGAGCACGAACCAGATGGCCACCAGACCGCTCACCGCGGCCGCCACCATGCCCACCACGAAGGGCTGCACCATGTGGGGCGGCATGCCGTCCTTGGCGAGCTGAGCGAGCTTGAGCAGCGCCGCGCCGCCCACGACCGGCACCGACAGCAGGAACGAGTAGCGCGCCGTCGACTCGCGGTCGAGGCCCAGGAACAGGCCGGTGACCATGGTGACCCCCGAGCGCGACACGCCCGGCGCCAGCGCGACGGCCTGCGCCACGCCTATGCCGAGCGCTCCGGGCCAGCGCATGTCGTCCATCGACTTGTTGAGCTTGGCCGTCATGTCGGCCGCCATCATGACCAGAGCGAAGGCGAACAGCATGATGCAGATGAGGTAGGGCTTGCCGAGCTGGTCGGTGATGAAGCTCTCGAGGAGCACGCCGACGATGCCGGCCGGGATCGTGCTGATGAGCAGCAGCCAGGCGATGCGCTCGTTCTGCGTCTCGACGCTCCGGCGCCGCAGGCTGCGCACCCAGGCTCGCACGATGACCACGATGTCGCGCCAGAAGTAGACCAGGGCGGCGACGAAGGTGCCCAGGTGCAGGGCCACGTCGAACGTCTTGTTGAGGGCCGGGTTGTCCTGGAAGAAGTGCCAGCCGAACAGCCAGGGCACCAGGATGAGATGGCCTGAGCTCGAGATCGGCAGAAACTCGGTGAGGCCCTGGACGATGCCGAGGATCAACGCCTGCAGGATACTCATGAGCGTGGCGGCGAGAGCCGGCGGTCGGGGTCGGTCATGGCGCGCTGTCTCCTCGGTCGCTTCTTCAAGAGTCGTGGGCGTCGCGTAGGCTCGCCGGCCGCGCGAGCTCGTGTGGCCTACATCGGCTCGCCGCGGCGTGCTGGCAGTCTAGCGCACCGCGGCGGCGTGTCGGTAACCCTTGGCGAGCGGTTCGTCGGTGCGCCGGGAGTGTTTGTGGGCCTGGGCGTCGGCGCGTCGTTGGCGCCTGTAGGCCGGTCTGCCACCGCGCCGGCAACACTCGGCGCTGGATTGCCACTGTCGCGAGCGTTGTTTGCCGTGAGCCGTTTCCAGTACGATGGGCATTCCAAGCGAGGGGTATGTTCGTGGATCAGCAACACAGGCTCACCGCCGTCCTGGCCGACGGCACCCGCTACGGCATCTACCGGTCGATCGTCGAGCGGCCCGGCGACGAGGTCACCGTGGCCAGCGTCGCCACGCGCTTCTCCCTGCACCCCAACGTCGCCCGCATGCACCTCACCAAGCTCGAGCGCGCCGGCCTGCTCGCCACCTCGCTGCGCAAAGACGGCTCGGGTGGGCGGCCCGCCCGCCTCTACCGCTTGAGCGACCAGGTCTCCACCCTCACCATGCCGCCCCGTCGTTACGACCTGCTCTCCGATCTCGCCATAAGGGCACTGGCCGCGACCGGCGACCTCGAGATCGTAGCCGCGGTGTGCCGCACGACGGGCGCCGACGCCGCCCGCACCTACGTCGCCGATCACTCCGAGTTCCGCCACCCCGGGCGCGACGAGCTCGTCAAGGCCCTGCTCGACGTGGGCGAAGAGGTCGGCATGCTGCCCGAGATGGAGTGGGACGACTCAACGCTCGCCTTAGACGTGCGCAACTGCGCCTTCAAAGAGCTCTCATCGGCGCAGCCCGACCTGGTCTGCGCCATGCACCGCGCCTTCCTCGAGGGCTTCATCGAGCAGCTCGCCGCCACCGGCAGCGCGGTCGGCATCCAGGCATCCTCGGCCATAAGCCGGGGCGCCGACCGCTGCCACATGCGCGTCACGTTCGGCTGAGACGGCCCCCGGCCACGCCCGTCGTGGGCGTGATACAGTACTCGCGTTTGCGCGACCCTTCGAAGCGGGGAACCACCACCTGATGCAGCTCGACGACCTGAGCCCAGACCTGCTGAACGCCACCATCCGCCGCGCCCTGCGCCACGGCGGCGACTTCGCAGAGGTCTTCGTCGAAGACCGCCGCTCGCTCGGCCTCTCGCTCGAAGACCGGCGTGTCGAGCGCGCCGTCGGCGGTCGCGAGGCGGGCTTCGGCGTACGGCTCACGAGCGGCGACCGCACCTACTACTCGTACTCCGACGACCTCGCCGAAGCCGACCTGCAGGGCGCCGCCGACGCAGTCTCCGCGGCGCTGCGCGGCGCGGCGGGCAGCGTGGCCGTCACCAATCTCGGCGCGCTGCGCCCGGCGCGGGCCACGGCGGCCATCGCCGTGCGCCCCGACACGGTCGCCACCGACGTCAAGGCGGCGCTGCTGCGCGCGGCCGACGACGCGGCGCGCGCCGCCGACCCGGCCGTCACCCAGGTCAGCGCGGGCTACCTCGAAAGCCGCCAGCGCCTGCTCGTGGCCAACTCCCTGGGCGCCCTGGTGGCCGACGACCGCACGCGCCTGCGCTTCACCGTGAGCGCCGTGGCGCGGCGCGACGGCGTCATCCAGACCGGCTACGAGAGCCTCGGCAAGAGCCTCGGCTTTGAGATCGTCGACGAACAGATCGCGCAGGCCATGGCGCGCGCCGCGGCCCACAAGGCGGTCACCATGCTCGACTCACGGCCGGCGCCCACCGGCCCCATGTCGGTGGTCATGGGCAACGGCTTCGGCGGCACCCTGTTCCACGAAGCCTGCGGCCACGGGCTCGAGGCCGACGGCATCGCCAAGGGCTCGAGCATCTACGAGGGCAAGATCGGCGACGTCGTGGCCGCCGCCATGGTCAACGCCTACGACGACGGCACCATCGCCGGCGAGTGGGGCTCGGCCGCGGTCGACGACGAAGGTGCGCCCACGCAAAAGACGGTCGTGATCGAAGACGGCCGCCTGCGCGGCTTTCTGTACGACGGTCTGCGGGCCCGCGAACAAGGTGTCGCCCAAACGGGCAACGGCCGCCGTCAGTCGTTTCGCCACGTGCCCATCCCGCGCATGACTACCACCTGCATCGCGCCCGGCGACGCCACCGCCGACGACATCGTCGCGGCCACCGAGCGCGGTTTCTACGCAAAGACTTTGGCCGGCGGCCAGGTCGAGCCGGCGAGCGGCAACTTCGTCTTCGGGGTGGCCGAGGGCTACCTCATCGAGCACGGCCGCATCACGGCGCCTCTGCGCGGCGCCACCCTGGTGGGCAACGGCATCGACGTGCTCAAGAGCATCGACATGATCGCCTCGGACTTCGAGGTCAAGTCGGGCATCTGCGGCAAAGACGGCCAGAGCGTGCCGGTGGGCACCGGCCAAGCTACGCTGCGCATCGCCACCATGACCGTGGGCGGCACGGGCTGATGATCGACGCCGTCGACAGACTGCTCGAGCGCGCCCTCGCGCGCGGCGCCAAGGCCGCCGAGGTGTACGCGGAGCAAAGCAGCACACACCGCGTCAAAGTCTTCCGCGGCGCGGTCGAAGAGCTCACCGCGGCGCGCCGCAAGGGCGTCGGGCTGCGCGTCTTCCAGGACGGCTCGGTGGGCTACGCCTACACCTCCGACCTCTCCGACGCATCGCTCGACGACGTCGTCGCCACCGCGCTGGCCAATGCCCGCGTGGCCGACCACGACCCCGACTCCGTGCTGCCCGCGCCGCGCGACAAACCGGCGGCGGTCGACGTGTTCGACCCCGGTCTCGAACAGGCCACCGACGAGCAGCGCATCGAGCTCGCCCTGGCGGTCGAAGCGGCCGCCCTGGCCGCCGACCCGCGCGTCAAATCGGTCGACGAATCGGTCTACGCCGACGGCGACGCCCAGGTGTTCGTGGCCAACTCGGGCGGGGTGCGCGGCAGCTTCCGCGAAGGCCACTGCTACGCCTACGCCTACGTTCTGGGCGAGCAGGACGGACAGATCGAGACCGGCCTGTCGTTCACCGTGGCCCGCAAGCCGGCCGACCTCGACCCGCAGGCCTGCGGCGCCGAAGCCGCCAAGCGCGCCGTCGAGCTGCTCGGAGCGACCAAGTCGAAGACCGTCAAAACGACGGTCGTGCTCGACCCCTTCGTGTCGGCCTCGTTCTTCGGCGTGCTCTCCTCGGCGCTCACCGCCGAAGCCGTGCAGAAGGGCCGCTCGCTGTTTGCCGGCCGCGTCGGCGAGCAGATCGCCGGGCCGGGCGTCACGCTCACCGACGACGGCATCCACCCCGACGGTATGGCGAGCGCGCCGTTCGACGGCGAGGGCGTGCCCTGCCGCCGCACGCCGCTCATCGCGGACGGCGTGTTGCAGGGCTTTCTCTACAACGTGCGCTCGGGGCACCGCGACGGCCGCGACTCCACGGGCAACGGCGCCCGCGGCTCGTATCAGACCATGCCCGGCGTGGGCCCCACCAACCTGGTGCTGTCCGGGCCGCAGGTGCCCATCGCCGACCTGATCGGCGGCATCGAGTACGGCGTGCTGGTGACCAACGCCATCGGCATCCACTCGGGCGCCAACCCGGTCTCGGGCGAGTTCTCGGTGGGCATCAGCGGGTTGCTCATCGAAGCCGGCCGGGTCACCAGGCCAGTGCACGAAGTCACCATGGCCGGCGGCATCGTCTCCATGCTGCGCAGCATCGTGGCGCTGGGCGACGACGCCCGCTGGGTACCGAGCGGCAGCATCCTCACGCCGTCGGTGGCCATCGAAGGAGTCTCGATCGGCGGCGTCTGACGGCGCCCGCCTGTAGCATCCGTCGCGCGCCGCCGGCACCGGCCAGGGCGCGGCAAGCGGACAACGACACCACTGGGGGGTCACGTGAGCGGACTCGGCGACCGGCTGCTGGCAGCCAGCTACCTCGAAGGCGATTTCGTGCTGCGCTCGGGCCTGCACAGCAAGTTCTACCTCGATAAGTACCTGTTCGAGACCCGCCCCGACCTGCTTGGCGACATCGCCGCCGGTCTGGCGGCCAACCTCGCCCCCTACGAGCCGTTCGACCTGCTGGCCGGCCCCGAGCTCGGCGCCGTCGCGCTGGTGGCGGCGCTGTCGCTTTCGTCCGGAAAGCCGTTCGTCATCGTGCGCAAGGGCGAGAAGGACTACGGCACCAAGCGCCTGCTCGAAGGCCGCGCCGAAGCCGGGCAGCGCGTCGTAGTGGTCGAAGACATCGTCACCTCGGGCGGCGCGGCCCTGCAGGCAGTGCACGTGTTGCGCGACGCGGGCCTGCAGGTGCAGGCCGTGCTGTGCGTGGTCGATCGCGAGCAGGGCGGCCGCGAGGCGTTCGCCGCCCAGGGCGTCACGCTCGATCCGCTGTTCACGGCGAGCGGCCTGGGCATCAAGGTCTGAGGTCCAGCGCGGCTGGGCGCGGGCGCAGCCGCCCTGCGACCGGCGCGGATGGCCCGGCGACGCGCCGGGTGCGGCCCTCAGCTCACCTTGAACGAGGCGATGGCGCGCGCGAACAGCGGGCGATAGCTGCTCCAGCGGTCGGCCGTGGCGCCTGCCGTGAGCACGTAGATGCGCCCGCCCGACGCCAGGACGTAGAGCCAGCCGACCACCGACCGGCCGGCGATCGTCACGCCGTAGGGCACGACCACGCCCGTGAGGCCGTTCAGCGCCACGTCCGACACCGCACCCGCGCGGGCGTTCGGGCCCAGCTTGGCCACCATGGCGGCGCCCAGCGCGCGCAGCGAGGCGTTCAACTGGGCGGCCTGCTCGGTGCTGGGCGAGGTGCCCGTGTCGACCAGCGATACGGTGAGCGCGTCGAGGTGGCGGCCGCCGACGATCGCCCCCGAGGCGTCGACGAACGAGACCTCGAAGGCGCCGGCGCTCGCCACGCTCGCCGTGCGCCACTGCGTGAGGCGCCGGTCGACGTCTATCGAGATGCCGTAGGTCGCGTCGCTGAAGTGCGCGATGCCGCCCTTGGACCCACCGCAGCCCGCCACCGCGACCCCCACCGCCACGATCGCCGCGAGCGCGGCGCACACGGCGAGCGCCGTCAGGGCGCAGCGGGCGCGCCTCGCCGGCCGCGTTCGGGGTGCGTCTGGCGTGCGGCGGGGCATGCCTTGGCGCCCTCTCAGCTCACGACGCGCAGCGTCTTTAAGCTGAGGTCTTCGGGGCCGTGTACGTGCAGCTTGCGGGCGGCGGCCTCGCCCAGGTAGGCGGCGATCTCGGCGGAGATCTCTTCGCCGGGGGCGACGACCGGTATGCCGGGCGGGTAGGGGGCCACCATCTCGGCGCTCACGCGCCCCGGCGTTTGCGCGACGGGCAGGGCTTCGGAGCGGGCGAAGAAGGCGTCGCGAGGGGTCATGACCTGGCGCGTGAAGCGCGGCCAGCTCGAAAGCGGCGTTGCGCTGGCGACGGCGCCCGCGTCGCGGCGGCGGGCGGCAAGGTCGGTCATGGCGGCGACGAAGCCGGCCACGTCGTCGCGCGAGTCGCCGTAGGTGACGTTGAGTAGCACATTAAGCGGGTCGGCGGCCTCGACGGCGATGCCGTAGTCGTCGCGCAGCGTGGTCTCGAGCTCGTAGCCGGTCAGGCCCAGGTCGCAGGCCGACAGCGTGAGGCGCGTGCGGTCGAGGTCGGCCACTCCCGGACGGCTCAGGACTTCGTCGGACAGTACGCGCACGCCGGGCAGCGGCGCCAGGCGCTCGCGCGCCCAGGCGGCGTTGTCGAGCGCCTGGTTCCACAGCTCCTCGCCCTGGGTGGCCATCTGTGCCCGGGCGGCGTCGATCGAGGCGTAGATCAGCACCTGGGGGCTGGTCGACTGGGTCATCTTGACGACGCTCTCGAGGCGCTTCAGGTTGAGGCGCTCGCCGCGGGCGACCAGCACCGACGACTGCGTGATGCCGCTGATCAGCTTGTGCGTGCTGGCGACCATGGCGTCGGCGCCGGCCGACATGGCGTCGAGCGGCAGGCCGCTGCAGAACCGCAGGTGCGGCCCCCACGCCTGATCGACGACGAGCGGCAGGCGGGCGTCGTGGGTCACGGCGGCGATGGCGTCGAGCGCGGCGCACACGCCGTTGCTGTTGGGCGAGACGACGAACACGGCCTTGGCGTCGGGGTGCTCGGCGACCGCCGCGGCGACGCTTTCGACGGGCACGTTCAAGGGGATGCCCCAGAGCGGGTCGATCGCGGGCTCGACGTAGTGCGGCACGGCGCCCGAGAAGATCAGCGCCGCCTGCAGCGACTTGTGGGCGTTGCGCGGCACGATGACCGAGTCGCCCGGTCCGGCCAGGCCGAGCAGCAGGGAGTGGATGCCGCTGGTCGAGCCGTTCACCAAAAAGAAGCAGCGCTCGCCGCCCCAGGCCGCGGCGGCCAGGTCTTCGGCGGCGCGCACCAGCGCCGTCGATTCGCGCGTGTCTTCGACGCCGCCGGCCATGGCCACGTCGACGGCCAGCAGGGCCGAGCCGAAGACCTCGCGCATGATCTCGGGCGCGCCCTTGCCGAGCTTGTGGCCGGGCGTGTGGAAAGGCACGATCCCCTGCGTGCGGTAGCCGAGCAGAGCGTCGATGTACGGCGTGGCCGCCTGAGCGGGTGTCTGGATCGGCTTTTGCATGCTCCCCGTCTGTGAGTCGCGCAGCGCCTTCCAGTCTACCACCGGCCTTCCGGAGTCGCGGCGGTGGTAGACTCGATAGAGTGCGCCCGGCGGTAACGACAAGGCGGTAAACATCAGTCTCGACCACACGGTGAGAGTGCGCTTCGCGCCGAGCCCGACGGGCACGCTGCACATCGGCTCGGCGCGCACCGCGCTGTACAACTTTCTGGTCGCCCGGCACGCCGGCGGCGCCTTCGTCGTGCGCATCGAGGACACCGACGCGGCGCGCTCCGAGGCGCGCTTCGAGCGCGCCATCTTAGACGACCTCGCCTGGCTCGGCCTCGACTGCGACGAGGGCCCCGACCAGGGCGGGCCGTTCGGCCCCTACCGCCAGGCCGAACGCGTCCCCGTCTACCGCCGGGCCGCCGACGATCTGGTCGCGGCCGGCTTGGCCTACCCCTGCTTCTGCAGCCAGGAGCGCCTCGACACGCTGCGTGCCGAAGCCCACGCCGCGGGTCGTCCGCTGCGCTACGACGGCCGCTGCCGCGCCCTCGAGCCCGCCGCCGTGCAGGAGCGCCTCGCCGCCGGCGAGCCGGCCGCCCTGCGCTTCGCCGTGCCCTCAGGCGACGTGTGCTTCGACGACGTCATCCGCGGACCCATCACGATCGGCTCCGAGCAGATCGGCGACTTCATCATCCTGCGCTCCGACCACCTGCCGAGCTACAACTTCGCGGCCGTGGTCGACGACGCCGCCATGGCCATCACCCACGTCATCCGCGGCGACGACCACCTCACCAACACCGCCCGCCAGGAGTTGCTGCGCCGCGCGCTCCACCCCGGCGCCGCGGCACCCATCTACGCCCATCACGCCATGATCCTGGCGCCCGGCGGCGGCAAGCTGTCAAAGCGCCACGGGGCGACGGCGGTGGGCGACTATCGCCGTCTCGGTTACCTGCCTCAGGCGATCGTCAACTACCTGGCGCTGCTCTCGTGGTCGCACGGCGACGACGAGGTGCTCGGCATCGAGCGGCTCGTCGCCGACTTCGAGCTCACGGCCCTGTCGGGCAGTCCGGCGATCTTCGACATGAGCAAGCTCGACTGGCTGAACCACCAGTGGATCATGGCCTCGGGCGACGCCGAGCACGAGCGCCTCGTCGCCGAGCGCCTGCCGGTCGGCACCCCCGCGCCCGCCGTGGCCGCCATCGCCGCCGCCGTCAAGTCGTCGCTCGAGCGCTACGGCGACGTGCCCCAGGCCGCCGCCCCGCTGCTCGAGCGCCCCGCGCTCGACTCAGCGACACGGCAGGCCGTCGCCGCCGCGGCCGAGCCGCTCGCCCTGTTTGCCGACCTGCGCCGCGCCGCGACGGCGCTGTACCTGACGCTCGAGCAGGCGCGCGAGCTGCTCGGCGAGTACCGTCGCCTGGGCAAGGAACGCTCGCTCACCGCGCGCGAGCTGCTCATGCCGCTGCGCCTGGCGCTGACCGGCCGCGAGCACGGCCCCGACCTTGCCTTCGTGCTCGGTGCCATCGCGGCCGACGAGGCCCTCGAGCGCCTTTCCCTTGCCGTGAACGCCGCGCCGCCGGCCGCGGACACACCTGCCGACGAGACCGCGCCGCCCTGCGGCGCGCTGCCCGGCACGACCGAAGGAGACCAACGGTGATCAGGCTCTTCAACTCTCTCACGCAGCGCAAAGAGGAGCTTGTTCCGCGCGACGCAGGCAAGATCGGCATCTACGCGTGCGGCCCCACGGTCTACAACCTGGTGCACATCGGCAACGCCCGTCCCTACGTGGTCTTCGCCGTGCTGCGCGCCTGGCTGACCGCGCGCGGCTTCGACGTCACGCTGGTCGAGAACATCACCGACGTCAACGACAAGATCAACGCCAAGGCCGACGCCGAGGGCCGCTCGCCGAGCGCGGTGGCGGCCGAGTTCACGCAGGCCTACCTCGACGACACCGACCGCCTCGGCGTGCCGCGCCCCGACGTCGAGCCGCGGGCCAGCGAGACCATCCCCGAGATCGTCGACCTCGTCTGCCAGCTCGTGGCCGGCGGTCACGCCTACGAGTCGCAGGGCAGCGTCTACTTTCGCGTGCGTAGCTTCCCCGGGTACGGCAAGCTCTCCAACCAGCGCATCGACGAGCTCGAAGAGGCGAGCCGCACCGAGCCCGAGCCCGGCAAAGAAGACCCGCTCGACTTCGCTGTCTGGAAGGCGGCCAAGCCCGGCGAGAGCGAGCACCTTTGGGAGAGCCCCTGGGGCACGGGCCGGCCGGGCTGGCACATCGAGTGCTCGGCCATGGGCCTGCGCTACCTGGGCGCCGGCTTCGACATCCACGGC
>Ga0181529_10005326_pt1 | contig 13533 bp, 17 predicted proteins | sample PEATcosm2014_Bin_36_FD_119763 | JGI IMG/M metagenome (GOLD analysis project Ga0181529, IMG submission 119763) | Peatland microbial communities from MTU Mesocosm Facility, Houghton, MI, USA - PEATcosm2014_Bin10_30_metaG | ecosystem: Environmental > Terrestrial > Soil > Wetlands > Peat | place... | reverse complement strand
TCCTTCTCGTAGATTGCCGCCTCGATCGCAAGACCGCGTGCATCCCTGACGGCTTTGGTCAGGATCGGTGCCATGGTCTCTTTCGTCGGGATCGCTGCATTGACCGACAGGTTGAACGCCTGCTGGCCGGCAAGCTGGAGCTGGGCGAGGAACTTGGTCTCGTCCACTGCGAGCACGGATGGCTCGTAGAGGTTTCCGTCGTGGAACGCTACCTGGAGCGCGAGCCCCACATCCATGGGCTTGATGTCCAGTTTGACGAGCACAACGGCAAGTTTTGCCGAGATGACTGCACCTTTCTTAACGACGGTCTTGGTCTCCCTGATCTTGACCTTGCCGCCTTCAATCGCTGCGGGAATGCCGGCCTGCTGGAGCTCACCGACAATCGGGCCGGGCTTGAAGCTCGTGGGCCCCTTCTCGACAACGATATCCTCTGGGGCGGTTTCGCCGGCCTTTGCGGCCATCTTGGTCTTGGTTTTCTCGAGCTGCTTGTACAGCTTGAACGGGTTGTCGTTCGAGAAGATCATCGCGGAGTGACCCGAGATGTACTTGGTGAGGGTTTTTGCATCCCCGCCAATCTCGCCGAGCGCGTGCTCGATCAAGGTGTTTCGTGTCACCTTGATGACTGCCTTGCCCCGGAGGTTCCTGCGGATCTGCTGCACCTGCTGTGCGGGAATGCCGTACATGTCAACAAGCCCGATCAGCGTGTACTCTTTTGCGTGCTTCTTGATCTCCGCAACCTCGTCCTTCTTCCATGCGGGCAGGTGGTGGGTATAGACTGCCATTATACCAGCCTCACGGACGGGCCCATCGTGGTCTTCACGAAGACCGAGCGGACGTTTAAGTGACCCTGTTCAAGAACAGACTCGATACGTTTGACGACCGCATCAATGTTCTCGGCGACCTGCTCCGGCGTCATTGCCGTCGTGCCTACCTTTGTGGAGAAGACCGTCTTGTCTTTCGTGCGGATCTTCACCGACTTTCGGAGACGTTCGACAATCGGACGGATATCAGTCTGCCCGGGGATCGGCATCGGCATCCGGCCCCGCGGACCGAGCCGGGGACCTAAGAAACGACCGACCTGCGGCATGACCGCGGTCTCGGCAAGGAAGTACTTGTAGGTGCTCGCGACCCGGCGTGCCTCACGGGGAGCGCCTCCGAGCCGTTCTACCTCTTCAGGGCCGATGATCAGATCAACCTTGGCTTCCTTAGCCTGCGTGACGATATCCCCTTTCCCGATGACACAGATACCGTTATTCTCACCGGTACCGTGGGGAAGGAGAACCGTCTCGTCGATACGATTTTTCGGCTGCGCCATATCGATATTCTTGAGATTGATGGTAATATCGATGCTCTCAGAGAATTTTCTCTTTGGCGCCTTTTCAATCGCCGTGTTTACGGCTTCCAGAATTTTGGCCCTATCAACCATCTGATTCCTCCATAGTCTGCGACCGAACCCTTCGATCTCCTATGGTGTTCTCCGGTTATTTCACAAGGACGCTGTCATACTTGCCAGCTGCGATGTCGACAAGCACGTCTTTCGCGCGCTTACCGTCAACGGTTACACCCATGCTCACGCACGTGCCCACGACCTCTCTGACTGCGGTCTTGAGCTCGTAGGAGAGCATTCCTTCGAGTTTCATGTTGGCAATTCTGACTGCGGCCTCGAATGGCAGGTTCCCTGCCACTTTGACGTTGGGCTCTGCGGATCCTTTCTCGATATTGGCCTCTTTCTTGATGAGTGCCGTCGTCGGGGGGATACCCACCGAGACTGTGAAGTTCTTTTTAGAGTCGACTTCGATCTTGACCGGGACCTGCATTCCGTTGAATGAGGCGGTCTTCTTGTTGATCTCATCGACTACTGCCTTCACGTTGATACCGAGTGGTCCGAGCGAGGGTCCTAATGGTGGACCCGCTGTTGCCTTTCCGCCGGGTACTAAAACCTCGACCACTTCTGCCATAGTCTTTGCACCATGCCGTCCCGTATTTGCGGGTTCCGAGCTTGGGTCTGTAAATATTGATGTCAGGGGAAATAAAGGTGATCGTGGGAAGAGGGGGAGGAGGAGATTTTACGATACAGAGATTGCGTTGAGAGTTAATCATTCCATCAGGATAAGTTTGGGATTTTGTTCTCCCATTTCATTTTGACTGAAACAAAGTCCACCTTGTTCTCCTTTAATTCGTTGGCTTTCAGGCTGATCTTTTCTATAAACGCAACCAATTGTATCGAATTGTCCGTAAGTATGTTTAATGAAAAAACGAATGGCTAATGGTAAATCCTCTGGCTTCGGATGTTTTGGATCACGAATATTATAGGGAATAGCACATCTGTCAAGGATCAATGGATCTGAAACGTCAATCGAATAATCCAACTCTATACGTGTAGCACCATTTGCTTTAATATCGCAGGGTATTTTTGTATGATTCACTGTTCCTTTCACTGCATTGTAAGACAGATTTTTGTCCAATCCTTGTTGAAATTTGATTATGGCAATACTATCAGTTATTGATGATGGAGTACTTCCCATATTTTGAATGAGAAATGATGCATTCAATTTAATTGTATTACGGTCTTCTAATTTTGTGATCTCGTAATCCGCATGATGTAAAATTCCGGTAACATTAGGCGCTTTTTGCTTGTAATCTTTATACTGCCAAATTAATGCGATAATACCTGCTATTGAACCAATAATTGTGACTATCTGAACAATTTCATCAAGCACCATATGTCAACTCTTGAATATAATGAGCAAGTCATTTTAATTCTACTGATTGATGAAATTTTTTCAGTTTGCCTCTTATAATTCGATTGATTTTTCAACATCCCCGCCCAGCGAGGCCCCGGCGAGGCGGCCGAGCGACCCCCATCAGGGGGTGGGTAAACTCGCTATATTGTAATGCCAGGTTCCTGAGTACGAGAGATGCTCCCTCCGGCCGTACACTTTTCACCCATCCGACCCCCCTCACCCCCTTCCCGTATTTCAGCCCCGCCATTCCGCTTATTTTCATCTCGTAAAATCCACCCAAAACCCAACTAGAATTCGGGCAAAAATACTCAGCCCTGAGGGGGGTCACACGATCCCTTTTTGTAATTGGCAGCTTCATGCGATGTGCAAAGCCCTCATTTTCCTGACATGATATTTATTGACAAGACCTGATGCCCCGGATCACTTTGTACCAATGCGACCCCCATCAGTTCCCTGCCGGAAAAAAGGAGCAGCCCCCGGGTCAGGGCATCCCTCTCACTGCCCGGCCAAATATTCCCCGGCAAGCATCCCATAATACCGGCTCGACCGCCAGTGATCCCGGAGCCAGACATGCTCGCGGATCGTGCCCTCGTACCGGAGCCCGCCTTTTTCCAGCACATGGGCCGATGCAACGTTGCAGTCGTCGCACTTCCCGTACACCCGGTGCAGGGACAGGGTCTCAAACCCGAACACCATGAGCGCCCGGAGAATTTCCGACGCGTACCCGTTTTTCCAGTAGTCGGGCAGCAGGATGCACCCGACCTCTGCAGTGGTCGGCTGGCCGGGATCGATCTCAAGGAGCACAAAGCCGGCAAAATCCCCGGTCGCCGGGATCCGGATCGCGAGGATGTAGCCCTGCCGGTCCGGCCGGTCTGCCTCGTCAATTGCGTGCTGCACGAAACCGGCGACCTGCTCGTCGTTCTCAAGCCATATGAGCACGTACCGCATCACGTTCCGGTCGCGGGCGAGGCGCTGCATGTCGGCGAGGTCCTGGCTGTTCATATCCTCTAAAATCAGCCGTTCTGTGGGAAGGGAGAATACCATTGCAAAGCTCCGGGTTGCCGACAGTGGACTCCTGTACCGGAGGTCCTGGCTGTTTACCGGTGATCGTTTCGGGCCGACACTGTATAACGCTGGCGGTGAGTGAAAAATATCCGGCAGCCCGCCTTATCCTTCCGCTGGGGATTCCCCTGCCTTTGGCCTGCCAGAAGGTATGGTGGAGGGATAGAGTTCCTCCAGGGTCCGTGGCCGGTGATCCGCAAAGACCTCCCCGGCATTCCACTTTGCCCCGAAGGCAAGGAATCCCATGAGGATCGGGATCGTGTCGTTCCCTTTTTCGGTGAGCTCCCACTCCACCACCCGCGGGCTCTCTTTTATGACCCGGGCCCGGATAAACCCATCCTCTTCAAGTTCCTGCAGCCGCAGGGTGAGGACGCGAGGCGTAAGGCCGGGAAGGGAGCGGCGGATCTGGTTGAACCGGGTGATCTTTTTCAGCGCGATATCACGGAGGATAAGAAGTGTCCACTTTTTCCCCAGAACACCGACCGCCGCGTGGATCGGGCAGGTCACAAACGGGACGGCCGGCTCCCCGGGGCGGGATACCGTGGGCGGGCAATGGTTCCGGTGCATGGTATACATTTGGTTCCTGCAATATTAAAGTGGTATTATTAGTATACTGGAACTAAGAACCCGCGAACAGGAATGTGGGGGAATTATAATGACGACCGGAACATCCGCCACGGAGACAGTGTACAGGGACGAGGGCGCGACAGCCCTTCACGGACAGGCACCAGGAGCAGAGGCGGAGGAATTCCACCGGGTTGCCGCGAGTCTTGTCGCCGCCCGAACCAAAGGGGAGATCGGGGAGATCCTCGCAGAGGAGATCGGCCGGTACACGCTCGCCGACCTCCAGGTCATCGGCGGGAGGCTGTACGCAGAGGTGGTCCGGCTGCCCCGCCCGTACCGCGACCAGGTCCACCCGTACATCTCCGAACAGGTCCTTGGCGCATACCACCGCCTCCTCCTTATGCACCGCACCGATGCCTTTCTGTCCATGACCGGGCCCATCACTGACAGGGAAACTTTCGGGAAGTTCTGCGCCATGATCACCGATGGGTGCTTCCGGTGGGATGTGGCTGCGGAACGGACGCCATTTCCCTACACTCCAAGGCACCGGTTTTTCTATTACCTGGTATCGGCGTTCACGATCTTCGTGCTCGACCGGCCGGGCCACCCGGTGGGAATGCCCTTCCCCGGGGGCTACAAGGTGGAAGAGCGAGGTGGTACGTTTTACTGCCTCATCCGGGACCATGAAAAAGAGGTCCCCTTTTCGATCTGCAATTTCTGCCCCGCCCGCCAGACCCCGGGAATGTGAGACCCGGTCATTCACCAAAAGAGGAGGAAACAATGACACCGCACCATCAGGACAAAAACGACAAAAACGATCCTGCTTCATGGATCGAGACTGCGATCCGGGAATTCTGTGAGACTTCCCCGGAAAACGATATGCATTATCCCGAGCACGAACCCCTCACCGATGAGCCGCTGGTCGGTTTCTCGGCCGGGGACGACCCGCTCTACGGAAAGCTCAAACAGGATATCGGCGCACCGTTCATGACTCCATCCGAGCTGTTCCGGGCAGCGTTCCCGGGCACCGATGCAGATGCGGGGGATCTCACCGTTATCAGCTGGATCCTGCCCCAGACCACGCTCATCAAAGCTGAGAACAGCAAAGAGACGCAGTTTCCCTCGGAACGCTGGGCACGGGCCAAACACTACGGGGGCATATTCAACATCGCACTCATGAACCATCTCACCGGCATTCTGGCTGAACGGGGCATCCCGGCCATGGCCCCGATTCTTTCCCCGGCCTGGAAGATCGCGGCCTCGGAAAAATATGGCATTGCCTCATCCTGGTCCGAGCGCCACGCTGCCTATGTCTCGGGCCTTGGGACCTTTGGCCTCTGCGACGGCCTCATCACCCGGAAGGGCAAGGCCATGCGGTGCGGCTCGATCATTGCCCGCATCAAGATTCCCCCGACGCTGCGGCCCTATACAGACCACCACGCCTGGTGCCTCTATTATGCCAAAGGCAGCTGCAAGCTCTGCATCAAACGGTGCCCGGCAGGGGCGATCACGGAACAGGGACATGACAAGAACCGGTGCCGGGAGTACTGTTTCGGGGTTGCCCAAGACTATGTCCACAAACAGTACCACATCGATAATTACGGGTGCGGCCTCTGCCAGGCCGGCGTTCCCTGCGAATCGAAAAATCCCGTAAAGACGAAGGGAAGTGGCAGGAAACCGGCGTGAGCGTCGGCATGTATGCTTCTGGCCTGCTCATTCGGATCCGCCGCGATCTGGACACGCTTTCGGGATACATTGCCCGGATCGAGCAGGAGCGGCTGGTAAAAAGGGAGGATCCTTCGGGGATACCTGCATACCTCGGGGAATAAAATTATGCCACGTACACTGAGATCCGGAACCGGGCTTCCGTGGAGCCGGATTTCCCCCTCGATCCTAGGATCGTTAAGGAATGTGAAGAGGCACTGGACCGTTACTTGGAAACGTATGCCCCCGGACAACCGGATCTGAAACGCTACGTGACCGCTCTCTCGCTCTACCTGATTTTTATCGCACACAGGCCGCTGCACCCAACTGACCTACCGATCTCTGATCATATCCGTATCGTGAAAAGAGGGAATTGGTACTACTGCACCGGGAAAAGACGGTACCGGGATGATCCTTTATCACTCTGTTGCTTCTGTGTCTGCCGGGCAGAAGAGGAAACCGTGCAGGGCACTGGCCCGGCAGTGTAGCCGGCGCCATGTGAGCGTATCAGATAACCTCCACATGGGGGTTCTCAACAGACTCCGGCACCACATCCGCTTTCCCGCGCCCTGCCTGCTCCTCGTGGACGAACCGCGAGCCGGTCATTGAAGCTAATATCGCGGCGATAACGGAGAGCAGGGCACCGATGTAGAATGAGAGCCGGAGCGAGGGCATGAAGGCATGTGCAAGCGTGGTCGGGAACCAGGTAGTTCCGGTCAGGGTCGTTACCGTCGCCGGGCTGATGGCGGCGACGGCCGACGGGGGCAGGCTGGCGAGGAGGGCATGGACCGGGTTGTAGCCCAAAAACGCGGCAAACAACGCCCCAGTCGGTGGGATAGTACTCATGGGAACGACAAGCCCCGGCGCACCGGCGCTCGTCAGCGATGTCGCAAGTTCCGGGGGGAACAGCTGCGTCAGGCTCACGATGACGATAGTAAAAAACAGGGCCATGGAGATGACCATCCCGCTGTTCTGCAACATCGACCGCATACCCGATGCGACACCCCGGTCCTCTGGGGGTACGGAGTTCATGATGGATGCAATGTTCGGCGATCCGAACATGCCGTTGCCGATGCCCATAATGAGGAGCGCGACGGCAAAAATGGGGTAATCGAAATTATAGGGCAGTGAGGCGAGGATGATAAACGAAAGGGCAATCAGGAGCAGGCCGGACGTGGCAAACCAGCGGGCACCGTACTTGTCTGAGAGCCATCCCGAGAGCGGACCCATGATCACAAACCCGGCGGTGAGCGGCAGCATGAATATCCCTGCCCAGAATGGTGTCGATTCGTAGCTGTACCCGTGGAGCGGCAGCCAGATACCCTGCAGCATCAGGATCAGGATAAAAAACATGCCGCCCCGGGCAAGGGCGCTCAGGAACCCGGCAGTGTTCGCGAGCGAGAAGACCCGGATCTTAAAAAGGTTGAGCCGGAACATCGGGTCCTCAACCTTGCTTTCGATGATAGGAAACGCGATCAGGAGGAGGATACCGATGCCGATCGCTGCAAGAACCCACGGGTTGCCCCATCCCATCGGGTCGTTCCCGTACGGGAGCAGGGCATATGTGATACCGATCAAAAGGATCGTCAGCCCTGATACAAAGGTGATATTCCCCCAGACATCGATCTTCCGGGCCTTTTTCGGAAGCGGGGTTTCTTTGAGTTTGAGGTACGCCCAGACCGTGCCGAGGATACCGACCGGCACGCTGACGAGGAACACGTACCGCCAGTTATAGAACGCGAGGACACCGCCAAGGATCAGGCCCACGAACTGGCCGGACAAAAAGGATATGGTATTGAGCCCCAGTGCCTTGCCCCGCTCATCAGGAGGAAAGGCATCGGTAAGGATGGCGGCACTGTTGGAGAAGGTAAACGAGGCCCCAACTCCCTGGACGAGGCGGAACACAATAATCTCAAGGGCGCCTGTGCTACCCTTGTCCGGCGTAAGAAACAGCAGGATGGATCCCAGCGTGAAGATGGCAAACCCGAGATTGTAAAGTTTCACCCGCCCATACATATCCGAGAGCCGGCCACAGGAGAGGAGGAGGGTGGCAGTTACGAGGCTGTACCCCATCAGTACCCAGATGAGGTACTGGAACGAGGTGAGCGGGTCGATATTGATACCATTGAAGATCGCGGGCAGCGAGATGAGGGTGATACTCCCGTTCACGGATACCATGAACATCTCGATGGTCGTGATCGAGAGGACGATCCACTTGTAATCAATGCCTTTTTTCGCGGGTCCGGTTCCATCGCTGGATGTTTCGTTTGTTTCCATGAGATCGGGCTGACCCCGGTATCATCCGGGCATGTTCATGTGCGTGTAAAATATAACTTACAAAGGTAGATCGTCTGGAAACATAAGTGTTCAGGCTCCTGCGCGAAGGGGCCGGGCCGGTGGAGATACCGGATGAGACCGGAGATTGGTTAAGAGCGAAAATTTACTGAAGAAAAAATGCTCTTTTTCCAGGAATATCACAGGGAAACATTGAAACATTTCCATGATGAGAACTCCCTGAAGGTGACATGCATGAAATATGCCAATGTCGATAAAATTTACCAGACACTCCCTCTGGAGAACATCCCCTGGAACAGTGAGACACCACCGGAAGCGCTTGTGAACCTTGTGAAGGATGGGATCGTCCGGCCCTGCAAAACCATTGATCTCGGGTGCGGCGCCGGTAACTATGCGATCTACCTTGCCGGTCTTGGGTTTGAGGTTATAGGCGTTGACAGTTCACCCACTGCGATAAAAATGGCAGAAGAGCAGGCAAAGACCCGGGGAGTCCGGTGCAGGTTTATTGTCGCTGATCTCCTCGGAGACCTGCATGAAGTGACGGATACGTTTGACTTTGCCTATGACTGGGAGTTTCTGCACCATATATTCCCGGAAGACCGGGAGACCTATATCAGGAATGTGCATAAAATCACTAACCCCGGGGCAACGTATTTTTCTGTCTGTTTTGCCGAGAGCGATCCCCAGTTTGGTGGAAGCGGGAACTACCGCACGACCCGGATCGGGACGACTCTCTATTTCTCCTCGGAATCCGAGATACGGGAACTGGTCTCCCCGTATTTTGCCATCCGTGAGCTAAAAACCGTGGACGTCAGCAGCAAATTCGGCCCGCACCGTGCAGTCAGCCTGCTGGCCACGCGACGGTAAAAAAATTGAGGGAAGTCTGGAGAAAACCCAGACTCACGTTATTTTTTGTGAATCCGATACATAAGGAAGGTGACCATCTCTCCCAAAAAAGGGGAGGCCGCCTACCGTTTCAATCCCCTCTCGTGGTTGGGAAATGCCACCTGCGGTCTCCGGGTAATGAATGAAGCATCCAGATTTTTTACCATCCGTGCGGCCATGTCTGCGGGAATCCCCAGCGCCATCATGTCAGGTGGCATCGAATGGTTCTGGGTCGGATCCTGCGGGCCCATGAACGCGGTGTCGTGCGGTGTGTTTTCTGCAAGTCCCGCCGGAAAAGTGATAAAGGTCGAGCAGGACGACCCCCAGGGAACGATCACCGGTGAGAACGGGTCGTCCCGGTCGAAATGAATGAGTGCCGCCATGTTCCGGATCTGCTCGCCCGTGCCAAAGCAGCAGATGGATCTCACGTCAGGTCCGGGATCCGGCAGCGCCTCGCATGCCTGCACGACGAGGTATTTTCCCGGTGGGTGGATCGGCCCGGCCGCTGCCGTGCAGCGCTCGACCAGATCGGGGCTCGCCTTCAGGTACTCCGCTGCCCCGCCGCGGACATCTTTCCTGCCGGTCGATACAAAATACCTGATATCATCGGGAACCGGGATAAACCCGGTATGGTAGAGTCCCCCCATGCAACAACCCTCGCTGGTATCAGCACTCACGTAGATCGCTGACACGGCATTTCCCGTCGCCATCCGGAACAACGAGACTGCAAAACACCGGTTAACCCCGTTCATTGGCGGGATGCCCGCCGGCAGGACCTCCGATCCATACACTGCAAGAGGGCGTGTTGAAAGCCGGAATGCAGATGCAAGCCTCGCCCCGATCTCCCTGAAATCCTGTTCAGTCATGATTTTCCCCCAGTCACCGCTTCTCCGGTCAGTCCTTTCCAGATCGGGCCGTCGAATACCCCGTCTTTTGCCTCTGCCTCCATTTCCCGGTAGAGCGAAAACGGTACGGCAAATGTGAACATCTTTTCCGGGATGGTTTTTCCCACGTTTGCACGTGCTGCAAGGTCAGTGTACCCGAGCACCGCCCGGGGGTGCTCCTTTTTTGCCTCGTCGTACACGAACGCCCCGATCTGCTGGCAGGCAGCCATCGGCGGAACCCGTACAGGATCGGTGCCTTCGCGGACTGCACCCACAAGGGTGACGAGCCCGGTGATCTGGAGCGGGTCGGCCAGAAAAACCACAACGACCGGCTCCTCCCCGGGGTTTACTTTGCTCAAAGGGGTGAAGATCACGTACTTCTCGGCAATGTCCGTGATCGGCAGGTCTGCGGTCATAAACCGCTTTGCCTTATCCGTATCTTTGTGCAGGCGCTCACCGTGCAGAAACTTCGCACGCTCCCGTTCGGGGATGTGCTGCACGGTTGCGCAATAGGCCTCCGGGTTCCTGCTGCTCTCTGCACCCTTCACAAAGAATGCCGACATAAAATCAACGCCGGCGCCGCCGAAGGCATCATAGTACCCGTTCCCAAATCCAAGGCCGGCCCGGGCACCGGGACAACCATAGCTCTCCCGGTCGAATACGGCCGTTCTCCCTTTCGTTGCGACCTGCGCAAAAAACGGCATGATGCAGGTCTGCCCGTGCGGTTTTATCTGCAGTGCACCACCGGGTCTGGTATTGCTCCAGAGGATAGCCACGGGTTCGTACTCGAGCCGGAGTTTCTCTGCCGTAATACTCTTCATGCCCTTTCACCCGGTTTATTTCATCCAGCCCATCTGCTCGTACCATTCGTACTCATGGGCGAATTTATCCTTGTTGTACTTCACGAGCTGGCAGAAGTAATCCCTCTTCTGCCGGTGGATCTCGTCCTGTTCGGGATAGATAATTTCACCCCGTATGGACCTGACCAGAGTCTTTCCCAGTCCCCGGGCTTCCACTTCGGCTTTTCCCAGTGCTGCCGGGTCCCGCCCGATTGCAACACCGATGCCTCCGACGACGTTAGCCCCAAGCGTTGCGAGTACCTTGTTCATGTACCCGACAACCTCGGTCTCGCCGGCTCCCCCTGCAGTGCAGACAGAACACCCGAACTTTCCTGTCAGCATCTGGCAGTGGATGGCATCTGCCATACGGTCAAAGAGTGCTTTCATCGGGGCGGGCACGGAATCGATATAGTTGGGTGCGCCAAGCACGATCCCATCGGCATTCATCAGCCGGTCAAAAAGATCCGAAAAATCGTCAAGCAGGGTACACTCCCCTTTTGCATAGCAGGTACCGCAGGCCGTGCAGTACCCGATGTGCAGCGTGTAGAGATCCACGTATTCCGTTTCTGCGCCATTGTCCTTTGCACCGGCAAGGACGGCGTTTACCAGCCTGAGGGTATTACTGTCCTTTCCCCGGGGACTTGCGTTCACTCCGATGACTTTCATCTCTGATCGCTCCTGTTGGAGGGGAATCGGAGAATAACTATGATAAAGGTATTGATTTGAAATCAGGGTACGCGGTGTTCTTCACATGAGCACCCGGCCCGCCGTGCTGACTGGTCCTGCCAGCCGTCGCATGAAAAAAAGATATTTGCCCGATATCACGGCATCAGGTTACTGACCGGATCCCGTTGTTGCCATTGCAGCGGTACGGTTACCATGATAACCGCCGTAGGCACCAAAGCCGAGCGCTGACCTGAGCTGCTGCGGGGTCACGCCAAGCTGTTGTGCCGCGTCGGTTATATTCAGCCGCGTCCCGTTTGCGGGGGTCAGGGCCGTTTTGAGGTCCTGTTCGGAGACACCCAGCTGGGTGGCTGCCGCGTTAAGCAGGGTATCGTTGGTCAGGAAACCCTGTCCCTGGTACTGCCTGCTGGTGTTGCCGGAGTAACTGCCGCTGTATGATCCGCCATTACCTTGTGAAGGGTTGGCTCCCATGCCGGTCGGGGAAGACAGCTGGCCCGCACCGGTATCGGTGGGCGACACCTGCTGGCTGGTTCCCGGGGAGCCCGAGCCACTGTCAGTGGCCTGTGTGCATCCTGCAATAACGACCCCGGCAACAAGTATTGCCGCGGCAAGTACGAGAATAATACTGCTCTTTGATAGTTTCATTCGGATATACTCCCTTAAGATGGTTTATTGATGAGAGCCACTGTGAACGCTCACCTTGTAAAGTATATTTTACTTTTTGTAATATAAAATATATGGTCGTTCCCTCTTTGCATGCAATGAAGAGATTACCTGCCGGGTGCACCTTTCCGGCATACTGAACCCTTACGGCATGACGGACAGGTTCCAGATGCAGGTTCTCAGTACATCACCATCCGTCAGCTGAATTGTTGAACCCACGCAGTTTTCCGCGCAGAAGCAAACGGTTGGGGACACCTGTTCAGGCTGCAGGCGGGTGGCAGAATAACACATCTTCAGGATCAAAACCGAACACGGGAGATCAAAGCGCCCGGGTTCCCGGTACCGGGAACGGTTAAAACACGAAAAAAGATTCAGCGGTCGCTGATCTTCTCAACGACCCTCACGTTATCCCCACGAACAGTAATCGGGATCGGTACGACACTCTCGTACAGCTCAACGGTGATCTCTTCTTTTGCCGAGTCAACACGCTTGACCACAGCCTTCTCACCCTTGAACGGCCCGGCGATCAGCTCGACAATCGTGCCCTCATCGATACCGGCCACGACGGGTTTCGGGATCAGGAAATGCCCCACTTCTGCAAGCGTGGTCTGACCCTTTGCGACTGCACGGGCATGGGCAGTCATTTCCACAAGCTGCTCGATCCTGTTCCGCTGCTCGGGGGTCTCGACAAGGACGTAGCCCTGAAGTTCGTTTGGGACAATAATCGCGGTGACCTTGATATCGGTCGCCTTCATCTCAATAGCCTTTAAAATATTGTCAGCAACCGTACGCTCCTGCTTGGAGGTCGTCTTTATCGCGAAGATCCGGTTATTGAAGACCTCTGGAGCGGCAGGTACTGATGGCGCTGGCGATGCGGGAATAGGTTCCGGAGTCATGGCAATCAGGATCTAGAATCCCAGCAGCGTCTTGTGGTCGAAGATCAGGTAGATGATAAATCCGATCAGCCCGATGAGGAGGACACCGGCTGCCGCGACGGTCGCAATCTTTGTGAACTCCTCACGGGTGGGAGTGCGCGCGAGTTTCAGGACACGGAAGTATTTGCGGAATAACTCCTCGTGCACATTCACTTTGATATCAGGTTTTGAAATTTCCATAACTGCTCACTTGAGAAAATCGATCTCATACTGTTTCTGTACTTTGGGGGTAAGCTTCTCATTGCGACCATATATTTGTGACGACCGTACGCCC
>Ga0181529_10005325_pt1 | contig 13535 bp, 8 predicted proteins | sample PEATcosm2014_Bin_36_FD_119763 | JGI IMG/M metagenome (GOLD analysis project Ga0181529, IMG submission 119763) | Peatland microbial communities from MTU Mesocosm Facility, Houghton, MI, USA - PEATcosm2014_Bin10_30_metaG | ecosystem: Environmental > Terrestrial > Soil > Wetlands > Peat | place... | reverse complement strand
TCCGTTCAAGAAGGTGACCGTCCCGGTTGGCGCCGCGCCGCTTGCTGGAGTCACCGTAGCCGTTAGCGTCAAGCTCTGCCCATAGGTCGTGGTCGGCGGAGGAGCCGCGAGCTTTGTCGTCGTAGTTATCAGCGCGGCCTGAGTGACCGTGAAGGGCAGCGCGGAAGAGTTCGCTGCAGCAAAGTTTGTATCGCCCGGATACTTGGCCGTAATGCTGTCATTTCCCGTCGGCAGCGCGGTTGTCGTCAGCGTGGCTACGTCGTTTGAGACCGTGCCCGTTCCCAGAGCGGTGGCTCCGTTATAAAACGTAACGCTCCCGCCGGGGCTGTGATTTTGCGCCAGAGAAGGAGAGAGCGTGGCCGTGAGAAGAACCTGCTGCCCAACGGCGCTGCTGGTGGGATTCGCGCTCAAAACAAGCGATGATGCGGCAGGCTCGGCGGTAAGCGGGGTGGTGGCGGAGATGCTGCCGCTATAGTTGCTGTCGCCCGGATAGCTGGCATCCACCAGATGCGTTCCCGTGCCGACGGGCGAGATGCCGGTCACCGTCGCCGTGGCCGTTCCTGTTCCGGCCAGATGAGCAAGCAGAATAGTCACCTTGGCGGTATTATTGTCGGCCACTGCAATATCCGACAGGCCGTCGCTGTTGAAGTCTCCTGTAGCGGCGAAGAGGGTACCTGAGCCTGATGCGGGAGTTGCTGCCGTGGTAAAGCTTCCATCCCCGTTGCCCAGCAGCACTGTGACCGTATTGTCGCCCACGTTTGCCGTAACCAAATCTGCCTTGCCGTCTCCGTTGAAGTCTCCCACGGCAACGGAATAGGGCATTGTGCCTACCACTGGACTCACGGCGGCTGGCGTGAACGTGCCATCTCCCTTGCCCATCAGCACCGTTACCGTTCCCGGGTCAAAAGTGTCAACATATGAATTTGCGATTGCCAGATCAAGGACGCCATTCCCGCGGAAGTCTCCCGCCACGATGGAAAGAGGTGAGTTTCCGGTAGCTAGACTCTGTGACGTCGGCGTAAAGCTTCCGTCGCCGTCCCCCAACAGTACTGTCACTGAACCAGGTAGATTCGTGCTAGAGGAATCAATAGAGACGGCCAGATCGACCTTGCCATCCCCGTTGAAATCGCCCACAGCCACTGCCGTGGGACAACCCGGGACCGATGTGGCCGGAGAAACTGGCGTGAAGGTGCCATCTCCATTGCCCAGAAAAATCGTCAGTGTCTGTGCGCCACAATTCAACTCGACCAGATCTGCTTTTCCGTCGCCATTGAAGTCGCCCGTCGCAATCTGCCAAACCGTACCGGCTGCAATTGGCGTCAGTGCGTTGAAGCTTCCGTCGCCGTTGCCCAACAGAACAACAATCTCGAAGTTGTCAGGAAGCGACAGCGCCAAATCCGCCTTGCCGTCGCCGTTGAAATCCGCTACCACAGCGTTGTTTACATTCGAACTCACAGTTGGAGCTACCGGCCCTGCCGTGAAGGTGGCATCTCCGTTTCCCAGCAGGATATTGATTCCGGGCTGGCTATAGTCCGGAACAACCATATCCAGCTTTCCGTCGCCGTTGAAGTCGCCTACCGCGACGGATTGAGGATATTGATTTGTCGCCGGACTGCTGGAGTTGATAAAACTCAGAGTGTTCGTTCCAGAGACCGGACCCAGCGCCGCCGTGCCTAGCACGTAGTTGGCATTGCTGGTATCCAGAAACGAGACCGTGCCAGTGGGTGAGGCGGTGCCCTGTCCGGTGACCGTCGCCGTCAGAGTATAGTTGCCCGGCGTTCCGCTCTGCGCGATGGTGGTGGTCGTTGCAGCGCTTCCCGAACCGGTCACGCTCACAGAGACCGTGTTTGAAGAACTACCTGCGTCGGTGGTTGTTCCCAGGAACACCGCATTGTAGGAGTGGTCGCCGGGAGCGGGAATATACTTCAGCGTCGCTATCCCCGCGCTGGTCAACTGCGCCGTGCCCAGCAGATGGATATCGGTGCAGTAGGCCGCGGTTGCGTCGCAAAAATTAACCTGTCCGGGGGCGACTCCTGTGCCGCCGTCTGTAACCGTAGCCGTCAGCGTCAGCGCCTGCCCTGCTGTCAGGCTGGTCGCGGAGGCAGTGAGAGTGTTGTTGGTGGCCGCTAGCGATGGGAAGGTGTAGTCTGCCGTCGCAATGCTGCTGTTGGCGTAGCCGCTGGCAACGGCAATCGCTTCAATCGTTTCCGTGGACGAGACGGAGATCAAACCGCCGTAGACAAATGAATTGACGGTCGGGGCCGTGCCGTTGGTGGTGTAGTAGATGACCGCGTTGGGCGTGGTATCTCTGATCGTCACCGGCTGCGCTGTCGTATAAGCTCCTGACGGCAGGCTGATGGTCGGTGTAGCTGCTACAGGCAAACTGGGCGCGGGCTGATAGACCCACAGATCGTAAAGGATGCCACTCGTTCCGTTGATATCGAAACCATCTCCCCCAAAGAGCCAGAAATTGCCGCTGCTGTCCGTCCATGTACTATTGCCGGACCGGCTTCCGGGATTATTGGCTGAGACTGGAGAGCCTTTTGAGCCGTAGTCTCCGGGCCAGCCACAGTATCCGACAATTGCGCAAGCGTTGCCGATGACGTTGCTGCCGCCCATCCATGCCCATTCGCTTGTGTACGGGTTGAACTCCCAAAGGTCATTGAGTTCGTTGCCATTGCCTGTGGATGCCAGACCGTCGCCCCCGAAGAGCCAAAGTTTGCCGTCCTTGTCGGTCCAACTGCTTGCGCTGTCTCGGCTGCCGGGCATATGTGCAGATGTAAATGTACCCTCTGTGCCATAAACGCCGTATTGGTCGCCAACATTGCTTCCCCCCATCCATGTCCATTCGTTGGTGAAGGTGTTGTACTCCCACAGATCGTCGAGAATAAAGTTCGTACCATTTCCCCCCAAGAGCCAGAGATTGCCGCCTGAATCGGTCCAGCCTGTGGCACCGTTCCGGCCGCCGGGAATATTCGCTTGAGCCGGTACGCCCAAACTCCCATAGACTCCGGCTCTTCCCGACCAGTTCGCCACGGAATTGCCTCCCAACGTACTGTTTCCGCCCATCCAAGTCCATTCGTTCGTGGATGTATTGAACTCCCAAAGGTCGTTGAGAAGGCCCCAGTTACCGACTGAATCTATGCCCTGACCGCCGAAGAGCCAGAAGTTGCCGCTTTGGTCTGTCCAACTGGTGGCAAACAAGCGGCCTCCGGGAACATTTCCAGAGTCCGGCGTTCCCCGCACACCGTACACGCCAGACTGGCCGCAATGGTCACTCGACGCACAATTGCTCCCGACAGATTTGCTTCCACCCATCCAGGCCCATGTTTTCGTCAAAGGGATGAACTTCCAAAGATCGTTTTCCAGGCCCCACGTGTTGTTCGCGTCCAGTCCCGACCCGCCAAAGAGCCAGAGATTCCCGCTGCCATCGCTCCAACTTGCTGCCGCATAGCGGCTTCCGGGGATGTTGCCTGTTGTTGCCTTTCCAAAGTTGCCGTATTCTCCGGGCCACCCATAGTAGGAATTGGGTCCGTTGGCTCCCCTCGGATCGCCTGCCCCCGTGTTGCTGCCGGCCTGGTCGCGGCCGCCCATCCAGGCCCACTGGTTCGTGGATGGGGTGTACTCCCAGAGATCGTCAAAAATCACGTCAAACCCAGAGTTGGGGATACCGGTCCCCCCGCCTCCAAAAAGCCACAAATTGCCGCTGCTATCGGTCCAGGTCGCAGCGTAGGAGCGGCCTCCGGGATAGTTTCCGGCGTCAGGCGTTCCCATATATCCGTAGACACCGCTCAAGCTGCATACTGTTGCATTATTAGGACAGGGTGGCACCACCGTGTCGCTTCCACCCATCCAGGTCCATTCATCGGGGGCAGTCGTCTGTGCTCTGGCTGGCAAAGGGACAAGAACGAATGCGAGCAGGCAAACGAAGATGGCGCAGGAAAGCAAACGGAGCGTTCTCATTGGAACTTATCTCCTATAGTTGTATTGATTTTTCTAATATTAGCACCCCGTCGCCCTTCACATAGACCGTGAAGACGGTGGTGGCGTTCTGGGCGGTGGCAGTGCGAGAGGGGGCACGGAATCTCTGCGCGTTGAGCGAGCCGGCCAACAGCAGAGACGCAGAGAGGAAAAGGAAAGCAGAGAGGCCTTTCACAAATTCAACCTCAAGGACTTGCCTGTCAGTTAAATGAAAGTATGAAGATTTTACCAGTCGGTGTATGTGCATGGCGACTGCATAATTTTGCGTCAGGAATCGCGGCAGAAGCTCGGGAGTCTCATGAAGGCTACTCAGCAACAAACGGCGATACTTCCACAGGGCTGAATAATATCGGAGGGCGCAAACATAAGTGTGGTGGCCGCGGGGTGCCTCCGTCTGAGGTAGTGTGTGCCCTAGCGCTGCATCCGTTGGAAGAGATCAGAAGCCTCCCACAGCTTGCGATACGCATCTCGCTCGGCGTTGCCGACTGCTGGGCATTGACCTTCAGAACGAGATTCCTCGCGTTGCAGGGCACGCAAGGCAGCCCGCATCAACTCCTGGACATTCTCGTAGCGTCCACTTTCGATTCTGGAACGAATGAAATCGCTGGACTCGGGAGTCAGGTGAAGGTTGCGATGGATCATAAAGCATCTCTCCTTAAATAACGCGGCATCAGCAGCTTGCCGGCGATTGGTCAAAAACCGGGGTTCGCGTCAGTAGAATCTTGGAACATAGGATATTTGAGCTGAAGAGGAGCGATATCCAACCGTTCAAACCCTTCGTTACCGGGGTTCGCGTCAGAGACGATGCGCGGGGGAGGCATTCGTAGCCGCAACCCGCCCGCCAACCAAGGTAATAACCGGGATGATCTTTACCTACTATTGCGAGCGAGAAGGAAAAAATGCCTCAAAGTTCCAGCCGGCCAAAAATCGCGAGAGCCGGCGGACGGGGAAGAGTGGTACCCTGACTCGGAAGCAATCTTCAGATTTTGCGCGGGCGGAAACAAAATTGGAACCGGCCAATGGCGAAATTACGATGCTGCTCGGAAGGTGGAAAGCCGGTGAACCGGCCGCCTTCGATGAACTGGTTCCACTGGTTTATCCTCAGCTACGCAAAATAGCCGCCTCCTATGTGCATCGGGAACAGAATCCGGATGTGGTTCAGGCAACAGTACTTGTCCACGAGCTTTATCTGCGGCTGTTGAACCAAAAGAAGGCCGACTGGGACGGACGTCGTCACTTCTTCGTCTTCTGCGCCAGGATGATGCGCATGATTCTGATCGATCACGCCCGTGAAAACCAGATCAAGATGCGCGGCACCAACTGCAACAGTGTTCCTCTCAACGAAGATCTACTGTGGGTCAAGATAGACAGCCCGGAGCTATTGGACCTGAACCGAGCGCTCGACGAGCTGGGCCAGATCGATGCCGACAAGATCAAATTGGTCGAGTTGCGCTACTTTCTGGGCTGTACGGCCGAAGAGACTTCGGAGATGATGCAAATCTCCAAAGCCACCGTCGATCGTGAGATGAAGTTCATCAAAGGCTGGCTGTTTAAGCGGATCCACCCCAATTTGCCTGCAAAATAGGTATAGATTTGATTCAATTTGTATGCGATTTTCGCAATATAGCGTTCAAGGCAAAAGCCCGATGGAGATCGTCTTATCAGCATGGACCTAACAACCGAGCGTTTTCTCCAAATCGAAGTCATTGTCTCCGAAGCCCTTGATGCTCGTGAAGAACTGCGCTCCGAGTTCATCACAAATCGGTGCGGCGATGATTCAGCTATGGCGGACGAGGTGCGCTCTCTGGTGGAGGCATGCGAGGCGGAAGAGCGGATGATGGCCTCCTGCCGGCTTGAGCCGCCCGCCCGCCAGACCAGTCGGCAGGGGCCGCGGCGCGTCGGACCCTACGAGATCGATCGCCTGCTGGGGCGCGGCGGCATGGGAGCCGTCTATCTGGCTCACCGCGCCGACGGCCACTTCGAGCAGAACGTCGCCATCAAATTGATTGATATGCCCTTTGCAACTGACTTGTTTCACGAGCGTTTCCGCCAGGAGCGCCAGATTCTTGCCGGTTTGCAGCATCCATATATCGCCCGACTGCTGGATGGAGGTGTCAGCGCCGACGATGAATTATATCTGGTGATGGAGTATGTGGATGGCGTGCCCATCCATCGCTTTTGCAAGGAGAGGTACAGCCAGAAGCAGCGGATCGAATTGTTTCTGCGCGTCTGCGAGGCCGTGCAGTTTGCTCATCAGAATTTTGTGGTGCATCGCGACCTGAAGCCGGACAACATTTTGGTGGCTAGGGACGGCACTCCGCGCCTGCTGGATTTCGGCACCGCCAAGCTGCTATCTCCATCCCTGGACAAGCCGGACAGTCAACTGACGCGCGATGGATTTCTCTCTTTCACTCCTCAGTACGCCAGCCCCGAGCAATTTGAGGGGAATCCCATCACCACAGCCTCGGACACTTACTCGCTGGGCGTTCTCTTATATCTCCTGCTGACGGGAGCGCTGCCTTACGAACTCAAAGATCTAACCATGGGGCAGATGCTGAAAACCGTCTGCGACGTAGCGCCGCGCCGGCCCACGGCAGAGATTGGCGGCAAGCGGCTCAATGCCGATCTGGAAGCGATTCTGTCAAAGGCGCTGCGCAAGGAACCCGGCGAACGTTATCTCACCGCCGAACGGCTGGCCGACGATCTTCGCGCCTATCTCGATGGACTGCCAGTCGCAGCGCGTCGTGGCAGCACACGTTACCGCGTCGGCAAGTTCATCCGCCGCCATTGCTGGGGTCTGGCATTTGCCGCCGTGCTAGCTGCTACTTTGATCTCTGGTGTCGCGGGTGTCGTCTGGCAAGCCAGAGTTGCCAACCAGGAGCGCCGCGTCGCCGAAGGTGAACGACGCAAGGCCGAGGCCCGCTCGGCCGATCTGCGCCAGTTGAGCAACAGCTTGCTTACCGAACTGGACACGGCGATCCAGCAGATTCCAGGTTCGACGGGCGCGCAGAAGCTGCTGGTTACCAGCGTGTTGAAACATCTGGATCATCTGGTCGCCGATGCAAAGGGCGACCGCCAGACCCAGATTGATGCGGCCAATGCCTATACCCAACTGGCGGAACTACAGGGAAGTCTATACAGCCAGAATCTGGGGGATACGTCTGGCGCTCTGCTCAGTGTTAGTAAGGCTATCGCACTGTGTGAGCCTTTTACCGGACACGATTCCAAAGATAGAGATGCGATTCATGCGCTGGCCAATGCGCAGTTGACCCGCAGCGGTATTCTCTCCGGAACAGCGTCTATTCAAGAGATTCTCGCCTCCACGCAATTAGCGATTGCAAGCTATGACCGTCTGGCCGCATTCGCCAATATCACGCCAGACGAGATCTTCGATGCGGCCAATGCTTATGTCATGCTGGGCGATGAACTGGGCATCAATTCGGATAACAGCCTGAATGATCTGTCAGGATCACTGGCCGCATATCGAAGTTACCTGGACTTGAATCGGCGCGCACTGAAAATTGATCCGAATCTAGATTGGGCTATGAGTGGTTTGATTTTAGGACAAGGTAAGATCGCCGAAGTCGATATCGAGATTGATCCTATACAGGCTCTCGAGGATAGCGAGATAGGCTTGCAGCGCATCTCCTCTTTGCCCAAAAACGACCAGGAAAGACTGCCGGTGCAGCGTTCTAGCACTTTGCTGACTTTGGATAAGGCACATGCTCTGGTTGACCTGGGAAGATACTCGGAGGCAAATGCTCTCTTGGTGCCAACGATTCAGGCGTTACAGCGTTTGGCGACGGCAGACCCTCAGGATTTTCGCGCCCTCACCGACCTGAATGCTGGACTGACACAAGCCTCCTTCGATTATGTGGCAGAGGCCGATCCGGCACTGGCGCTGCCAGCGGCAGATCGGCAGCAGGCGCTGCTCAACGCGGAGAAGACACTGACCGAAGAGATGGTTGTTACAGCGAAGCTCATGAAGCAAGCGGGGGGGCGAGAGCAGTGGCGACCATTTCTCGCCGATGCTCAACTTGAACTCGGCTCCATTCAATTCATGCTGCACCGTGGAGGGAACTCCGTAGACAAGGTGAAAGAAAGTCTAGCCATCTTCAGGGATTTGGTGAAAAAGGACTGGAATTCCCCAGCAATTCTTGACGATGCGGCGCAAGATTTTCTGTATGCGGAGCCTGCATCATTGAAAGACCCGAAGTTGGCCGTCTCTTGCGCAGAACGGGCGGTCTTGTTGACTCATCGCCGCTTGCCGTTCAAACTGTTGACCCTGGCTCAGGCCTACCGCGCCACAGGCCAGAGGGAGAAGAGCCTCGCTGCTGCCCGGGAAGGTCTGGCTCTGCTGCCGGCCCCGCAGCCGGGTAGTGTAACGTCGCGTATCCGCAAGCTGCTGGAAATCCAGGCGCGACAAGGTTCCTGATGGACGAGATGGTAATGCCCGCGAAAACCAAACTGCTCTGACTGAGACGACTGTGCAATGACTCCAGGCGCAGGTCATGGCGATGGGCAAGACCAGTGTTAAACCCACCCCATACCGGGATGAAAAAATGTCACTCAGAACAGCGGAAGCCGGTCATCCTTCATCTGCCGCCTGATGCAGTGGGTAGATGGCTAGTTACTCTTGATTACGGTTGCCTCCTGGTAGGCGCGTCGCTATCGACTGACTGATTCCGACTCGGATATATATCGCACTCTGTTGCGTACCACGGGTTCCTTCCTCACATGTCCCTTATACGCTGTATGGTAAAGCTATAGATCAGGGTTAAAGCGGCATTTGCTTCGTAGGCCGCATTCCTATGCCGTCACCCTGAATCTGCGGTAAGGAAAGCTGCAAGCCCTCATGAATGCTAGCCATGCAGTGGAATTGGATACGCTCTTCGGAGAGTATCCGCTCGATCGGGCATTCGACGAGATGCGTGAGCCAGACGGAAGTGTGCGCCCGCATTACCGGGCGCTGGCCGAGACTCTGGCTGGACTGCCATCTGAGGAACTGCAACGCCGCAAGCAGTCGGCGGACCTCTCGTTCCTTACCCAGGGCATTACCTTCACCGTCTACGGACGGGATGAAGGCACCGAGCGCATCTTCCCTTACGACCTGTTGCCGCGCTTGATTACCGCGCAGGAGTGGGAGCGCATTGAGCGCGGACTTACGCAGCGCATTACCGCGCTGAATCTATTTTTGCGCGATGTATACTCCGTAGAAAAAATTCTGAACGACAAGATTGTTCCGCGCGAACTGGTCTACAGTTGCAAGCACTATCGCCGCCAGATGCGCGGCTTGCAGGTGCCGCGCAACGTCTACGTTGCGGTGGTCGGCTCTGACCTGTTGCGGCTGGACTCCGGCGAGTTTATCGTGCTGGAAGACAATCTGCGCGTGCCCTCCGGCGTGAGTTATATGCTTTCCAATCGGCGAGTCATGAAGCGTACTTTTCCGCAGCTTTTTTCGAGTTACGGTGTACGGCCTATCGAACATTACTCGCAACTGCTGCTTTCCACTTTGCGCTCGATTGCTCCGGAGGGAAGGCCGGAACCGAATATCGTACTGCTGACGCCGGGAGTTTTCAACTCCGCATACTTCGAGCACACATTTCTTGCGCGCCAGATGGGTATTGATCTGGTGGAAGGCCGCGACCTGGTAACTCACGACAACATCGTTTATATGCGCACCACGGACGGACTCAAGCGCGTTGACGTGATTTATCGCCGCGTGGATGACGACTTCAGCGATCCGCTCATCTTTCGCGGTGATTCGTCGCTGGGATGCGCGGGGCTTTTCAATGCCTATCGCGCCGGCAACGTCACGGTGACCAATGCATTCGGCACCGGACTGGCCGATGACAAAGCCGTCTACGCGTACGTGACGAAGATGATCCGCTACTATCTGGACGAAGATCCGATTCTGAATAACGTTGAGACTTACCTGCTGGGCGAAGAGAAGCAGCGGCGGTACGTGCTGGCTAACCTGGATAAGTTAGTGGTGAAGGCGGTGGGCGAGAGCGGCGGCTACGGAATGTTGATCGGTCCGCACTCGACGGTTCAGCAGCGCGAAGAGTTTGCCCGCCAGATCGAGGCCAACCCGCGCAACTATATTGCTCAACCCACACTGGAATTCTCGCGCGCTCCGTGCCTGATCGGCGACCATCTGGAGCCGCGCCACGTGGACCTCAGGCCATACATTCTTTTCGGCGACAAGGTGAATATTGTACCCGGCGGGCTGACCCGCGTGGCTCTGGAAAAAGGTTCGCTGGTGGTGAACTCCTCGCAGGGCGGCGGAAGCAAAGATACCTGGGTGCTGGAATCGTAGTGATTATCGAGTTATGGGAGAGTTAGACAATGCTATCGCGCGTTGCCGACAGTTTGTATTGGATGAGCCGCTACGTGGAGCGGGCGGAAAACACCGTGCGTCAACTCGACGTGACGATGAGCTTGATGCTCGACACCGGCGGAGTAAGCGAACGCGAGCGCTGGCAGAGGCTCGTCGCCTCGCTGGGAAAACCGGCCGGCCTGGACTGGAACGGCAATCTGGAGGCGATGGCGCATAAGCTGGTTTTTGACAATCTGAATCACGCGGCAGTTACTTTCTGTGTGAACGGAGCGCGCGAAAATGCCCGCCAGGTGCGCGAGGAAATCTCCTCAGAACAGTGGCAGCGGCTCAATCGGCTCTTTCACCAGATTCACTCGCCGCAGGTGGAGGCTCAATTCAGCTCCAGCGTCAGTGACGCGCTTTCCTCGATCATCGATGGCATTCATCTCTTCAAGGGAGTTAGCAACTCAACCATGATTCATGGCCAAGGCTGGCAATTTATCCGTCTGGGCCGCTATCTGGAACGTGCCTACGCGACGGCCACGCTGCTGGAGGTTTATCAGCCCGACTTATTTCATCCGCTGGCGCGCGAGCATGAAGGCCATCAGTATCTTGAAATGGTTGGCCTGCTGCGCTGCTGCACCTCATTTGAAGCCTATTGCCAGGTTTACACCGCCGATGTCTCTCCCGCTCGCATCCTGGAATTTTTGCTTCTGAACTGCGACTTTCCCCACGCCATTCGCTATTGCGTGGATAATATGCGCGATGTCATTGAGTCGATTCAGCGCACCGGAGGTCGCCGCCCGCCCGCAGAGTTGATCGCCGGCATCGGTCGCCTGCACGCGATGCTCGACTTCACCACCATTGCCGAGATTATCAGCGGCGATACATCGGCATTTCTGCATAACATCCGCGAGCAATGCCTGCGCATTCACGAACAGATTTATCGCTACTATGTGCATTACTCGATTCAATCGGCGCTGGCGAGTTAAGGAGAGTTAGCATGAATTATTTTTCCATCCGGCACCTGACGCGTTTTCGCTACTCGCATCCCATCAGCGAGAGCATCATGGAAACGCGCATGAATCCGCGTTCGGACTCACATCAGCACTGCCTTAATTTCTCCCTCTCCGTCAGTCCACGCTGCCGCGTCTTCAGCTATCGCGACCATCTGGGCAACAACGTGCATCACTTCGACATTCCCGGCGAACACAATCAGCTTGTCATCGTCGCCGAGTCGGTGGTCGAGCAGAAGAATCTGCCCGATCTGCCGGATGCGCTCTCGCCCGACGCATGGAGCGCTCTGGACAATCTTGTCGAGTCCGGAGATTACTCGGAGATGCTGCTGCCCTCCACCTTTGCCGTCGAAACTCCCGCGCTGACTCTGCTGGCCAAACAGATGGAAGTTACCCGCCGCGACGATCCGCTGCAGTTAGTACAGGAGTTGAATCAAAGGCTCTTCGATTACTTCGATTATGAGCCGCGCTCCACGCGCGTTGACTCGCCCATTGATGAGGCCATCGTCAGCGGCAAGGGCGTCTGCCAGGACTTCGCCCACACCATGATCGCTCTCTTGCGCCATGTGAAAATTCCCGCGCGTTATGTGTCGGGTTATCTATATCGCAGCCGCGAAGATAACGACCGCTCGACGCCCGACGCCACGCACGCCTGGGTGGATGTGCTGCTGCCGCAACTGGGGTGGGTGGGTTTTGACCCGACTAATAATCTTGTCGCGCGGCAACGCCACATCCGCACCGCGGTGGGCCGAGACTACGCTGATGTACCGCCGACGCACGGCATCTTTCGCGGCAATACGAAGAGCGAACTCTATGTAGCCGTGCACGTGGAAGCCGCCAACCAGCCGCCGGCTCTGGATCGCAATCTACCCATTCCCGAAGACTGGAGCGTCTTGGTGGAGCGCGCCCAGCTGCCTCCCGCGCCGGTGATCCCATTTATTGACTTACAGCAGATGCAGCAGCAACAACAGTAGCAGGGACATGGATGACTCCATGATTGGGAACGGCTTCAGTAACTTGCTGAAATTCTATCCAATTTTCGCGTCATGAAGCTCTATCGATTCATGCAATCAAGATGCATGGAGACGAGTGAGTACGGCAGCGGCATAACTCTTATTTATTCATACAGAAGGCCCTTCGATATTATTGAAAAAAGGGCCAATAATGAACAATGGCGGTGGGTGCAGTCCTCTGAGAACCTCTCTGTGCGCCGAATTCTTGTTAACAGGGAATTTACAGGGAAAAATTGCGACTCCGCACCCACCGCCCAGTCACAACCTGCGATATTTCAATTGGATAGCCGCATTTGACTGCAAACAGATCAGGGAATTTATTCGGCCATATCAGGGAATTCGAATCCGTGTTTCCCTGCTGATTCAGGAGTCCGATTCGGGGTTGCTGGTTATTGAGGTCCGAAATCCGAAGCTGAGATCGATCCAGTCGAGCATCACAAAGGCGAGGGCCGGGGGCAGTCGCATTTCAGGAGTGGAAATAGTCATTGGGACCGTGGCCGCCCGCGAATGCGAAATAGATAGCCGTGCCTGGGCGAAGTGGGCGAGCGCTGCCAACAGGGGCTGGACGTCAGAAAATATTCCTCCCCCGGCGGATCAGGTGGAGTGTTTTTACTTGACATCCCCTTTTATGGAACCCTGCCACCGGCCCAGGTGTGTGTGGGGGGGGACCCGGTGTGGGGGGGGATACCCCCACCCATACTTTGGGCGTAAAGTCGCTTCTTTCATGAGGTTACGGGCAGTGCTCCGCTGTAAAGTCGTCCAAACAAAGGAGTTCGCTGCAAAGTCGCCCAGGATAAGGAGTTACGGGCGAAAAACGGGGAAGAGGGCAGAGGGAATGGAAAGGCGCGGGTTTTGGTTGGCGGTCATGGATTGATTATGCGCCGGGAAGGGGAAATTATCTGCAAAAGAAGCAGCGGCGGGGCCAGAAAATCGCTTGTCGCGCGCAGGGGGGGGCGGCAAGAGGGGGTGCAGAATTTCACCCACATCTCAAAAACGAGAGATGGGCCACCCGATCATTTATAGTTGGTCAGACCTGGGCCACCCTCCCAGGTGTTGCTGCCGGTGACAGCGGGGCTGAGGCTTTGGCTGAGGCGCTGCAGGCCGTAGGTATACTGGCGAGTTACCGCGCCATTGACGACTTCTTCGACGACTTGAGGCAAGCCGGTGGGGTTGAGGTCGTCTTCGACGAGGAATTGTGTGGTGACT
>Ga0181529_10005324_pt1 | contig 13536 bp, 14 predicted proteins | sample PEATcosm2014_Bin_36_FD_119763 | JGI IMG/M metagenome (GOLD analysis project Ga0181529, IMG submission 119763) | Peatland microbial communities from MTU Mesocosm Facility, Houghton, MI, USA - PEATcosm2014_Bin10_30_metaG | ecosystem: Environmental > Terrestrial > Soil > Wetlands > Peat | place... | reverse complement strand
AAGGTTCCAATAAGCGCAACGCAGATTGCTCAAACCATGGTTCTGCAGGCCGAAGACGCTGGCCAACTTGCCGGCTTGGGCATGCGCGGGAGACGGGATATCCGAGTACAGGTTCATTGCCAATCCCTCACCAACTTGTGACCCCCCATGTAAAGCTCGTTCGGAGCGCTGGGATCGAGCGCCCACTGAATGCGTGTAATTCCCTCGGTAAGTTCCTTAATAGCGCCGCAGAAGCTCATGCGGAGATGTCCCTCCATGCCGAACTCACGGCCCGGGATCGTGACCACGCGTACCTTGTCCAGCAAAAAGCGCGCCAGTTTCTGGGAATCCTTCTGATAGGCGCTGAAATCCGGGAAGGTGTAAAACGTTCCGGCGGGCTTAGTGACCTTCACTCCCGGAATGGCATTCAGATGCGCCATCATGACGTTGCGGCTATTTTCCAGCGTCAGCCGCAAGGATTCGATCGAGGATTGCACGCCATTGAGCGCCCCCACCGCGGCCCACTGCGATGGCGCCGCGGGTCCGGAGGTCTCCTGCGACTGGATGTTGGTCATGGCGCGGATCAGATCCTTGGCGCCGACCGCCCAGCCGACGCGGAAACCGGTCATGGCATACATTTTCGAAACGCAGTTGATGACCACCAGCTTGGAGTTGTCCAGGCTCGCCTCATGAGAGAACTCGTAGCAGTTGGTGGGTGGGCGATTATCGAAGATCAGCCGATTATAGGTGTCGTCCATCGCCAGGAATAGCCCGCGCATCTCACACAATTCCACCACGCCGGCGACGAAGGCATCCGAATACACAGCTCCCGAGGGATTGTTGGGGCTGTTCAGAATTATGGCCTTGGTATACGGTCCGATGGCCTGCTCGATCTCCTTCAGGGTGGGTTCGAAACCTCCATCCTGTGCCGTCACGGGCACCGGGACCCCGCCGGCCAGCTTCACCATTTCCGGGTAGCTGACCCAATACGGCGCCGGGAAGATGACCTCGTCTTTGGGATCGAGGATGGCGTGCAGCAGGACCATGAGGGCCTGCTTGGCCCCGCTCGAGGCGATCACGTTCGACGGCGCGGCCAACCGGTTGTAGTGCTCCTCCGTGTAACGAATGATGGCCTTCTTCAAAGCCGGAATGCCATCGGCCGGAGTGTACTTAACATCACCGGTATGCAGCAGGGCGGCGCAGTTCACGACGGCTTCAATGGGCGCCTTGCTCTTCGGTTCGCCGCCTCCCAGGTGGATAACCGGTTCGCCTTTGTCCCTTAGCAGCGCTGCGGTCTCGTTCAGCTTGAGAGTGGGCGACTCGCATATAGACCTAGCCATCTGGCTTAAATTCATGCTTCAAAATCCTTCGATAGACTGACGCTGCTGGTGCTCTTCCGTCCGAATCAGGGGATTAGGAACATTATATAGGAATTTGATCGGAAGCGGGGACGAGGTACACGCCTCTCAGGTGGCTGCTATCAGGGCTCCGGAGCGCGGGGCCCGACAGCCGCGAGTAGTCCGGAGCCCCAGACGAGGAGAAGGAAACGCTTCTGTGCCCCGTCGAATATTGGATGCGCGACGGCCCCTTCCGGTTATAACCAGTATTGCCACTCCCCCGCGATCAGCACGTAGGCGGACAGGCAGGCGTTGGTGACGGCATGGGCCACCATGCAGTCGGCCAGGTTGCGGGTGCGCACCATCCACCAGTTGTAAGCGATTCCCGCCGCCAGTCCCACCTCCCAATAGGGGCCGTGCTCGGAAGCAAACAAAATGGCTACCAGCCAGAAAGACGCAGGCGAGAAGGCGCCGAGCGGTACCTTCAGGAAATCGACTTCCACCAGCCAGCGCATCAGCCAGCCGCGCCAGAAAAGCTCCTCGCGTACCGGCACGAGAAGGACGGCGCTGGCCACACGGAATGTAAGGAACAGCACATTGTGTCGCAACGCCGGTGCCAGGGAACTGGCGGCCGCGCCGGTCACGGCATTTTCGAAGATCCAATGATGCCGGTAGCCGAACAACAGATCGGGCGCGATCCAGACCAGAAAGACAGCTATTCCAAGGACGACGCTGGCCCACGGTTGGGACGCGCGCAGGGAAAAAAAGGGGCGGGAAACCCACACCAGGAGGCCGGCCACAATGAGAAAGCGGATGGGAAAAACGATCTGGGGAGACCAACCTGACTCGCGGCCCAGCGCCATGATGGCGACATAGGCCACGAACGGTGCCACATAGGCGAGGGTAGGACGGCGAAGCAAGCAGGCTCCGGAGCGGTGACAGTCGGCGATGGCGGCAGGAAGGGCACCGTGGCAGGCACGATGCCCGTCCGATCAATCCGCTCAGGCCGCTACTGAGGCATTCGGGATGCGCTTGATCAGGTCGGCGAGCTCCTTGGGATTCCCCGCGCCGATTGTGAAAGCATCCAGGCAATCGAGATTCAGGACAAAATTCAGCGTTTGGTCGATGCGGTCTCTCAGGCGGCCCTCACCGAGGATCTTCATGCCCAGCACGCCCTTGCCATTCGCCTTCGACTGGCGGAATATCGCAACGACGTCGGCCGGGTTGGTCGAGTCCATTCTAATGCCGGCATGATTGATGCCCTGCAAGTGAACCTGGCACCAGGGGTCCTTGGCGGCCAACGCCATCGCCTCGATGGAATGGATGGATGCCCCGTGGCATTTGATGATGCCTTTCGCCTTGGCTTCCGAAAGCACGTCCATGACGGGCTTGAACTCTTCCGTCCACTTGGGCGAGTGCATTCCGTGCAGCAGGACGATGTCGATGTAATCCGTCCCCAGTTCCTGCCGGAAGCGGTCCATGTCGCTCTTCATGTCGGCGGCTGTGTGCACATCCGTCTTGGTCATGATGGTGACCTTCTCGCGCGGAACGCTCTTCAAGGCTTGTTTGATATGCGGATGCGTCTTGTAAGCGTCGGCCGTATCCCAGAAGAACTGTCCCTGGTCGAAGGCGAACTTGAGGTGGTCGGCCGCGCCCTGGAGTCCCATTTCGCGCTGCACGTTGCCGGAGAGGGTCCCCATGCCGACAGCCATTCGGGCCACCCTGATTTTTTCCGGACCTAACAATATGACATCATTGGCTTTGCGTGGGGTAGTAGCGCCCCGGAGCCATTCCGGTTTCGCGAGCGCCGAGATGAGGGCGGTGCCGGCTGTCCCGATAGCCGCCTTCTGGAAAAAGTCGCGTCGATTCATGGGCATATCTGCCTCCCTGTTCCGCCGGTGCCGGCCGGCGGCCCGTAAACTGATCCTACGGAATCCGATATAGGACTCCGGACATCTGATTAGTTTACACCATCGCGCGGATCAAGTGGGCTGCGCCCGGTTTTCTCCGCTTTCGCCGGAGGTTGCGGTTACGGTGTAGTCGCGGGTGAGTGCGTATGCCAGTCGCTCCAGCCATATGTCCCGGTTTCCCTCATGTACGGCCTGGCCATCGGCCGACCATTTGAGCGACTCCAGGGTGAAGGAGGTGGTGCCAACCGCGGGATCGTGTTGGCTGCCACTGGCGCCGATCTCGATCCGCTGGCGGTCCAGTTCGACCGTGTAGCTATAGCGTTCGCTGAATTCTTCGCCTCCCATGCGGTGGCCGACCTCGATTCGAATGCTTATGTCGGGTGTCAACTCCGGCAGTTTCTTCAGTGCTGCCACCGCCCGTCTGATCGCCGCGGCTTTTTCCGGGGCGAGGCCGGGCTTTGCGGTCAAGGACGCGACCCTCCGGGCAACCTTCTGCAAAAAAACCAGGTCGTCGGCTTCGAAGCGAAAATTCGCCTGGAATTCGTCTTTTTTTCGCTCTTGCTTGTCTCCATCCAGGCCCGCTTCGCCGGCCGCGTACCTGACGCGCTCATACAACTCACGATGCACTCCCTCTTCCCAGGCCGCGCGGATACCCGGATCCTCGCCGTCGCTCTTCCATAACGCATCCGAACCGCGCCAGAGCACTCCGAGTTCTGGATTGGAGCAGGCGCGCACGGCTTCCAGGCATGTTTCCTTCACCAGGCGATCGGCCTCCGCGAAAAGAGCGGAATCGCCCCCTTGAATCCCGGCGGAGAATTGAGACCACACATCTCCAGGCTGGCTCTTCAGCATGGCTACGATCCGCTCCACGTGTTGGCCATATTTAGCCTCGGTGACTCGATCTAGTTCGTAGCGCTTCATCGGTTGTGGTTCCTTTCACGGCCAGCCTCGATTCTACATCCGAGACGGGCCTGGGAGGCGTCATCATGGTTGAGAGGAAAGAGGAGCACATCGGTTATGAAAGCGGCCCTCCTACGCATACCGGCCGATATTCGGAAGAGTCCTTTGGAGATTGCGGACGTGGCGCGCCCCCAGCCCGGCGCCGGGCAAGTCCTGCTGCGCGTTCGCGCGTGTGGAGTCTGCCGGACCGACCTTCACATCACGGAAGGCGAACTGCCTCCGTTGCGCTCCCCTCTGATTCCGGGACACCAGATTGTCGGCGATATCGTCGAGGGCGGCACGCCGGACCTCCCGGCCGGCGCGCGTGTCGGCGTGTCGTGGGTCGGCGGCGTGGATGGAACCTGCCCCTATTGCCGGCGGCATCTCGAAAACCTCTGCGATGCCCCCACCTTCACGGGCTACACGGTTGACGGCGGCTACGCGGAATATGCCGTGGCGCGCGCGGATTTCGTTTTCCCCCTGCCGGCCGCCCTCGACGACCTGCACGCGGCGCCTCTGCTCTGCGCCGGCATTATCGGGTTCCGCAGCCTGCGCATAGCCGGCGTGGAACCCGGCGAAAATGTGGGGCTGTTCGGTTTCGGTTCCTCGGCCTCCCTGGCCATCGATGTGCTGCACGCGTGGAAGTGCAAGGTTTACGTCTCGACGCGCGGCGAGTCGCACCGCCGGCTGGCCGCTTCGCTGGGAGCCGCGTGGGTCGGCGATGAACACGAAAAGCCGCCCGTGGATCTCGATCGCGCCGTCACCTTCGCCCCGAGCGGGGACGTCGTCGTGGCGGCTCTCGCCAGTCTCCGCAAAGGCGGCGTGGTCGCGATCAACGCCATTCACCTCGACCGGATTCCCCAGTTCGATTACGACCGGCTGCTCTGGGGCGAACGCCAGATTCGCAGCGTCGCCAACATGACCCGCGCCGATGCCGCCGATTTCCTCGATCTGGCGGGCAAGATCGGTATGCGGCCCCGTGTAACGCGCTTCCCGCTCGAGCAGGCCAACGAGGCCCTCGCCGCCATCAAGAGCGATTCGGTGGACGGGGCCGCGGTAATCGTCCCCCTATGAAGAGCTTTGCCGCATTCGGAGATCACCTATGAACAACCAGGCCCGCGCGGGCCATCCCATTTACAACCTCCTACCCACCGGGATCGACGGATTCGATTCCCTGGCGGAACTGGCCCTCGATATGCGCTGGTCGTGGAATCACGCCACCGACCAGGTTTGGCGTCAGCTCGATCCGGAGCTGTGGGAGATCACGCATAACCCCTGGGTGGTGCTGCAGACCGTCTCGCGCGACCGGATCGAGCGCGTGCTGGCCGATGCCGTTTTCCGGAAATGTGTGGATGGCCTGGTCGAAGCCAGCCGGCAAGCCGCGGATGCGCCCGCATGGTTTCAACGGAATCACGCGGAGAGTCCGCTTCGCTCGGTTGCGTACTTCAGCATGGAATTCATGTTGAGCGAAGCTCTGCCCATCTACTCGGGCGGGCTTGGCAACGTGGCCGGCGATCAACTCAAGGCGGCCAGCGATTTGGGCGTGCCGGTGGCCGCCGTGGGCCTGCTCTACCAGCAGGGCTATTTCCGCCAGGTCATCGACCGGAACGGAGAGCAGGAGGCGCTTTTTCCGTATAACGATCCCGGACAGTTGCCCATCTCGCCTTTGCGCCAGCCCAATGGAGAGTGGCTGCGCCTCGAGATCGCGCTGCCGGGATACTCGGTCTGGCTGCGCGCCTGGCAGGTCCAGGTCGGCAGGGTGAAGCTCTATTTGCTGGACAGCAACGACGCGGCCAACTTCCCCGAGCGACGCGGAATTACCAGCGAACTCTACGGCGGCGGGCCCGAGTTGCGCCTCAAACAGGAAATGCTCCTGGGAATTGGAGGCTGGCGGCTGCTCCGCTCCCTGGGTCTCCAGCCGGAGGTCTGCCACCTGAACGAAGGGCACGCGGCCTTCGCCGTCCTGGAACGCGCTCGCGACTTCATGGAGGAGACCGGCCAGCCCTTCGAAGCCGCGCTCGCGGTCACACGAGCGGGCAATCTCTTCACTACGCACACCGCCGTGGCCGCCGGCTTCGACCGTTTCGCTCCCGCCCTCATCCAACAATATCTGGGGGGCTATGCCGAGAACAAGCTCGGCCTCGCAATCCAAGATTTGCTGGCGCTCGGCCGCCAGAATCCCGCCGATTCGTCGGAGCCCTTCAATATGGCGTACCTGGCGATTCGCGGCAGCGGCGCGGTGAATGGAGTCAGCCGCTTGCACGGGGAGGTGAGCCGGCGCCTCTTCCTGCCGCTGTTTCCGCGCTGGCCGGAGAACGAAATCCCGGTTGGACACGTGACCAACGGAGTCCATATGCCCACCTGGGATTCGGCGGAGGCCGACGATATCTGGACCGAGGCCTGCGGCAAGGGGCGCTGGATGGGGACATCGGAAGATCTCGGGCGGGACATACGGCGCGTCTCCGACGTCAAGCTCTGGCAGTTCCGCGCCGCCGCCGGCAAGTGCCTGGTGGAGTATGCTCGCGATCGATTGTCCCGGCAACTGGCCGCTTCCGGCGCGTCCCCCGAGTCCGTCGAGCGGGCCAGGCACCTGTTCGATCCCGACGTATTGACGCTGGGCTTTGCGCGCCGCTTCGCGACCTACAAGCGGCCAAATCTGCTCTTGCATGACCCCGCGCGGCTCGCTCGCATCCTGACCAATGCGCAACGCCCGGTGCAGCTCATCATCGCCGGCAAGGCGCATCCGGCGGACCGCGCGGGACAGGATCTTATACGGCAATGGACGCAGTTTATCCGCCAGCCGCAGATCCGCCCCCATGCGATCTTCCTCAGCGATTACGACATGCTCCTGACCGATCGTCTGGTGCAGGGCGTGGACGTTTGGATCAATACGCCGCGGCGGCCCTGGGAGGCGAGTGGGACGAGCGGCATGAAGGTGCTGGTGAATGGCGGCATCAACCTCTCGGAGCTGGATGGCTGGTGGGCGGAGGCTTACACGCCGGAAGTCGGCTGGGCGCTGGGCGACGGCCGGGAACACGGCGACGATCCGGCGTGGGACGCCGTCGAAGCCGAAGCCCTCTACGACCTGCTGGAGCGGGAGGTGATCCCCGAGTTCTATACCCGCGACGAGCGGGGCATCCCCACCGCCTGGGTGGCGCGAATGCGGGAAAGCATGGCGCGGCTGGCCCCGCAGTATTCCGCGGACCGCACGGTCCGGGAATACACCGAACAACACTACCTGCCGGCAGCCGCGGCGCTTCGCGCGCGCACGGCGGACAAGGGGGCGTTTGGCAGGCAGGCGGTCGAATGGCGGCACGCCTTGGAAAGGAAGTGGCCCACGCTGCGCTTCGGTGAGATGACGGTCGAAACCCGCGGGGAGCGACACGTGTTCGAAGTGCAGGTCTATCTGGACGACCTCGACCCGAGTGCGGTGCGGGTCGAGCTCTATGCGGATGGAATCGGCGGCGGTTCACCCGAGCGGCAGGAGATGACCCAGGTACGCCAACTGGTAGGGTCGAGCGGCGGCTACGCGTATAGCGCGACCGTTTCCGCCGCTCGTCCGGCCGGGGATTACACGGCGCGCATCGTCCCGCGCCGCGACGGCTTGTCCGTTCCCCTGGAAGCCGCTCAAATCCTGTGGCAGCGCTAATCGGGCCTTCTATCGTTCGCTCGAGGGCGGCACTACGCCCTTGAGACGCATGTAAACCGCCAGGTAGCCGTACTCTTCGTTGTCGTGGATGACGGCGCCGATCAGGGTCCCCAGCTTGCTGCGTCCGGGGCCGCGGCCCATGGCGACGCGTTCGGTGAAATTCGCGTCGGTCAGGCTGTCGAAAGCGGCATCGCATTCATCGAAAGATGCCTTGAGCGCCGCCACCAGGTCCGCCTTGGCGGTCATGGAGGACGCATTGGCAGTCTTCTGCTCGCCCTTCACGCCGGCGCACGAGCGCATCTGCACGTCGGCGATGTGCCCGATAAGCGCCCCGAAGGGGCGGACGTCGGGCGTAGCTTTGAAGCTGTAATCCGCCTCCGACACCTTGTCGGCGGCTTTGGTGAGGTTGTTCTTGATGGAAGTGTAGCTCTGCTTGGCTTCCGCGATCAGCGGGTTGCCGGTTTGCGCCAGCGCGGAGCCGCCTCCAATGGCGGCCGCCAGAATCAGTACGGTACAGCGATTCACGTGTTGTTCTCCTCTCATTAAGTCCGTGGCTGTGAAGCCTGGAAACCTCTGCTATTCTAGCTCGGATGTTCGTTTGCGCGGAACCGCGATGGGAGCGGGCGATCGCCCGTATCTTGCGCCGGCTGCCGCCGGTCGAGGGGGCGCCGGTGCGGCTCGTGGCCGCAAGCGGACTGAGCGACCCGCACGGCCCGGTCGAAGCCGGCGCCTTCCTGCGCGAGCGGGGTATCGCCTTCGATTGCACGCGGGCCGAGTTCCCGCGCATCTTCGTGCATGAGCTGTTTCATTTTGTCTGGCTGCGGTTGGGTAACCGCGCCCGCCTGGCCTTTGAGGCCCTGGTGGAGGGCGAACTGGCGGCCGGCGCACGGGGGGAGTTGGGCTGGTCGGCCGAATGGCGAAAGAGCGCCCTGCGCGCCGCCGACCGCCGAATACGCAGCCGCCCCTGGCGCGAATACTGCTGCGAGAGCTTCTGCGATACGGCCGCCTGGCTGTATTCCGGCTTGGCGCACCATAGCGAGTTCACGCTGGCCGCCCGTTACCGCCGGCGCCGCCGTGCGTGGTTTGCCGAATCCGTGGAGGGCAAACGATTGTCGATATAATTGGATCAGGAAACCCCTTGTGACGCGCATCTATTTTTCCGCCGCCATCGCCGCCGTGCTGGTGTGCCTGCTGGTGGGCTGCGGGAACCAGGAGGCATCCGTTGCGGCCGCCACCCTAAAACCGGGCAAGGAACGCCATGTGGCCCCGGATTTCGCGTTGAAAGACGCCAATGGCAAGGTGGTGCATCTCGCCGATTATCGCGGCAAGGTGGTGCTGCTGGATTTCTGGGCTACCTGGTGCGGGCCTTGCAGAATCGAGATCCCCTGGTTCATGGATCTCGAACGGAAAGACAAAGACCGGGGATTTGCCGTGCTGGGCGTCTCGATGGACGATGAAGGCTGGGAAGTGGTGAAGCCGTTTCTTACGGACCTGGGCGTCAATTATCGCGTGGTAATGGGCAGCGATTCCACGGCGCAGGCGTATGGCGGCGTCGATTCGCTGCCGACCACGTTCCTGATCGACCGCGACGGAAAGATCGCAGCGGTTCATATCGGATTGGCGAACCGGAGGGATTTCGAAGATGGTGTCGAACAGCTTTTGCAGGCCGATGCGCCGGCTGCTAACGGTCGCGCTGCTTTGCCTGCCGTTTCTGTGGGCGCAAAGTAGCGGGTATCTGACGGTGGGCCGGGCGCCCCAGGTGGCGGGCAAACGCAATGCCGCCGTGGAAGCGAAGATCCCGGTTTCAGTCCAGCCCGGGTTTCACGTCAACAGCAATACACCCAGCGACGAATACCTCATCCCGCTAAAGCTGACGTGGACCTCGACCGGCGCGCTCGAAGGCGGCGCGGTAGCCTATCCGAAGCCGTCGCTCGAAAAGTACGAGTTCGCCGCCAAGCCGCTCTCGGTCTTCACGGGCGATTTCTCCCTGGGGGTCACCTTCAAGGTAGCTGCGAACGCACCGGCGGGACCCGGCGCGGCCACCGGAAAATTGCGCTACCAGGCCTGCAACGACCGGGCTTGCTTCCCGCCGAAGACGGTCGAAGTTACGGTTCCCTACCAGATTCAGTAGCGCTTACGATTTCAAAAACTGTCCGATGGCCCGGGTAGCCTGCCGGATGCGGTGTTCGTTCTCCACCAGGGCGAAACGCACGTAGCCTTCTCCCAGCGGGCCGAAACCGATGCCCGGCGAAACCGCCACGAGGGCTTTTTCGAGCAGCAGCTTGGAAAATTCCAGAGAGCCGAGCTGGCGGAACTTCTCCGGCAGGGCGGCCCACAGGAACATGGTGCCGCGCGGCGGTTCCACGGGCCAGCCGGCCCGCTCGAGCCCGGTAACCAGCACGTCGCGCCGCTTCTGATACATGGCGCAGATCTTGACGGTGTCCTCTTCGCACTCGCGCAAGGCGATGATGGAGGCGATCTGGATGGGCTGGAAGACCCCGTAATCCAGGTAGCTCTTGATGCGAGCCAGAGCCGCGATCATGCGTGGATTGCCCAGGCAGTAGCCCACGCGCCATCCCGCCATGTTGTAGCTCTTCGACATGGAGAAGATCTCGACGGCCACCTCCTTGGCGCCCTCCACCTGCAGGATGCTGGGCGGGCGATAGCCATCGAAACCCAGGTCGGCATAGGCGAAATCGTGCACCACCAGCGTGCCATGTTCGCGCGCCATCCGGATCACTTCGCGAAAGAAATCCAGGTCTACGCAGGTGGTGGTGGGATTATGCGGAAACGAGAGCATCAGAAGCTTGGGCTTGCGGGATGAAGTCCGGTAGAGATCTTCGAGGCGATTCAGGAACGTACCAGGATCCGGCAAAGGCAACAGGCAGGCGTGGCCCTCGGCCATGATGACGCCATACTGATGGATGGGATAGCAGGGGTTCGGCGAAACCACCATATCGCCGGGGCCTACCGTGGCAAACAACAGGTGAGCTACCGCGTCCTTGGCCCCTATCGTGACGATGGCCTCCCGCTCCGGATCGAGATCGACTCCGTAATTCGCCTGGTAGCGCTTGGCGATCGCTTCGCGCAGTTTAGGGATGCCCCTCGACTGCGAATAGCGGTGATTGCGCGGGTTACGGGTAGCCTCAACTACCTTGCTGACGATGGCGCGCGGCGTGGCTCCGTCGGGATTTCCCATTCCCAGATCAATGACGTCGATCTGCGCCGCCCGTGCTTTCGCGCGCATCTCGTTGATAACGGCGAAAACGTACGGGGGCAGCTTCCGTATGCGATAAAATTCCTGATCGTCCTCGGGCATTACGCCCATTTTACATGGAGGACTCGGCCAGCACCGAATGTTCCAGTTCCGCAGTCACCACGAAACGCTTGGGCGCGGGCCCGACGAAGTAGAAGGGATAGCACGTAATCAGGTTCAATTCCGCGCGGGACACCGGCTGGAGCGGCGCGGTATCGCTTGGGGGAACGACCTCCAGGTTGGTTACCCGGTATACGAACTGGCCCGCCTCCGTCTCCAGCACGATCTCGTCCCCCTTCCGAATATCTTTGAGCACCCGAAAATGCGTATCGCGATGGCCCGCAATCACGCAATTCCCGTTGGCTCCGGGCAGCACCGTGCCCGTCATGTGTCCCGGACCCAACCTCAACTGGCGCGAGCCATCGCCTTCCACTACATAGAGCTGCGTAGCTAGACGCGGTATCGTCAACTTGGCGACGCTCTCACCAAGCCGGGGGGCGACATACTCGGTTCCCGCCCCCGGCATGACGAAACTCCGCGCGGCCTCCGTTTGGCCGATGCGCGAATCGAGGTACTCGCGAGTTCCCACGAACACGAGCAGGGTTCCCGCGGCCAGGAGAACGTAAGAGAACGATCTGGCGATCGGGCGGCGCATTACCGTTTGCGATTCAGCATCATCCCCAGGCCGGAAAGCGTACCGCCGCCGAGCAGCATCATCAGCCAGCCGGCCGATGTCTCGGGCATGGACCGGCTGGACTCGTTCTGCTCAGGCTCCGGTGCGGGAGTTGGCGGGGGCGTGTTTTGTGCCGTTGTCATCGGCTGGGGTTCGGGCTGGGGTTCCGGCTGCGCTGCCTGTGCAGGTGGTGGCGGCGGAGGAGCCTGCGCTACCGTGGGCTGCGGGGCGGGAGTAGTAGCGGGCTGCAGCGTACCCGCTAGCGTCACCGGCTGCATGGCCTCCAACTCGCGCTGTTTGACGCTGTTCGGAAGCGGGAATTCATAACCGTAGTTCTTCCCTTGAATCCAGATCTTGTCGAAGTAGTAGTCGTTTCCGTAGTGGTGCAGCACGATTTTGGTGTCGTCCGGAGTCGCCAGGCTCACCGTTGGAATAGTCATGACCGACGTTTCGAACTTCATGCCGTCGTCCGAATAGATCGACAGTACGTAGCTCTTACCGCTGCCGGGCAGTTCCCGGATGTAATAGTCGCCCGGCTGGAGGGTCCTATCGCCGATCGTTACCGTAAACGGAAGGTTGACAGTTACTATGTCGTTCAAAGGACCCTGAGCTCTAGCCGCGCTGGCGAACCCAACAGCCAGCAGGCCCGCCGCCATTGCAAAAGTACCGATTTTCATTTTTTCCTCCCTAATCCAAAGCTCGGTCGATGCATATCCAGCGTTGTGATGTGCAACTAGCCTTCCAGTGGGACTACAAAACCCGGTGGCGGATTGGTTAGGAGGAGTACTTTGGCGGTTCTAATCGATCAGGCCATTGCGCACGGCGAAGCGCACCAGATCGTTGATGCTGTGCAGGTTCAGCTTCTCCATGATGCGGCCCCGATGCGCTTCGATGGTATATACGCTCAGGTCCAGCACCGCGGCGATCTCTTTGTTGGTTTTGCCTTCGGCGAGCATCTGCAGGACTTCGCGCTCCCGGGTGGTGAGCAGGTCGATGGGGTTGGTTACATGCCGCCGGTAATCGTCCAGCACGGCGTTGGAGACCGCGGGGCTGAGATAGCCCTCGCCCGCGGCCACCGCGCGCACGGCCTTGACCAAATCCCCGGCCCCGGACTCCTTGAGCACGTAGCCGCGCGCTCCCGCCCGCAGGATTTCGCGCACGTAGACGGAGTCCTTGTGCATGCTGAGCGCCAGGACGCGCGCGTGCGGCATCGAAGCGGCCAGCCGGCGCGTGGCTTCGATGCCGTTCAGCTCCGGCATGGCCACATCCATCACCACCACGTCGGGGCGAACCTCTTCGGCCAGCGCCAGAACCTCGCGGCCGTTGGCGGCTTCCCCTACGATCTCCATGTCCGGCTGGGCGTCCAGGATCATCTTGAAACCCTGGCGCACCACGGCATGATCGTCAGCCAGCAGGATGCGTATGCGTTTCATGGCGGAGTGGGATGCGCACCTCAATTACAACACCCTCGCCCGGCCGCGCGCGAACGTTGGCCTCGCCGCCGGCGCCGCGGGCGCGCGCGCTGATCCCGACCAGCCCGAGCCCCTGGCCGGGCTTGGCCGCCGCTCCCGGAACCGGGGTGAAGCCGTGCCCATCGTCGCGGATCTCCAGGCGAATCTCGTCGGCGTGCGATTCCAGGCGAATGGCCGCGTGGCGGGCGCCGGAATGGCGCGCCACGTTGGTGAGCGCCTCCTGCGCGATACGGAACAGGTGCGTCTCGGTTTCATCCGGCAGGCGTCCCGCATATTGCGACTGGAAATCGACCTCGATCCCGGTGCGCGCGGAGAAGCCTT
>Ga0181529_10005323_pt1 | contig 13537 bp, 9 predicted proteins | sample PEATcosm2014_Bin_36_FD_119763 | JGI IMG/M metagenome (GOLD analysis project Ga0181529, IMG submission 119763) | Peatland microbial communities from MTU Mesocosm Facility, Houghton, MI, USA - PEATcosm2014_Bin10_30_metaG | ecosystem: Environmental > Terrestrial > Soil > Wetlands > Peat | place... | reverse complement strand
GATGGTGAGCACGAGGCCGGCGCAGGATAGGGCCGCGGCGATCAGCATAGCCAGGGTCCGGTTGGCGAAGTACGCGGGGTGCTCCGCCCAAGCGCGGACGAGCCGATACGCGGTGTATCCATAGAGGAGGATGAGGGCCGCGATGCCCGCCCCGAGGTAGCTCGACCGGTAGCGGGAGACTTCGACGAGGTAGAGCTCTGTCCCGCGGAAGAGCAGGTGGAAGCCCATGAGGGCCGCGGCGACCCCGGCGCAGATCAGTATCACCGGCAGGATGGCGGAGCGGGAGCGCTTCCTTTCCAGCGAGATCAGGAAGGCGACGGCCTGGAACCATTGGGAGGATACGAAAAGGAAGAGGTTCGCGGGTCCAAGGCGAAACGCGGGGGAGCTTTGGGAGGCCGTATAGAAGTAAGCGGCCTCGAAGAGGAAGGCGAACAGGAAGGTCAGGGCCGAATCGCGTGGCATGTTGCTGGAGGCGAAGTCTTTGATGCTGTACGAGAACATGAAGATCGAAATGACGGTCACGGCGCAGCTGAGCTCGATGCACCAGAGATAGAGTGTATAGCTGCGCAAGGCGAGGAGAAGGCACAGGGCGAGGAAACAGAGGAAAAAGATCGCCGCGTCGAGATTCTGCCGCGTCCGGCTGACGGGATCGATGCCATCCGTCGATCCTAGGGTGGGCGCTCGTTCGGCCTTGTCACTTTCGACTGTGGGTGCTCTCATCGATCTCGCCTGGGCATTTTGTTACTATTTTTGCGGATCCGTCAACGATCTTCGTCGAGTGGAAGGATCCTGGTTTCTCTCGAATGGAAACCGGTTTCCGCGATTTTCCCTCCCCCTCCGCCTTGACGGTTTTTCCCCGCGAGGGGTAGCCTCGTCGCAAAGGATCAAGGTGAACCTCATGTCGACGCTCAAGGTCATCGGCGATGCCATGCCGGGCCTGCCCTGGGAAGAAAAACCGCTTGATTGCGGCTTGGCGCTATGGCGGCACGGCGGGAATCCGATAGTCGGCAGGAATCCCGTCCCGAGCTGCGGCCGCGTCTACAATTCGGCCGTCGTGGCCTGGAAGGGAGGCTTCGCGGGAGTCTTCCGCGCCGACCACCGCGACGGGACGGCTAGGCTTCACGCAGGCTTCAGCCGGGACGCCCTTCATTGGGATATCCGGGACGAGCCCATCCGCTGGAAGGACGAGTCCGGCGCCGACTACCAGCCTGCCTACGCCTACGACCCGCGGGTAGTGAGCGTCGAGGGGCGGTACTATATCGTCTGGTGCTGCGACTTCTCCGGCGCCTGTCTCGGCCTGGGAGTCACCGACGACTTCGAGAGCTTTACGCGGCTCGAGAATCCGAGCTGCCCCTACAATCGCAACGGAGTCCTCTTCCCGCGCAAGGTCGGAGGCATGTATCTCCTCCTCTCGAGGCCGAGCGATCCCGCCCACACTCCCTTCGGCGACATCTTCGTCAGCGAGAGCCCCGACCTCGTGCACTGGGGGAGGCACCGCAAGGTGATGAGCCGTGGCGGCCCGGGCTGGTGGCAGGGGGTCAAGATCGGGCCGGGGGCGGCCCCCATCGAGACGAGCGAGGGCTGGCTCCTGCTTTACCACGGCGTCTCGAGCACCTGCAACGGCTTCGTCTACAGCTTCGGCGCCGCGCTGCTCGACCTCGAGCGGCCGTCCAAGGTCCTGTACCGCGGCCGCGACTACCTGCTCACCCCCGAGGAGGACTACGAGACGCGGGGCTTCGTGCCCAACGTCGTCTTTCCCTGCGCGACGCTCTGCGACGCGCCGAGCGGCCGCCTCGCCATCTACTACGGCGCGGCCGACACCTGCGTAGCCCTCGCCTACGGCTGCGCTCAGGAGATCGTGGAGCGTATAAAGGCCGACTCGCTCTTGCTTCCCGGCGACGCCGAGGAAGACCGGGGCTAGGCGAAAAACGGATTCACCGCAAAGACGCGGAGAACGCGGAGAAGCGCTGAGGAGGGGCAGGGGGATGTGAGTCCTTGGAAGCCCTCTTCATCCTTCGGAATAATATGTCCGCTATCTCCGCGCCTTCGCGGTGAATTTCCAGTATATGGGGTTGTTCATGAGTGACGTCACGTACGCGGCCGAGGACATAGCCAAATTGCGCGCGCTTGCGCGGAAGATGCGCTCCGAACTCGAATCCGACATCCTGCCTTTCTGGCTCCCCTACGTCGATCGAAGCGGCGGCGGCTTCTACGGCCTCGTGCGAAACGACGGGAGCTTCGATGCCTCGGCGCCGAAGGGCCTCGTGATGCACTCGCGCTTCCTCTGGGCCTACTCGGCCGCGTACGCGCGCTACGCGAAGGACGAGTATCTCCAGGCCGCGCGCTCGGCCTACGACCACCTCAAGGGTCCGCAGCGGGACGCCGAGCGCGGCGGCTTCTGGTGGTCCGTCGAGGGCGGCAGGCCCGGCCTCGAGGTCAAGATCGTCTACGGCCAGGCCTTCGCGATATACGCCCTCGCCGAGTACCACATGGCGACGGGCGATGCCGAGGCTCTGGATCTGGCCCTCGAGACCTACGGCCTCCTCGAACGCGCCGCCCGCGATCCCGACGACGGCGGCTACTTCGAGGCCTGCGACCGCGACTGGAAAGGGAGCGTACGCTACGCGCTCAGCGATGTCGACATCCCCTGCGACAAGTCGATGAACACCAACCTCCACGTCCTCGAGGCCCTTTCCAACCTATGCCGGGCGACGGAGCGCCGCGATGCCGGAGACGATATTCGCGGCGATGTTCGCGCGTCCCTGCGCGCTCAGCTCGAGACGTACGCCTCCAAGGTCTTCGGCGGGCGGCCCAACTCCCGGCTCTACTTCGACCGGCGCTGGGCACCGATGACCGACCACGTCTCCTGGGGCCATGACATCGAGTCCGCCTGGCTGATGGCCGAGGCCGCCCATCTCGCCTATGGAAGCGAGGAGACCGCGCCGGCCGTCGTGCGGGGCGCTATCGAGGCCGCTCGCGAGGGCATCCTGCCCGTACTCGAGGCTAACGGCGGCAGCCTGCCCCGCGAATCTGCAGGCGGGCACGTCGAAAGCCAACGCGACTGGTGGGTCCAGGCGGAGGCCCTCGTCGGCTGCGTCGACGCCTGGCAGGCCACGGGAGAGACGCGCTATATCGAAGCCGCCAGGAGGCTCTGGGACTTCATCGACGCCTATCTCGTCGACCGTGAAGGCGGAGAGTGGTTCTGGGGCGTCTCGGAGCTGGGCGAGAGCGTCCTCGGGCTGCCCAAGGGCGGCTTTTGGAAGACCTGCTATCACGACGGCCGCGCCTGTCTCGAAATCATGTCCCGCGCCGAGAAGGTGGGGAAGGGAAGTGTAGGGATGAGCGATTTCGATTCGAGGGCGAGGGACCTGCGCTCTCGCCACGATGCCCTGCTGGCTGAGCCCAACGAAAGGGTCGAGCCGGGCAACGGCATCTTCTGGCGCTATCGTCGACCGGTCTTGACGGCCGCCCACGCCCCGCTCGAGTGGCGCTATGACTTCGATTCCCGGACCAATCCCTTCCTCATGGAGAGGCTCGGCATCAACGCGGTTTTCAATTCGGGCGCGATCGAGAGGGACGGGAAGTACTACCTCGTCTGCCGTGTCGAGGGCGCTGACCGCAAGAGCTTCTTCGCCCTCGCCGAAAGCCCGAGCGGAGTCGACCGCTTCCGCTTCGTCGGGGAGCCCCTCCTCCTCGGCGATGCACCTGGCACCGCCCCTGCCGGGGTCGGCCCTGCCGGGGTCACACCCCACGGGGGGCCGGAGACCAATGTCTACGACATGAGGCTCACCGAGCACGAGGACGGCTGGGTGTATGGCATCTTCTGCGCGGAGCGCAAGGATCCCGCCGCGCCCGCGGGCGATACCTCGATGGCGACGGCCTCGGCGGGCATCGTGCGCACCAAGGATTTAAGGGTCTGGGAACGGCTCCCCGATCTCAAGACCGCCTCGGCCCAGCAGCGCAACGTCGTGCTGCACCCCGAGTTCGTCGGTGGCAGGTACTTGCTCTACACGAGGCCGCAGGACGGGTTCATCGAGACGGGCTCAGGCGGCGGGATCTGCGTCGGCTCCTGCGACTCGATGAGCGCAGCCGAGGTGAAGGACGAGAGGATCCTCGATCCCAAGCTCTACCATACGATCAAGGAAGTGAAGAACGGAGCCGGAGCCCCGCCCATCAAGACGAGCGAGGGATGGCTCCACATCGCCCATGGCGTGCGGAACACGGCCGCGGGCCTGCGCTATGTCATTTACGCCTTCCTGGCCGGCCTCGACGATCCCGCGAAGGTCATCGCGAGTCCCGGAGGATACCTCATCGCGCCCGAGGGCGAGGAGAGGGTCGGGGACGTGTCCAATGTCGTCTTCACCAATGGAGCGGTCGCCGATCGAGACGGCCGGGTGCTCATATATTACGCCTCGAGCGACACGAGGCTCCACGTCGCCGAGTCCTCCGTGGAGCGGCTCCTCGATTACGTCCTCAACACGCCGCCCGACGGTCTGCGATCGCGCGCGAGCGTCGAGGCCCGAATCGCCTTGATCAGGAAGAACGCAAGGCTGCGGGAATAGGATCCAGCGCGGCGCCGCTGAGCCGGACATGCCGGAGATCACGAAGCGGGATATTGGTTGTTAGCGGGAGAGGACGGCGTTTGCCTATTTCCTCATCGCCCTCGAAGGTAGACCGTGCGGCCGCCCACGACCGTCTCGAGGACGACGGTGTCGCCTATCCTCTCTTTCGGGACTTTCGTGAGGTCCTGCGAGAGTACGGCGAAGTCCGCGAGCATGCCCTCTTTCAGCATGCCCTTGCGGTCCTCCATGAATTCGGCGTAGGCGCTGCCGACGGTATAGCAGCGCAGCGCCTCCTCGGCCGAGATGCGCTCGGGCCCCTCGCGATTGACCGCCATGTGGATCGAGCGGATCGGGTCGCAGCCCGTCTCGCCCGGGATGTCCGAGCCGAAGGAGAGCTGGACCCCTGAGTCCAGCAGGGACCGGTAGGGGTAGGCCCGCAGGGCCCGCTTGCGCCCGAGGAGGGCCTCGTCCTTGACGGGCGTGGCCATGGCCGAGGGCTGGGCGGAGACCAGGACGCCGAGCTCGCGAAGGCGGCTCATGTCCTCGGCTCGGACGAGCTGGGCGTGCTCGATGCGCATCCTCAAGGAGACCATGCCGGGGTGCCGGGCGAGGACTTTCTCGTAGGCGTCGAGGAAGATCGCGATGCCGCGGTCCCCGATGATGTGGAAGGCTCCTTGCAGGCCGCGCCGCGCCAGGGACTCGAGCTCGCCGAGGGGAGCGGCGGGATCGGGGCAGGAGCCGGGGCGCTCGCCCTCGAAGGGCTCGCTGAGGCATGCGTTTCGCGTCGAGAAGGTTCCGTCGAGGAAAAACTTGACCGGCCCGGGCCGGATCCAGTCGCGATCGCCCAGGCCGAGGGCGAGGCCTAGGCGGATGGCCGGGGTCGAGCTCCAGCGCCTTCCGAGCGACCAGCAGCTCATGCGAGCGGTCAGGCTTCCCTCGCGCAAGCGGCGCTTGAGGCTGAAGAGCTCCGGGTAGAACCAGGTATTGTCCTGTATCGAGGTCACGCCGAGGCTCGCGAAGGTCCGAAAGGCCAGCTCGAGCCTCTCGTCCCGGAGTCTCGGATTGTAGAAGAGATCGAGAACTCGGCGCCTCGAGAGCCTGGTGTCGCCCAGGTCGCGAACGACGCCCGTGGGCTCGCCGTCGGGATCCCGAAGCACGCACGGCACTGGCCGGCCCGGGCCGGGCCTCGGGTCGCCTCCACGGCGCGTTATGCCGATGGAACTCAAGGCGACGCTGTTGAGCCACTGCGCGTGCCCCGAAAACTGGCTCAGGATGACCGCGTTGCGCGGGAACGCCTCGTCCAGGAGCTCCTTGCGCGGGTCGGGGCAGGAGGGGTAGTCCCAATTGAAGGCGCGGACGATCTCGCCGCGGCCCGGCGAGGGGAAACGATCGCGCAGCCGGGCCACGACCTGGCGCTCGTCGAGGCCCGCTAGATCGACGGCCAAGGCGTTGTCGCCCATGTACACCGCGTGCACGTGGTTGTCGTTGAAACCCGGGACTATGGCTAGGCCACGGGCCTCCCGGAGCTCCGCATCGCCGCCCTCCGCCCGCGCGCGCGCTCGCGCCTGTTCCTCGCTCCCGACGTATTCCACCACGCCGTCTCGGACCAGGAGCGAGCGAGCCCTCGGCCTCTCGGAATCCATGGTGACGATCTCGGCTCCTAGCCATAGTTGCGCGCCCATAGGCATAGGCTACCCGCGATCAGGCCTCCTCGGCAATGGCTTTTATATTGGGAGCGCCCGGCGGCACCATGGGCAGGACCTTCTCCTCGGCAGCCAGTCGAAGGCAGACGAGCCGCGGCCCTCGGCCTGAGAGCGCCCGCTCAAGGGCGCGGCCCAGGGCCGCTCCCGCGACGGCGGCCTCGACCGGGCCCTCGGCCTCAATCCCGAAGCCCCTGGCTATGGCCGCGAAGTCCGTCCTCGAGCCGAAACGGCAGCCCGAGAAGCGGCTCCCGTAGAAGAGCTCCTGCTGCTGCCTCACCAGGCCGAGCCCCCCGTTGTCGAAGACGACCACTGTCACGTCGAGGCCGAGCTCGGCCAGGGTCGCCAGCTCCTGGACGTTCATCAGGAGGGAGCCGTCCCCCGTGGCGCAGATCGCGCGACGGCCGGGGTTGGCCATCGCGGCGCCGATGGCCGCGGGAAGGCCGAAGCCCATGGTGCCCAGGCCGCCCGAGCTTAGGAAGGACCGCGGCCGGGCCGCGGGGTAGGCCTGGGCCGCCCACATCTGGTGCTGGCCGACATCGGTCGCCAGGATGGCGTCCGGGCCCGCGAGCCGAGCCAGCTCGCGCAGGATGGCGCGAGGGTGGGAGGCCCTGGCCGGCTTGGCGAGCGAGTCCGTTGCGATGAGCGAGCGCGCCCGCTCCGCCCAGGCCCCGCCCCGTCGCGGCGGCACGCGGGCGAGCAGGGCCGCGAGGGCCGCCCTCGCGTCCGCGCGCAGGTGGCAGTCGGCGGCCCTGATCTTGTTGATCTCCGCCGCGTCGGCGTCGATGTGGAGGACCTTCGCGTCGGGCGCGAAGGAGCTCGAGTCGCCCGTTGCCCTGTCGTCGAAGCGCGCGCCGACCGCGATGAGGAGGTCGGCCTCCTGGGCGAGGGCATTGACCGCGCGGCTTCCGTGCATGCCTATCATGCCGAGATAGAGAGGGTGGTCCGGGGGAAGGCAGCCGAGGCCCATCAGGGTCGCGGCCGCGGGAATAGCGGCCGCGCGCGAGAGCGCCGCGAGCTCCTCGTGGGCGCCAGAGGCGACTACGCCCCCGCCGAAATAGAGGAAGGGCCTCTCAGCCTCGGCTATCATCGCGGCCGCGCGCTCGAGGGCCTCGGCCTCGGGCTCGAGGGGCGGGTCTGGGCGCGAAGGCGCGGGCCAGGAGCGGAATTCGACCCGCTCGAGCTGGACGTCCTTGGGCACATCGACGAGGACGGGCCCCTGACGCCCCGAGGCCGCGATGCGGAAGGCCTCGGGCATGGCTTGCAGGAGTTCCCGCGCCGAGCGCACGAGGTAGGAGTGCTTCACGACCGGCAGGCTCATGCCGTAGGTGTCCACCTCCTGGAAGGCGTCGGTGCCCAAGAGTCCTTGCGGGACCTGCCCCGTAATCGCGACCAGGGGTATTGAGTCGAGCTTCGCGTCGGCGAGCGCCGTGAGGAGATTGGTCGCGCCCGGCCCCGACGTCGCGATGCATACCCCGGTGCGCCCCGTGCTGCGGGCCCAGCCCTGGGCCATGAAGCCCGCGCCCTGCTCGTGGCGAGCCAGGACATGCCTGAGCCTCGATCCGTAAATCGCGTCGTAGAGGGGCAGATTCGAGCCGCCCGGTATGCCCCAGACTACTTCGACGCCCTCCCTCGCGATGGTCTCGACGATGATCTCGGCGCCGCTCCTTTTCATGCCTGCCTCCTTTCCCGAGAGCCGGAGAATAAAAAAGCCCCCGCGGCGCCAAGCCGCGGGGGCCTCGAATCCGATGCTACCGATCGGTCTCTTCGGCCTAGCTCCACGCCCTGGGCGCCCCGGTCTCGCGACCGAGTACCGCTACTACGGCGAGGATGAGTGCCTTGGAGATGAGCGCGCCCTGGGCGCCTCGACCGAACGTCTTCATGCTGACTGGAGGTTAGCAGAAGCTCGAAACGGAGCGCAAGCCCCCGACCGGGGATGGAAGGGGCCCCCCGTCTTCACTCCAAGTCGAAGAAGTTGCATTTGACGAACTGCTGGAAGATCCAGCCCTTTTGGCCTTTGTACGAGACCTCGACCCAGCAGCCATTGAAATCGCCTATCGTCTCGCGCTTGTAGGTCGAGGCCAGGACCTCGAAGCGGTCGCCCCTCATCAGCTTGGCGATCACGGCTCCCTGGGTGCTCGGCGAGGACCTGAGCCGCACGTTATCGTCGTTGCAGTTTCCGGAGGCCGGGTCCTCCAATACGTAGAGTGGCTTCACCTGCTTGCCGGCGAGGAAGTCGTCCATGGCCTTGCTCGGCGAGATCGTGTACAGGTTGTCAGGGTAGCCGACTTCGTCCATGGAGGCCCTGACGTACTGCGTGTCTAGGCTCGCGCCGGCGTCGATGAAGGCTTGCGCCCACGCGATATCGCCCCGCGCCACGGCGGCGGCCAGCGGGACGCGGCCGTAGCTGTTCATGGTTGTCTCGGGGTAGCCCAGGAGCCCCTTGTCCAGCGAGATCAGGCGCTTGACCAGGTCGAAGCGTCCGGCCTCGTAGGCCAGGATGACGGGGTTCCGGAAGTCGCTCTCGACGACTAGGTACTTCAATTCGGGCATCGTATCGTGCAGGGCCTTAGCGAGCTGGTAGACGCCCTCGTCGCGGCCGGCCCGGACGAGACCGTCGAAGGGCTCCCAGGCCACCGTCTCGCTGGGCCTGTCCCGGAAAGAGGCCCTCAAGTCTTCGATGTACTTCACGTAGGACTGGTAGTCGTCCTTCGTTGGATAGGGTATGGGCGGGGCCGAGGGCGCGTCCTGGGAAGCCGCGGGCCGCGGAAGCAGGGATACCAGGAGGATGACCGCGACCAGACTGGCGCAGTTTCTCACGTCATGCTCCTCCTCGCCCGCGCGTCACACGCCCTCGTCGAGCGCCTCGCACTCCACGAATTGGCTGAAAACCCAGCCGATCCGTCCCTTGTACCCGACCTTGTACCATCGTCCTCCGTTCGAATCAATCACGTCCATTTTGTAGGTCGTGGCGAGGACCGCCAGGGTGTCGCCCTTCATCAGCTTGCCGATGACCTTGCCCTGGACGCCGGGGTCGGACCTCAAACGCACGTTGTCGTCGTTGCAGCTCCCGTCCATCGGCTCGGTGAAGGTATATACCGTTTTGATGCCCTTGCCGATGAGGAAATCGTCCATAGCCTTGCTCCGGGAGACCGACAACAGGTTCTCGGGAATGGCGCCGATGTTCCTGGCCTCGTTCACGAAGGTGGTGTTGACGTCGGCGCCTTCGTCGATGAAGGTTTGTGCCCATTTGATGTCGTCTTTGTCCACGGCCTCGGCGAGGGGCTCGCGGCTGTCCCCGTCGTCGAAGGTCTCGTGCATCCGGACCATGCGCCTGTCGAAGGCAATGAGGCGCCGCACGAGGTCGAAGCGCCCTTCCAGATACGCGGCGCTGATCGGGTTCCGGAACGTCCCCTTTACCACTTGATATTCCTCGTCGGGATGCTTGTCGCGCATGACCTGAGCGAGCAGGAGGACGCCATCGTCGCGTCCGGCCTTAACGAGATCCAGGAAAGGCTCCCAGTACAGGAAGGCTTTACCGTTAGCGTCGCTGAGGAAGAAGGCCTGGATATCATGCACGTATTTCACGTAGGCATCGTAGGTATCCTTCGCCGGGTAAGGGATAGGCGGCGCCGCCTGCGCGTCCTGGGCGGCGACGGCTTGCGCCGCGCCGGCCGCGAAGATAAGCGCGGCGGCGAATAGCTGCATTTTCTTCATGATACGACCCTCCCGAAGACCCAGCGCCTCTGCCCTGGAAAGGAAAACCCGCCCAGCGGCCGCGTAAAGCGCCTATCGCGTCGCGCGAACGCAGGACGAAGGTCGAGGCTGGATGGTTGCGTTTCCTCGATCGAGGCTCCTTCTGGAAAGACGCGCTTCATGCGATCATACTTTGTTTCGCCGTCCAGTCAAGAGCCGACGGTCTGGAGGAAGCCATGGAGAGGAGAATCCCCGATCGAAGAGCCGTCAACGCCCTCGCGCTCGTCGTGGCCCTCTCGGGCCTCTTCGCTTCCTGCGCCAAGCCAGGTCCGCGGGTCGAGCTGCCGATGGTGGCCGTGCCCGGCGGCGCCTTCGAGTACGACGGCGATAGCGCCGACATCGCCTCGGTCTCGCCCTTCAAGATCGGCCGATACCTCGTCACCGGCGACCAGTACAAGGCCGTGATGGGCGCGGATCCGAGCGGCTTCACCGAGCCGGGACATCCCGTCGACGGAGTGAGTTGGTTCGACGCGATCGCCTTCTGCGACAAGCTGAGCCGGGCGCAGGGGCTCAAGCCCGCCTACAGCGTCCTCGTGAAGGGCCGGGAAGTCGACGATCCCGACGATTGGGTGATCACGACGGACATCGTGGCGGCGAACATGGTCCGGGACGACCCGAAGGCGGACGGCTACAGACTGCCGACGGAGATGGAATACATGTGGGCCGCGATGGGCGCCAGCGCCGACTCCGTCGCGGGCGACACGGTGGGCGGCGTCGACGTCGGGGGCTTCATCAAAGGCTACGCCGGGAGCGACGAGCTCTCGGGAGGGCGCGACAGGATGGGCGAGTACGCGTGGACCAAGGAAGACTCGGGCGAGACTACCCACGCGGTTGGGCGGCTAAAGCCCAACGAACTCGGGCTCTACGACATGAGCGGGAACGTTCTCGAATGGTGCTGGGACTGGTACGACTCCTATCCCGGCGGCGCTCTCGCCGACTACCGCGGCGCGAGCGGCCCTTCGCCGACCTTCGGCGCGGCCTGCTGCCTCCGTGGGGGCTGTTGCGTCTTCGAGGCTTCGAACTGCACCGTCGCGAGGCGCAATTTCGACGTTCCATACCATCCGTCCTCACCGAGCGAGCCCTATGGCTTCAGGGTGACGCTGCGCTGAGCGCGGACGGACGAGGACCTGTCGCCTTCAGTTCATGTCGAAATAGTCGCACTCGACGAATTCCTGGAATATCCAGCCGATCTGCCCCTTGTGGGAAATTTTTACCCAATGACCCGGATAGTCGTCTATCGTGTCCCGCTTGTAGGTAGTGGCGAGGACGGAGAATTTGTCGCCCTTCATCAGTTTGGCGAGCACGGCTCCCTGGGCGCTTGGTCCAGACCTCAAGCGCACATTGTCGTCGTTGCAGCTCCCGTCGACCGGGCTTGCCAGGACGAAGACGGTACTGAGATCCTTGCCGGCGAGGAAGTCGTCCATCGCCTTGCTCTTGGAGATCGTGAACAGGTTTACGGGGTAGGTCTCGCCGCCCTTCACGGACTCGACGTTCCCTGTGCCCAGGCTCGCGCCCGCGTCGAGGAAGGCCTGCGCCCATTTGATGTCGTCGTGCGCGACGGCCGTCGCGAGCGGCGTTAGGCCGGTGCCCTCGTCCCCTTCGTCGCACATCCCGGCCAAAGCCTTGTCCAGGCCGATCAGGCGCTTGACCAGGTCGAAGCGCCCCGCCTCGTAGGCGAGGTTCACGGGGTTCACGAAGGCCCCGGGGCTCACTCTGTACGAGCCGTCGGGGATCGCGTCGCGCATCGCCTTGGCGAGCTGATAGACGCCCTCGTCCCGCCCCGCCTCGACGAGGCCCCTGAAGGGCTCCCACGCGAAGGAAGCATTCGTTCCCTGGTTTTTGGCGTAGAAGGCCTGGACATCGCGGATGAACTTCGCGTAGCTCTCGTAGTTGTCCTTTCCGGGGTAGGGGAGGGGCGCCGTCTGCTCGTCCTGGGCCCAGGCTCCATGCGCCGTGAAACCGGCCATAACGAGGGCGACAATGAAAATGGTGATTCTCCTCATCGGTTGTTCCTTCCCGTGCGGTCTCAGGGCATGTCGAAGTAGTCGCAGCCGACGAATTGTTCGAAGACCCAGCCGACCTGGCCCTTGAATGAGACCTTGACCCAGCAGCCCGGATAGTCGCCTATCGTGTCGCGCTTGTAGGTCGAGGCGAGGACCGAGAACTTGTCGCCCTTCATCAGCTTGGCGAGCACTGCGCCTTGGGTGCCGGGCTCCGATCTCATGCGCACGTTATCGTCGTTGCAGCTCCCGTCCGCCGGGCTCTCCAGCAGGTAGACGGTCTTGAGCTTCCTGCCCGCGAGGAAATCGTCCATCGCCTTGCTCTTGGAGATCGTGAAGAGGTTCTTCGGATAGCCGCCGCCGCCCTTTTGGTACTCGACGTACGAGGTGTCTATATCCGCCCCGGCGTCGAGAAAGGACTTCGTCCAGGCCAGGTCGTCGCGGGCGACCGCCTCGGCCAAGGGGACGAGGCCGTAGCTCTCCATGCCTGCGTCGGGCAGCTCGAGAAGGCCCCTGTCGAGGGAAATCAGGCGCCTTACCAGGCTGAGGCGACCCGCCAGGTAGGCGAGACCGATCGGGTTCCTGAAGTCCCCGTCGACCAGGCCGTATTTCGCCTCGGGCATGGTGTCGCGCAGGACCTTCGCGAGCTGGAACACCCCTTCATCCCGTCCTGCCTGGATGAGGTCGGCGAAGGGCTCCCAGGTCCCGATATTGTGGGGCTTGTCCAGGAAAGAGGCCTTTATATCCTTTACGTACTTCAGGTAGCTCTGGTAGTCATCCTTGGCGGGATAGGGCAGGGACGGGGCGGAGGGCGCGTCCTGTCCAGAGGCGGGCAGGACGGCCAATAAAAACAGGGCCGCGGCCGCGATTCGGAGGAGGGTCGCATACCCTGCAGTTCTGCTCCGGGCTTCGTTCTCGGTCGCAAGAGCGCTTTTCATGGGAGGCTCCCGTTCATGCGATTTTTTTGTCAGGCTTATCCTAGCCTAGATGCGAGGCCTGTCAAGGGCGCGATATTGATATCGCGCTAGCATAAATCTGATCGAAATACTATAGATTGCGCCTAGCTTGGTGGAAAATAGCGCAGTATTTATTCCAATCTCGCCAGATCCGCGGAGCGCTCGCGCGATTTTATCGCGGAAAATCGAGAAACGCCCTTGACAAAGAGAAGAAATAGACGAATTTGTCATATCGAAACGATTGCGCAAACCATTCGATACATCGAGACGGGAGGTGGACCCGAAGTGTCCGGCAAGAAACCGGTGACGATCCAGGACGTGGCGAAGCGGGCCAAGGTCTCGACCTCGACGGTCTCTCACGTGCTCAACAACACTCGCTATGTCGAGGCCGAGAAGCGCGAAAGGATCCTCGCCGCGATCGAGGCCCTGGACTACCGCCCCAACATGCTCGCGCGAGGCCTGCGCGGCGCGGGCTCGAAGACAATCGGACTCATCATCTCGGACATACGCGAGGAGTTCTTCTCCGAGCTGACGAAGACGATCGAGTCGGGAGCGAACGAGCG
>Ga0181529_10005322_pt1 | contig 13539 bp, 10 predicted proteins | sample PEATcosm2014_Bin_36_FD_119763 | JGI IMG/M metagenome (GOLD analysis project Ga0181529, IMG submission 119763) | Peatland microbial communities from MTU Mesocosm Facility, Houghton, MI, USA - PEATcosm2014_Bin10_30_metaG | ecosystem: Environmental > Terrestrial > Soil > Wetlands > Peat | place... | reverse complement strand
GCCCGGGCCGATCGAAGATGTGCAGGCAAAGGCGCGCATGCGGTTCGACGCCTTGGCATAGGCCGCGGCCAGATGCACGCCGCTCTGCTCGTTGCGCACCGGATAGTAGGGCAGCTCGGGGTTCTGCTGCAAGGCCTGGCCAATGCCGGCCACATTGCCGTGACCAAAGATGCCGAGAACACCCGAGAAAAATTTGTTTTGCTGGCCATCGCGCTCAACATACTGGACGTTGAGGAAGTTGATCAGGGCCTGAGCCATGGTGAGTCTGCGTGTCGTCATCGTTACCTCTTCACAACCGGAACCCTGGGGTCGAGTTCGGTCCATGTGCCGCGCACCCATGCGTGGTAGGGATCGTCGCTGGCGGCCAGCGAGCGTCCGGAGCCGGCCAGCACGTTCAGGTAGTACACGTTGTAGCCATGCGCCGCGGCCACTGGATGGTAGCCCTCGGGCACCAGCACCAGCTCGCCATCGTGGACGGTAATGGTCTCGTCGATGGAGCGCGTGGGAGTGTAGACCTTCTGAATGGCAAAGCCCTCGGGGCGCTCGATGCGGAAGTAGTAAATCTCCTCCAGATCGATCTCGGTGGGCGGGTTGTGTACGTCGTGCTTGTGCGGGGGCCAGCTGGACCAGTTGCCCGCGGGCGTGTAGACCTCCACCACGATAAGGCGATGGGCGTCGAATTTGGGCGGCACCATGCTGTTGATCTGGCGGGAGGCATTGCCGCCGCCACGCAGCTCCACGCCCACATCGTCCGGCGTGACCAGCTTGGCGGGGTAAACCTCTTCGGCCTTGGCGTGGCAGAAGGCGAGATCGCAGCTGGACTCGGTGCTGACTGTGAACGTGGTGTGGATGGGCAGGTAGAGCGTGTAAGGCAGGCCATCGAAGACCGTGGCGCGGCCGCCAAAGTTCAGCCATTCGCCAGCGGAGCTCTTCACCGAGCAGTGGCCGCCGAGGACGACAATGGCCAGTTCGGTGTCGCCGGTCTCGGCAGAGTAGGACTGGCTGGCAGCCAGTTTGCGGACGGCAAAGCTGACCAGCTCAAAGCCGAAGCTCTGGGTGGAGTTTTCAAAGACCTCAGGTTGTACGAGCAAGTGGCTCATCGGGGACTCCTGGCAATTTTCTGTCCTGCTGCGGGATGGAGGTACGGTGCGGGCAGGGGATTGCAAACGTGTGTTGCCCGCTCAAAAGGGGCTGGAAAGGGACGAAGGATAAGGGCAAGTTGGTTCATGGCACGATGCGGAATGCACACGTGTGCATCTGCGAGAGAATCATCTACCCGCCCCTCCATTCCTGTCAACTCCCCTCAAGCAAAAGAAATTGCCTTGAGGAGATTTCCTGCGCGGCTGAAGCCCCAGGGAGCGTTTCGGGGGGTATGTACGGGCTTTACAGCCTGCGGAAAAACTCCCTGCAAGCCAGGCTTTGTAAAAGGGCACGGCTCTAACCGGGCCGTAAATAAAACAAAATAAGAGACTGGGCTTTAGCCCCTGCCAAATCTTCCTTTCGAAACAACCCGTTTTTGGCCTTCTTCCGCTGCCTGTGGAGCCTTTATCCTTCACCTGAAGCCCGTACCCTTCGTGTGTCCAAGGCGTTTGCGCCGTGCCTACGGCACTCCGGGCAATCAAGAGGTGCCTCTTTCCCCAGGTTGAAACCTGGGGCTAACCTGTATTGCGTCTACAGCGCGGCGCATTGCATGCGGCAGCCGCGCTTTGCGCCGTCCTTGGAGTGCGCGCATTGGATTGCCGTGGCCTGTGCAAAGAGCAATTCTCTGCCTGTGAGTGGGCCGGGTAGGTGCCTACTGCGACGGGCAAAGGAACCTTTTGCAAAACTGGCCGATGGCGGGTGCACGAAGTAACAGGGCTCGGCTCCAGCCGTGCACTGATACAAACCAGAGATCGAACAAACTGCCCCCAGACGCCCCATCGGGGCGGCAAGAGTCTAGACCCGGGTGGACGCAGCCCGGAGCGCAGCCGAGGGGCTGCGGGAACCCGAGGGACGAAGCCACCCAACGGAAGCGCGCCCTGTAGGGCCGCGAGGAAATGCTCGCAGAGACGGAACAGGCTCCGGCATGTTTTTCGTAGCTTCAGCCTGAAATACCGAGTTTTTCCACTGCTGTGAAGCTGTACCCTTCACCCGAAGCCTGTGTGTGCCATGCTTAGCAGCACCTGCGGTGCGGGCATTGCATGCAGGAGCTGTGCTTGGCGTCGTTCCCTCAGGGCAGGGCCCAAAGATTTTTTTGCTGCCGTGTATCTGTCTGATTTTTAAGGTCCTAATTTTTTCGACCGACAGAAACGCCGCTTGACCGGAGAGATTCGGCGGTGGTAGCGTTGCTCTTGCACACGTGTGCATCTTACGGGAGGTACCATGGCTCCATTCGCTTCTACCAAGTTCAAAAGCCCGCTCCACCAGATGACCCAGACCACTCCAACCTGTCTCTGGAACGACTCCGCGGCCATCGAAGAGCTGAAATACTCGATCGAACACGGCGCTGTGGGCGCCACCTGCAACCCCTCCATCGCCGTTTCCGTCATCAAGCAGGAGCTGGCCACCTGGCGCGTCCGCATGCTCGAGCTGCTCGAGGAGATGCCCACCGCCAACGAGGACCAGATTGCCTGGCGCATTGTGGAGGAGATCTCCGCCAACGCCTCCAAGCTGCTCTTGCCCATCTATGAGCAGAGCCACGGCCACAATGGCCGGCTCTCCATCCAGACCGATCCCCGCAACTACCGCAACACCCAGGCCATGGTGGATCAGGCCATCCACTTCAACCAGCTTGCGCCCAACATGATTGTGAAGATTGCCGCCACCAAGGCCGGTATTCCAGCCATGGAAGAGGCCACCTATCGCGGCGTGAGCATCAACGCCACCGTCAGCTTCACCGTTCCCCAAGCCATTGCCGTGGCAGAGGCTGTAGAGCGCGGCTTGAAGCGTCGCGAGGCCGAGGGGCTGGACATCAGCACCATGGGCCCGGTTTGCACCATCATGGCCGGCCGCTTGGACGATTGGCTCAAGATTGTGCACGACAAGCAGAAGCTCTCTGTCGATCCCGGCTACTTTGAATGGGCCGGCGTGGCGGCCTTCAAGAAGGCCTACCAGATCTTCCAGGAGCGCGGGTATCGCCTGCGCCTGCTCTCGGCGGCCTTTCGCAACCACATGCACTGGAGCGAGTTCATTGGCGGCGACGTGGTGATTTCGCCCCCTTGTGGCTGGCAGAAGCGCTACAACAAGAGCGACATCGAGATTGTGGACCGCATCCACACCCCGGTGGCCCCCAAGATTGTGGACACGCTGCTAGCCAAGTTCCCCGATTTTGTGCGCGCTTACAACGAGGACGGCATGACGCCGGACGAGTTTGACAGCTTCGGTTCAACCGCGCGCACGCTGCGTGGATTTATCGCTGCCTGTGCGGAGATGAACGCGATTGTGCGCGATGTGATCCTGCCCAATCCAGACACTTTGTAGGGTTATCAGATCTCTTGCGCGGGAAACCGAATTGATCAAGGGCGGCATGGTATTCAGCCGCCCTTGTTTTTATTGCAGTGTGATGCTGGCGGGCTTCGTCGATCCTGCAGTGATACGCACCACGGCGACCGTGCCGAATCGGTCGCTGCTTTCGCTCCATCCCTGCTGCCCATTTGCGGGCGCGGCAGTGTTGAGCTGCGAGAGTAACTTGCCGTTGACTACCACCTGCCGTGCCGACACATGAATGCGCAGCAGATAGCTATGCAGTGGTCCGGCATAGTGCCCGGTCGCTGCTCCTACGGTCACCAAGGTCCTTCCGCCTTCCTGGTGTGCAGCCACACGTTGGCGAAGATAGACGCCTTTCTCGTAGTCATAGCTCTTGCCATCGTCGTCGTACGCCGTGAAGGTTGCCGCGGTGTGCGCGGGAAAGATATCCAGCGTCATCTCCTCCATGGGATGTTGCCCCACATACTGCTCAACAGGCTGCGTGGCCACAATGGAACCGGAACGGACGAAGAGAGGAATGTCCTTCCACGTCTTCGCATCAATCGCAAGCTGGATGGTCTGTGCGCCGGTGTAGCGTTGGCCACTGGCATAGTCGAACCATTCGCCCGCGGGCAGATAAACGGATTGCGAAGTTGCGCCTTCCGTCACAACCGGAGCCACCAGCAGTGCATCGCCCAACATCCACTCCGATTCCTGCCGCGCGGCCTCGGCATCGGATGGATATTCCCACAAGAGCGGACGCACCAGGCCAGCCTCGCCCTCGGTGTTGAGCCGCTCATACGAGTAAATGTAAGGCAGCAGCGCATAGCGCAGATTGAGCGCATGCTGAGCGGCGGCCTCGGCGATGGGGCCATACACCCAAGGCTGGCGCTTTTCGTCAAGGCCGCCATGCACGCGCATAATAGGCACAAACGCGGCAAACTCCATCCAGCGCGCGTAATTCTCCGCGCTCGGATGCCCCTTGAATCCACCCGCGTCCATGCTCCAATGAAACTCTCCAGTGTTGAGCGCGGCCAGCATGCGGCGGCGCTGAAAGGCCATGCTGGCAAAGCCGGTGTCAATGTCGCCTGACCAACCCGCATAGGCGTAACGCGTCGCGCCCAGATAGAAGTTGCGATTGATGGACCAGACGCGCAGATTGGAGTCGGCGCGTTGGCCATCGTAGAGGGCGCGGCCCATGTTGAGGAACTGCAGATTGTTGAACGGAACTCCGCTGGACTCATCGGCCTCGTCATTCCACCAGGCCACCATCCCCGCCTGGAATGCGGGCAGAAGGTGTTGCCAGTACCAGGCACGTGCCTCGGCGTTGTTGAAGTCGATATCGCGCGCGGGGCGATGCGACATGTAGTCGGGAATGATCTTCTGGCCCGGATACCAGAAGTTATGCGCGGTGGCGTAGGCCGCGGCCTTTGTAGGTTGGTTGCTACCGGCAGCCGTAGTAAGAATGCGCGGCTTGAGAATGCCACCGAACTTCACACCGTGCTCCTCAGCCCAGCGCGCAAACTCGCCACTGGCGCCGCCAGGGAATTTGTTGGGCGCAACGGCTCCGGTGCCGGAGCTGCTGTTCCAGCGCCACTCGCCGTAGTCATCCTCACCCCACGCCTTCCAGTCAAAATCCAGGATGAAGCCATCGAGCGGGAGTTGCCTTTGGCGATAAGTGGCAATCAGCTTCTCCACTTCGGATTGGGTAGAACCCCACTGACTGTTGATGAAACCGAGCGTCCACTGGGGGGGCAGAGGCGGCGGTCCCACCAGACGCGAGAGTGAGGCCATGGTCGCTAGCGGCTCACCCAGCAGAACAAAGTATTCCACGTCGGCCCGCGACCCATGTCCAAAGCGAAGCTCTCCCGGTGCGGTGGTGAATTCGCCACCGTCCGAATCAACCAGCAGGCCATAGCGATTGCTGAACAGATACGGCGCTCCGCTGTTGCCCTGCGTGCCTGCCTGTACCGTTCCACCCGCATTGCGCACAAAACCGGCAGCGGTCTCTTTCATGCCAATTCCATGCACGCCGTAGAGGGTTGCATCGTCGCTGCGGGTCAGACAGACGCCCGCATCGTGAGCATCCTGGATGGGATTCTCATCGCGCAGCAACACGTTTCCAGCAGCATCGAGGAATGTGATGCGGTGCGGGGAAGTTAACTGGATCTGCACCCGCATGCCTTGTGCGGAGAGAACGTAGACATTGCTAGCCTGGTGGCGAGAAACGGAAGCAGGTGGGCGTAGCAAGGGATGAGGAGCAAGAACGAGCGTCCGCGGCGTCGCCTTGCCGTCGAACTGAATATGCACACTGGCAAGCTGATTTTCGAGAATGCGCACCTCAAGCTGCGCGCTTCCGTCTGTAAGTCTTACGCCATCCCGCAGGGCGGCAACTGCAGCGACAGGATGGGATGAAAGTGTCTGTGCCGCGCCTACACGCGCACATGCGGGAAGCGCAACGATCAACAGCCAGAGGGCGAATCCGCTTCTGATTCTGATCGTACGAATGCAGTTCAACCTTGGCATTTGTTCTCCATGGAAGAATCCAAATTGACCCATCAGGCCATCTTGGACAAGTGTTCAAGTGGAAGTTCCCTGGCTTATCGATGCACGATGTGGATCGACATTGTCTTAGCGGGCACTTCGACGCTGATTGAGTTATGGGTTTGTTGTGGCGTCTTGTCGGGAGCTATAGTAGCAGATTTGTACCGCAGGCATCCTGAAACAGCGGTTTCATCCGTCTGCTCTTTCACCCATTCCGCAAAAAACGCGGCAAGGATGTGGCACTGCGCAGTATCTTCCCTGGGATCGGATCAAGAAGATGGGTCTGATCAACAAGACTATTGACGCCGCGCACAGGGTTGCCCCGGCTGCAACTCGTAGTGTAGAGTTACCGAGGCCGGATCGAAGATGGTATTTCAGGTAGCCAAGCCGAGAGGCTCGCGCTGGTCCCACCCGGTCTCCGCAGCCTGCGTTATTGCTGCTCTTTGCCGGCCACGCGGCCAAGCAAGTGGAAGACCCTGCCGCAGGTTTGCAGGTGAGCGCGCATCTCATGCTTGGATTTGTCCGGGTCCTGCCGCTTGATGGCTGCCAGAATGCGAGCATGCTGCTTGAGTGCATTCTCCTGAATTCCAGGCAACTCTTGCGATTTGGAGATCCACTCTTTGAGTACGGGGCGAATGGCATTCAAGAGCTCGTACAGGATCTGATTATTCGCGCACCGTGCAATGGCCAGGTGGAACTCAAGGTCGAGATCGACAAAATCCGCGCCGTCATCGGCAAGGCTCTGCGTCATCTCGACCATCAGTTCGTCCAGACGCACCAAGGCCTGCGGATCGGCGCGCTCCGCGGCCAGCGCCGCGGACTCGCTCTCCAGCATCAGCCGGGCCTCGCCAATATCCTGCACCTCTTTGTCTGACTTGAGGATGCCGTTGGCCATGATGCGCTCAATCAGCAGCGCCGATTCTTCAATCACAAACGTGCCTTCGCCAGGGCGCACCTGCACCATGCCTACAAAGGCCAGTGCCTTCAGCGCCTCGCGCAGGGTTGAACGGCCAACATTCATGGCAATGCAGAGCTCGGTCTCGGAGGGAAGCCGTTCTCCGGCCTTCCAGCGGCCTTGAGCAATCTGGTCAGAGAGCTGAGCGGCCACCTGCTCTCCGAGCGTGACGCGCGAAACCGGTTTGAGGGTTGACATGTTCTCCACGAATTGATTATAGTCTGGTTGCTTAGACGTCTGGGGGTCTGGTTGTCTGATGTCTTGACAAGCAATATGGTGCCAGGTTTGTAAGTGTCTGATGCCACGGCAGTAGACGGCAAAATGTCCTTGACTGACTGAAAAATTGATTGATAGAGGGTTTGATTCGAAGTCGGATGGCATGGTCAGACCTCCGGCAGATGATTTTAGGGGAACAGGTGGAAATTGATGAGTAAGCGTTTGCGCTGGAAAATGGCTGTCCTGATCACCGCCGCAATTGCCATCAGCTACTTTGATCGGCAGACGCTGCCAGTGGCAATTCACGCCATCCAGCGGGAGATTCCGGTCAGCAACGCTCAGTTTTCCAACCTGCAGGCCGCATTCCTGGCCGCTTACGCGTTGATGTATGCCGGCAGCGGCAAGCTGATGGACGTTCTGGGCACCCGCCGCGGCTTTTTGGCCATCATGCTCTGGTGGTCGGTAGCCTGCGCCTGCCAAGGCTTGGCAACCAGCGTGGGCATTCTGGGTGTCTTTCTGTTCCTGCTGGGAATGGGCGAGGGCGGAGGCTTTCCTGCCGCCACCAAGGCCATGGCAGAGTGGTTTCCGGCTCGCGAGCGTTCCACGGCCATGGGCATCATGAATGCAGGCACGGCGCTGGGTGCGGTGGCAGCTCCGCCGCTGATCGCATTGACGCTTCTGCATCTGAGCTGGCGCTGGGTCTTTCTGTTGGCCGGTTCGGTGGGCTTGGTGTGGACTCTGTGGTGGTTCTTCACTTACCACTCCGCCGAGGAGCACCCGCAGCTCAGCACCGAGGAGCGCGCGGAGATTGCAGAGGTCTTCACGCAGAGTGCCGGCCCCAAGCAGCGGATTCCCTGGATCACCCTGTTTAGTTATCCGCAGATTTCCGGTGTGGTGCTGGCCAAGTTTCTTTCGGACGCCGCCTGGTACTTCTACATCTTCTGGCTACCCAAGTATCTCTACGACGTGCACCACTTCGACACCAAGCAGGTAGGCGCCTTTGCGTGGATTCCTTACGCGGCCGCGGGCGTGGGCAGCCTGCTGGGTGGATGGCTTTCGAGCAAATTGATCGCTCAAGGATGCTCGCTGAATGCGGCGCGCAAGATCGCGCTGGGCCTCAGTGCGGCGGTGATGCCGGTAATTCTGCTGGTCCCGCATGCGCCGGTGTCGTGGGTGATTGTGTTGTTCAGCATCGCCTTTGCCGGCCAGCAGTCGTGGTCCACCTTGATCATGACGCTGCCATCCGATCTGGTTCCGCCCTCGGTGGTGGGTTCGGTTGCAGGCCTCGTAGGCTTTGGCGGCGCTATGGGCGGAATTGTTCTAGGTCTTGCCGTAGGCCGTGCGCTGGATCATGGCTTTGGTTATGGCCCAGTGTTTGCTGTGGTGGGTGTACTGCATCTGCTTGGTTACGCGAGCATTCTGTTCAGCAATCGGGTGATTGGCCCGGTACGCTTCCGTACCGCAGCGCTCGAAGAAAAAACCGCTTGATCCAACACAATAAAAAAAGGAGGCAACAAGTTGGAATCGAAACCTAAGACGCTCGGAATCATTCACGCCGTGAATCTGACCATCCGTGCCATGCAGCCGTTTCTTGATCGCTACATTCCCGAGATCCCCGTGGTGCACATCTGCGACGACACCATCCAGCGCGACAACATCGCGGCCGGTGTAGGTGTTATTCCTAAGCGCAATTATTTTCGCTTTGCGCAGTACGCACACAATCTTGAAGAGTCGGGCGCGAGCATGATCCTGCTGGCCTGCTCCACGTTCAACTACGCGGCGGAGTTGGCCCGCCCCATGATCGAAATCCCCATCATGCAGATTGACCGGCCCATGATGGAGCGGGCGGTGGATCAGGGCAAGCGCGTGGGATTGCTGGCCACGCTGGCCACCACTGTGCCTTCGTCGGAGCGGTTGCTGCGCATCGTTGCTGGTGAAAAACAAAAGCCGGTGGAGATTACGACCGTGCTGCGTTCGGAGGCCTTCGAGGCAATTCAAACGGGCGACGTCGCAACCCACAACGCGATTCTGCTGGAAGAGATTGAGAAGCTTTCGCGCGAAGTGGATTCGATTGTGTTGGCGCAGCTTTCCATGTCGGCCCTTGAGCCCATGCTGGGCAAGACCGCGGTGCCGGTGTACAACAGCGGAACCACTGGCTTTGAGCGGGTGCGCCAGATGATGAGTGCTGAGGTGCGCGCATGAGTGCTGTTTATCCCTACGGCGCTCAGCACACGCAGGAGATGGCCGCGGACCTTGCCGCCCGCGCCTATCAATATAGAACGCAGGTGTTGCGCATGGTGTACGAGGCCAAGTCAGGGCATCTGGGCGGAGCCTTTTCCAGCGCGGAGATTCTGACCTGTCTCTACTTTCATCAGATGCGCTTGGAGCCGACGAATCCTGCATGGGAGGATCGCGACCGGCTGGTATTTTCCAAAGGCCACGCCTGCGCCATGCTCTACACCGTGCTGGCGCATTGCGGCTTCTTTCCGACCGAGCAGTTGATGACCTTCCGCAAGCTGAATAGCAAGCTGCAAGGGCATCCTGAACCGCGAAAGACGCCGGGTGTTGAGGCTGTTGCCGGGCCGCTCGGTCATGGTGTAGCAATTGGTGCGGGCATGGCGTTGGCCGCGCGCTTGGATAACTCGCGGCGGCAGATCTACACCATCCTCGGGGACGGCGAGTTGAATAGCGGCGTCATCTGGGAAGGCGCAATGACGGCTGCCAAATTCGCACTCGATAACCTGACCGTGATTGTGGATACGAACGGAGTCCAGCAGACCGGAACGACCCAGCATGTGATGCCCACCGAGCCGCTCGCCGACAAATGGCGCGCCTTCAACTGGCATGTGATTGAAATTCATGGCCACAACACCATGGCCATTCTCAATGCACTGGACGAGGCCAACGAGGTGCATGGCCGTCCGGTGGTGATTCTTGCGCGCACCACCAAAGGGAAGGGCGTCAGCTATATGGAGAATCAGCCTGCCTGGCACGGAGGCATTCCCAACGCCGAGCAGTTTGCAACCGCTCTTGCCGAGCTCGAGGAGAAGACCAGGCAATGACCAATATCGTTCGTAATCCTCTTGGACCTCCGGTGCTAATGCGCAAGGCCTACGGCGAAGCGTTGGTGGAGTTGGGCCGCGCGCGCGCCGATGTGGTGGTGCTCTCTGCCGACGTGCAGATCTCCGACTTCAGCTTCATGTTTGAAGCGGCCTATCCGCAGCGCTTCTTCAATGTGGGAATTGCAGAGCCCGCGCTGGTGGATGCCGCGGTGGGCTTTGCCAACGCCGGCAAGGTGCCCATCGCCAATACCTTTGCGTTCCTGTTTGCAACCCGCGCGCTGGAGATGGTGCGCACCCATCTTTGTTACGGCGGAGCCAACGTCAAACTGGTTGGCGCTTACGCGGGCCTCTCGGATTCGTTTGACGGACCGACGCATCAAACCATCTCCGATCTTGCTATCTTTCGCAGTCTTCCCCATATCGCAATTGTGGTGCCGTCGGATGCAACGGCGGTCAAAAAACTTCTGCCTCAGGTCGCAGCCTGGCCTGGTCCGGTCTACTTCCGTTTGTGCCGCAATGAAGTACCTGAGGTCTTCAACGATTCGTATGCTCCTGAAATCGGCAAGGGCGTTGTTCTTGCAGAGGGAAGCGATGCCACGTTGATCGCCTGTGGCGTGATGGTGGCGCGGGCTATTGAGGCGGCACGGATTCTCACAGAACGCGGCGTCCATCTGCGCGTGGTGGAGATGCACACCATCAAGCCGCTGGATGCGGCGCTGGTTACACGTTGCGCGCTGGAGACCGGAGCCGTGGTCACGGCTGAGGAGCATTCCGTCGTGGGCGGGCTTGGCGGCGCGGTGGCGGAGTGCCTGGCAAGAACGGCTCCAGTGCCCATGGAATTTGTAGGCGTGGCCGACACGTTTGCGGAGTCTGGACCTTACTTCGATCTGCTCGACAAATACGGCATGAGCGTCAACCATATTGTGGCCGCGGTTGAACGCGCCATCGCACGCAAGCACGGAAAGAACCTTCCACACGGCAGCGAGGTAAACGGATGATGGAGACCATCGCTCTTCCTTACGGGCACGAAGAACGCACCGTCGCAATTCCCAAGGCGAACCTTGCCTGGGTGGTGGGGCCCAAGCACGCGCCACGGATTCCGGATATTGCCACCGCCGTGCGCGAGGCGATTCGTAATCCCATTGGCTCGCCCACGCTGGCAGAGTTAGCCGCGCGACACGGCAAGCGGACGCTGCTGCTGGTGGATGACAGCACGCGTTCCACACCGCAGGCGCTGGTGTTGCCTATTCTGCTGGATGAATTGAATGCGGCGGGAATCCCGGACAGCGAGATCACCGCGATGATCGCTCTGGGCACGCACCGGCGCATGGAGCACCACGAAGTAAAGCATCGTGTAAGTCAGCAAGTGCTCGACCGCATTCCTGTCGTCAATCTCTCGCAGGACCCCAAGGACTTTGTAGACCTGGGCGTGACGCCGCTGGGCGTGCCGATTCAGGTGAGCCGTCAATATCTTGAAACGCCCATCACCATCGCCATTGGCAACATTATTCCCCACATGTATGCAGGATGGGCGGGCGGCGCCAAGATGGTGCAACCAGGCGTGACCAGCGCGCTGACAACAGGGCGCACGCATCTGATTGCCGGGCCGCGCGTGTACGAGATTCTGGGCAATCCTGAAAACGATGTGCGCCATGAGATGGAAGATATCGCCATTCGTTCTGGTCTCAAATTCATTGTGAATGTGGTGCTGGATGCGGCGGGAGCTGTGGCGGGCGTGGTGGCGGGCGACGTGGTGAAGGCGCATCGCGCCGGGGTTGCAATTGCGCGTCCCATCTACACGATTGACCTGGAAGAAAAGGCCGACATCGTGGTGGCCAGCTCGCATCCTGCTGACCGCGATCTGTGGCAGGGCTTCAAGCCGGTGAATAACTGCGGCATGTTGGTGAAGGATGGCGGCACGCTGATCCTGATGATTCCCGCGCCGGAGGGCATTGCGCCGGATCACACGCAGTTGGTGGACTTTGGCACCATGCCCGCCGCTGAGGTGATGGCCCTGGTGAATGCCGGCAAGGTGAAGGATGAGGTTGCAGCCGCAACTTATCTGGCATTTGACACCACACGCAGACGCCTCAACGTGATGTTGGTGAGCGATGGAATCTCCAATGCCGAGGCCGCACGTATCGGCATCACGTCCACCACAAACTTCGATGAAGCCCTCGCAACGGCCCTTGCACGGCATGGCAGCCAGGCGCGCGTCGGAGTCGTAACGCAGGGCGCCGATATTATGGCGCGCTTCACCTCGAAAGGATGCTGAGACCCATGCCAAAGTTTGCCGCAAATCTTTCCATGATTTTCAACGAAGTAGCCTTTCTCGATCGCTTTCAGGCCGCAGCCGATGCGGGTTTCAAGGCCGTTGAGTTTCTGTTCCCTTATGACTTTGAGCCGGAAGTGGTGGCCGCCACGGCGGCGGCCGCAAAGGTAGAAGTGATCCTGTTCAACATGCCTGCGGGCAATTGGGCAGCGGGCGAGCGAGGCATTACCTGTTTGCCGGATCGTATGGACGAGTTCCGCGCGGGCGTAGCCACGGCGTTGCGCTATCAGGCTGCTCTGGGCACACAACAACTGCATGCCATGGCCGGCATTGTGCCCGCGGGCAACGATCCTGCGGCCTGCAAGGCCACATTGATTGAGAACTTGAAGTATGCCGCCGACCAACTTGCGCCTCTTCATTTGACGTTGCTCTTGGAGGCCATCAACACCCGCGACATGCCCGGTTTTGTGGTCTCAACGCAAAAGGATTCCGCCGCGGTGTGCGCTGCGGTAGGCGCGCCGAATTTGAAGATGCAGATGGACCTTTATCACATGCAAGTGATGGAAGGCGATCTGGCCATGTGTTTGAAGCGCTATGCGGACCGTTGCGGGCATATCCAGATTGCCGGTTGCCCGGAGCGCAATGAGCCGGACACGGGCGAGATTCGCTACGAGTATATCTATCGCGTGATCGATCAGCTGGGCTACACCGGCTGGCTGGGTTGCGAGTATCGTCCAGCGGGCAAAACCATGGATGGCCTGGGTTGGTGGCGCGCCGCTCAATCATCTAGGGCGTAAACAGTTGCAGTTGAGGAGAAGGAGAAAAGTATGTCCAGGATCGGATTCATAGGGCTCGGCATTATGGGCCGTCACATGCTGCGCAACCTGCGCCAGGCCGGCCACCAGCTGGTTGTTTACGATATCGTTTCGGCCGCGGTGGATGCGGTGGTGGGCGATGGTGTGGAGCGTGGCGTGAGCTGCAAGGATGTGGCCAGCCGCGCGGAGATTGTGATCGCCATGCTTCCGGATGGACCGGAAGTGGAGCAG
>Ga0181529_10005320_pt1 | contig 13540 bp, 11 predicted proteins | sample PEATcosm2014_Bin_36_FD_119763 | JGI IMG/M metagenome (GOLD analysis project Ga0181529, IMG submission 119763) | Peatland microbial communities from MTU Mesocosm Facility, Houghton, MI, USA - PEATcosm2014_Bin10_30_metaG | ecosystem: Environmental > Terrestrial > Soil > Wetlands > Peat | place... | reverse complement strand
CCAAACGAGACCGCTGAAGCCCCATTTATCCTTCAATTTGCCGCCCTCGTAGAGGCATCTCGCAGGGAAACGCCTTCCTCGATTCCGTGCGCAATAAACGTGGGCTTAATCAGAGCTTCCCTAAAACGGTTTCTCATCGACCATTGGAAATGGTGAACGATACGGTCTTGCTCTCAGGCCACTCGTTAAGCGAAGCCTCGACATATGGGTTGGAAGGCGCGCGTAGAATCTCCGGATCTTCGCCACGAAGCGTCTTATCGAAGAAAGCAAGCACATAGGTGCGCACAATATTCTGAATTCGCTGGGCAGGGAGCTCGCCGCGATGCGACAAGATGCGCAGCGGTGAGACGAGAGGCTGATCCGTGAAATCCTCGTGAGCGGCGCCCTTCACTAACAGCAGATACCCGCCGAATTTGTGCAGCGAAGCCTCCATATCGCTAAAGTCCGTCGCGTCCAGATCGGCTTCAACCTTCGCATCTGGATAGGGGGCCGCGCTCACCGGAGCGGTGTAGGCATTCATGACAAGCAACGGCTGATTCGGACCTCGCGCGCGGATTGCGTTGAAGAACCACCCATCCATGTTCACCGATGAGTGAACTCGCGAATCTTCGGCGCACAGGGCAGTAGCCGCCGCTCCGCCAAACGAATGCCCGATGGCCCCAACCATATTGGTGTCCAGGCGTCCGAACCAAGGTGTGCCGGCGGCACGGTTCATAGCCTCCAAGCGATCGAGAACGAATCGCTGGTCGGCTACCCACTTGGTTAACTCCTTGTTCCAGATTGCCCTCACACGCTCCGCAGTACTGCTTTCTGGAGCATCTATATCGTTCGATGCAACTCCATGCGCGACCCGTCCGTCCGGGAATGCAACCAGTCTCGCGTTATACGTGTGATCGATGCTGGCGACGACATAGCCGTGACTTGCCAGTTCCTCGGTCAGGAAGGTGTCATTGGTCCGCCTGCCTTGCCAGGCATGGTTAAAAAGGATAACGGGAAACGGGGCGCCCGCGACCGCCACGTTGGCATCCAGCCACGAATTGGTTGGAAGCACGCTCTGGTAAGAGCTGAGTGCGGTGGTCTCGTGCGGTTCGCGATAGCGGGCCAAGCGGTTGCGCGAAGGCTGGGCCGGATACCAAATCTGGACCATCAGTTCTCTTGAGGAGCCACTGCCGGGCTCAGAATCCTCGATGCGCGAAGAGTCTTTGAAGTACAAGATCGACGTACCGACCGGATAGGGCCCCGTGGGGCTGGGCAGACGAAACATAGGCAGCAGAATCGAGAACAGGATACTCGCTGCTGTGAGCAGCAGTACCGACGAGGCTGCGAATATCCTACGTTGCGGCCGACGTCCATCTTGCTTAAAGGCAACGAGGCAAACAAGCACGGTGGCTGCGTATGCGGGAATCATCTGCCAATGCGCGCCCTCAAGACCTCCGTGTGCAATTGCCGCCACCAGAGCGCTTGCCGCGAACAAACGGGCGGTTCGTGGCAAGCCGCCAATCAGCAGGCTCACGGCAGCGCTGGCCGTTAGTACCACAAGCAGAATTTCCAGTGTGCGCATAGGCTGACTGCGGGTTCATTGCCGCAGAGATCTCCTCCTCCCGAGTTCGCTTACATCGATCCAAATTTTTCGTGTTCGTGCTGTCAGGCGCTGACCTTGGCTCGTTGATCGGTCTCCTTTTTGGCAGCTGAACGGCGGCGCCGAAATGATTGCTGGTACGTCCGCAGCTCTTTTTTCAGTGCGTGATCTGAACGGCTCAGGTTGATCCTGTTCAGAACCACAGCTACGCCTGCGACCTCCAGACGTTCGAGCAGCCGTGCGGCGCGATCCAACTCCTGCTTGGTCGTCGTGCTGGACTCCACCACAAGTACGGTTGCATCGGAAACGCGTGCCAAATACTCTGTATGCGCTGAAATCGGCAGTGGATTTGCATCGATCAGAACCACATCGTACTGTTCGCCCGCGTGATGCAGCGCCCGCGCCACTGGATTGGGGGCGGGACCTTCATGTCCCATGCGGTTTGTCGTGTAGTCGTGAATCGCGGCGACCGGCGCAAGTGCGGCGGGCCGAATCTCTTCCGACTTTTTCCGCCTTTGCAGAAGCAATTCGGGCCGCCAGGAAGCGTCATCGGGAGCAGCCTCGATCCCTTCGAATGCCGATGCCATGATTGTCCGCGTTCTCAGATCGAGACTTCGCAGTTTGCTGCTCAGCTCGCTTACGATGGTGCTCGTTCCACAGCCATGCGTAGGAGAAGTAAACAAAAAGGTCCGTGCTCCCGAATTCCGGACGGCATAGTCGATGCCTGCCGCGAGGCGAAAATAATACTCGTCCGCGATCTCTCGGCGGAATTCGTCATTGTCGAGCAGGACACCGAGTGGGTGGAAGCCAATCACCCGCTCGACGTCTTGGGTCGTATAGATTCTTCCGTCCAGAAGATCGATCCCAACCGGAATGGCAGTGGCGCACAGCAAACTAATCAGAATCAGAGCAAGCAGGTACATTCGCAGTTTGCTCTGTTCCGGTCCAAGTGGGGGCAGCGCCTTCGAGGATATATGGATCGATCCAGGCGAACTGCTTTCCAGATCGAGGTCGCGGATGCGGTCATTGACTGCGCCATACGCTTTTTGAAGACTGTCGATCTCCGGTCCAAGCTCCGTAGCTCTCTGAAACTTGGGCGCTGCCGACGTGGCCGTATGTGTCTTCTGCACCAATTCTTGTGTCAGTTGGAGCTCAATCATTCGCGTGCGCGACACGTCCTGACGCAGCCTGTCGTGCATTTGTTGGCCGGCTTTGCGCCTCAAATCGTTCATCATCCCATCGATCGAATCCAATTCTTCCTTGTCTTTCTGGTAGACCGGATGATCCGGCCGCAGGCCGCTCATTTCTTGCATCAGTACGGCCCGACGGCTGTTCAGCGTGCTTCTCATGCCGGATAGCCCGGAATCGGAGGCAATTGCCTCATCGGCAGTAGCGTCCATTACGGTTGCCGCTCCCGTACCGCTTCCTTTCAGCACAGCCGCCAACTGTGCCTCGGCAGCTTCGCGCTGCATACGCGCGGTAGCCAACTGCTCGCGCAGCTGTTGCAACGTCGAGTCATAGGGGTTCGACGCGCTTTGCGCAGACGAGATCGTGGCTACGCCCAACTGCTGCAAGAGCTGCGCCTGTTCTGCCAGGCGGTCGTCCATCTCCTTCTGGAGTCTGTCCTTTTCCTGATGGAGCGTATTCAGCCGATCGTCGAGCCCGTAAAACTCTTCGCTCTTTGTCCTCTCTACATAGGTGTCGGTGACCGAATTCACAATATCGGCCAGACCGTTCGGCGAGGAGCCACTCAGTCCAATAGCCATCTCATAGGTTGAACCGATTCTCTTCACTTCGAGCGTATTCTGCAACACCTGAATTTCATAGGGCAGCGCTGGACCGGTCCGCTTTCGCACAGAATACGGAAGCTTCGAGATGGCATCGCCGATAATGTCGTGCCGCGTAACCGTCTGAATCTGGTCCTGGACATAAGAGTCGTAGGGAAGTTCTACCTCGCTGTCGCTGGCCAGCATCTTGGGAAATCTCGGCGAAACATAGACCACGCTGTACGACTGGTAAACGGGCTTGGCCTTCTTCCAGAGGATGTATGCTCCACTGCCAAGCAAGACGAGCAGCACAAGCAATGCGATAAACCAGTGGCGACGGAGACTGCCGAACACATTGATCGTCAGACGCGGCGGTTCAGTGGAACTGGCGGCCAGGCGCAGCGGAAAGGAGGGTCCGCTCTTTGAGTTTTCCGGGGGTACCTTGGACATCGAATGGAGCATGGTTTACCTCTCTGATCAGTGCGCTGCCAGCGCTGCGAAACTACCCATCGTCACGAATGGCGCCAGTTGCTGCATCACGAAGCCAACTTTGGACAGGCCGCTTTTCGGCACATAGATGATGTCGCCAGGATAGAGCGAGATTTCCATACCCCCATTTGGCTTGAGCAGATCATTGAAACGGACATACTGGGTTCTATCTCCCTTGGAATGGTGGACAATCTGGAGCTCCGGGTTACTACCAGATCCATCGCTCAACCCGCCTGTTTCGCCAAGAATAGAAGCGAGAGTCGAGTCATGCTTCAGTACAATCTGCCCCGGATGCTGCACTTGTCCCATCACCGTGACGGTCCTTGTCGATATGGCAGGCACAAAAACCAGGTCGTTGCGGCGCAAGCGAAGATCCGCCAGTGGGCTGCCCGTTGCCAGCAATTCCTGCAAATCGATCCAGTACACCTTTTCCCCTCTGTAGATCACGCATTGCTCGGGGACATTGCCGTCAGGACGGGTTTCAATGCCGCCTTTGGAGAGCACCTCCAGCAGGGTTGGCGTCTGGTCAAAATTTACAGTTCCAGGATTCTTCACATCTCCCAGCAGAGTGATGTGGTTTGAGCCGTATTTCTCTACCTTCACCGTTGCTTTGAGATTGGTATAGTAAGGCGACATTGCCTCGGCGATCTTCTGTGCGGCGGCTTCACGAGTTAGATTGGCAACTTCGATCGGCCCTGCTAGCGGCAGCGTCGTGCGGCCGTCCGGACCGATCACGTCCTTGCTGGCCAAGTCCGGACGGCCGGGATATTGGATGGAAATCTCATCCCCTGCTCCCAGTGTGTATTCCTCATTTACCGGTGGCTCGAATTTGCGCAGCGCTTCGAGGGGGCTGATTTTCAGTTTTGGATCCGGCGGGGTGTTCTGCGCAGGATCGCCGCTCTGCTGCGCGGTTCGCGGCGAATCATTGGCTACCGGCGGGTCTTCTGGCAGCTTGGCCATGGCCATCCGCGGACAGACCATGCCGATCGCTAGAACGACAGAACTGCAGAAAGTGATTGCATGACGTTGATTCGGTGTGTTCACAGAAAGCTCCTTCAGCACTTGCGCAGTCCGGCTACTTGAGATGCCGGCAGCGTGTTGGCTTGCGGAAATTCAGATAGAGAGCAACGATTTGTTGGGCCATTTCAAGCCCTGAATCGCCTGACGGTTCACTGACCATCGGCAGGGGAATCGCGCTCCGTACGCATCCATGCGGAATTAGCTCGCGATGTACGCCAGATCTCGGGGAATAACCAAAGTTTCCAGAAGATGTAGGCTGGGGTGGTGGCAAGGGTTCTCATCGTTCCCCAGAAATCCGAACCGCAGGTGGCAGCCACCGTTACGTGAAGGATCAAGACGAGAAAGCCTCCCAGCGCATACAGCCGGAGCCATGCAAAGGGAAAGCAAACCGCAACCAGCAAAAGAAACGCACCGGTGGCGATCGGCAACGCCAGAAGATCGAGGAGCGGTTCCACACTCCTTACTCGTCCAAGCAGCAGATCGGCCATCAATCTTGGAGCCCAGCGTCTCATCATGCGCTGGCGGCCGCCTTCCCAACGAGCGCGCTGCGTACGCGCACCTCGGTCGGAAAGCGGCATCTCGCCGCGGACCGCGGCCGTGTCGACGAACTCTACGCGAATGCCGGCTCGAACCAGAGTCAGGTGATATTCCAGATCCTCGACCACGGAATCAGCCCGGTAGGGAATCCGTGCCAGTGTTTCCCGGTGAAGGGCGAAACCGTTGCCCAAAATGCCAACAGAGAGGCCGAGGCGCTCACGGCCTCGCGGGCGGATCACGTTGAACGCTTGAAAGGCCAGCGTCATCAGTTTGGTGCGCTGATTCTCGTGGGGATTGTTCACCTCATAACGGCATTGCAGCGCCTGTGCACCGCTGAGAAATCTCTGCCGAACTGCCGCAATCAGCCCAGCGCAAACGACGGAATCGGCATCGACGACCAGCACCGCCTGCGAAGGTCCCGCCAGCGCCGCGGCAAACCCGAAACGCAGAGCACACCCCTTGCCCACCTGGCCAGGATCATTCAACAGCAGTACCCGTGCGCCAGCAGACTCGGCCTCCGCCGCCGTGGCATCGGCACAATTGTGCGCAACCACCAGCAGTTGCATACCAGAATCAGCGGAGGTCAGCACGCTTCGAATGCAGCGCCCGATCAGAGCTTCTTCATTGTGGGCCGGAACCAGGACGGTGAGCGGAAACGCTTCTGCCCCAGTGTCTTGAGCTTTCCCGCGCGCTGCGGGCAACAGCGCCGCGCCGGTCAGTACGAGAAGTTCTGCGAGCAATGGCAGCGTGGCCAGCACGAGCAGGAACCCAAACAGGTGGAGCACTTGGTATAGAAGCATAAAAGTTATCTCCGGATTTCCTTACGGTATCGGACTGCCGTTGCGCGGGAGCCAGCACACGGGCTCCATATTATTGATGGCGTGTGGGCGTCCCGGATGTCCGGTCGATGTGCCTTGGTCTACTCCTGCCAAGCTTTCATCGGGCGTCTTCTGAAGCCAGTTGCTTGATCATCTCCCGTCCGTCGAGCGGCAGGACCGAAATCGGCTCGTCCGTAAGTCCCCGGCTGAGCAATTGCCGCACCTGGCGGTACACGTTGGGAACTTCCTCGACGTGAATTGGAATTAACTGGCCACCGATACGGCAGAACGCCCAGTCTTTGCCGAATTGCGGAACCGGTATCAGTTCCGGCTGGATGCGCCGCAGTGCCTCCGCGACTTTTGGGGCCATGCGAAAGAAGAGTCTCAGTCGCGAAGCCCCCACAACCTGAACGAGAAGGCGATCCAGCCCGGCCAGCCAGAGTTCACGCTTCCAGCAGCGGGCAACATTCATCACGTAAATGAGCGAGGCTAGCGCATCCGCTCCAATGTATCCCGTATTGCTCATATCGAGTACTACATGAGAACCGGAGAGAACTGCGCTGCGAACGTCGGACTCAAACCGCGGCAACAGAGCGCCGGTGAAATCGCCGTCAATGCGCAGAACGATAGCCGCACCAACCATCTCTTTCGTAATTTGGGTCTGTTGGCGCCGCTCCCCCTGCATGGCCATTGCCGCAAGTTGTACAGGAAGATAACGCAGGATGCCCACTCCATTGTTGAAATAGCGCTTTGCCAGCCGGGACGGCTCCTGCATTGTTCGGTAAAGCCATTCCAGGCCGCTTCGCCGCATCCAAACGGGCGCGCGGGAAAGCCTGCCGCTCAGAAAGTCGAATGAACCGCCCACCCCGATGCATACAGGCACCTCCAACCTGTAGCGATGCATGGACAGCCATTTCTCTTGCTTTGGATTTCCAAAAGCCACCAGAAGGATGTCCGGCCTCGCCATCTCGATCCTCGACAGGATCTCCTCGTGATCCATCTCCTCTAATGGCCGATATTCCGGGCAATAGCGTCCAGCAATGCAGGCGCCAGGAAAGTTTTTCTCCATCCAGGCTGCCGTGCCGGCGGAACTCTCTTCATCCGCTCCCAACAGAAAAATTCGATAGCCGCGCTGGGCAGACAATTTTGCCAGCTCCGGTACCAGATCGGCTCCGGTCACGCGCTCCTTCAGTCCTGTCCCCAACAGACGCGATGCCCACACCAGCGGCATGCCGTCCGCCAGCACCAGATCGCAGCGCGCGAGCGTCTCGTATAGCTCTTCGTCATGGATTGAGTTGATGATGAAATCCACGTTAGCTGTTGCAATCTGATGGAATCCGCCCTCTGCAATCTTGGCTTCCACAGTGTCCAGGACTTCATCCATCGTCAGGTTGTCAACGGCCACACCCAGGATGGCAACACGGGGTTCTCTTGATTTCAACATGGTGATCGCTCCACGAGTGTTCGTTCAGAGACGGTTCGCCGAGCTCTTCCGGGCGCCTCCGAAAAGTGGCTAGATTGCAACGGGGAAGGATGCAGGGCTTTACAATTCCCGCGATCGGCGTGGACCGCAGTCAAGCCTGCCAGGGGATGCTTCCCTCAGGAAAGCACCACACCGCGCTCTAAAGTGTCTATGGAAATGGAGAAACGTCGTAGCTTGCAGCGGCAGACGATGGACGTGTCCACAGGCGGGAGACTTACAACTCCGCGAATGCAAGCGAGTTTTTCCGCGATCGCCTCTCCCCTGAGCCGAATTAATATTTTTGATCGGAACAGTTGGTCAGGGGATGTTCCTGGACGGCTTCCACGTCGTCCAGGCCCAGTTCGGCGGAAATTGCTTGGGCGAAAGCCGTGATCGTAATGACCAGGCGAAGGCTGTTCTTGATCCGTGCCAGTCGTCCCTGCACGCCGGCAAGAGCGCCCCGCGTTACCCTCACCAAGGTGCCCGGCGTCATCGCATCGCAGGTGTCGCACGCAACGCCACTGTCGATCGTGCGGCGAACATCCTCGATTTCGTGTTCGGAGACTTGGCTCGGCGCATGATTTCCTCCCAGCAAGCGAACAATTCCACTCGTCTCCAGCACTCTTACCCGGTTACGCAAACTGGGTGCGCAATGCAGAAATAGATAGCCGCTGAAGGCCGGCACGTCAATGACCTTCCGGCGATCGGTCCATTGGCGGACTTCGCGCAGCAGCGGAAGATAGGTTCTGAAGCCCTTCATGGTCAGATCCGTGGCTACACGCTGTTCACAGCGGTAGGAGGTCTGTACCGCATACCAGGCAGGATTGAGGGTCTCCGAAATCGGCATCTCGCCAATCCGAGTTTCAACGTTGAAGCAGGCTTCGCCCATGTCACCCCCATCTGAGTGTCGAAAGTATGAATTCAATTGTTCGGATTGGTTAAGGGAGGTGCTGAGCGGCTCGCTCATGGCACCAATGCAATGCAAGAAATGCAGTCGTTCAGTTTTCTCCGAAAAAATCCTGGCCAATCTCTGTTTTCAGCGTCATCAAGTTTTTGGCGGCTTCTGCTCGAGTTTGTTCGAACAGCCACTCTACATCGCTTCCCAAGGCCTTCGCGATTTCCACCCGCATCGGCTGCCTCGGAACGCGAACGCCATTGATAATCCGACTCAGGTAGGCCTCATCGATTCCCAGCAGCTTGGCGAGCCGATTCTGGCGCATACCGGTCGTATACATGCGCAACTTCAGATTTGGGTAAATACATCTCTCCCTAAGTCGGTCACCATTGTGGGCAGTTTGCATCGTGGAGCCCTTTCGTTGACTTGCGTGATGACTGTCACAGCCGGGCGATGCTATCGCCCGTTACAATATGTTGTAAGAGGAGATTAGGGTAGTTAGTAGTTTTTTGCTAGAAGTCTTTGGTAACCTATTTTTGGACCATTCGTGTCCAGATATAGGTTACCCCATCTATCTATCCACGCAATACTCAGATTATACGTGCCTTAGCCGCACGCGCTACGGATTCTTAATCGGCATTTTGCGATGGAGATTTCGCAATTACGAGAGAATGTCATTTTATTGTCAGCATCACCGTGCAAATTATTGATCGATGACTTGCATTCGTTGTCAACTTCTTGACTCGTTCCACCCGTCTTATGAGACTCTGCGGAGTCCGGCGATCCGCTGCTGGCTCACAACTACCTGCGGCATCTTCCCTCCCGCTCATTCCAGATGCCGGTCAGCCGGTGATTCAGCCTTAAGGTCAATCCACTTCGCTTTCGCATGCAAGGGCAGGATCCTTCATCGTCCCAAGCGCGGAGCCAAGCCCAAAGTCAGAACTCGCTGGGAAGCATCGCGGCGAATCCACTAACTACGTCTTCATAGCGAACGGGCCGTAGCTGGATCGACCAGTCTCCTGCCGGCGCGGCAACGGCTCCAGTAAAACCGTCGATCGATTCCAAATCCTGCACACGCCAGCATTCGGCGATGTTGTCGGGTGCGCTGCTGAACCGGACTAGGTTCACAGGCTGTTGGGACACGTCGACCGTATCCAACCCGCGCGGGATTCCACAGCCCGCAGCTTTCAGCACGGCTTCCTTTCTTGTCCAGTAGCGCAGAAAGAGACTGGCCTGTTCTTGCGGCGTCCGCGCCGCCGCGATCATTGCCGTTTCGTTTCTGGTAAAATTCGCGGAGGCGATATCGAGAGCCTCGATATCGCGCTGAATTGCTTCCACGTCGATGCCGACTTCTCCAACTGTTGTAAATGCGATCAACCCCAGCCCGCCAGAATGCGTCACATTGAAATGCAGCGCGGAACCTTCGGCTAGATGTGGTTTGCCGTGGCAATTAGCCGTCAACAGAATGCTCTGCGGAGCCTCCTGCAGATACCATGCCAATCCCAGTCGCAGCATTGACCGGCAAAGCTTGAAACGGAGTGCGTCTCTGGCGAAGATGTAGCGTTCCGCGCGGTTACGCTCTTCCATTGACAGAATCCTGTTCAGGTTTACTTCAGGCTTCAACGGCCTATCGAGATCTATCAGCCATATCTCGACGATCGCTTCAGGCGGCAGATGGCGAAGTGGGGAAACAACGTTCATTGTGTTCCTTTTAAGCGTGACCAAGCTTACCTGCAGTGACTGCTATCCTAGCTGCGAACTCTGTTTATCTTAGCCCGCCCCTTCAGTTTCCGGGATTGGTCGCGGAATTTCGGGGGAAAGGAATGCGGGAAAGAGTGGTTCGTCCGAAGACAGCGCAATCGAACGCTCGGCTGCCTTGGAAACCTGACCCTCCCCACGAATTCTGCTAAGGAGGAACCTCCAGGACGATATGCACCTGTCCCCTCTAGCCGCCCTTATCGGTTGGATCCCTGTCGGTTTGTGTCTCTTCCGCCGGTATCCGGTTCGCATTGCGATTCTTGCGAACTTTCTCGGCGGATGGGCGGTTCTGCCAGGCGCACGCTACATCCCGACAACAGAGGCCTTCCCCTATTGGATCCTCGGCGTTTGTCTTCCGGCCAATTATTTCTTCACCAAAGCCATGGTCACCGGGCTGACTGGTTTGGCGGGAATCCTGATTTTTCATCCCGCCGATTTGAAGAGATTCCGGCCTGGCCTGTGCGACCTTCCTATGGCCGTATGGTGCTGCGTTCCTCTGCTGTCAGCGTTTACGCATTGGAGCACACATCGCGAGGGGCTTGTGGGCGCCGCGTACCAGGCGATTTCATGGGGTGCGCCGTGGCTGCTGGGCCGCATCTACTTCTCCGATCGCGCGTCACTGCTCCTGGCCGCCAAAGCATGCGTCGTCGCTGGAATCTGCTATGTGCCGGTCTGCCTCTTTGAACTATGCGCAGGGCCTCAGTTGTACGCCTTCATTTATGGCTATCAGCCCTATCGCTGGGTGGGCGCGGAGCGCTACATCGGCTTTCGCCCCATCGGCCTGCTTGAAGACGGAAATCAACTGGGTATCTGGATGGCGGTGGCCACCCTGCTGGCTGTTTGCCTCTCCGCGCGCCGGTTAGTGGCACGGATTCTTGGATTGCCCATGGGATGGGTCGCCACCGGATTGGCCGCTACCACTCTGCTCTGCCAGTCGGTAGGCAGTATTCTGCTGCTTCTGCTTTTGCTTCCGTTGGCGCTGTTGAAGCGCCGCTCAGTCCTGCGAGCGTTGGTTGCTGTTCTTGTCCTTGGCATCGTGTCCTTCGCGCTGTTCCGGATGGCTGCACCCGTCTCTCTGCGCTTGCTGGCGCTACGGAGTGGAGCGGCCCATTCCATCTCGTCCGCTCTGACAGAAATTGGACGTCATTCACTCGCGTGGCGGGTGGTTCGTGAGGAGAGCGATATGGCGACTGCGCTCCAGAAGCCGTTGCTCGGATTTGGGCAATGGAACTGGTGGCAGAACGGCAAATTCAGGCCATGGAGCCTTTGGCTGCTTGTGCTTGGCATGTACGGATTGGTTGGCCTGGTTGCCTTCGGATTGATCCTGTTCCTGCCGGTCATTCGCGCAAGCCGGCCGTCTGCAGGCGGCAGCGATCCGGACGATGCCACTCTGCGCCTGGCGCTGGTCGCGGTCATTCTCATGGTCGCTTTCGATAACCTGCTCAATGGAGCGATGATCCTGCCATATCTTCTGGTGATGGGAGGCCTCACAACCCGTCGCGCAAGCCTGGGCGCATCGACTAGAGAATCGCGGATGAGTAGTGGCCGCGCGAACTCCTTGGACTCCGATGTCTTGGCGTCCTGAAATGGAATCCGACAGGCTGAGGCTGTGCTCGCAGACAAAGAGTACGACGCAGATGCCATTGACGAACAGCTCATCTTTCAGCTAGATGCCGCAACGGCCTAACATGCGGGGCTTTTCACCTGGCGGTCGCCGGATCGCGCCGCTTTTCTTTGCGGGGACCGCGGCTGAGAAGATCCGCGGCGAGGGGACAGCTCGCGCAGTGGGCGGTGCGGCCGCAGTGGGCCTTGCCCACGGCTACCGTGAGGGCATGAAACTCGTTGAAGAGCAGCTGCTGGCTTGCGGCGGGGTCGGCGGCGAAGGCCTGGCGGGTGAGATCGACGAGAGAGCCATATCCCTGGCGGTTGCGGCCGGGCGCGGGCGCAAGAAGCCGGTGGCGCTCGGCGATGCGGCGGAGATATTCGTCGGCCACGGGAACAGGATGGCGGAGGGCGTAGAGCAGAATGGCGTCCGCCGTCTCAGGACCTACGCCGGGCAGCGCCAGCAGGCGGCGGCGAAGGGCGGGCGTGGGCGCGGCTGCAAGCGCATCGAGCGAGCCGGCAAACTCCTGGTCCAGCATGGCCACAAACGCTTTGAGCGCGGGCGCCTTGCGGGTGTGAAAGCCGGTGGGACGAATCAGAGTCCGCAGGTCTTCTAGATCGAGAGAGCGCAGGCCATCGACGGTGAGCGCTCCGGCTTCGCGGAGATTGGCCAGGGAACGCTCGACGGCCTTCCAGGCGGTGTTTTGGGTGAGATATGCGCCGAGGATCACTTCAAACGGAGTCTCGGCCGGCCACCAGTGCTGGGGGCCGTAGGCCTGGGCAAGGCGCTCGTGCATTCCGCGCAGGCGCTGAGCGGGCGAGCCGACAGCGAGCAAGTCGAGGCCATGCTCGAAGTGGGGCTGGGAGAGCGACTTGGCGGTGGGTGAGTTGGTGGCGGTCACGGCTGTCTTTAGGATAATGGGTGAAGGGCGAAGCCGATGGCTGCACTCGGCGGCGCAAACCGGGAGACAGAGATGAAGAGTCATACGGAGTATCTGGTTTTTGAGACGAAGAAGCGGCGGGAGATGGTGCACATCACCGATGAGGTAGAGCAGATTGTGCGGCGCAGCGGCGTGAGGGATGGCTTGTGCTTTGTGTCGCCGATGCACATTACCGCGGCGGTGTATGTGAACGATCTGGAGAGCGGGCTGATCGAGGATATCGGCAAATGGCTGGAGGAACTGGCCCCGGCGCGGCCTGAGTACAAGCATCACCGGACCGGCGAAGACAACGGGGACGCGCACCTGAAGTCGCTGTTGCTGCACCATGAGACCACGCTTCCGGTGACCAACGGGAAGCTGGATCTGGGCACATGGCAGCGGGTGTTCTATGCGGAGTTCGATGGCCAACGCCGGAAGCGGGTGATCGTGAAGGTGCTGGGAGTGGAATAGCGTGAACTCATCCAATAAGATTGTCCCGATGAGCCTCAAGCGGTGCTGATCAAGTATCCCTACTTCTTTCGCTTCAGGTCAGCGATCAGTCTGGACACGCCCTAGGTCTCTGACCGTATGAATTTGTTTCTTTCGTAGCCGAACTTCTGGCGGGCTTTTTTGCGTGTGAACTGCCAGTTGATAGCGGCTCGGTCGCGGTTCATTTTCCGGTTCCATGCTTGTG
>Ga0181529_10005316_pt1 | contig 13546 bp, 14 predicted proteins | sample PEATcosm2014_Bin_36_FD_119763 | JGI IMG/M metagenome (GOLD analysis project Ga0181529, IMG submission 119763) | Peatland microbial communities from MTU Mesocosm Facility, Houghton, MI, USA - PEATcosm2014_Bin10_30_metaG | ecosystem: Environmental > Terrestrial > Soil > Wetlands > Peat | place... | reverse complement strand
TTGATCGACAAGTACCAGCCCGACATGCTCTGGTTCGACAACGGGGTCGACCAGCGCTACCTCGACCCGCTCAAGCTGCGCATCGCGGCCTATTATTACAATCGCGCCGCGCAGTGGGGCAAGGAGGTCTCGATCAGCACGAAGAAGGCCGCCTATGCGCCTTCCGACAAGAATACCCAAACGATCGGATCGATCATCGACTTCGAGAAGATCGGCTCGCGCTCGCCCGCGGGAATCCGCACGGGAGCGTGGCAGGTCGATCACCCGATCGGCAGCACCTGGGGCTATACGACCGGCATGAAATCTCCAGTCCGGCGTCGATCGTCGCCGCCCTTGCCGACACGGCCAGCAAGAACGGGACGCTCCTTCTCAACCTTTCTCCGAGGGCCGATGGCACGATCCCAGCCGAGCAGCAGCAAACGCTTCTCGGCGTCGGAGAATGGCTCGCCGTCAACGGCGAAGCGATTTATGGCACGCACAACTGGATCCTGTTTGGCCAGGGCGGGGACCGCGGCCAGAAAACTCCCCAGGTGCGCTTCACGGCCAAGGGAGACGCGCTTTATGCGATTCTGATCGGCGAGCCGGCCGGCAGCCACGACTTGGTCCTGACCTCCCTCGCCGCAAGTCCGCGGATTGAGGGCAAGATCACAAGGGTCTCCCTCCTCGGTGCTCAAGGCGAACTCGCATTCGTCCAGAATGACACGGGGCTGAAGGTGACTCTTCCCGAATCCGTTCCGACCAAGTACGCGTGCGTCCTCAAAGTCACGGGCTTGAAGATGAACCCGCCTGCCGACACGCCCGACGGAAACCCATTGTAAGTCGGGCGACCAGTTCGGAATTGCCCTTCATGGCTTTTCGAGCCCATGAAGGAGGCATGTCCAATGTTCCCGGTTTGCGCAGTCCATATGTCAGGGTCGGCCGGCTGGTGTATTTCGGCAGGATGATCGACAAGATCCGCCTGCATGCCGCCGGCAAACTTCCGCTGGATGAGTACGGAGCCAACATGGGCAAGGGCTTCGATGGCCGATGCTGCGCATTCCTGCGGGTGGACTACCAGGAGCTCCGTGCGCGCGTTTTGGCCGGAAAGGAATCCGACGAGCCGTTGCTGGCCTGGGCGGAGGAACGAGGCGGGCGGCGCTCGGACGAGGAATGTGAAGTGTGGAACGGGTTTATGATGAAGCGCGGTTTCCGGGACGAGGCTTCGCCCATTCTGGCCAAGCGCATCCGCTAGAGCGGGCTTGAGGGCAAGCCCATCCTGACGATGTTCGATTACCTCGATTTTGACGAAGGGCGCGATCCGGTGAGCGCCCGGTCCTGGGAACGGGACGCCTGAGTCCCCAAAAAGGACTTGTCCGGCCATTCGAGCGCCTGGGGTTCCTAAGATCCAGGATCAACTAGGGGGGAATCATTGCGCCCGTAATGCTGCGGCCGTGCGTGCAGTCAACATAACCGCGCTAATAGCGCCGTCCGCGACAACGACTATTTTGCCCGGCAGGGCAACCGAAAGCCCCTGAGTTCTTGTCCCCAGCCCGAAATGTGTTGGTATCCCCCGGGGCTCTGCCCTAGACCCAATACATCACCATGGATTCGGAACGCGTCAACCTACCCCTCGACGAAATTCCCTCGGCTTGGTACAATGTCCTCGCCGATCTGCCGCAGCCGCTGCCGCCGCCGCTTCACCCGGGCACCGGCCAGCCGCTGGGCCCTGCCGATCTCGCGCCGATTTTCCCAATGGCGTTGATCGAACAGGAGATGAGCGGAGAGCGCTGGATCGAAATCCCGTCCGCGGTGCGCGAACTTTACAAGATATGGCGGCCCACACCCCTCGTGCGGGCCGTTCGGCTGGAAAGGGCGCTGAAGACGACTTGCCGGATCTACTTCAAGAACGAAAGCGTCAGCCCGGCAGGCAGCCACAAGCTGAACACGGCACTGGCCCAGGCCTATTACAACAAGCAGGAAGGCGTCCGGCGGCTGAGCACGGAGACGGGCGCCGGCCAATGGGGTTCCTCGATGGCATTTGCCTGCCAGCTGTTCGGCCTTGAGTGCACGATCTACATGGTGAAGTCCAGTTATCACCAGAAGCCCTACCGACGGTCGCTGATGCACATCTGGGGCGCCGAGGTGCTTGCCTCGCCATCGGATCGCACCCAGGCCGGACGGGGCATTCTGGCCGCCTTCCCGAATACTCCGGGCAGCCTCGGGATCGCTATTTCCGAGGCCGTGGAGGACGCCGCCACCCATGACGATACCAAGTACACGCTGGGAAGCGTGCTCAACCACGTTCTCCTGCATCAGAGCGTGATCGGCCTGGAAACACGGCGGCAGCTCGAAATCGCCGGCGAGAAGCCCGATATCATGATCGGCTGCGTCGGCGGCGGCAGCAATTTCGGCGGATTCAGCCTGCCGTTCCTGCCCGACAAACTCAAACGCCCGGAGATGCGCATCATCGCGGTCGAGCCGTCCGCCTGTCCTTCGCTGACCAAGGGAGTGTACGCGTACGATTTTGGCGACACGGCCAAACTGACGCCGCTCGTCAAGATGTTCACGCTCGGCCACGGCTTCGTTCCCGAGAGCATTCATGCCGGAGGGCTGCGCTATCACGGAACGGCGCCGATCGTCGCGCAATTGACCCATTTGAAAGTGATTGAGGCGCAGGCCTACCCTCAGAGCCAGGTCTTCGATGCCGCGCTGCAATTCGCGCGGACGGAGGGATTCATCCCGGCGCCCGAGACCTCCCACGCCATCGTAGCCGCGATCGTCGAGGCAAAGCGCAACGACAACAAGTGCATCGTCTTCAACTACAGCGGGCACGGTCACTTCGATATGTCGGCCTACGACGCGCATCTCTCGGGCGACCTCGAGGACTACGAGCATCCCGCGGAAAAGATCGCCGCGGCCTTGCGGGACCTTCCCAAGGTCGCCGGCTGACTGCGTCCGACGCGTCCCCAGGCACAATGGGCCTGGGGCGAGTTCCCGAAGGACTGTTGAACTGGGTGCATGCACCCAATCTGCGTGCATTCGGCCCGCAGAGAATGGTGACCTGCGACCAATTCCGTGAAGAATGGCGGAAGGCTCCGTTCCGCTGATTCGTTAATAATATATTATGTAACCCGGGAGCATGAAGTTCATCGAGCCGACCTTCACGCCAGGTATCGAATCGCCAACGCACCTCGGGCAGAACCGCGACGGGCGTTTCCGGCCCGCGGAATGCGCCGTAGTCGGGGTGGACGCGTGTCTACGGCGCGCCGAGCGACACACGTTCGGCGCGGGCGATGCGCTGATCGGACACACCGGGCGAATCGATTACCGAGAAGTCGCCGACATTTCGCAGGACAAAGAAAGGCGCTCCGCCCGCTCGCTTGGCCTTCACTCCGTCGAACCGAACCCCGGCGACGTCGTCGAGCACGATGACCGGGCGGGTGTCGTCCCGGACAAAGCCCAACTCGATTTCGTGGAAAGAAAGGCCCTTCGCGTGGCGGGCATATACACCGTAGGCGGGCAGCACGCCGAACATGGACGGCTCGGGATAGGCCTTCTCCTGCTCGGGAGGAAGATAGGGGTCGCGCGGATCGGCAAGCCCAGCCGCCCTGAGGAAAAACCGGTTTACGAGTTCGGCTGGTTGCTTGGCCGCATCGTCGAGCGAAAGCCCTCCCCTGGACATGATATGGATATCGCTCAGGCGCACGTCTTCGATCGGATGGCCTGGAATTCCCGCGATCAGGATGGGGTAGCGGGCGTCGACATCCGACGCGGTGACATGGCTGATGCTCACGCGGCGGATCACCCCTACGGGCGTGCCCTCGGGACCGCGGGCCCGATTCCCCAGGCGGAGAAAAATCGCCGAATTGCAGATATTGCGCATCGAGATGTTGGTGACCGTCACATCCTCGATGGTGCCGCCGTCGACCGTCTCGAACGCGAGGCCGCGGCTGCGGTCGAATTCGCAATTGGCGATCGTGATGTTCTTGAAGCCGCCGTCCGACTCGGTGCCGAACTTGATCCTTCCCGTGGGGCCGTCGCGGTCCCCCGCTCGCGCCTGGGTTTGCTTGAACGTGCCGTCCAGAAACGTGCCTGGGTCAAAGCCGCTGACCTTGCAACCGGTGATCGTGAAATTCTCGCACGCCCGGAGCGTGCCGAGCGCGTAGGTGCTTTTGAGAACGATCGCGTCGTCATTGATCGCATTGACGGTGCAGTTGCTGATCCGAACGTTGCGGCATGCATCGATGTCGAATCCGTCGCGATTGGTGTCCACCTTGAGGTTTTCGATCGTGAAATTGTCCACGCCGGTCGCGAGAAGGGCGAACCATCCGCCCTGGAGGACGGAGAAATCGCGCAGCACCACATTGCGGCAGTTGGCGAGCGCGATCGATTTGTTTCCGCCCCTGCCCCGGTTGAAGGACCCCGGCGAAGCCGGCTGCGGAGACATCGGAGGAGGAGGAGGCAGCCCGGCGAAGTCGCCCTTCGGGGCGCCATTGGGTCCCGGACCGCGGCCAAAGCCGCCATTGCCGCGAGGGAGGCCCTTGCCAAAGATGAGACCGGGACCGGTGATGGCAATGTCCTCCAGGCCGTCTCCCCAAATCAGGCTGTTGTGAACATGGCTGTGGCCAAAGTCCTGGTATTGGAATTTATCGCCCCATTCGTTGGGTTCGGCCGCATCGTAGCTGCCGAATCCTGGTGCCTCCGCCGCCGCAACGATCACACAGCCTTGATCGAGATGAAGGGTGATGTGACTCTTCAACCGGATAGAAAAGCTCAAGTAGTTGCCTGCGGGAAACTGCACGGTGCCGCCGCCGGCCGCGGCGGCGGCCTCAATCGCCTTGTTGATGGCATCGGTATCCAGCGTCTTTCCGTCGCCGATTGCGCCGAATGCGCGGACATTGTAGACCTTTCCTGGGTTCTCGGATGGAATCGCCTGGCCGCGGGCAAAGCCGGCAAAAAGGCCAACGAGGCCTGAGACAAGAAAGCACCGCCAAACAGTGTGGGATATCATGGGGCAAGCGGGGTTTTAGGGGGAGTGATCGCGAAATCCTTAACCGACCCTTTCATTTTTTCTTTTCGTCCAGAAGACGCACGAGTCCGATGAAATCATCATCCGACCAGCCGGCGGCCATTCCCTGTGCGTAGATGTTCTTGAGAAGCGCGGTCTGCTCCAGTGGCAGCGAAAGCTCTGCCGCGGTCTCCAGCGCCAGACGGAGATCTTTCGCCATATGCTTGACGGAAAACTGCGGGCTGTAATCGCCCTTGCGCAATCGCCCTTCCTTGAGGTCGGCCACGCCGGAATGCGCCACATTGCGCGCCAGCGCGCTAAAAAACATATCGTCCGAGATCCCCGCCCTCCGGCTAAAGCTGAGGCCTTCGCAAAGGGCCTGGGCGACTCCGGCAATGTTGAGATTCATGGCGAGCTTGAGCGAGGAAGCGGAGCCCAGCGGCCCGATGTGCAGGATGGCGCTCGAGAGCCGTCCAAGGATGGGGCGCGCCTTTTCGGCGGTTTCAGGGTCTCCACCCAGATAATAGACCATCTGGCGGTTTTCCGCCGCGACCTTGCTTCCCGTAAATGGCGCCTCCAGAAACCACGCCCCAGTCTTCCCCACCTCCTCGGCAAAGATCCGCGTCCACTTGGGCGAGATCGTGCTCGATTGGATGACCAACTGTCCGGGCCCGAGCTTGGGTCGGATCTGATCGAGCACGGACTGCACGGCGGGCGGGTCGGCAACCACAATCAAGATGACTTCCGCACCATCCACCGCCTCCTGGATGGAGGCATGGAAATTTGGGAAATCCTTTGGCGTGCGGTTCCAGCACCTCACAGCATGACCGTCGGCGATCAGGTTTTTGGCCCATACGCTTCCGATGATTCCCAAGCCCAAGACAGAGACATTCATTTGGATCCTTCTCGCTCTCTTCTAACAACCCCCGATCACCCGTCCATTCGATAAACCGCTATGTCCGGCGGGTGACAGCCAGCGAGCGGCCTCAGCTTCGCATCGCCGCAAGAATAACGGAAGCGGCAAGAGCGGAATGGGGTCCGATCGGATGCTATCGGCTCAATCGTAGGCTCTTTAAGAGAGCCGAGAAAACCTTTTATATCTATTCAATAATTACTTGCGGAATATTTCGATATTAACACTTGCATTTGCAACAGTTGTTGTTCTAACTATCTCCATGCACTTCCCAAAACGGTCTTTCTTTTTCTGCGGGCTGCTTTGCGCTGCAATCACCGTAAACGGCCGAGCCAATCTGGACGACCAGACCTACAAGGCCGTTGTCTCCAGCAAGCCGGCCGCCGGAGACATTGTTTTCACCCGGATCGGAGGACCGATCTTCAGCCGTGTGGCCAAAACCACCGGAAGCTGGACTTCCCATGTGGGAATCATCGTCGACTACGAGAACGGCGACTGGATTGTCGCCGAGAGCGGAATCCCCGTTGTCCGCAAAACTCCCCTCCGGAAATTCCTGGATCGGTCCGTCGACCAGGAATTCTCCATCCAGCGTTTGAAGACCGAACCGACCGCCGATCAAAAGCGCGCGATGTTGACCTTTGCCAATGCGCAGATCGGCAAGGTCTACTCGCTCGGATTCAACCTCGAATCGAAAAACACCTTCTGTTCCAAATTCGTCCACGACGTCGTCTTTGTTGGCACCCATCAGCAAATCGGCGAGGTCGAGACCTTCGACCATCTGATGCACAGCAATCCCGACGCTCCCCTGTCATTCTGGCGGTTGTGGTTCCTGGGGTCCATCCCATGGCAGAGAACGACGATCACGCCTGCGAGCGAGCTGCAGAGCCCCCTTCTGAGAACCGTCATTCAAAACCGCGTATGAAGGCATTTATCTACGAAATCATTTCCACCGCAGCCGCCATCGATGCCGCAGGCAACAGCATCCTCAAGCCATTCGGCCTGACACCAATGACCTTCAACATCCTCAATGTGCTTAGCGACGGTCCCCTCTCCCAAAGGGAAATCAGCGACCAGGTCATCGTCGCCGCCTCGAGCATCACCTTTCAAGTCCGGCAACTCCAAAAGAAGGGCCTGATCCAGCGCAGGCGATCGGATGCGCGCACGTGGCGTGTCTCCCTCACACCCCTTGGCGCGGATAGACGTCGATCGGCCGAGAAGCGCATGGACGCGATCATCGAACAGATCCGGATGAACCCGGAGACGACGGCGGCGGCCCGGCTGGCGGTGAAGGAAGTCCGTGACCGTCTTGCAGAGCTAATGCCAGAACCCGCCCAAACGGGGGCCATCCTCCAATGAAACAAAGACTGCGGGCCGCCGGAATCTTCGGCATTCCCGTCATTTTCCTTGGGCTGATCGGCTTCACAAAGATTGAGAGGGCGCTTCTGTTTTTCCCTTCGCATCGGACAGCGGGCGGCGATCTCACGCCTTGGACGATGAATGGGACCCTGATCGGGTATTCGCGGCGCATCGATTCACCAAAGAACGTCTGGCTTGTGCTGCACGGGAATGCGGGGCAGGCATCTGACCGCAGCTACGCCATACCGCACTTTTCTGCGGGCGACTCCGTTTTCATCCTCGAATACCCGGGGTACGGAAGCCGCGCGGGAACCCCCTCCAGCGACAGCTTCAATAAAGCCGCCCAGGAGGCTTATCTCCTTCTTCGCGCAACCTTTCCCAAGATACCGGTCTGCGTTTTCGGCGAATCGATCGGCTCGGGCCCGGCATCCATTCTCGCCGGGTTGACCCCAAAGCCGGACAAGATCGTCCTGGTCGTCCCCTTTGACAGGCTGTCTTCGGTCGCGAGGGACCACTTTCCTTCGATCCTGGTCAGGCTGATTCTCACGGATGATTGGGACAACATCGCCGCCCTTTCGAAATACTCCGGTCCGATCGAGATCTACGGCGCCGAAGACGACAGGGTGATACCGTTCAAGCATGCAAGCGCTCTTGCGGCCGCTCTGCCGTTATCGAGATTCGTCCCGATACCGGGTGGACACAACGATTGGTCGAACCAGGAGGCCGTGCAAATCCGCAACCCGTGACTCGTGTGATGAATTCTCGAAATGAGGGCCTCCCGCGGTTCATCTGCGGACTTTCGCAATACTTATCAGATCGTCAGCCACCGCTCACGCGCTGCGTCCACCGATTGGGCCCGGCGTTTCGATCTTTCGGGAAGTCATTCGTGTCCAGCCGCTCGAGCGTCAGGGCATTGTCGGGCTGCAGTCTGCCGATATCGACTTCCGTGGTCATCCCCATTGCGCAGCCGCGTTCCTTCAGGAGGGCCAGAGTGATGTCGTTGCAGGCACCGTAGGGATAGCACATCACCCAGTCGCGCCGCGCCACGCCGACCGAACTGAGGAAGTCCAATGAAAGGTCGATCTCTTTCGCCTGCTCATCGCGTCCCAGGCTCGTCAGCCACTCGTGCCTGTAACAATGCGACGCGATGGCCATCCCGTGCCGATGCATGCAGCGCAATTGGTCCATGCTCACGTAAAGCTCCGTCGCAAAAGCCGTTTCATCGGCGGAAACCCACTCCGCAAACAGATGGTCCAAAATCCGCTCCCGCATGGCCTGAGGCAATTCACGCTGCAATAAGGACTTCACGTAACACACTTCGGCCGGATCAAAACGGCCCGGCTCCGCCAATCGATGGTAATAGGTTTCGGGGCCCTCGACCCCGAATTCATTCTTGAATTCGGCGTGTAGAGAAAAGACCCGATCCACCAAGCTCCGCAGATCCTTCGCCGACGCCAGAATAAACTGGATCCGATGCACATCCAGGAGTTTTTTCTCCAAGATGGCGCGCGCGGGCGGGGAAAAGCACCCTTGCACTTTCTTTTCGTCCAGAATCGGGAATACCCATTCGAAGTGGTCGATGAACCCATCGTCAAAGGTCAGCAGCAAGGCGTTCTTAGGCAGGATTTGGTCGCCCCGCAGCGCAGCCAGGCATTGTTCGACCCTCACGAATTCATAGTGCCTCTCGAAATAGGCCAATTGTTCCTCGAAGAGCTCCAATTCCAGACCCTTGATCCCGGGAAAGCGGCTGCGCTTCAAGGGCCGGACATAATGATACATCGGGATTGTCAGGCTGCTCATAAAGGGACTCCCGAGACGACATTGGGACGATCCTGGTCCGAGTCGCCTTTCACAAAGCGATAGGATCGACTCTCCCCCAGCCTCGTCCAGTAGGCAAAATCCAGGTCGACACGCCTCTTTTCGAAAGGCTCGAAATAATTCGGGATCACGGTTCCCGGGAAATCGTCAACGTCCAGGAGCCCCGCCGAGCGAACAGCGTCCGAATCGAATCCATGGCAGTAAAAATCGACGAACTCAGCGTCTTCTTCCTTCATCAGGCGCGGCAGCAGAGAAGCCAGAAATGACAAGTCGGACGCCCCTGAGCACAGATCGACCATTCTCAGCGCCTTTGCCCGCCCCACTTCCACCTTTCTCAAAATCGTCAGACCGATCAAACGATCCTGCCGGTAGGCCAGAATCAATCGATACCGATAAATGGGATGTTCCAGATACCGGGCCCTAAAATAGGCGGCACTCTTGCGCGGAATTGAGGCCTGCGCCTCGAGCAGAGCGTCCAAATCCCCGGCAATCGCGCTGAAACCGGCCCGGCCCGGTTCGGCATATCGGTAGAATTTGGTCGCGGACGCCGAAAAACTCGACGCGTCAACCGCCTTTCCCGGCTCTGCAATCGCGAACTCCCTCATTTCAGGATTCAGAACGAAAAACTGTCTGAGCTTGCCTACCTTGTAGCCAAGGGCCTTGTAAATCGGAACGACCATCTTGCTGAGCCCCACGGCGCCGATGCTCCTCGGGTTCTTCCGACTGCGCAAGAATTGCAAAAGCACGAGCCCGAGCCCGGCGACCTCCTGGACGTCGTCTCGAACCCTCCAAATCGCCAACCAAAAATCGAGCGAATCGCCGAGCCCACCGTCAAAACGACTCAGCGGAATAAAGCCCAGGAGACCCATGACTTCTCCGGTGTCCCCATGGAGCCCCAAGACGAAGTTCAGGTTCGTCCCGCCGGAACCGACATGCTGCCATTCAAGAATCTCGCGCGATCTGACAAAAATGTGGTCCGAACGCCAATACTTGCGCAGAAAACATTGAATCGCATCAATGTCTCCCGCCTCCGCGAATCGGATCATGCCGGGCAGGATAATTCCGCGGCGCCGCGAGCTTCAAGAAGGAAAGACCCGCAACGCGCCCCTGGGGATTGCGGAGAAGCGAGACGGGCTCCGCCCCCCCCTTTTCTTCTTGCTTGGAAATGCGTCAAAGCTGTTATAAAAAATCATCCTGCACCCGATTGAGCCGACTCCATGACTAAAGTTACGAACGAGCAAGTGGCGGCCCTGGTTTCTCTTGCGCTTCAAGACCTAGGAAGGGAGCTTCAGCAGCCAAGCCTGGAGAAGACCGGTCGCGACACGCGTCTAATCGGAGCCCACTCGGCATTGGACAGCATCGCCTTGGTCAGCCTGATCGCCGACATCGAGGCGAGGATCGCCTCGGAATTCGGTCGCGACATCGTGCTCGCCGACGAAAGCGCGATGAGCGCGATGCGTTCGCCGTTCCGGAACGCGGGCGCGCTCGCCGACCACATCTGCGCGCGGTTGAACGCGGAACCGGGTTGAATGCAGCAGACGCTCATCATCACCGGAACGAGCAAGGGAATCGGGCGCAGCCTCGCTGAACACTATCTTGCCGCGGGCTGGAACGTGGTCGGATGCAGCCGAGGCGCGGCGCAGATCGAACATGAGCGCTATCGGCACCAAGCCGTCGATGTGAACGACGAGGCGGGAATCGTCCGGATGGTTCGCGAAGTCGTTCGCCGGGAGGGCGCCATCGATGCGCTGATAAACAACGCAGGGATCGCGGCAATGAACCATCTGCTGACCACGCCCTTGATATCCGCCCAGCGGGTCATGAACACGAATTTCCTCGGAAGCTTTCTATTCCTGCGAGAAGTCGCGAAGGCGATGGTGAAAGCGAAGGCCGGACGTATCGTTAATTTTACTACAGTTGCGGTGCCGCTGCATCTCGAAGGCGAAAGCGTGTACGCCGCGAGCAAGGCTGCGGTGGAGTCCCTCACCCGCATCGCCGCGCGCGAACTCGCGCCGTTCGGCATCACCGTCAATGCAGTCGGCCCGACGCCGATCGGCACGGACCTGATCAAGGCCGTGCCGGAGTCCAAGATCCAGGCGTTGCTGGCGCGCCAGGCGTTTCCCAGGCTCGGCACGTTCGAGGATATCGCGAACGTCACGGACTTCTTCCTGTCCCCGCGCAGCAAGTTCGTCACCGGTCAGGTGCTCTATCTGGGAGGCGTGACGCCGTGAACGAAAGCCCGGCCTCCGGTGCCGCCCCGTCGCATTGGCTGGTGGAACGACTCTCCGGGTATGGCGACAAACCGTTTCTGAACATGCGGGAAGGGAGCCATACCTACGCCGATCTTGCGGGAGCGCTGACTCTGCAGCGGGACCGGTTGCGGCGAGAGGGGATCGGGCCGGGGGAAATCGTCGCGCTGCTCTCGGACTATTCCTTTCAGGCAATCGCGCTTTTTCTGGCGTTGATCGAGAACCGAAATATTCTTGTTCCCATCTCCTCGACCGTGGCGGCCGAGGTTGACGAACGCCTCGCCACGCTGCCCGTCGACCGGATCTATCGGAATGCCGAGCCGGACGCGCTCGCAGAGAAGCCGGCCCCGCACGCCGGAGGCGTCCACGTGCTCTTGCAGAGATTGCGGACCGAGGGACGGGCCGGGCTGGTGCTGTTCAGCAGCGGAAGCACGGGCAAACCCAAGGCGATGGTGCATGACCTAGATCGTTTGGTGGACACCTACCGGGAACGCAAAAGCCGCGACCTCACCTTGATGGTGTTTCTCATGTTCGACCACATCGGCGGCCTGAACACGCTGCTCACCGCCTTGGCCGCCGGCGCCCGCCTTGTGATCCCGGAGTCTCGCGACCCGGAGGCGGTTTGCGAGCTGATTGCCCGGCACCGCGTGGCCGTATTGCCGGCTTCGCCGACATTTCTCAATCTGATCCTCATCAGCGAGGCGTGGAAACGGCACGATCTGGGTTCGCTGAGGATCATCAGCTATGGGACCGAGCCGATGCCGGAGAGCCTGCTGAGCCGCCTGCGCGGTGTCTTTTCGAAGGTGCGCTTCGTGCAGACTTTCGGAACAAGCGAAACCGGCATCTCGCAGACGACGAGCCTGTCGTCTTCCAGCACCCTGCTGAAGCTCGACGATCCCAACATCGAACACCGCATCGTGGACGGTGAGCTATGGCTTCGGAGCCGCATCCAGATTCTCGGTTATCTCAATCACACGATGGACGCCTTCACCCCGGATGGCTGGTTCAGGACAGGCGACTACGTCGAGACGGCCGAGAACGGATTCATTCGGATCCGCGGAAGAAAAGAGGAGCTGATCAATGTGGGCGGCCAGAAGGTCCTGCCCGCCGAAGTCGAGTCGGTGATGCTCGAGATGCCCGAGATCGAGGATTGCGTCGTATTCGGCGAAGCGAGTCCAATCACCGGCCAGATTGTGTGCGCAAAAGTGGTCCTACGGCCGGGCGTCAATCCGCTCGATATCCGCGCCGCCGTTCGCCTATTTTGCCGGGCGCGGATCGAGCCCTACAAGATCCCCGTGAAAGTCACCGTATCCTCGCAAGCGTTATTCGGAGCGCGTTTCAAGAAGCTTCGGAGAGACGTCCAACCTGACCGCGCTTGAAACCGATCGAATTTTCCGCCCACCTGCCGGCGTCGCTCCGGCAGGAATTGGAGGCCTTGTTCTTCTTCAATCCGCGCCAGCCGGAATCGAGGGAAGGCATTGTCGCCACGGTGGAAGAGTTGGGCGCGCCCATCGTCGTGGAGTCGGGCGACAGGATATGGATCGGCGTTCCGTCGGTGGGCACCCAGTGCCTCTTCGCGTGCGAAACCCAGGATGGCGTGCAACGCCCCGTCGGAGTCGTGCTCTACGGCCGTCCGCAGCCGGACGTCATCTGGATTTTTCACCTGGCCGTCGATCCCGGCCGCGTCTGCGGCAGACTGGGAGCCGGAGTCGGCTGGCTTCTCGTCGAAAAGGTCCGCGAAATCGCGGGCCGGATGAAGGGAGTGGCCAGGATCCGACTACCGTATCGGAAGGATCGTTTTCTGCCCGTTCGGTCGCGTCCATCTCCCGCAGGATGACGTGGGCGTTGGTTCTGAATATTTTCCCGGGATGAGCCCGGCGATCACGGCGAGCGAACCCAGCACAAAAAGAACACGCCGTTCTCGGCGTCTATGAGTTGAAGCGCGTCGACTAGGGTCTAACACTTTGCCGTCTCTTGGAAGGTCGTTTTCTCTATGAAAACGACAGGGTGCCCAAGGGGGGACTCGAACCAGCTTTCCGCGTCGAAGCTAAATCGCTGAAGAACAAGGACTTAGTTGATGGTTAATTTCTTGGAACGAGAAGCTAGATGCAAGGAGATGCAACGAGGTGAATGCAAGAACAGAGTTTCTGGCAACCTAATGGCAACCTTGTTTCGCGCGTCGTTGTTCGCCAGAATGGCGCTAGAATACAGCAGCCCGCAATC
>Ga0181529_10005314_pt1 | contig 13549 bp, 12 predicted proteins | sample PEATcosm2014_Bin_36_FD_119763 | JGI IMG/M metagenome (GOLD analysis project Ga0181529, IMG submission 119763) | Peatland microbial communities from MTU Mesocosm Facility, Houghton, MI, USA - PEATcosm2014_Bin10_30_metaG | ecosystem: Environmental > Terrestrial > Soil > Wetlands > Peat | place... | reverse complement strand
AGTTGGCATAGTAGTTTCCCTCCAACGCGTATCATTAAAGTATGGGGGAATGTTGGGTTGAAGGGGAGGGAGCGGATTCGCCGCCGCGAACTAGTCTCGAACAGTCACTACTCGGTAACTGTCTGATTCTGGATATTTTATCTGTAACATCCGTGGAATGAGTATCTTGGCGACGCGGCGCATCTTCATTCCATTGATAAGAAACAACTTTTGCGCAAAATACCCCCAGGGGGGAGGGGGTGTAAGGTGGGTAATTAATAACCAATTGGTTAACATATCACCGAGGCGGATTTCTGCTTACCGCGTGATTTGGCCGACCACGTCAGTTCCGGCGGCCAGTGGCTTCTCCACCACATGCCACAGGTCGCCCGCCTCGTCGGTGACGACGGCCAGCACGGGTACTTCGATGCGTGTTCCGCTGCGCGAGACGGCATGAAGCAAGCCCACATCGCCCGCGGAAAATTCCGTGCGGTCCAGCGTCATCCGCCAGCGCACCGCCGTGCCCTCGCGCGACTCCAGACGGATGTCCGTCACCACGGCGGAAAATTCCGGCAGTTGGTTCATCCGGCCCGGCCATCCAGCAGAGCTTCCATCTCCCGCTTGCTGCCCACAATGAGCGGAGTGCGCTGATGGATACCCTCCGGCTTGATGTCCAGGATACGGCCCTTTCCGCTGGACGCTATTCCGCCCGCCTGTTCCGCGATGAAGGCCAGCGGATTTGCCTCATACATCAACCGCAGCTTGCCGCCCGGCTGCTCCTGGGTCGGTGGATACAGGAAGATGCCGCCCTTCAGCAGCGTGCGGTGAAAGTCAGCGACCAGGCTGCCGATGTAGCGCGAGCTGTACTGGCGGCCCAGAGCGCCGGAGCGCAACTTGGCGACATATTCGCGGTACTCGTCCGGCCAGGTCGCGCTGTTGGCCTCGTTGACGCTGTAGTAGCTTCCCTGTTCGGGCATCCGCATGTTCTCGCTGGTCAGTACGAACGCCCCGATGGTCGGGTCCAGCGTGAACCCATGCGCTCCGTGGCCCGTGGTATACACCAGCACCGTCGACGGCCCGTATACCACATATCCGGCCGCGACCTGCGCGTGTCCCGGCTGCAGGATGGATGCCTGCAAGTCGCCGTCGGTGGAGGGCAGGCGGCGCAAAACGCTGAAGATGGTGCCGACGTTCACGTTGACATCGATGTTGGAGGAACCGTCGAGCGGATCGAAGACGATGATGTACTTGCCGGTCTCTACCGAACGGTCGAAGGTCACCGGCTCTTCGTCCTCTTCGCTGACCAGCGCGGCGACAGAATCGCGCAAACCCAGGCAGTGCAGCAAAGCCTGGTTTGCATACACATCGAGCTTCTGCTGTTGCTCACCCTGCACATTCGTGTGCCCGATCGCGCCCAGAACGTCGTTCAGCCCAGCGGTGCGAATCTTCGCCTCCACCATCTTGGTCGCCAGCGTGATGCCGCTCAGCAGCCAGCTAAATCGTCCACTCGCCTCGCTGATCTCCTGCTGTTGCTGTAGGATGTGCTGCTGTACCGTCGTAATCAAATTTCCCACCCTCCCATCGTCTCCACCCTTAGGTCAGATCGTCCGTGTCGAACGGAGGAACCTTGCGGCCCAGCGCGGAGAGGTCATGCATCTTGCCCACCAGCCCCTCAACCACGGCGTTCAGCTCTTCTTCCGATCCCGCCTCCGCGGTGGCAACCATCTCCGCCAGCGCCTCGGGCGCGTGCAGCTTCTCCAGAAGCACCGTGCAATGCGCCACGGCCGTGTGTTCCAGGCCCAGGCCTTCGGGCGTCTTGGCCTTGATGCCCACTTCGCCGGGCTTGATCCCCAGCAACTGGGCAACGCGTTCGCGCAGCTCTCCGGCGATTGGCGCAATCTTGGGCTGCGCCAAGATGAGCACTGTGTCGACGTTCACGATGCGGTAGCCTGCAGTGGCAACCTCTTCCAGCGCCGTCTGCAAAAAGACGCTGGAGGCCGCGCCCTTCCAGCGAGGATCGTTGGGCGGAAAGAAGCTGCCGATGTCGCCAGCAGAGACTGCGCCCAGCAGCGCGTCGGTGATGGCATGAAGCAGCACGTCACCGTCGGAGTGGCCGGCGAGGCCTTCGCTGTGCTCGATCGCCAGCCCGCCGATGATCAACGGAATGCCCGCCTGAAAGGCGTGCGAGTCAAACCCATATCCGATCCGCATACTCATGAGAGCACCTCAGTCTCGGCATAAGGCGTAACACCGATTAACACCGATTCCACCGATTTTTCTTTAGGGCTTTTGAGTTCGTTGTCCATCACAAGCCGCTTGAACCGAGGCCTCGGGCCAAAGTTCATCAGGAGTGCAACCTCGATATTCGTCGCTCTCAAGTAGTGCAGGGTCTGAGCTTCATGTTCGCGGATAATACCTTCAGTGGCCTTCAACTCAATTAGAACGGTATCATTCACAACCAAATCTGCCCGGAAAACTCCGACCACCTCACCGCGAAATCGAACTTGTATCGGAACCTCTGTCTCAACTTTCAAATTGGATTGCCCCAACGCCAGCCGTATCGCCTCACGATACACTGACTCTACAAAACCAGCCCCTAATTCGTTATAGACCTCATAGAATACACCGATGATGTTCTGAGTTAGATCATCGTGCTTCCCTCGAATTTGGCTATAGTTAGTTTCCATTGCCGTCTTGGATCGGTGCTTGTCGGTGTCAATCGGTGTTAAGTCTCTGTTCTTGCTGTTCGCAGGTAGAACTCGGCCAGTTCCAGATCTCCCGGCTGGGTGATCTTGAGGTTCTTGGGCGAGCCTGGAACGACGGCCACTTCGATTCCCGCCCGCTCCAGCAGGCTGGACTCGTCGGTGCCTATGAACTCATCCGCGACTGCCTCGGCAAACACGCGCCGCAGCAGCCCGCAACGCGCTCCCTGAGGAGTCTGCGCCTGTACGATCCGCTCCCGAGGAATGGTTGCGGTCACAATCGCCCCATGCGCTGTGCGCTCTACCTGCTTGATGGTATCCACAGCCGGTAGGCCGACGATCGCCGCGCCGTGTTCGGCGACCGCATCGATCGTGCGCTCGATGGTGGGTCCATCGATCAGAGGCCGCGCCGCATCGTGCACCAACACTACATCATCGTCGTCGCAGCCGTTCTCGGCGACAAGCAGAGCCAGCGCGTTCGACACTGACTGCTGGCGCTGGTCACCCCCTTCTACCACATGCACCTTGCTGCTCAGTCTGAACTCTGTCAACTGAGTCTGCACCCGCTCCATCTCCGTGCCGCGCACCGCCACGTAGATGGCCGCAACGCGCTCGACCGCGAGAAACGCGCGCAGGCAATGCACCAATATGGGCACGCCGGCAATGGTAAGAAACTGCTTCGGAGTGGATGCACCGCTGCTCGCCGCGCTGCCTACGGACATCCTTGTCCCAATCCCAGCCGCCGGAAGAATCACAAATACTCGCATAGCCCACGAAGTATAACAAGATAGGCGCGACTTGAGACGCAAATATGCGGCCAACCACCCCGCCAGCGGCGACGCGCAGTACCATTAGTCACGATGGCAAACCTCGTCCCAGCGCTTGACCGCAGCCACATCCGCCCTGGAGACCGGGTCTGCGCCGCCGTCTCCGGAGGTGCGGATTCGGTGGCGCTGCTGCTTCTGCTGCATCTCGCTAACGCATTGCCGCGCAACGCTCTCGGCGTGGGATTGTCGGCGGTCCACGTTCACCACGGTCTGCGCGGAGAGGAAGCGGACGGCGACCTGGCCTTTGTCGAGGCGCTCTGCGAGCGGCTAGAAGTTCCGTTGCACATCCAGCGCGCCGACGTCCGCGGTCGCGTCGCCCAAGCACGCAATGCTGGCCAGCCTGAGACTGTTGAGGAGGCCTCGCGCGCCGTCCGCTATACGTTCTTTGAGCAGCTCATTGCCGAGGGCCGCGCCGACTCTGTGCTCACCGCGCACACCCTGGACGACCAGGCCGAGACCGTCCTAATGAAGTTACTAAGGGGTGCATGGACCGAGGGACTGAGTGGAATCTATCCGGTTGTCCTCGTCCCCAATGCAACTCAGCCCGGCAAGATTCTTCGCCCACTATTGGGCGTCCACCGTGCCGATCTTATTGCCTTCCTCGAATCGAGCAAGCAGGGTTGGCGGACAGACTCAACGAACGCCGATCAGGCCTTCACGCGCAACCGCATCCGCCACTCTGTGTTGCCCTTGCTGCGCGAGTACAATCCTGCCATCGACCAGGCGCTGGCTAACCTGGCCGAGCTGGCGCGTGAGGATGAGGCGCGCTGGCAATCCGAACTCAGCCGCATCCTGCCGCAGTTACTGCTGCCAGGCCGGCCAGTTCGTGGAGGAGGACGCGGGGTCAGCACCGCGTCTGGCCAACCCAACTCCGTCGCCATCGAGATCGACCGTCTACGCGCACTCGATCCCGCTCTGCGCCGCCGCGTCGTGCGCACTGCCGCACGGACGCTCGGTGTTCGTCTCAACTTCGACGAGACTGCTCGCCTGCTTACCCTTGCCGGCCTCCTCACCAATCCAAACAACGGTGACTCCTCCATCGCACGCAGTGGTTCCTCTCTTCACCTTGCCGGTCAGCTGAGAGCCCAGCGCTCACCGCGCGAGATTCGGCTCTTCCGCGAGACGCCGCTGAAGAGCCCAAAGCGCATCGATTCACTCTGACCTCCTAAAATGCGTTTCCAGCGAAGCGTCGACAACACCACAAAAGTGGCAAATTGGGAGATAACTATGGATGCTCACCTCCGCTTCATAGCTATTTACTGCGCCATAGTGCCTCCGCACAGAGTAGAATCCATTTATCTGACGCGGAACGCCGCCAGGCCGAGTTGCCGATATATGCCCAAGAACTGGAACCATACTGTCCGTGGACGCGTCTAACAAGCAGCAGGTTTCGACGCCGAGGTGTCTCCCTGCCGGGTCGATGGCCGCAGCGAAGCGCCGCTGCAACAGGGTGCTTCAGGCTGGAAGAATGAGGAAACGCGATTGAATTCGACCGTCAAGCATCTCGTTATATGGGTGTTTCTGATCACAGGCGTTATATGCCTGTGGACCTTTGTCGGCAAAAATATGGGCGCCGTGAAGGAGTCACCGGCCAGCTACAGCGACCTGATGAACAAGGCGCAAGCCGGCCAAGTCAAGAGCGTAGTCGTAGACGGCTCTACGGCAACGGGACAATATACCAACGGCGACCAGTTCCGCACCACTGTTCCGCTCAACGATCAGGAGATGTACAAGACCCTGCGCGACCACGACGTCATTATCAACATCAAGGACCCGAACTCCAACGTCTGGCTCTCTGCGCTGATCAACATCGCTCCCTTCGCACTTCTATTTGGCCTGTGGTTCTTCCTGCTGCGCCAGATGCAGTCCGGCGGCAACAAGGCCATGAGTTTCGGCAAGTCCCGCGCCCGCCTGCTCTCCATGCAGCAGAAGAAGATCACGTTCAAGGATGTCGCCGGGGTCGATGAGGCCAAGGAAGAGCTCAAGGAGATCATCGAGTTCCTGCGCGAGGCGCAAAAATTCCAGCGCCTGGGCGGCCGCATTCCCAAGGGCGTTCTTCTGGTCGGGCCTCCGGGCACCGGCAAGACGCTGTTGGCCCGCGCCGTCGCTGGCGAGGCGAATGTTCCGTTCTTCAGTATTTCAGGCTCGGACTTCGTGGAGATGTTCGTCGGCGTCGGTGCAAGCCGCGTACGCGACCTGTTTGAGCAGGGCAAGAAGAACGCGCCATGCATTATCTTCATCGACGAGATCGACGCCGTTGGACGACATCGCGGCGCGGGCCTTGGCGGTGGACACGACGAGCGCGAGCAGACCCTTAACCAGTTGCTGGTCGAGATGGACGGCTTCGAGTCCAACGACGGCGTGATCCTGATCGCCGCTACCAACCGGCCAGATGTACTCGATCCAGCGCTTCTTCGTCCCGGTCGTTTCGACCGCCGCGTGGTGGTCGATCGCCCGGACATTCGCGGTCGCGAAGAGGTACTGCGCGTTCACGTCAAGAAGGTGCCCATGGCCGAGGATGTCAACCTTAACATCCTGGCTCGCGGGACTCCTGGATTTTCCGGTGCAGACCTCGCCAACATGGTCAACGAGGCCGCCCTCACAGCCGCGCGCTACAACCGTAAGTCCGTCCACATGTTCGACTTCGAGGTGGCCAAGGACAAGGTTCTGATGGGCGCCGAGCGCAAATCGATGCTGCTGTCGGATGACGACAAAAAGGACACAGCCTACCACGAAGCCGGCCACGTCCTGGTCGCAGCCAAGCGCCACCACTCCGACCCGCTGCATAAGGTCACGATCATACCGCGCGGTATGGCGCTGGGCGTCACCATGCACCTGCCAGAGGAGGACAAGCACACCGTCACCAAGGACTATCTGGACACTCAGCTTGCCATCCTGATGGGAGGGCGCTGCGCAGAAGAGATCTTCATGCATCGCAAGACCACGGGTGCGGGCAACGACATTGTGCGTGCCACGGAGCTGGCCCGCAAGATGGTCTGCGAGTATGGCATGAGCGACCTCGGTCCGCTGACCTACGGTAAGAAGGAGCAGGAGGTCTTTCTGGGTCGCGATATCGCCCAGTCGCGCGACTACTCCGACGACACCGCCAAGCAGATCGATGTGGCGGTACGCGCCTTTGTCGACGAGGGCTACCGCTCGGCCTACAAGATACTCGAAGAGAATGCCGACATCATGCACCGCATGGCGGCTGCGCTACTGGAACGGGAGACGCTTGACCGGGCCGAGATCGACCTCATTATCGAGGGCAAGGAGCTGCCGCCCTTCAAGTCGCCCCTCGCTTACGCAGATCCAGGCCCAGGCGAAGGCCAGAAGGTCATCAAGCCAGAGTCGGGCCGCAAACCAAACTTCGGCGAAGGCCGCCCCAGCCCCGCATAGGTCTATTTCAGTTCAGTAAACATGAGACGGCCTTCGGGCCGCCTTATTGTTTTGGCCTGATGACGTCTGCGACAGATTGAAAATCTGGGTACACTTCAAACTCCCTCACCTGCAACACCGCGACTGGGTGCGACAATAGAAGCACCTCGAATGCGCATCCTGCCTCCAATCGCGGCGCACCGTCTCTCCCGGCTACTGCCACTCAGCTTTGCTCTTCTGCTTGCCGGCTGTGGATACCACACCGCAGGATCGGCCACGCACATTCCAGCCAACGTGCGCAGCATCGCCGTACCCGTCTTCGCCACCCATTCCCAGGCCTACCACACCGAGATGGCGCTCACCCAGGCAGTCGTCCGCGAGCTGGATACACGCACCCGCTACCGTGTCCTCGCCAGCGGGGCCGCCGATGCCGATGCTGTCCTCAGCGGCACCATACTCACACAGACCTCGGTACCGCTGACTTATGACTCCACCAGCGGCGAGACATCCAGCTACCTGGTCACCATCACGGTGAAGGTGGTGCTCACGGCGCACGATGGCCGCATCCTCTACCAGAACGACGCGCTCAGCTACCGCGAACAGTACCAGTCCACGCAGGACCTTACCGGGTTCATCCGCGAAGACCCCGCTGCCGTCAACCGCCTCGCTCGCGGCTTTGCCCACGCCATCGTCGACGATATGCTGGAGTCCTTCTGATGCCCGCGCCCACTCCATCCCGCGCCACACCGCTGAAGAGTTTTGCATCAACGGATCGCTTCCTCGTCGAGATCGCTTCGCCCGCCACGCTGCGTCCTGGCTATGTTCTGCTGGGCGACGAGGCATTTCTTTACCAGCGTTGCCGGCATGGAGTGCTGGCTGTGCTGGCTCCGCCCGAGGCACGCGACTTCTCACTGCACGACTTCGACCTCGCCGACACTCCCATCTTCGAGGTGCTCGACTGCGCGCAGACGCCATCTCTGATGGCGCCCTTCCAGGTTATTTTCGTGCGCAACCTCAAACTGCTATACGGCCGCGGCTCGAAGAAGGCCGAGTTCGCCGCCCTCGATGCCTACTTCCGCAGTCCCAATCCGCAGGCTGTCCTGCTCTTCGTCGCCGACCACCTGCGCATCCCCACCGATCTACGTCGCATGGACTATCAGGATAAGGAGCGCTACGACCGCATCCGCGAAACGCTGGGCGAATGGTGCGGCATGGTCGAGCTGGCTCGCGTGGCTGAATCCGATGCGGTTCGCTGGGTCACGCTGGAGGCCGAGTCGCGCGGCATCCGCTTCGATCCCGATGCGGCCCGCGAGCTGGTCGACGCACTGGGCGCGGACATGATGCTGGTCAGTAGCGAACTGGAGAAGCTCTGCCTCTACGTCGGCGGCAGCGGGACCGTGGAAGGTAAGAACCGCATCACGCTGGGCGATGTGGAGACGATGGTGCTGGCAGCCAAGCAACGATCCTTGTATGAACTGACGGACGCCATCAGCCAGCGCGACCGCACCCGCGCGCTTCTGCTGCTGCACGGCCTGCTCAATGCATCCGACGGAGGAGAGGACGCGGCCATCGGACACCTCTACATGCTGGCCCGCACCTTCCGCCAGATGCTCATCATCCTGGAGAAGAACGTGCGCGACTCTCGCGACCTGTGGGCGGCACTGTGGCAGGGCTTCCGCATGCCGCCCTTCGCCGCCGAAGACCTCATCCGCCAGGCACGCCGCTACAAATCCCGCCGCGAGCTGACACGCGCGCTGCGCCTTGTAGCCAAGGCGGATTTGGAGCTACGCAGCTCGCCCGCGAACAAGTTGCTGGTGCTGGAGCGCCTGATCCTCGCGCTCGCCGCCGAACCTGCTGCGCCAATCATATCGACTAGCTACCAATTCGCCATGGAGCTGTAGATGAGGTTCATAGCTACTGACAAAGAATCCACTTTGCGCCGGTCCGGTCGACAACACCACGGCAGCCCGTTTCTACCATGACATCCCATCCCGTCGTTGCGTTCCGTCCTTACGCCCCTATAAGATTCGGCGGTGTGGTTCAGGCCTGCGCGCTGACGCTCAAGCTGTGAGGCGGGCTGAACGGGGGCCGGATAACACCATGAGGCGAAGTATATGAAGAGCACCCGAAGAGGCCTGCTGCTGGCGGGCATCCTTATTGTTGCAACCAATCTGCTGCCGGTCTTTGCCCAGGCGCCGCCGCCCATCCGCGTCTCCGACAACCACCGTTTCCTGGTGACGCAAGACGGCAAGCCGTTCTTCTACCTGGCCGATACCTCGTGGGGTCTGTTCCATATGACCCGTGAAAATATCGACCTCTATATGAAAGATCGCGCGGCCAAGAAGTTTACCGTTATCCAGGCCATCGTGGCCCACTACGGCGGTCTGGACAGGACGAATCCCTATGGCGCTTCGGTATTCATCAAAGGCAGCAAGGCGGAGCCGAACCCCGAGTACTTCAAACACGTCGACTACGCCGTTGATAAAGCCAACTCGCTCGGCATGTATGTTGCCCTGGTGCCCATTTGGGGCAAGGAATATGTCAACGAGAAGACTTCTGTGTTGGATACCACCAGCGCCTTCAACTACGGCAAGTTTCTGGGAACGCGCTACCGCGATAAGCGCGTAATCTTTGTGCTGGGCGGTGATTGGTACCCCGTGGGAACGGAAGCAATCTGGCGCGCGATGGCGGCCGGAATGACAGCGGGCGATGGAGGCACGCATCTCAAGACCTACCATCCCACAGGGATTCAAAGCTCCAGCCGATGGTTCCAGAACGATGCCTGGCTGGACTTCAACATGGTGCAGTCGCGCCACATTGTGCTCAACCGGTCGTACGAACTCGTCGCTCAGGACTGGGACAAGACGCCCATCAAACCCGTCGTCGAAGGCGAATCGACGTATGAGGGAATCGTCGATGATCTGGTGACATACAAGCCAGGTGTGCCCATCATCCAGGCGCAGGATGTGCGCCGGGTAGCCTACTGCTCCGTCTTCGCTGGGGCCGCGGGATACGCCTACGGGAGCCAGGGGGTGTGGAACTATCAGGACCCATCCCCCGGCGTACCAGCTCGTGCCGGCTCGGCGTATGGCCTGCCCGAGGTCACTCTTCAGGATGGATTGAAGCGGCCGGCAGGCTCGCAGGTGCAGTACCTGCGCGCTCTCATCGAGTCGCGGCCCATGCTCAACAGGATTCCCGATCAGTGGATGATCGTCAGCGATCCGGGCAGCACCACCGATCGAATCCAGGCCACACGCGCTTCCGATGGCAGTTATGCGTTCGTTTATACGTCTACCGGAAGACCGGTACGCGTCAGGCTGCGCGACAAGATCTTCGACACGATGTCGGGCAAGGCATACAAGGCCTGGTGGTACGATCCACGGACTGGCGACGCGACCCTCATCGGTCAGTTCCCGCGCACCGAGGCCGGCGACAGAGAATCCGATGTGCATCGCGGCGACATCAGCCGCGAGTTCACGCCGCCGTCCAGCGGTCCCGGAAACGACTGGGTGCTGGTTTTGGACGATGCCGAGAAAAACTTTCCACCGCCGGGCACGAAGTTTCAGCAATAGGCAGTCCATCCTCCAATTGATTTCGCGCTGCATCGGGCGACCACACAGCGCAGTAGGATTGCCTGCCTCCTGATACCATCGAAATCGGCACACAACCATGTCCGAAATCGAACCTCAGCCTCCTATACGCGTCCGCATTGCACCTTCGCCCACCGGCGATCCGCACGTTGGCACGGCCTATATCGGCCTGCTCAACTTCCTCTACGCCCGCCAGCGCGGCGGCAAGTTTGTGCTGCGCATTGAGGACACCGACCGCGCCCGCTTCGTCTCGGACTCCGAGCAGATGATCTTCGACGCGCTGCGCTGGCTTGGCCTTGCGTGGGATGAGGGCCCCGACGTTGGCGGCCCGTATGGCCCCTATCGCCAGTCCGAACGCACTGAGATATATCGTGCCCATGTCGATCTGCTTCTGCAATCCGGCCATGCCTACCGCAGCTTCGAGACTGCCGAAGAGCTCGACGCGATGCGCAAGTCGCAGATCGCCGCCAAGCTGCCGCCGCGCTATAACGGAGCGCACCGCGAACTGACCGCAGCGCAGATCGAGGCATATGAGGCGGAGGGACGTCCTTCTGTCGTCCGTCTCAAGGTTCCGGTGGAGGGTGAGACCTCCTTTAGCGACGAACTACGCGGCGCCATCACCTTTTCCCATAACAATGTGGACGACCAGGTGCTGCTGAAGTCCGACGGATTCCCGACTTATCATCTTGCCAACGTCGTCGACGACCACCTGATGCAGATCAGCGACGTCATCCGCGCCGAGGAGTGGATCTCCTCCACGCCCAAGCATGTGCTGCTGTACAAGGCCTTCGGCTGGGAGCTACCGCGCTTCTGGCACATGCCACTGCTGCGGAACATCGACAAGAGCAAGATCTCCAAGCGCAAGAATCCCGTCTCGCTCATCTACTACCGCGAGAGCGGCTTCCTGCCCCAAGCGATGCTCAATTTCCTGGGACTGATGGGCGGCGGCATGGCGCAGCCCACCGAAGAGGAGATCGTCTCCAAGGGGCTCAACATCAAGCAGGGCGACATCTTCTCGCTGCCCGAGATGCTGGAGAAGTTCGACTTCAAGCGCATCTCGCTGGGCGGGCCGGTCTTCGACCTCACCAAGCTGAAGTGGCTCAACGGCGAGTATCTGCGCGCGCTAACGCCAGAAGATTTCTTCCAGGCCCTGCGCGCCACCATCTTCTCCGACGACTATCTGTGCCGCATCGCGCCGCTGGTGCAGACGCGCATCGAGACGCTGGCCCAGTTCGGCGAAATGACCGACTTCTTCTTCAAGGACGACGTGATACCCGCGCCCGAGGTCTTCGTCCCCAAGGCGCGGACCTTGGAAGAGACGCTGGCCTTTGCCGCAGAGCAGCTAGCCGTGCTGGAAGCCACGCCCTTTACGCACGACGAACTGGAAGCCGCGCTGAAACAACTCGGCACAGAAAAGCAGTGGCCAGTGAAGGACAACTTCATGCTGCTGCGTGCCATCCTGACCGGTAAAGCCGCCAGCCCGCCGCTGCTGGAGAGCCTGATCGTCTTCGGCAGGGCGCGCGCGCTGGACCGGATGCGCCGCTTTCTGGAAACACAGAAGCGCCTCGCCGCAAGCAGAAAATAAGCTGCCTACGAGCTTCCTGTATGGAGCGTTACCCGTAGCATTCTGAGTCAGGCTGTGAAGGCGCTATTGCGGTGGCGCTGCTGGGGCCGAAGATGGATTCAGCCTTCCGGCCGCGGTCAAGCCCGCAACGCCCTTGGGGTCCTTGTCCTTCAGGTTGGCATAGATCGTCTTCGCTTTGTCCGCGTTGCCCTCCGACTGGTAGAGGTCGGCAAGCTGGAGTTGCGCGAGGCCATAGGGAACGGTGCTTGTGGGCTTGACGCTGAGCTGGTTGTAAATGTCGATAGCCTGAGGATCGCGCCCGGTGTTGCAATAGAGCTGGGCGAGGGCGAACTTGCCCAGGGCGGCCATACTGCTGTCCCAGCTTTCCGCCACCTTCTTTAGCGTGTCTTCGGCCTGCTGGTTCTGCCCAGCCTCGACGTAAGTGAGGCCGGCAAAGTAGAGCGCGTTGCGTCCGTCGGGCGTCATGCCGTACTTGTCGGCGACGGTGAGGAAGAGCGCGTTTGCGGCCTTGGCCCGCTCCGCGATGGAGGGATAGGTGGTGACGCCGGGCGGCACGGCCTGGCCGGGCTGCGCCAGCGGTGTCTGGTAGGCCTGCATGGCCGCACCGAAGGCAACCGAGGCGGCCTCTGCACGGCTGTTGTAGAACAACACGCTGACGACGGCGACGAGCACCACCGTTAGCAGAATCCCGCCGTTGACGAGGACTGACTCGCGGTTCTCACGGGCCCATTCGAGGCCATGTGTGGTGGTGCTGACAAATTTGTCTTTCTTGAGGGCTGCCCTGGTCTGTTGGTCCACTGTGTCTGCTTCCTTTGTGCTCGAGGGGGTGGTGCTCTCGGGCTGAACTGGCTGCTTGCCTTGCGCCGGCTGCCGATTGAAAGACTGCGGTAGGCGAGGCATTGCTGCTGCGCCGGACCTGTGTTCCCGGCAAGCTTACTGGCTGGGGCGGCTAGGCGCAACCAATCAAGTCTATCAGCCAGCGTGCCGGTGGTGCTAGACTGCGCGCAGGATGCAGCCCTCGCACCCGATACCGCTGTCCCGCAACTGCGGAAGGACAAAGCTACAGCCGTGATGGAAATCAGCAAGTCCGGAAGTTTTATCCGTGCTGCAAGTCCGGAAGGGCACGGCTTCAGCCGTGCCGAAAAGCGTCCCTTGTAAAGTCTGTATTTGCTTGATTGCTATGCAGTCAAGCAAATACAACAAGACAGGAACAGGCAGGAACAAGATGCAGCGAACAATTCGCCGATCAGCATGTCTTCTGACGATGGTAGCCGCGTGCCTCTCCGCGCCTGCCCAGACGCCGGACGCGGCAAAGCCTAACGCGGTCTCTTCGGCGCGAGTACCGCTTGCGCAACAGATTGCCGCGCTTCTCGCCGATCCGGCGGTGGCGCGCGCACACTGGGGCATCGTGGTGACCACGCTCGACGGCAAGCCGATCTACGCTCTGAATGAGGCCCAGCTCTTCCGTCCCGACAGCAACGCCAAGCTGTT
>Ga0181529_10005313_pt1 | contig 13549 bp, 8 predicted proteins | sample PEATcosm2014_Bin_36_FD_119763 | JGI IMG/M metagenome (GOLD analysis project Ga0181529, IMG submission 119763) | Peatland microbial communities from MTU Mesocosm Facility, Houghton, MI, USA - PEATcosm2014_Bin10_30_metaG | ecosystem: Environmental > Terrestrial > Soil > Wetlands > Peat | place... | reverse complement strand
TTGCCCGCTGGACGCCGTCACGCGGGGCATGGTGAACGAGGCTTTCCTCAAGCGGATGAAGCCGACGGCCTGGCTGATCAACACCGCGCGCGGGCCGATCGTGGACGAACCGGCGCTGGCGGCGGCACTGGCGGACGGCACCATCGAGGCGGCCGGCGTGGACGTTCTGGCGCGCGAACCGGCGCCGCCGGGCAACCCGCTGTTCGGCCTGCCCAACGTGGTGCTGAGCCCACACAACGCCACGCGGCCGCACGAATGTTTCGCCAGGGTGTCCCGCCGGGTGGTGCTGAACCTGCTCGATTTCATCGATGGGACGATCGATCCGGGATTTACCGTGAACCCGGAGGTGTTGGGGCGGAACGCGGCGTAAGGTCGCTCAGGCCGGGCCGCGGTTGGCGCGGCGGGCGGCGCCGGGCTTGGCCGGTGGCGACACCAGCGGGCCGATCGCCTGCTCGATCCGTGCCAGGTCCGGCCGCTCGCGCCGCACGTGCCCCTCCAGCGCGCGGCGCATCGCCAGCACGTGCGCCGGCGTGGTGCCGCAGCAGCCGCCGACGATGCGCGCCCCGGCATCGACGGCGAGTCGGGCGTACTCCGCCATCAGCGCGGGGGTGCCGGAATAGGTCAATCCGTCGTCCGTCGCCTGCGGGATGCCGCAATTCGCCTTGGCGATCACCACGGCCTCCGGCGCCGCCTCCGTCATCGCCAGCACTGAGCACAGCAGGTCGGAGGCGCCGACGCCGCAGTTGCACCCGATACCGTGCGGCGCCGGAGCGAACACGCCGACGGTGCGGATCATCGCCTCCGGCCGCACGCCCATCATGGTGCAACCGCGCGTATCGAAGCTGGCGGTGACGGTGCAGGGCATGCCGACACGCGCGGCGGCGGTGGCCGCGGCGCGCATCTCTTCCAGCGCCGACATGGTCTCGATCCACACCAGATCGGCGCCGCCCTCGCGCAGCGCCTCGATCTGCTCGGCGAACACGTCCACCGCCTCGTCCTCGGTGAGCGGACCGAAGGGCTCCAGCAGCTCACCGGTCGGGCCGACCGAGCCGGCCACGACCACGCGGCGACCCGCCGCATCGGCGACGGCGCGCGCGTTGCGGGCGGCGAGCACGTTCAGCGCGTGCGCACGCTCCCCCGCCCCGTGCATCGCCAGGCGGCGACGATTGCCGCCGAACGAGTTGGTCAGGATGATGTCGGCGCCCGCCTCGACGAAGCTCTGGTGCAGGCGGCGGATACGGTCGGGGTGGTCGGCGTTCCACAATTCGGGTGCCGCCCCGGCGGCCAGCCCCATCTCGAAAAGATTGGTACCCGTAGCGCCGTCCGCGAGCAGCCACTCGCGGTCCTGCAGCAGTTCCTCGATCATCATTCCACTCCGGTGGCTCGCCTCGCGCAGTGTCGCCGCTGGTCGGGCCGATGTCCAGCCGGGACAGTCACCTTTCGCCGTTGCAGCGGGCCAGAACCTCGAAGAACCTGTCGAGATTGGCGATCGGGGATCGGGGAGGTATGTCGCAGCCCGACGACAGGACGAAATTCGGATAGGGACGCATTTCCGCCAGCAGCGCCGCGGTCGTCGCTTCCACCTCGTCAGGGGTTCCCAACCGCAATATGCCGGCGGGGTCAACGTTGCCGCATACCAGAACGTCGCCGGGAACCTGGGTAATGATTTCGGTCAGCTTGACCGCGTTGCCGAAATGCAAGGCGCCGGCGCCTGTGCCGACCATCGAGCTGACCAGCCGCGTCGTGTTGCCGCAGTTGTGCAGGACGAAGGCAAAGTCCTCGCTCTGAACCGCCTCGACCACCCTGCGGATGTACTTGGACGAGAATTCATCGCACGCGGCAGGCGACAGCAGCCCTGCCAGCGGTTCGGCCATCAGGATGCCGTTCACCCCGGTGCCCCGCATGGCGGATGCATAATCGAGCAGGAAAGCGGTGCACTTCTCCAGCACCGCATGCAGCACATCGGACTTGCGCCGCGTCATCATCAATGCCTCGTTCACGTCGAGCAGCCTGCCCGCCAACGAAAACGGGCCGATGCAGCCGCCGAGGACCGGACGGTCCGCGACCGCCTTGGCCGCCAGTTTCATGCCGTCGATGAATTCGCCGGTGCGCTTTTCGCCTACCGCCGGAACTTTCAACGCCATCGCTGAATCAAGATCCCTGGCGATCGCGCCGACCACCGTCGGGACTTCCTGGTCGGAAAAAACCACGTTGGCACCGAAGGCCTCCGCCTCCACCGACAGATCCATGACCGTTACCGCGGCGGCGGCCGACTTGTACCTGTTGGCAAGCGCCTCGATGATGGATGACTGGTTCTTCCCACTCATGACGACGTCGATCACCCTGAGGCCGGTCAGTTCGAGACCCGGGTAGGTCATAATCGGGATCGCGCGGACACGCCCGTCTTCCAGAATGGAACGCTTCCAATCGAGCATGTTCATTTTGAGATTCGACCGTTCTGTTAAGTGACGTCCAAGGCGGCTTTGCGAGCATTCGCGGGGTCCGCGAAGAACCTGTTTTCCAGCCCTTTCTGGTTTTCGTAGATCGATCCCTGCAAGTCCGCCGGCGGCAATGGCAGCCGCACGGGGACGCGGTCCAGCCGCGGCTCGATGGTCGATTTGCCCGACACCATCAGGTCGTCGAAGGTCTCGATGTTCGAAAAGCCCAGGAGCGGCCAGGCATCCGCGGCACGGAACTGGAAGAGGAGCAAGCGCCTGTCCCGACTCGACGTGTTTGGTGCCGAACCGTGGATCGCGCGGGCGTGGTGAACCGTGATCGAACCCGCCTTGCCCAGCAGCGGGACAGCCTGGGAAAAATCCACGCCGCTCGTCGCTGGGTTCATGGCGCCGCAGAACCGCCCGTTTGCGTGATGATCGTAAATCGGCCCCTTGTGGCTGCCGGGAATCACCAGCAACGGCCCATTCTCCAGCCCCATGTCGTCCATCATCACGCCAACCGCCGCCAGGGCGTCATTCGTATGGGGATAAAACGCCCAGTCCTGGTGCCATTCGACCGCCGCCCCGAAACCCGCGGATTTCAGATTCAGCTTCGCCGTGTCGAAGCGGATATCCGGCCCCCAGAGATCGGCCAGCACTGCAATGATCTTTGGATGGCGCACCAGCCGACCGTACTCCGGGTCGTGCAGGTGCGGGGTCTTGATACGTCGCACGCGCGGCTCATCGGGCGTGTGGCTGTCCTCGAGATCATAGATCTCGTTGTGCGCAGTCACGGCGCGCGCTTTCTGCACGAAACTGTCCGTGATGTCCCGGAGGAGGCGAACTTCATGCTCGGACAGGATGTCCGGCACCACGATGGCGCCGACGCGGTTGTATTCGTCGATTTGATCTCGACTTAGCATGGGCCCCTCCCTTTGACCGCTTGTCGCTCGAACGCCGAGTTGAAGATCCGCAGCGTGCCGAACGTCTCGCTGACGGTCAACTCACAGATGCCAAGGGATTTCGCTCAGACACTCCCGGGGGCGGGAATTTCCCGCGCCCCGGGTCCCGATGTCGCAGGGGTCTCACTGCGCCGGAATTGTTGACGCAACCTCCGGCACTTCCCGATCTTCCGGATGTTCCGCGCGGATGTCGCTGTGGGTGGTCTCCGGCCCCCACCAGACCGCCAACGCCGTCAGCAGTGACAGCAGGATGACATAGCAGGCAACCCCCCAGGGGGCGCCCGCCAGCCAGCCGACGAGCAAGGCCGCGATGAGCGGGGAGGGACCGCCGGCGATGATCGAGCCGAGTTCGCGGGCGAAGGCGAAACCGCTGTAACGTAGCCGCGGGCCGAACAACTCGGCGAAGTACGCGGCCTGCGGGCCGAACATCCCGCCGCCGCCGATCCCCATGATAAGGATGAAGGCGAGGCTGATCATCACCGGATTGCGCGTCCCCACCATCAGGAAGAACGGAAACGCGAACAGCGCCGAGAACAGCGCGCCGCCCATATAGACCGGCCGCCGTCCGATCTTGTCCGACAACCAGGAGGCCAGCACGATACAGATCATCTCGGCGAAGTTGCCGAGCATGACGCCGGTGATCGCGACTTCCCGCGACATGTGCAGCGTGTTGATCACGTAGCCCAGGCCGAACACCGGGAACAGGTAGCCGAGCCCGTTCTCCGCCAGGCGCGCGCCGATCACCACCAGGAAGTTGCGGGGATGCCGCCGCAGCGCCTCGATGGCGGGCACGCGCAGCTTGGGGCGCTTGGCGTTGGCCTCGGTGAACACCGGGGTCTCGGCGATGCGCATACGGATATAGACACCGACCAGGAGCAGTACCAGCGACACCAGGAAGGGGATACGCCAGCCCCAGGCCAGCAGGTCGTCCTTCGACATCATGGTGACGAGGTAGAACACGCCGGCCGCCATCAGGTTACCGGCGGTGACACCGAGCGGCGCGAAGCTGCCATAGAGGCCGCGCTTGCCCGGCGGAGCGAATTCCACCGCCATGATCACGGCGCCGCCGTATTCGGCGCCGGCGCCGAAGCCCTGCAGCAGGCGCATGAGCAGCAGCAGAAGCGGCGCCCAGACGCCGATCGCCGCGTAGGTCGGCAACAGGCCGATCAGGAAGGTGCCGCCGCCGACCAGCAGGATGGTCGCCACCAGCATCGGCTTGCGGCCTATCCTGTCGCCGAAATGGCCAAAGAACAGGCCGCCGAACGGGCGCACGAGGAAGCCGACGGCGAAGGTCGCATAGGCGGCCAGCGTACCGATCGTGACGTCGAATTTCGGAAAGAACAGTTCGCCGAAGACCAGGGCCGATGCGGTGCCGTAAATGAAGAAGTCATACCACTCGAGTGCCGACCCGATGGCGGATGCCACCAGAACGTGGCGCAGCGTATTCGGCGATACGCGCTGTGCTGTCCCGCTCATAGGGGCTTACTCCGCACCACCAGAGCACAGGCGTTGCAATACCGCCCGGCGTCCCGTTGCGAGATCATTCGGCGTGTCCTCCATTATCGAGCCGTTTCTTACAGGCCCTGTTTTCTCAAATCGCTGCAATGAGCGCAGCGAGAGAACATACGCGAACAGCCAAACCCTGGCGCGGATGTGCGTCTGTTCGACCGACCCGCAGCACTCATTGGAACGCGAGCAAATTCCGGCGAATGTGTCTTTGATCTAAATCAAGGATTTGACCCAATATTCGGCCACCGAACGGCCAATCCGCGCGCCACCGATGCAGGGCGTCACCCGGAACCTCCGGCTCGACCAAACCGCATATGAAAACCCGCACGCAGCTCCGAAATCCGGAATTCCCTCTTTCGCCTGCTCATCATCTTTGGATAACATCGGGTGGCCGATAGTGGTGCGTGGTGGTTGATCGGCGCTGCGTTCCAGCCGGACCAGTAGCCAGGGAGAGGCGAGGACATGACTAACAAGGAAAGAATGCTGATGGCGGTGCGGGGCGAGATGCCCGATGTGCTGCCCTATGCCCCGCGCTACGACCTTTGGTACAACGCCAATTCCTATATGGGGACGCTGCCGCCGCAGCATCGCGGCCGGACGGCCAACGAGATCGCCCGCGCCGAGGGCTGGGCGCTGCACAAGGTCACCCCCGATCTCCTCGCCAAGGACCGGCCGGAAGACACCATCCATCGCGGCATCGGGCTCTATTCGTTGCGGGAAAACGGCTACCGCATCCACCTGTCGCCGAAGGTCCAGGTCGAGAGCCGCCAGGAAGGGTCCACCCGCTACGTCGATTACCACACGCCGCTCGGCAGCGTCGGCGTGATGGAAGTGATCACCGAAGAGATGCGCCAGGCGGGGGTGTCCATCACCTGGCTGAGGCAACGCGCGATCAAGCGCGTCGAAGACTACCGCGTGCTGGCCTACATCTTCGAAAACATCGAAGTGGTTCCCGCGTACGACAGGTACGCCGAATACCAGGCCGAGGTCGGTGAGGACGGCATCGCCTGCATGATGGGAACCTCGGGCGCCTCGCCCATGCAGCACATCCAGCGCGACCTGCTCGACGCCACCGAATTCTTCATCGAGTACCGCGACCACCAGAAGGAAATGCGCCACCTGGCCGGGGCCATCGCGCCGGTGCTCGAACAGATGCTTTCGGTGGTGGCCCGCTCGCCGGCCGAGATGGTCGAGTGGGGCGCCAACTTCGACGACATGATTACCTATGCGCCGTATTTCGAGAAAGAGATCAAGCCGTGGCTGCTCAAGGCCGGCGCCGCCCTGCGTGAGAGGGGCAAGGCCCTGCTGTGCCACACCGATGGCGAGAACCTGGGCCTGCTCGACCTCATCCGGCAGTCCGAAATCGACGTCGCCGAGGCTGTCTGTCCGTTCCCGATGACCAAGGTCACGTTGGCCGAATACTATCGGCGCTGGGCCGACAGGATCACCATCTTCGGCGGCATTCCGCAGAGCCTGCTGCTCGAGGACACCGCGTCCGAACAGGACTTCAAGGATTACCTGGACGCATTCTTCGGGGCCATTGCGCCGGGCAGGCGGTTCATCGTCGGCATCGCCGATACCACGCCGCCCAACGCGGTGTTCGACCGCCTGGTGCGTCTCGGCGAGCGGGTGGAAAAGGAGGGGCGGCTGCCCCTGACCAGTACCGGGGTGTATCGGGAAACATCGGTCGAGGCCGCGACCCCGGCAGGACGGCAGTTCGTTCCGGATGAAGCCTTCCAGGACGTTCAGCAGGACGTCATTGACGGCGATCAGGAGGGCATCTGCGTTCACATCCAGACGCTGCTGGATCAGGGCGTGAATGGCCACGACATCCTCCACAAGGGCGTCATCCCGGCGATGGACGTGGTCGGTCAGCAGTTCAAGAACGCCGACCTGTTCATTCCCGATGTCCTGCTGGCGGCCCGCGCGATGAGCGAAGCCATCCGCATTCTGGAACCGTATCTTTCCAGCGGCGAACGTTCGGCCAGGGGCAAGGTCCTGATCGGCACGGTGCGTGGGGACCTGCACGACATCGGCAAGAACCTGGTGGCGAGCATGCTGCGCGGCGCCGGGCTCGAAATCCGCGATCTGGGCGCCAACGTCGCCACCGACGACTTCGTCAAGGCGGTGGCCGAACACCAGCCGAACGTGCTGGCCCTGTCCTCGCTGTTGACCACGACCATGCCGGAGATGCGCGAAGTGATCGATGCGGTGAAAGCGGCGGGGCTGCGGGACAAGGTCAAGATCATGGTCGGCGGTGCGCCGGTCAATGCCAAGTTCGCCCGCGACATCGGCGCCGACGGCTACGCGGCCGATGCCAGCGACGCCGTCTCGCTGGTCCAGGGATTGCTGGCCGGGTAGGCGGCAAATGCGTCTCCTGCTGATCGGTTGCGAGCTTCTGCTGCGCGAGCTGTGCGACGCGATCGTCCACTCGCCGCACCGGGTCGATGTGAACTTCATGCCGAAGGGTTTGCACGACCTGGGCGGTCCCGAATTGCGAAAGCGGTTGCAGGCGGCCATCGACGCCGTCGATCCCAGCCAGTACGAGGCCATCGTTCTTGGCTATGGGCTCTGCGGCAACGGGCTGGCCGGACTGGAAGCCCGCGAGCTGAAGCTGGTGATTCCCCGCGCCCATGACTGCATCACGCTGTTGCTCGGCAGCCGCGCGACGTTTCGCAAGCATTTCACTGCCAACCCCGGAACCTATTACCGCTCGGTGGGGTGGGTCGAGCGCGGCGAGGCCATCCAGCAACTGCTGGCGGGCACGGACTTTCACCGCGCCAGCCTGGAATCGCTGATCGAGCGCTACGGCGAAAGCAACGGCCACTATCTCTACGAGGAGTATCGGCGTTACGAACAATCATACAACCGGCTGGCCTACATCGAGAGCGGACTGGAACCCGACGCCGGCTTCATCGATGGTGCGCGGGCGGAGGCCCGGGAAAAGAACTGGAGCTTTGAGATCATCGCGGGCGAGCTGACACTTTTCCGGCGCTTGCTGGCGGGCGCATGGGATGAGGACTTCCTGATCGTTCCTCCGGGCTATCGCACCGAGGTTTCGTACGACGAGGACGTCGTCAAAGCTGTATTGAAGGAAGATGACGGAAAAAGCACGCGTTGAGCTGTCGCCGCTCGGGGTTTCCTTCGCGGCCGATCTTGGTTCGTCGCTGGAATCTGCACTGGCGCCCTACGGAATCGAGTTCCCCTGCGGCGGTGGGGGCGGTTGTCGCGGCTGCCGGGTGCGCGTCATCAAGGGCACCTTGGCAATCAGCCCGGAGATGGCGCGGGCGTTCACGCCGGACGAGTTGGCGGCGGGCTGGCGGCTGGCCTGCCGCGCCAGGGTCGAGGGGCCGCTGACGCTGGAGGTGGCTCAGTGGGCGCCGCCGGTGCTGGGCGATGATTCGCGCCTGGTCGTCGAGCCTGCCGACGGGACCGGCATCGCCATCGATCTGGGAACCACGACGCTGGTCGTGCAACTCGTCGATCTGGGCAGCGGCGAAGTGCTGGCCGTCGAGACGGCGCTCAACCCGCAAACGGCGCATGGGGCCGATCTGATGAGCCGCATCAGCTTTGCGCTCGACGGGGGCTCGCAAGTTCTGGCCGATTCCATCCGGAACGCCCTCGGCGACATGATCGCCGGATTGCCGGGACGTAATTCCGTCCGCACCGTGATGCTCGTCGGCAACACGGCGATGCACCATCTGTTCTGCGGCATCGACGTCAATCCGCTGGCGCGTTTTCCTTTCCTCCCGATGAACGGCGGCGAGCAGATCTTCGCGCCGGCGGACCTGGGATGGGACCTGCCGCGGCGGGCCACGGTGCATTTCCTGCCCTGCCTCGGAAGCCTGGTCGGCAGCGACGTCCTGGCCGGCGTCGTGGCGACGGGAATGGCCGGCAACGGCGGTCTTTGTGCCCTGATCGATCTGGGCACCAACGGCGAAATCGTCGTCGGCAACGCCGAACGGTTGTTGTGCGCCTCGACCGCCGCCGGACCGGCCTTCGAAGGCGGGCGCATCCGCATGGGCATGCGCGCGGCGGCCGGCGCCATCGCCCGCGTCGCCGTCCGCGATGGCCGGCTGGGCTGCCAGGTGATGGGCGGCGGGCAGGCGCGCGGCATCTGCGGCAGCGGCCTGGTCGACGCCGCCGCGGCCGGCCTGGAACTCGGCGCGATCGCCGCGAACGGGCGGTTGACCGGCGGCGCCAGGGACTTTCCGCTCCTCGCCGGGGTCGGCATCACCCAGGCGGATATCCGCGAACTGCAACTGGCGAAGGCGGCCATAGCCGCGGGTCTGCGCATCCTGACCGAGCACTGGGGGGCGGGTCTTGGTGCGCTCGATACGGTCTATCTGGCCGGAGCGTTCGGCAACTACCTCAACGTGGCAAGCGCGCGGCGCATCGGTCTCATCGAGGTCGATCCCGCGCGTGTCCGGCCGGTCGGCAACACCGCGCTGCGCGGGGCCAAGATGCATCTGCTGACGCCGTCGCAACGCGACCTTCGCCTTGCCGGCATCCGTGCCCGCACCGAACATCTTTCGCTGGCCGCGGACCCGCGTTTCGAGCAGATCTTCGTCGACTGCCTCCCGTTCCCCAAGGGCTCGGTTTGACCTTGCCGAGATGGCGGCATTATTTGTTCTTTTGAACGCAATGGCGGGGGCGACGGACGTGATACGGGAATCGGAATGCCGAGCCTCTTCGCGGCCGGCGGCATGAGCGGCCAGATCAGCCCTTCGGCAATCGAAACCGCCGCGGTCTCGGACATGTGTGCGTGCGGCAGCGGCCTGCGAACGACGCGCTGTTGCGGCCTAGATGCGTCCTCCCTGCCGTCGCCGGAGGCCACGCGCCATTTGGCCCCGCTGGTCGATCGTGCCATCCAGGCACGCCGCTCCGGTGCGGTCGAGACCGCCGAACGCCTGTGCCTGGACGTGCTGGAGCTCGCCCCCAACCGCTCCAGCGCGCTGGCGCTGCTGTATGAAATCCGCAAGGCTCAGGGCAATCATCGCGCCGCGGAGACGCTGGTCCGGCGCATCGTCTCGTTCGATCCGAACAATCTGTGGGCCACCAACGAGCTCGCCATCATCCTGCTGACCAAGGGCAATCTGGCCGAGGCCGAACTGCATGCCCGCAACGCCGTGCGGATCGCGCCGGAGAACCCGCAGGCACACAACCTGATGGGCATGATCCTGACCGACGCGCAGCGGCCGGCGGCGGCGGAATACCACTACCGCCGCGTGTTCGACCTGTCCGGCTCGCGTGATCCGATCCTGCTGGCAAATCTCGCCTGGAACCTGAAAACCCAGGGCCGCATGGAGGAGGCGCGCGCGTTGTACCGGGAATCGGTCGCCGCGGCGCCGAGCATCTGCCAGACCCTGCTCGGCTGGGCGCGGATGGAGGAGGCGGACCGCCAGTTCGAGGCCGCCGGCGAGTTGCTGGACAGGCTCGACCGCCTTGCCTCCGACGACCCCGGTGGCAGGCTTTCGCGCGCCACGCTGCTCGGTCGCCAGCGCCAGTACGACGCCGCGCTCGCGGTGCTCGACAGCATCGCCGAGCGTAGCCGCGATGGCACGCTGGGTCCGAACGAGTTGGCGGAGAAGGGCAGGCTGCTGGACCAGATGGGGCATTACGATGCCGCCTTTGCCGCCTTCACCGAGGGCAAGCGCATGGCCCGGGAACTCAGCGGCAATCAATATCGCGATCAGCAAGCTGCCCAGTTGATCGCACGATTGCGCGGCTTTTTCGTTGCCGGCCGTCTGCGTATTCTGCCGCGTGCCGGCGAGCGGACCGACGTGCCTCAGCCCGTCTTCATCCTGGGCTTCCCGCGCTCCGGCACCACGCTGGTCGAGCAGACGCTGTCGGCGCATCCGCGCATCGCCGCCGGCGACGAGTTGCCGCTGATCAACGACATCACCTCCATCATGCCGCGCATGCTCTCAAGTCCGGTGAGTTATCCCGAGGCGCTGGCCGAACTCTGGATGGGCGACCGCCGGGAAGGACTGGACGATCTGCGCGACACCTACCTCCAGCGGGTCCGCCGGTTCGGCGTGCTGCGTCCCGGCGCCGATCGGTTCACCGACAAGATGCCGTTGAACGAGACCCATCTGGGCCTGATCGCCCTGCTGTTCCCGCGGGCGCCGTTGATCCACGTCATCCGCCATCCGCTGGACATCATGGTGTCCGCGATGGCCAACCATTTTTCCCACGGCTTTTTCTGCGGCTCTTCGCTGGAGACGGCGGCGCGGCATTACGTGCGGGTGATGGAGCTGGTTCAGCACTACCGCGCCGAGATGGCGCTGAACTATCTGCCGATCCGCTACGAGGACATCATCGACGATCAGGCCGGCCGTGTGCGGGCACTGCTCGATTTCGTCGGCGTCGGCTTCGACGCGGCCTGCCTGAACTTTCACGACAATCGCCGCTACGCCCGTACCGCCAGCTACGCGCAGGTGACCGAGAAGCTGTACGACCGTTCCCGCTTCCGTTATCGCCACTATCTCAAACATCTGGAGCCGGTGATCGAAGAGCTTCAGCCCGTCATCGAACGGCTCGGTTACAGCGTGGTGTAGCGCGGCGGTGCGCCGGGTTCGCGAAACCGCGAGAGGCGCGTTCCCGGGTCATTGACTGATCCGCTGGCCGCTGCGATTCCGGCGGCATGCAGCGGTGCGGTCGTGCAGCAAATTCCCCCGGACCGGGTGGCTATGGACAAGCGGCAGTTGCCGACATTGGCGGTAACCCGGCTGTTCCTGATTTCCGGGATCTGTCCGGAAGCCGGACAGGCGGCGTCGTGGAGCCGGACGACCCTGCCGGGCACGACGAGGTAAAAAGCAGTGATTCCAGTCTGTTGCCCTGTAGCATGGAACTTGCATTCGATCTTTCATTGGCCAATCGGGCCTCTACGTGGGACAGTACGGATTTCTGCGGAATGTCGGCTGCAGTCGCATCCATTAAAGGTGATGAAGAATGACAAACTACAGCGGCAACATGAGTGTAGCCGGCACGATCGATGAAAGCTATGATGGCATATTCGCCGCTTTCAGTGTTACCGGAACTTTGGGTATTAACCTGACAGCAGCGCTTAACGGTGCTGGGACCGGCTCCGCATCCGAGACAGCCAGTGGTACCGTAACGTTATCGGGCGTCACGTATGGGTATACCGGGACCTATTCTACCCCATTCAGTCTTTCGGCGCAGGGCATCTCGGTTCAATCGGGAGCCATCAACACCAGCGCGTCGGCAGCGGCCCCATGGCCGGGCCTGGATTATGGCGTCACGTTGACTGGCTCGGTCGCGCCGAATCAGGGCAGCGTCACTGAAGATCTGACGGCTACCATAAACGCGACGTACCAGGGGATTGCGATTTACGGCTCGTTCACCGGTTCGGCGGTACTGACCGCGCCCGGGGGGGTGACCATCAGCGGGACGGTGGCGAACCAGCCCATCAGCGACACATCGAGCCTGTCGCCATTCCAACACGTCGTCGTCAGCGATCTCACCACCGGGGAAACCGACACGGTCACGGTGACCCTGTCCAATGCGACGAGCGGCACATTATCGAACCTTGACGGTGGCACCTACAACGCCGCCACCGGCGTCTACACCGCCAGCGGCACGGCGGCGCTGGTCACGGCGGCTCTGGATGGGCTGGTGTTCCAACCGGCCCTCGATCAGGCTCCCGCAGGCCAGACCGCGACGACCACGTTCACGATCAATGTCACGGATACCACGGGGGTGTCCGCGAGCGACAGCACGACCAGTGTGGTGGCGACCGAGACCAGCCCGACCTACGCCCTCGTCCAATCGGCCGACCAGGCCATTCTGCGGACGAGCCCGACAGCGGCCTATGTCACTCAGAACGCGTTGCAGGTTGACGCCGATCAGGTGACGCTCGTGCAGTTCGAGAACGGTCTGATCGCCAGCGAACAGGCGGTCTACACGACGCTCGCCGCGTTGGTGACGATCGACGCGTTCTACGGCGCGACGCCCAGCAGCGCCTTGCTGACGACTGTCGCAACGGCAACCAGCGGCACCGGTTATGCGACCGCCCTCGAGTTGCACAACCTGGGTTACTCGGACCCGAACGTGTGGACCATTCTGGGCGCCGACTGGGGCGCCGATCCAACCTCGGGTTTCAATAGCGCCTACAAGGCCGATGCGACGGGTACCACCAGCGGCTACACGACCTTCATCGATGCCGTGTATCAGCAGGAGTTCGGCCACCTGCCGACCGCGGCGAACCTGCAGAACCTGCTGAACGACATCCCCGGCCTCTCGGCGCTGCTGAGCGGCGGCGGCAATACCGCCACGCCGATCCAGGTCATGGGCGGCCTGTATGGGTATCTGCTGTATGCCGGCCAGACCAATGACATCGGTCAGTACGCCACTTCCGCCGATGCCTTCCTGCAGGCGGCCGCGAACGGCACCGTCGTCTACGGCCCTGAACTGACGCAGGAATTCCCGCCGGGGAATGGGGCCGATCCCGATGTCATCGCCATCACCGGCTCGAACCTGCTGACCGATCCCGGCCCGGGCGGCTACACGATCCAGTTTCTGCCCGGCGCCAGCGACGACACGCTGATGCTGCACACGGGCGGCGTGGACCAGGTGTCCGGCTTCAGTCCGAGCACGGATGTGCTGGATTTCAGTTCCGTG
>Ga0181529_10005311_pt1 | contig 13555 bp, 12 predicted proteins | sample PEATcosm2014_Bin_36_FD_119763 | JGI IMG/M metagenome (GOLD analysis project Ga0181529, IMG submission 119763) | Peatland microbial communities from MTU Mesocosm Facility, Houghton, MI, USA - PEATcosm2014_Bin10_30_metaG | ecosystem: Environmental > Terrestrial > Soil > Wetlands > Peat | place... | reverse complement strand
TCGCCCGGCACCACCGTTGGCCGCGGCCCGGTCGTCGTCAGGTCGTCGCGATAGAGGTTGATGTCCAGAACGCCCGTCTTCACCGGTCGCTTCTCGATTCCGGCGATCAGCTTCGCCAGCCGCTCGGCCAGCGGCACACCGCGCCGCTTGATGCCGACCAGCCCCAGGTTCTCGCTGCCGTCGTTCTTCTCGACAATCTCATGCGCCAGCCGCACCAGCGTCCGTTCAATCTCCGACGCCGACATCAGCCGGCCCTTCTCGCGCAGCCTCAACTTCTCCGGCTCGGTCCCTGTAGTAGTTGCTTCCGTAGTTTCGCTCATAGTCTGTTTGCGGCTTTCGTTCCGCCGAAAATGATGATAGCAGCCATCCACCCTGTTTGCGCCGCAAACCTCCGCATCGCTTGAAATCAATCCCAAACGCAGTGGAAATCCCTGAACTCGCCGCATCACCGGGGACTGCAACCGTCGGGTGGAAGGGTCAACCGCAGGATGGAGGATTGAACGTCGAATGCAAGGGCCGTATTCAGAGAATCGGGGAGAGGATCGCGCTCAGGCAGCGCTCTGCTTCTGCGACTTTCCCGGACTGAGGCAACCCCGCTCCGCAAGAAAGGCGGAGCTGAGATGAAAGATGTCCGCCTCGACGAACCGCACAGCCTTCTTCAGATGGGTAACATTCGGGAGCCGGGTCAACGGAGCCGGATCGCCGCTCGCGCCTTTACTTCCCATCTTCGGATCGAAAACTGACTGGTTTTCCATATTGCCTCCCTCGATGGTTTCAACCGTAGGGGGGATCAATCTCTGGCAGAATAAATCCCTCGCGCAATTCAACTCGCCAGGCCGCCTCGCATTCGGAAAGCCACGGAAAACGGCTCGTCGATCGACACAAAGGTAGATGCTCGTTCGCCGGAGGGCATTGTGTCTGGCCGTGGTCTCGTCATGCGAGAGATGAGACGCAGATTGACGTCCGGATGCGGCGGTGGCACGCGATTAATGAGTCCACCTGCTCGTATCGAAACGGTGCCCATCGGGTCGATATACAACTCGAACACACAAGCACATGCGGAACAGAGCCAGAAAAACTCTGTGTTGGCGGATCGCCGTTCAAGCGCATAAAGATCGCCCCCATTCAGCAGCTTGAACTCTTCGCGGCAGCTTGAGTTGACACAGCGTTTAACCATATGGGCCATCCAAAAATAATCCAGATTTAAAGAAACGACACCGTTCGATCTGTGACAGAAGCCACATCCCGCTGGGGGATATCTGGACTGGTTTCTTCCCACAAAGTCAGCCGAAAACACAAGATGACACAGGATGCGATTCCAGAATTGTTGCACGGGTTGCCTGGTGTTGCGTGAACCCTGTGCAAATTAATTTTTCCCAGAACGGAAGCCCTTACGCCGCAGGCCCGCGCCGCATCCGCAGTTGCCCAAGCAGCCCGGCAAACGCCCCGCCCAGCGTGGACAGCACCACCAGCCCAGCAGCAAGGAATGCAAAGCCCGCCAGAATCATTCCGCCGCGAAATTCCGGCGACCCCAGAAGCCCCATCATCTCCGCCGGCACTGGCGTCGAAGACTGCTGGATCGCTTTTTGCACCTGCGCCGTCATCTGCGCGTCGAAACCGCCCATCGCGTGCAGCCCAAACCGCGCCACCAACCCAGCTCCGGCCATGGCAGTCCCCACCTCCAGCGCCAGACACACGCCCACCACCACCCCGATGTGCGCCCCCACCCTTACATCCATCCACGCCGCCGGCCGCCGCCTCTGGTAGAACCCCATCGTAATCAGCGACGCGCTCATGATCCACAGAAAACTCACCGGCGACAGCAGGTCCACCCGGATCGCCCCCACGCTCAGCAGCGCGCCCACCGCAGCCACCGCCGCCGCGCACCGGATCGCCGTCTTCCACTCCACCTGCCGCGGATTCGCATCAGGCAGCGCGCCGATTGTGCCTGCCGCGTCCGCATCGCCAGCCGACTCCCCGCCCGTCTCCATCGACTGGTTTTCCAGCGACAGACTCAGTTGCGGTGCCCCGCAGTGAGGACAGAACGGCGACTCCCCGCTCCTCTCCGGCAACTCCCCCCCGCAGCGATGGCAGAACTCTTGCATATCTATGAAGCTACCCCACCCCTCCTCCATCGGCAAGCCGACGAGGTTAAATGCACGCTCCCACCCCTACTGCCGGTTCTGCTCGTCCCCGCTCTGCGATGTCGCTTCGCCCGGCAGGTCCAGCGACACCAGCCCAATCTTCGTCCCTCCGCCCTCTGCGTCGATCTCCACAATGTGCTGGTGCTGCTGCGACCCCGCCTTCAGCTCCAACCCGCCCTTGCTTGGCTTGTCGTCCACGGAGATATGGTTCCCATTGTTGTTGTCGCAGGTCAGCCCCTCCAGCGTCCTGGCCGGCGTGCCCACAACCCGGTTGTCGCGGCACGCGATTACGTCGCCAAACTGCTTCAGACCCGCGCGATAGAACGCCTCCACCTTCTCCGGCGAGTCGCCCGTCTGGTAGCTCACCGCCTTCACCCGCAGTTGGAAGCTGCCAAAGTTCATATTCACGTCCGCCGACCCGTCGTCCTTGTCCTTCTTCACCAGTTGCGCCCCGGGATACATCGGCAATCCGATTCCCTCCACCGCTGCCGCGTCGTTGGTCTTCACCTGCATTCCACCGAAGGGCGTCGAAATCTTCACGTTGTCGCTATCGCCGTGCTTGTCCGACTGCACGCGGCACCCCGCCAGCAGCGCCGCCGCAAGTCCTGCCACCACCACTCCCGCAACCCGCATTTTCTGCTTCGTCCGCATCTTGCTGCCTCCGCCAGGTCCCGTTCCGCGTGCATTGTCTTCCGTCCAACATGATACGCAACCGCACCGCAAAATGTACCACGCAACATTTCCTCTTGCCCCAAAGCGAAACGGCCACGCGATTGTGCGCGTGGCCGTGAACGAAGGCAAGTGGGCCTCCCGGGGTGTTTACACCAGAACGCTTTGCCCCAGAGTCAGCGATTCGGGCTTTGCGGCCAGGTAGCGGTCGATGGACGCGGCGGCCTTGCGGCCCTCCGAGATCGCCCACACCACCAGCGACTGTCCGCGCCGCATGTCGCCTGCGGCGAAGACGCCCTCCACCGAGGTTGCATAGCTCTCGTCGGTGGCCACGTTGCCGCGACCGTCCAGCTTCAACCCCAACTGCTCGATCATGCCGGAGCGCACCGGCCCAAGGAAGCCCAGCGCCAGCAGCACCAGATCAACCTCAATCGTGAACTCCGAGCCCGCAACTGCCGTGAAGCTCGGCGGCGGCCCCACGCGCACCGCGTGCAGATGAGTGATGCGGCCCTCGGCGTTGCCGGTGAACTTTACGCTGTTGATGCCCCAGTCGCGGATTCCGCCCTCTTCGTGGCTGCTCTCGGTGCGCAACTGCAGCGGCCACATCGGCCACGGCGTCGACGCCGCGCGCTGCTCCGGCGGCTTGGGCATGATCTCAAACTGGTGTACGCTCTTGGCGTGCTGGCGCAGGCTGGTGCCCAGACAGTCCGCACCCGTGTCGCCGCCGCCCAGAATAATGACCCGCTTGCCCGTGGCGAGGATGTCCAGCGAAGCGTCCAGCACGTCGCCCTCACAGCGCCGGTTCTGCTGTGGCAGGAACTCCATCGCAAAATGGATCCCCTTCAACTCGCGGCCTGGGATCGCCAGGTCGCGCGGACGCTCGCTTCCGCCCGCCAGCAGGATTACGTCGTACTCGTCGCGCAGCGTCTGCACATCGACATTGACGCCCACATGCGCGTTGGGCACAAACGTCACTCCCTCCGCGCGCATCTGTGCGATGCGGCGGTCAAGAAGGTGTTTCTCCAGCTTGAAGTTGGGAATCCCATACCGCATCAGCCCGCCGATGCGGTCGTTCTTCTCATACACCGTCACCGCGTGTCCGGCGCGGCGCAACTGCTGTGCCGCAGCCAGGCCGGACGGGCCGCTTCCCACCACCGCAACGCTGCGTCCGGTCTCCTGTTCGGGAGGCTCGGGTTGGATCCATCCCTCATCCCACGCGTGGTCCACAATGCCGCGCTCGATCTGCTTGATGGAGACGGCAGGTTCCGTGATCGCAAGCACGCACGCCGCCTCGCAGGGAGCCGGACAGATGCGCCCGGTGAACTCCGGGAAGTTGTTGGTCGCGTGCAGCCGCCGGATCGCGCTCGCCCAGCGCCCGTTGTACACCAGGTCGTTCCAGTCCGGAATCAGGTTGTTCAGAGGACAGCCCGTATGGCAGAACGGCACGCCGCAGTCCATGCAGCGCGCTCCCTGCTCGCGCTGCTTCGCCTCGGCGAAGGGCTGGTAGACATCCAGCCAGTCCTGCAACCGCTCTTCGACCTTGCGCCGCGTCGGCTGTTCCCGTTCGATCTCAAGAAAACCCGTCACCTTACCCATGCTGCACCTGCCCTGTCGCCACCAGAGGCGACGAAGTTCTCGTGGAATCGCTGGAGCCCGGCGAGACGTAATCCGTCTCGGCGCGCGGTATCCCCAGCACCCGCTTGTATTCATGCGGAAACACCTTGATGAACTGCGCCTGCGTCGTCTCCCAGTGTTCCAGAATCCACGCCGCCCGCGGGCTGCCCGTCAGGTCGATGTGGCGCTGAATCAGGCCGCGCACCAGGTCCACGTCCTCGTCCAGCACCAGTGGCTCCAGGTCCACGCCGGTCTTGTTGCAGCGGCGCGTGGAGGAGTCGCCCACGTCATCGTACACAAACGCCCGTCCGCCGTTCATTCCGGCGGCGAAGTTGCGCCCGGTCGCGCCCAGCACAACCACCGCGCCGTTGGTCATGTACTCGCAGCCGTGGTCGCCCACGCCCTCGACCACCGCCGTTGCGCCGGAGTTGCGCACCGCGAAGCGCTCGCCCGCGATGCCGCTGAAGAAGGCCTCGCCGCCCGTCGCGCCGTAGAGCACCACGTTGCCCACCAGAATGCTCTCCTCCGGCAGGAAGCTCGAGGTCTTCGGCGGATAGACGATAATGCGCCCGCCAGAGAGGCCCTTGCCCACGTAGTCGTTGGAGTCGCCCTCCAACTCCAGCGTGACGCCCGCCGGGACGAACGCCCCAAAGCTCTGTCCCGCCGATCCCGTGAAGCGGAAGTGGATGGTCTCGTCCGGCAGTCCCTCCGCGCCGTAGCGCATCGCAATCTGGCCGCCCAGCATCGCGCCCACTGTGCGATGCACGTTGCGAATGGCGAAGCTGCCAGTTACCCGCTTCTTCGCCTCCAGCGCCGGCTTGGCCTGTGCGATCAGCGCGTGGTCCAGCGCCTGGTCCAGCCCGTGGTCCTGTTCCTTCGTCTTCCGCCGCCCCACATGCGAGGGCAGCTCGGGCGAAAACAGAATCGACGCGAGGTCGATCCCCTTGGCCTTCCAGTGAGCGTCGGCGACCACGGCATCGATCTTGTCCACGCGGCCCACCATCTCATCGACCGTGCGGAAGCCCAGCTTCGCCATGTGATGGCGCATCTGCTCGGCGACGAAGAAGAAGAAGTTGATGACGTGCTCCGGCTGGCCCTTGAAGCGCGCCCGCAACACCGGGTTCTGCGTGGCAATGCCCACCGAGCAGGTATTCAGATGGCACTTGCGCATCATGATGCATCCCATCGCGATCAGTGGCATGGTCGCAAATCCGAACTCCTCGGCGCCCAGTAGCGCCGCGATCACAACATCGCGCCCAGTCTGCAGCTTGCCGTCGGTCTGCACCGTAATCCTGCTGCGCAGATCGTTCAGCAGCAACACCTGTTGCGTCTCCGCCAGGCCCAGCTCCCACGGCAGGCCCGCGTGCTTGATCGAGCTTTGCGGCGATGCACCCGTGCCGCCGTTGTCGCCGGAGATCAGCACCACGTCGGCGTGTGCCTTGGAGACGCCCGCCGCAACCGTGCCCACGCCCGCCTCCGCCACCAGCTTCACCGCGATGCGTGCCTTCGGGTTCACGTTCTTCAGGTCGTAGATCAGTTGCGCCAGGTCTTCGATCGAGTAGATGTCGTGGTGCGGCGGCGGGGAGACCAGCGTCACTCCTGCCACCGAACAGCGCAGCTTCGCGACAATCTCGTCCACCTTGTGTCCGGGCAACTGTCCGCCCTCGCCAGGTTTTGCGCCCTGCGCCATCTTGATCTGGATCTCGTCCGCATTCACCAGATAATTGGCCGTAACCCCGAAGCGTCCGCTGGCCACCTGCTTTACCGCACTGCGCCGCAGATCTCCGTTGGCGTCGCGCAGGAACCGCGCCGGATCCTCGCCGCCCTCGCCGGTGTTGGACATCCCGCCAATCCGGTTCATCGCAATCGCCAGTGTCTCGTGCGCCTCCTTGCTGATGGAGCCAAAACTCATCGCTCCGGTGGTGAAGCGCTTCACAATCTCCGTGACCGGCTCCACTTCGTCGATCGGCAGCGCCTTGTCCGCGTACTTCAGCCGCATTAACCCGCGCAGCGTACACAGGTGCTTGCTTTGCTCGTCGATCAGGTCGGTATACTCCTGGAACGTCGCCGGATTGTTCTGCCGCACCGCCTGCTGTAGCTTGCTGATGGTCTGCGGATTTACCAGGTGGTACTCGCCGCCCTCGCGGTATTGATACTGTCCGCCCACCACCAGGTCCGTCTCCGATTCGGTCAGCGGCTGGAAGGCGTACTCATGCTTCATCTGCGCCTCGCGCGCCAGCACATCCAGTCCCACGCCCTCCACCCGCGAGGCCGTTCCGGAGAAGTATGCGTCCACCAGTTCCTTGTTCAGCCCCACCGCCTCGAACACCTGTGCCCCGCGATAGCTCTGCAGCGTGCTGATCCCCATCTTGGAGAAGGTCTTCAGCAGGCCCTTGTTGATCGCCTTGATGTAGTTCTTCTCCGCGTACTCGGACGTAACGTCGTCCGCCAGCAGTCCGCGCAGTTTCATGTCGTGCAGCGTCTCAATCGCCAGATAGGGGTTGATCGCGCTTGCGCCATAGCCGATCAGCAACGCAAAGTGCATCACCTCGCGCGGCTCTCCGCTCTCGATAATCAATGCCACCTGCGTCCGCGTCTTGTCGCGCACCAGCCGGTTGTGTACCGCGGCCATAGCCAGCAGGCTGGGAATCGGCGCAAGAGTGGCATTCACGCCGCGGTCCGACAGGATCAGAAGCGTGTAGCCGGAGGACACAGCGTACGCGGCGCGCGCGCTTAGATCGTCCAAAGCGTGCTTCAGTCCAGCCTCGCCATCGGCTGCGTGGAACAACGTCGGCAGTGTGGTCGCCAGCAGATCGCCCGAAGAGATCCGCCGCAGCTTCTCCAGATCGTGATTGGTCAGAATCGGGTGCGGAATCTTCAGCGTGTGGCAGTTCTCCGGCGCCTCGTTCAGAATATTGCGCTCCGTCCCGATATAGCTGATCAACGACATCACCAGCTCTTCGCGGATCGGGTCGATCGGCGGATTGGTCACCTGCGCAAAGAGTTGCTTGAAGTAGCTGAACAACTGCTGCGGCCGGTCCGAAAGGCACGCCAGCGGAACGTCCGAGCCCATGGACCCGGTCGGCTCCATGCCCGTCGAGGCCATCGGCCCCAACAGCACCTTCAGGTCCTCCTCGCTGTACCCGCAGGCGCGCTGGCGCCGCAACAGAGTCTCCGGGTCCGATGTGATCACCTTCCACGGCTCTGGCAGATCGTCCAGCACCACCTGCTGCTCCTTCAGCCACTCCGCATACGGCTGGCGGCCGGCCAGCGACTGCTTGATCTCCTCGTCCGAAATAATCCGGTGCTCCACCGTATCCACCAGGAACATCCGCCCCGGCTGCAACCGGCCCTTCTTGCGCACGTCCTCCGGCGGCACCTCGATCACGCCCGCCTCCGACGCCAGCACCACCAGATCGTCCTTGGTCACGATGTACCGCCCAGGCCGCAGTCCGTTGCGGTCCAGCGTCGCGCCAACCACGCGCCCGTCGGTGAAACACACCGACGCCGGCCCGTCCCACGGCTCCATCAACGACGCGTGGTACTCGTAGAACGCGCGCTTCTTCGGGTCCATCTCCGGATTGCCCGACCACGCCTCGGGAATCAGCATGGCCATCACATGCGGCAGCGACCGGCCCGACTGGAACAAAAACTCCACTGCGTTGTCGATCGACGCCGAGTCGCTTCCGCCCGGCACGATCACCGGATACACCTTGTCGATCTGGCCGTTGTAGAGCGGGCTCGCCAGTACCGACTGGCGCGCGTTCATCCAGCTGATGTTGCCGCGAATGGTATTGATCTCGCCGTTGTGCGCCATGTAGCGATACGGGTGCGCCAGCTTCCAACTGGGAAATGTATTGGTCGAGAACCTCTGATGCACCAGGCACAGCGCACTCGCCACCAGCGGATTGGCCAGCTCGTAGTAGAACTTCTCAATCTGCGGAGCCAGCATCAGGCCCTTGTAGACGATCGTGCGGCAGGAGAGCGACGGAATGTAGAAGTCGTCCTTGTCCTCGATCTCCGACTGCGCAATCTCGTTCTCCGTCCGGCGGCGCACGATGTACAGCAGCCGCTCGAAGGTGTCCTCGTCCATCCCTTCTGGACATCCCACAAACATCTGCTCAATGTACGGCTGCGATGCACGGGCCTGGCGCCCGATCAGGTCGCCATTCACCGGAGTATCGCGCCAGCCCAACAGACTCAGGCCCTCGGCCTGGCTGATGCGCTCCAGCACCCCCTCGCACTGTAGGCGGCTGTGCTTGTCCACTGGCAGAAAAACCATGGCCACACCATAGCTTCCGCGCTCGCCCAACTGCATCCCCAGCTTGCCGCACTCCTGCTTGAAGAACGCGTGCGGAATCTGGATCAGGATCCCCGCGCCGTCGCCCGTCTCCGGATCGCATCCCGCAGCGCCGCGGTGCGTCAGGTTGATTAAAACCTCAAGCCCCTTGCTGATAATCTCGTGGCTCTGCTCTCCACGAATGCTCGCAACAAATCCCATGCCGCAGGCATCGTGCTCGTTCCGTGGATGGTATAGCCCTTGCGGGTCAGGGATGCGTTGACAGCGATCAGATCGTTTCATGGCAACCTTCCGGGTGCTGGAAATTCGTTCCCCAACCGAAACAGACACTGCGACCCCGCGATCTCTACGCCGAAAAACAAGTTCGGGTTTCAATCGACACGTCCGCCGAAGCAGACCCCACAGAGCAAGGAACAGAGATGAGCACGCTAGATCTATTAATATATCGCGAAACCCACGGTCTGTGCAGCTTTTGCAGACGGTGTGCGGGAACAAACCGCTGCAAAACTCACACAATCATTCTGTTAGACGAAGGAAAAACGTCTGCGGTCTCAGCTCTCTCTACTCCGTCTCATGCAAATAAATCGCAACGTAGTCGATATAGTCCTGCGCGTACTTCAGAATCATCTTCCTGTCCTCGTCGCCCAGCGTCCGCCGCACCTTGCCCGGAACTCCCGCCACCAGCGAGTTGGGCGGAATCACCATGTGCTCCACAATCACCGCGCCGCCGCGATGATCGACCCCTCCCCGATCCGCGCATCGTTCAGGATCGTCGCCCCCATCCCGATCAGCACATAATCCTCCACCACGCATCCATGCACAGTCGCGTTGTGCCCGATCGTCACCCAGTCGCCGACAATCACGGGGTATTTCTCGCGCATCCCGTGCAGCACCGCGCAGTCCTGCACATTGCTGTTCGCGCCCACGCGGATCGCGTTCACGTCCCCGCGCAGCACCGCGTTCATCCACACGCTGGCGTTTTCGCCCAGCTCCACGTCGCCGATCACCTGCGCCGACAGGTCCACATAACACGTCGCGGGCACCACCGGCTTCTTCCCTTGATAAGAACGGATCATTGCCAAATTATTTCACGCGCCCGCAGCTTTTTTCGCGCCCCTCATCTGCAATACGCCGTCATTCTGGCGCAGCCAGAATCTCCGTATTTCATTGTTGCTTGTTATCTTCCAGTCGAATTGCTTCCCCTCCCGCCAGAAATCCCCCGCGCCCCGCGTTTTATACGGTATTCTAAGAACTGCCCAATTGGGACGATTTGGAGGTGTATAGCCCTTGGCAGAGATTCGTGTGCAGGAAGGCGAGCCGCTGGAAAACGCGCTGCGCCGCTTCAAACGCAAGGTTCAGACCGAAGACATCATCAAGGAAGTGAAGCGTCACTCCTTCTATCTGAAGCCCGGCGAAAAGAAGCGCGTCAAAGAGGCGCTTGCCCGCAAGCGCAACCGCAAGAAGATCCGCAAGGAACAGGACTAGTCCTGCTCCACTAAACTCCGGTTTCTCAAACCATGGCTGGCCGCCCGCTCCCACCCGGAGCAGGCGGCCTTCGTCATTAACCGCACCTGGCCGCTCCCCTGTACCACAAAAAAATGCCTTCCCCGCCGCCCAATCGGCGAATCGCGGGGCCACGCAGGATCATCTCTACTATCTGCACGGAATCTGTACGACGGGAGAACGGTATGGACTTTGTGGACCGGATCTTAACTTGCACCGATTGCGGCTGCGAATTCATCTTCACCGCCGGCGAACAGCTCTTCTTCCAGGACAAGCAGTTCAAGAACGACCCCAAGCGCTGTAAGCCCTGCAAGTCCAGGCGCGGCGCGCAGGCGGCCAGCGCGGCCAACAGCGGCGGTCTGCCGGCGGCCGGCATCTCGCGCACTGAGACGCGTACCGAGTGCTCAGAGTGCGGCATCGAGACCACGGTCCCATTCAAGCCCACGCAAGGCCGCCCAGTGCTCTGCCGCCAGTGCTACAAGAACAAGACAACCGCCTCAGCCGCCGCGACAGCACCGCAGACCGCCTCAACCAGCTCACCTGCATCCGTCGCCGCCACTTCACCGGCACCCGCCGCCACCGAGTTTGCGCCTGCCGCATCCAGCGCGCCCGCCGCGGAGCACCGCCAGCCGCCGCGGAAGCTCACCCCCGCCGACGCCGCATCGGCCATCTGATCCCCGCGCTGCAAGCCGCCCCGCGCCGCGAGCCACTCCGCAGCACAGCACTTAAAGCAGAAGAGCCCCGACAGGTCGGGGCCTTCGCTGACTTCAGATCTGCACTGCACCTACGCTGGAACCGTGCTGACCTCCGCCGGATCAACGGCCACAAATCGCCCGTGCTGTCCGCGGTCCTGAAAGCGCACCACACCCGAGGTCTTGGCAAACAGCGTGTCGTCCTTGCCGCGCCCAACATTCGCGCCAGCCTTAAGCGGTGTCCCGCGCTGGCGCACGATAATTCCCCCGCCCAGAATCGCCTGTCCGCCGAACACCTTCACGCCGAGCCGTTGGGCATTTGAATCGCGTCCGTTTTTGGATGAACCTAACCCTTTTTTATGTGCCATTCCGTCGCCTCTTTCGCGCGGCCCTCGGGCCGCTGCGTACAAATCAATTATTTTGCAGATTCTTCAATAAATTACTTCGCGGCCGCCTCGGCCTTGTAGCTCTTCCCGTTCACCACAATCTCGTTGATCGCGACTTCGACAAAGCCCTGCCGGTGTCCCTGCATCTTCTTGTACTGCTTCTTGCGCTTCAGCTTGAAGACCAGGATCTTGTCAAAGCGGCCCTCGCCCAGCACCGTTCCGGTCACCTTCGCGCCCGTCAGGTCCGCCTCGAACTTGCCCTCTTCGCTGCTCACAGCCAGCACATCCGCAAATTCGATCACACCGTTCTCGTGCGCCGTGCGCTCGATCTTGAACTTCTCACCCGGAGAGACCAGGTACTGTTTGCCGCCGGTACGAATCACTGCATACATAATGGAACCCTTGTGCGCGGGGCATTCGTGCGCCCGCACCCTTCATGAATTGTTTTGCCTGGGGACCGAACCAGAGAATCTCTGTCCAGCCGGCCATCCCGAAACCACCGCGGCCCTTAGGAGTGCAAACCGCTCTCCCTCCTGCAACCGTCCGCCGCGTCCGAGACCTGCCGGCCCTGCAACCGGAACACCGGCTGCATTCGCCAAACCTGCCAAACTTAACAAGTGTATCCCGCTCCGCCACATGGGTCAATCTCACAGTCACGCGAGCCAGCCGCACAGTTTGTATCCACCCCGAAACACTTACCTTTTCACATCGTCATTACTGGCGCAGCCAGAATCTCCGTATTGGCCCTTGCTCTTGCACTTGCCGTTGTCTGTTCCTCTGTTTGTCAATTCCGCAGCAAATTAGTTTGTCATTCCGCAGCGCAGTGGAGGAATCTGCTTTTGCTCTTGCCGTTGTCTGTTCCTGCTGTCATCCCACCCCCTCCATTCGCTACACTGGAAGTCCATGCCCACTTCATCCAAATCCCTGAAGGCTGTCCGCGGCACCCGCGACCTTCTCCCCCCCGGCACCGCCCTCTGGAACCGCGTCGAATCCATCGCCCGCTCGGTCTTCTCCCGCTACGGCTTCGGCGAGATTCGCACCCCCATCTTCGAGGACACCTCCCTCTTCGCCCGCGGCGTCGGCGAAGAGACCGACATTGTCTCCAAGGAGATGTACACCTGGGAGGACCGCGCCCGCGCCCAGTCCGAGAAGGCCCAGTCCCTCACCCTCCGCCCCGAAAACACCGCCGGCGTCGTCCGCGCCTACATCGAGCACAACCTCGGCGACACGGGCCAGCTCCAGAAGCTCTACTACATCGGCCCGCAGTTCCGCCGCGAGCGCCCTCAGCGTGGACGTTACCGTCAGTTCTGGCAGATCGGCGTCGAGGTCCTCGGCCCCGTCTCCTCCGGCTCCGAATCCCCTCTGCGCGACGCCGAAGTCCTCGAAATGCTCGCCACCCTCCTCGACGAGCTAGACATAAAAGGCTGGCGGCTCGAACTCAACTCCGTAGGCTCTTCCACAGACCGGCCACGCTATGTGGCCGCATTGAAAGCCGCCCTCGCCCCCATCAAGCAGCGCATGTGCGAAGACAACCAGCGCCGCGCCGAGACCAATCCCCTGCGCGTCCTCGACTCCAAAGACCCCGCAGACCAGGCCCTCATCGACGGGCTTCCGAAGATCGCCGACTACCTCGACGAATCCTCGCGCGAGCACTTCGCCCAGGTCTGCGCCGCGCTCGATGCCTGCGGCGTGCCGTACACCGTCAACCCGCGCCTGGTTCGCGGCCTCGATTACTACACCCGCACCACCTTCGAGTTCACCATCCCCGACGGCAGCGGCCTCGGCACGCAGAACGCCCTCCTTGGCGGCGGCCGCTACGACGGCCTCTCCGAGATGCTCGGCGGCCCGCGCGCTCCCGGCATTGGCTTCGCCATCGGCGAAGACCGCCTCATCCTCACCCTCCAAGCGCAGGCCGCAGCCGACGCAAAGGCCGGGGTGCCCCATTCATCGCAGTCTCACCGCGATGAGTGGGAGGCTCCCAAGCTCGACGCCTACATCGCTCCCCTCGGCCCCGAGCGCAACGCCGCCGCTCTCGCTCTCGCCCGCGAACTCCGTCGCGCCGGCCTCTCGGTCGAAGTCGGCGACGGCACATTCCGCCTCAAGAAATCCTTCGAGGCCGCCGATCGCGTCGCCCGCCACATCGTCATCCTCGGCGAAGACGAACTCGCCAGCGGCGTCCTCACGGTCAAGAACTTCGTCACGGGAGAGCAGACGAAGGTGGAGAAAGCAGAGTTAGCAGATCGCCTG
>Ga0181529_10005310_pt1 | contig 13558 bp, 11 predicted proteins | sample PEATcosm2014_Bin_36_FD_119763 | JGI IMG/M metagenome (GOLD analysis project Ga0181529, IMG submission 119763) | Peatland microbial communities from MTU Mesocosm Facility, Houghton, MI, USA - PEATcosm2014_Bin10_30_metaG | ecosystem: Environmental > Terrestrial > Soil > Wetlands > Peat | place... | reverse complement strand
GCGGTCGCTGGCGGCGTGCGAAGGCTCGCTGCTGGTCGTCGACGCCAGCCAGGGGGTCGAAGCGCAGACGCTCGCCAACGTCTATCACGCGCTCGACGCCGGCCACGAGATCGTGCCGGTGCTCAACAAGATCGACCTGCCCGCCGCCGAGCCGGAGCGCATCAAGCAGCAGATCGAGGACGTCATCGGCCTCGACGCCTCGCAAGCGGTGGCCATCTCGGCCAAGACGGGCCTCGGCGTCGACCTGGTGCTGGAGGCGATCGTTCAGCGCCTGCCGCCGCCCAAGGGCGACGAGAGCGCGCCGCTGAAGGCGCTGCTGGTCGACTCCTGGTACGACGCCTATCTCGGCGTCGTCGTCATGGTGCGCATCCTCGACGGCTCGTTGAAGACGGGCATGCGCATCCGCATGATGGGCGCCGACGCGCATTACGAGATCGACCGCGTCGGCGTCTTCCGCCCCAACATGGTCGAGGTCGACGGGCTCGGCCCGGGCGAGATCGGCTACATCACCGCCCAGATCAAGCAGGTCGCCGACACCCGCGTCGGCGACACCATCACCGACGACAAGCGGCCGACCGCTCATGCCTTGCCGGGCTTCAAGCCGGCGCAACCGGTGGTGTTCTGCGGCCTGTTCCCGACCGACGCCGCCGATTTCGAGGCGCTGCGCGCGGCGATGGGCAAGCTGCGCCTCAACGACGCGAGCTTTTCTTACGAGATGGAGACGTCCGCCGCGCTCGGCTTCGGTTTCCGCTGCGGCTTCCTCGGCCTGTTGCACCTCGAGATCATCCAGGAGCGGCTCGAGCGCGAGTTCAACCTCGACCTCATCGCCACCGCGCCGAGCGTCATCTACAAGGTCAAGCTCACCGACGGGACCGAGCTCGAGCTGCACAATCCGGTCGACCTGCCCGACCTCGTGCGCGTCACCGAGATCAGCGAGCCGTGGATCAAGGCGACCATCCTCACGCCCGACGATTACCTCGGCGCGATCCTCAAGCTGTGCCAGGATCGGCGCGGCCTGCAGGTCGATCTCTCCTATGTCGGCAAGCGAGCGATGGTCGTGTACGAGTTGCCGCTCAACGAAGTCGTGTTCGATTTCTACGATCGGCTGAAGTCGGTGTCGAAGGGCTACGCCTCGTTCGACTACCAGATCATCGATTATCGCCCGGGCGACCTGGTCAAGATGTCGATCCTGGTCAACGGCGAACCGGTCGACGCGCTGTCGATGTTGGTCCACCGCGATCGCGCCGAGATGCGCGGGCGCGGCATGGTCGAGAAGCTCAGGGAGCTGATCCCGCCGCACATGTTCCAGATCCCGATCCAGGCGGCGCTCGGCGCCAAGATCATCGCCCGCGAGACGATCCGCGCCTTGCGCAAGGACGTCACCGCCAAGTGCTACGGCGGCGACGCCACCCGCAAGCGCAAGCTGTTAGAGAAGCAGAAAGCGGGCAAGAAGCGCATGCGCCAGTTCGGCAAGGTCGACATCCCACAAGAAGCATTCATCGCCGCGCTGAAGATGGATAGCTGAGGGGTGCCTCTATCCCGCCTTCGCGCCGGGCCCGCGGCGGTTGACGACGACGGCGAGCGCGGTCACGCCGGCGAGGAACACGACGAAGAAAAGCACGACCCCGGTCCTCGGCGCGCCGAGCGCCATGGCGCCGTAGAACGCGCCGGTCGCCAGCATGGCGATGACAATGGCGGCGGCCGCGATGACGAGCGTCTTGGTCCAATCGACGGCGACGCCGCGCCGGCGATTGTCGCGGATCTGTTTGATCGACGCCGCCAAGACAATGAGCGTCAGGATAGCAGCCGGCCAACCCATCGAAAGCCCCTCTCTCAGCCGCCGCCCCGCCCGCCCCACCCCGCTGCGCCAACGCCCGCCGCGCGCCCCGTCGCGAAGCACGCCTGCAGCAGGTAGCCGCCGGTCGGGGCTTCCCAGTCGATCATCTCGCCGGCGACGAACACGCCGGGCAGCTTGCTGAGCATGAACGTGTCGTCGATCTCCGCCCATTTGACCCCGCCGGCGCTGGAGATCGCGCGCACGATCGGCGCCGGCGCGGTCAGGCGCAGTTCGACCTGTTTGACCCGCGCCGCCAACGCCTCGGCCGCGTCGGGCAACGGCCCGGCTTCGCGCGCCAGCGCGATCGCCGCCGGCGTCAGGCCGGCGCGGCGCAGCAGCGTCGAGGTCGACTGGCCGGGCCGCCGACGCAAGCGCGCCGCGAACGCCGCGACGTCGAGGTCGGGCTTGAGGTCGACGACAAGCGTTGCGCCGCCGTCGCGTTCGATCGCGTCGCGCAAGGCGGCGGACAGAGCGTAGACCGCGCCGCCCTCGATGCCGTCGCGGTCGATCATCGCTTCGCCGCGTAACGTTCGTCCCGCATGCGTCAGCGCGATCGCCTTCAGCGGCGCGCCGGCGAAGCGGTCGCTCAGATGCTTCGACCAGGCGACGCGAAAGCCGCAATTGGCGGGCTTGAGCGGCGCGACTTCGACGCCCGCCGCGCGCAGTCCGTCGACCCAGCCGCCGTCGGCCCCCAGCCGCGGCCACGAGGCGCCGCCGAGCGCCAGCACGACCGCTTCGGCTTTCGCCGCCTCCTCGCCGTCCGGTCCGGCGAAGCGCAGGCGGCCGCCGCGCTCCAGGCCGACGAGCCGCCGGCGCGGCCTCAGCGTCACGCCGAGCCCGTCGAGGCGCCTCAGCCAGGCGCGCAGCAGCGGCGTCGCCTTGAAGCTCCTGGGGAAGACCCGGCCCGAGCTGCCGACGAAGGTTTCCTCGCCCAGATCTCCAGCCCAGGCGCGTAAATCGGCGGGCGTGAACGCCGCGATCGCGGCGCCGAGCCGCTCGGCGGCGGGACCGTAGCGGCCGAGGAACGCTTCGATCGGCTCGGAATGGGTGAGGTTGAGACCGCCGCGGCCGGCGAGCAGGAACTTGCGCGCCGGCGAGGGGGCGGCGTCGTAAACGACGACGCGACGGCCGGCGCGAGCGAGCGCCTCCGCCGCCGCCAGACCGGCCGGTCCGGCGCCGACCACGACGGCGTCGACCGGGTCCGCTTTCACCATGTTTTTCTGGCCTCTCCGCGAGCGTTACAGGTCCGCGGACCGCCGCCGCCGCGGCCTCGTTTTTCACCCTCCATTAATCGACCGCCTCTATCGTTCCAAGGCTTTGGCGGGGATAGGACGCGCCGCCGCGAAGGTCGCCGTTCCCTTTGGAGGGACTTGGAGTGCGCGCGAAACGGCAGCCCCGCAACGACGAGATCGTCGGCGACGATTCCGCCCTCTCGAGCCTGTTGCGCGCCGCCAACGACGCCCAACACGCCGCCGTCAACGGGCAGCAGGCGGAGATCGCCCGCCTCGCCGAGGAATCCGGCCTCTACCACGCCGCGATCGAAGCGCTGCCGCAAGGCGTCTGCGTCTTCGACGGCCAGGCGCGCCTGGCGGTCTGCAACCGCCGCTACGCCGAGCTCTATCGACTCGACATGGAGCGCCTGAAGCCCGGGGTGACCTGGCGCGAGGTCGTCGACCTGCGCCTCGCGGCGGGAACCTTGCCGTTGGAGGTTGACGATTATCTCGTGCTGCGCGCGCCGATGCGCCTCGACGAGCAGTCGCGCGAATGGCGCGACAAATTGCCGGACGGCCGGACGATCGCGGTCCGGCGGCAGGCGCTTCCCGGCGGCGGCTGGATTTCGACTCACGAGGACGTCACCGAATTGCGCGACCAGCGCGCCGGCTTCGACGAGCGCGTTTCGCTGCAGACCTTGATCGATTGTCTCCACGACAACCTCTGGGTCAAGGACGTCGAGAGCCGTTTTGTGATCTGCAACAAGGTCACGGCGACGCGCATGGGCTTCGCCGAAACCGCTGACATGATCGGCAAGAGCGACCTCGAGCTGCTGCCGCTGGAGATCGCGCAGAAGTTCGTCGACGACGAGCAGAAAATCATCCGCAACGGCCGGCCGATGATCGATCTCGAGGAGTATCTCTACGACGGTTCGGGCGGCAAGTCCTGGCTCCTGACGACCAAGGTGCCGGTGCGCAACGCGCGCGGCGACATCTTCGGCGTCGCCGGCGTCTCGCGCGACATCACCGACCGTCGTCTCTCGAGTTTGTTGCGCGACGGCCAGGCGCAGATCCTCGAAATGATCGCCATGAGCGCGCCGCTCGAGGCGATCCTCGACGCATTGGCGCGGCTGGTCGAATCGCAGCTCAGCGGCATCCTGTGCTCCGTCCTGCTGCTCGACGAGGACGGACGCCGGCTGCGCCACGGCGCCGCGCCGAGCCTGGCGTCCGACTACGTCAAGGCGATCGACGGCGTCGAGATCGGGCCGAGCGCCGGATCGTGCGGCGCCGCGGCCTATCGTCGCCAACCGGTGATCGTCACCGACATCCTCGCCGACCCGCTGTGGGCCGACTTTCGCGAGGTCGTCAGGCCTTACGGCTATCGCTCCTGCTGGTCGACGCCGATCCTTTCCGATCGCGGCGAGGCGCTGGCGGTGTTCGCGATGTATTCGTGCACGGTGCGGGCGCCGACCTCGGTCGAGTCGCGGCTGCTGGAGGTGGCCATCCACATCGCCGGCATCGCCATCGCCCGTCGGCGCGCCGAAGAGCGCATCCGGTTCATGGCCACCCACGACGAGCTGACCGGGCTGCCCAATCGCGCCCGGTTCGGCGGACAGATGGCGGAGGCGTTGCAGTCGGCGGCGCAGCGCGGCGAATGGCTGTGCGTCGCGTACATCGATTTCGACAACTTCAAGCACGTCAACGACAGCCTCGGCCACAGCGCCGGCGACACGTTGCTCAAGAGCATGGCCGAGCAGATGGTCGCCGCCGTCGGCCCCAACGACATCGTGTCGCGGCTCGGTGGCGACGAGTTTGTCGTGCTGCTGATCGATCCGCCCAAGGACAGGCCGACAATCGGCGCAACGCTGCATCGCATCCGTTCGGCCGCCGTCGCGCCGGTGGAATTGGACGGCCGCAGCTTCCGTGTCACTTCGAGTGTCGGCGCGGCGATTTATCCCATGGACGGCGGGACCGCCGAGACCCTGCTCGCCAACGCCGACGCCGCGATGTACAGCGCCAAGGAATCGGGCGGCGACGGCTTGGTGTTCTATGTGCCGGAGATCAACGCCAATTTGCGCGAGCGCCTGACGCTGCTCGAAGAATTGCGCAACGCCGATCCGAGCCGCGACTTCGTTCTGCACTATCAGCCGCAGGTCGATCTGCGCAGCGGCGAAGTGTTCGCGGTCGAAGCGCTGATCCGTTGGCGTCACCCGCGGCTCGGCCTGGCGCCGCCGGCGCAGTTCATCCCGATCGCCGAGGAATCGGGGCTGATCGTGGCGATCGGCGACTGGGCGTTGCGCGAAGCCTGCCGGCAGAACAAGGCGTGGCAGGACGCCGGCCTGCCGCCGATCACGGTCAGCGTCAACGTCTCGGCGCGTCAGTTCCGCGAGAACCACATCGCCGCCGCCGTCGCCGAGGCGCTCGCCGAGAGCGGGCTCGAACCGAAATATCTCGAGCTGGAATTGACCGAAAGCCTGGTCATGCGGGACGTCGACCGCGCGATCGAGACGATGAAGGAGCTGCGCGGGCTCGGCGTTCGGCTGTCGATCGACGATTTCGGCACCGGCTATTCGAGCCTCAGCGCGCTGAAGCGGTTCCCGGTCGGGCGGCTGAAGATCGACCGCTCGTTCATCCAGGATCTGCCCGACGACGAGGACGACCGCGCCGTCGCCTCCGCGGTCATCTCGCTCGGCCAGAAGCTCGACCTCAGGGTTATCGCCGAAGGCGTCGAGACCGAGGAGCAGGTCGCCTTCCTGCGCGAGAACCACTGCGACGAATTGCAGGGCTATCACTTCAGCCGCCCGGTCGCCGCCGACGCCATTCCCGCCCTGCTGCTTCGCCAGGCGATCGCGTCCGCGCCGTGCCCGGCCAAAAAACGCTGGCCGCAGCGGCGCCGCCGCGCGCCGTAAGATCACGCGATTGTGAGCGCGTCTGGATGAACCCCCGCCGCCGGCGGATCGGTTCCGCTGGCTTCGCGCCCCGACTTCGACCAAAAGACGCCCCGAGACGGCGAAGGCGGAGGCTCCGCTCGGGGAGGCGAGGATGGATCTGGGGATCAAGGGCCGCAAGGCGATCGTCTGCGCGTCGAGCCGCGGGCTCGGCAGGGCCTGTGCGGCCGCGCTGGCCGAGGCGGGTTGCGCCGTCACGATCAACGGCCGCGACCCGGCGCGGCTCGCCGAGACGGCGAAGGAGATCCGCGCCGCGACCGGCGCCGAGGTTTTCGCCGTTGCCGGCGACCTCGACGATCCGGCGGTGCGCGATGCGCTCTTCGCCGCCTGTCCCGAGCCCGACATTCTCGTCAATAACAACGGCGGGCCGCCGCCGACCGCGTTCGTCGATCTGACCCGCGAGATGATCCTCGCCGGGCTCGAAGCCAACATGCTGACGCCGATCGCGCTGATCCAGCGCGCGCTGCCGGGCATGGCGGCGCGCGGTTTCGGCCGCATCGTCAACATCACTTCGTCCTCAGTGCGCGCGCCGCTCGCCGGCCTCGACGTCTCGTCGGGCGCGCGCGCCGGGCTCACCGCCTTCGTCGCCGCCAGCGCGCGCGCTTACGCCAGGCGCAACGTCACCATCAATTCGATCCAGCCCGGCGCGTTCGACACCGACCGCATCCGCGTCACCTTCGCCAAGGCGGCGGCGAGCGGCGTAGACGCGGAGGCTCTGCGCGCGCGGCGCGAGGCCGCGATCCCCGCCGGCCGCTTCGGCCGGCCGGAGGAATTCGGCGCGCTGTGCGCGTTCCTCGCCAGCGCCTCGGCTGGCTACCTCACCGGCCAGAGCATCCTGATCGACGGCGGCGCCTTCCCGGGAGCGTTCTGAACCCGTCCGATGCTGCTCGGGATCGTTCTCAAAATCGCCGCGACGTTCGCCTTCGCGGCGATGTCGGCGATCATCAAGTCCGTCTCGGAGCGCTTTCCGGTCGGCGAGATCTGGCTGTTCCGTTCGCTCTTCGCCATGGCGACGCTCATCGTCTGACTGGCGCGGCGGGGCGAATTCCCGCGTGCGCTTCATACCCGCCGCAAGCTCGGCCATGTCGGCCGATCGATCGCCGGCTCGGGCGGCATGTTCGCCAGTTTCATCGCGCTGTCGTTGCTGCCGCTCGCCGATGCGACCGCCTTCACCTTCGTCTCGCCGCTGCTGATCGTGCCGATGGCGGCGATGGCGCCCGGCGAGACGGTCCGGCCTTACCGCCGGGCGGCGGTCGGGATCGGCTTCGTCGGCGTCCTCGTCATGCTGTCGGACGACCTCGTTCAGGGGGCCGACGCGACGGCGGGCTACTCGTTCGGCGCGACGGTGGCGCTCGCCGGCGCGTTCTGTTCGGCGGTGGCGATGATCCAGACCCGGCGGTTGACGCGCTCCGAGGCGACCGGAGCGATCGTCTTCTATTTCTCGACCGTGACGGCGGCGATCAGCGCCGCGCTGCTCGTTCTCGCCGCTGTCTGGCCGAGCGGCGCGCTCGGCGCGGACTTCTTCGCCGGCCAGGCGTTCGTCGCGCCGAACGCGCTCGAATTCTGCCTGCTGACGTCGATCGGTTTGCTCGGCGCCGCCGGGCAGATCCTGATGACCCACAGCTACCGCTTCGCCGACGCCTCGATCATCGCCGCCTTCGACTATGTCTCGATGATCTGGGCGGCGACGTTCGGCTACGCCTTCTTTGCCGAGACGCCGTCGGCCGCGGTTCTGGCCGGTGCGGCAGTCGTCGCGGGCGCGGGCGTCCTGGTCCTGTGGCGCGAACGATGGCGGCGCGGCGTCCGCCCGGTCGTCGAGCCGGCCGAGACCGTCGAAGTGGTGTGAACGCGCGAACGCCGGACGATTCCGTTCTATATTCCGTATACCGCCCACTATAATGGGCCGCGGGCAAGCGGAGAGCGGCCATGGGCGTCGAGGGCAAGGACAAGGCCAAGGTGCTGGAGGCCGGCGCGGCGGCGCTGTCGGGCCAGCTCGGCCGCACCGTCGCCAAGCTGCGCCGGAGCGCCGGCCAGTCGCTCGCCGACCTGTCGGCCCAGGCCGGCGTCGCCAAGTCGATCATTTCGCAAATCGAACGCAATGAGACCAATCCGACCCTGACCACCATCTGGCGGCTCGCCCATGCGCTCGACGTCTCGATCGGCTCGATCCTGCATGGAACCGAAGAAGGGCCGTTCGTCGAACGCGTCAGCCGCGGCGAGACGCCGATCCTGGTCTCCGACGACGGCCTGTGCCGGCTGGCGGTGATCGGCTGGCTGAAAACCGTCGACTGGCTGCAATGGTACGATTTCCAGGCCGAGCCGGGCGGCGTGCTCGGGTCGCAGCCGCACCCGCGCGGTTCGATCGAATGCCTGTCGGTGCTGGAGGGTGAACTCGAGGTCGAGGTTGGCGAGGCGATCGAGGTCGCGCGCGCCGGCGAGACGCTGCGCTACCGCGGCGATCGCCCGCATGCGATTCGCAACCGCGGCGCGACGACCGCCCAGGCGACGATGGTTTGCATCCTCAAAGCTTCGGCGATGGATTGACGGCGCGGCGAATGGCGCGCGCGAATCGGCCAACGCCGATTCGCGCCGCTTTTGTCCGCGCTTTGGCCGCCGTTTCTCGCGCCGGGACCGCGCGGCGGCGCGGCAATTGACCGCTCCGCAACCATGACGGCGGAATCGCCGGCGCGCGGCGATCGGCGGACTTGCTTCGCGTCGCTTCGCCGGAGCGAATCGCGCAGCCCGCGATTCGTGCCGGGCTTGTTCGCCCTTTCGCCCGGACTGTCCCGTTTCAGGTCCGCAGCGGACCGGGCGCCGCGACGGGGCGTTTACCGTCGCTCGCGAGACGCCGCGGATTCGACTCGCCTTTTCCGCAAAATGCGGATTCGAGTCGCGCGTCGCCGATTCGTGCCGGTTTTGTTTTCGCTCTCGCTCGCTCCGCCCTTTGACGGGACACGCCGCCGCCGGGCGGGCAATTTGCGGTTGATTCGCGTGAGACGCGCGCCGCGCAGCCTCGACAGCGCCGCCGGCGGCGGCTAAGAGCCGAAGGCGGACGCAAAATCGGCTCCTGTCCGGTCGCGCGCGCCGCGTCGCCTCGGCGCTCTTTAAGGGGCGCGCGAAGCGGGTCGCCCGCGCCGCGGTGAGGCCGGGCGCCTCAGACGGAGGCTCAATGCCGATCGCCCCCGCCATCGCCTGCGAGCGGACCGCCGCCGGGGTCCGGCTGGACTTGGCCGGCGGCTGGACGATCGACGCCGGCGCGCGGCTCGAGAACGGGGCCGACGCGCTGGTCGCCGACGCCGAAGGCGCGCGCGACGTGCTGATCGACCTTTCCGGCGTCGAGCACATGGACACCGCCGGCGCCTGGGTCATCGACCGCTCGGTGCAGGCGCTCGCGGCGCGCGGCGTCGTGACGCAGGTCGTCGGCGCGCGCCCCGAACACGCGATCCTGCTCAAGGAGGCCCATTATCGTCCGGTCGAGACCGCCGAGCCGCGCGGGCCGCCGACGCTGACCTCGCTGCTCGCCGACATCGGCGAAAGCGTTTACGGCGCGGGGGCCGACTTCGTCAGTGGCGTCGCCTTCCTCGGCCGCATGGTTTCGGTCGGCCTGACCGTCCTCGTCCGTCCGCCGCGCTGGCGCTGGACCTCGACCTTCTATCATCTCGAGATCTTTGCGCTGCGCAGCGCGCCGATCATTCTGCTGATCAATTTCCTCGTTGGCGCGATCGTCGCCCAGCAGGGCATCTTCCAGCTCGCGCGCTTCAACGCATCGCCGTTCACCGTCGACCTGATCGGCATCCTGGTGTTGCGCGAACTCGGCGTGCTGCTGACCTCGATCATGATCGCCGGCCGCTCCGGCTCGGCGATCACCGCCGAACTCGGCGCGATGAAGATGCGTGAAGAAGTCGACGCCTTGACCGTGATGGCGCTCGACCCGATGGAAGTGCTGATCCTGCCGCGCATCCTGGCGCTGATCCTCGCCCTGCCGCTGCTGACCTTTCTCGCCGATATGGCGGCTTTGGTCGGCGGCGCCTGCGTCGCCTGGGTCTATGGCGACATCCTGCCGGTGGTGTTCATCGAGCGGCTGCACGACGCGATCGGCCTCAACACCTTCGCGGTCGGCCTGATCAAGGCGCCGTTCATGGCGCTGGTGATCGGCCTCATCGCCTCGATCGAGGGCTTCGCGGTCTCCGGTTCGGCCGAGTCGCTCGGCCGGCAGGTGACCGCCTCGGTGGTCAAATCCATCTTCATGGTGATCGTGCTCGACGGGCTGTTCGCCATGTTCTTCGCCGCGGTGCGCTATTGAGCGGGCCCGAGACCAACCCCGCCGCGCCGCCGCCCGGCGACCTCGATGACGCCGCGCGCGTCGGCGATGTCGTCATCCGCGTACGCGGGCTGAAGGTCGGTTTCGGCGACCGCTTGGTGATGGACGGGCTCGACATCGACGTGCGCCGCGGCGAAGTGCTCGGACTGGTCGGCGCCTCGGGCGCCGGCAAGTCGGTCTTTACCCGCACCGTGCTTGGGCTGCTGCCGAAGCTGGCGGGGACGATCGAAGTCTACGGCCACGACATCGACAGCCTCACCGCCGCCGAGCGCCGCCGCGTCGGCCAGCGCTGGGGCGTGCTGTTCCAACAGGGCGCCTTGTTTTCAGGGCTGACGGTCAGGCAGAACATCGAGGCGCCGATGCGTGAGCATCTCGACCTGTCGCCACGGCTGTGCGACGAGCTGGCGATGTTGAAGATCGCGCTGGTCGGCCTGCCGGAGGATGCCGCCAACAAATATCCCGCCGAGCTGTCGGGCGGCATGATCAAGCGGGCGGCGCTGGCGCGCGCGCTGGCGCTCGACCCCGATCTGCTGTTCCTTGACGAGCCGACTTCCGGGCTCGACCCGATCGGCGCCGGCGACTTCGACGAACTGATCGCCACTTTGCAGCACACGCTCGGCCTTACCGTCTTCATGGTCACCCACGACCTCGACAGCCTCTACGCGATCTGCGACCGCGTCGCGGTGCTGGGGCAGGGGCGAGTGATTGCGATCGGGTCGATCTCGGAGTTGCTGCGCTCCGAGGATCCGTGGATCAAGACCTACTTCCACGGCAAGCGCGGGGCCGGCCGCGAGGCGGCGTTCAAGCTCGGCCACGGGCGGCTCCAACCGTGAAGGAGGCTGGCGGGCGCGCGTTTACGGCCAAAATCTGCTAAGCGAGTCGCGGGCCGGGCGGCCGACCCGCCTGAAGGGGGGCGGCGCCAGCCGGCGGACGGCGGGCGCAGACGGAAAAGCGAGATGGAGACGCGCGCGAATTTTGTCCTTATCGGCGCCTTCACCCTGGCGGTCATCGCCGGGGCGTTCCTGTTCGTCCTGTGGTTCTCCGGCCTGACCCGCACCGCCGACCATCAGACTTACGCCGTCCTGTTCGACGGCTCGGTCGCCGGCCTGTCGCGCGGCAGCGCGGTGCAGTTCAATGGCATCCGCGTCGGCGAGGTCACGCAGATCAACCTGGTCGCCGACGATCCGCACCGCGTCGAGGTGCTGGTCCAAGTGGCGGGGCGCGTGCCGATCAACCAGGACACCAAGGCGCGCCTCGAGGTTCAGGGGCTGACCGGCGGCGCGGCGATCGCGCTGACCGGCGGCGCGGTCAACTCTTCGCCGCTGGTCCCGAAGGACGGCAAGCCGCCGGTCATCGTCGCCGAGTCGTCCGAGATGCAGAACATCCTGACGGCGGTGCAATCGCTCTCGGCCAAGGCCGACACGACGCTCGGCCGCGTCGACAAGCTGATCGCCGACAACAGCGCTGCGGTCGGCGACGCGGTGCGCAACATCGACGCGTTCTCGAAGGCGCTCGCCGACAACGCCGCCGGCGTCAATTCGGCGCTGTCGGGCGTCGCCGAGCTCGGTAAGAAGATCGGCCCGCTGTCCGATCGACTGCAGGGGCTTTCCGACGACGTCGACAAGCTGGTCAAGGCGGTCGACCCCGCCAAGGTGAGCGGCATCGTCGGCGACGTGAAGTCGCTGACCGGCTCGCTCGCCGACAACAAGGCGGCGATCAACTCGACCATCACCGACGCCGCCGCGCTCGCCAAGCGGCTCAACGACACCGCCGGCAAACTCGATTCCGCGCTCGCCGACTTCGACAATCTCGTCAAGGCGGTCGACACGAAGAAGATCGCCAATTTCGTCGACGGCGCCGACGCGCTTGGCCAAACGCTGCAACAGCATCAGGGCGACATCGACGCGATGGTGAAGAACGCCACCGAACTCTCCGCCAAGCTCAATCATTCCGCCGACAAGATCGACGGCCTGATGACCAGCCTGCAGGGCTTCGTCGGCTCGCCCGACCTCAAGGGGCGGCTCGGCGAGATCGGCGACGCGGCGCGTTCGGTGCGTCAGCTCGCCGACAATCTCGACGCGCGCACCAAGGACATCGCCGCCGGCGTCAGCCACTTCACCTCGACCGGCCTGCGCGAATACGAGGCGCTGGCGATCGACGGCCGCCGCACGATCAACGACCTCGACCGCGCGATCCGCAATTTCGACCACAATCCCAACGAGCTGTTGTTCGGATCGAAGTCGAACCTTCCCGAGTATCACGGCGGGCAGTGATGAGCGACGCAGCGACCGCACGCCGACCGCCGGTCGTTCGTCGCCGCCGCTTCGGCCTCGCCGCGCTGGCGCTCGCGCTGCCGCTCGCCGCCTGCGGCGGCGCGCCGCTCGACACCTACGATCTCAACGCCGCTAGGCCCGCGCCGGCGCATGCGTTCGGCGCGCGGGTGCGCGTCGCCGAGCCGCTCGCCGCGCTCGACCTCGACAGCGACCGCATCCTGGTGCGCGCCGGCCCGCAGCAGATGGCGACGCTGGCGGGGGCGAAGTGGCCCGATCGCCTGCCGCTGATCGTCCAGGCGCGGCTGACCCAGAGCTTCCAGAACGCCGGGCTCGCGCGTCAGGTCGGCGGCACCCCGGCGGCGGCCGATTACGTGCTCGACCTCGACATCCGCAAGTTCGAACTCGACGTCGCGCGCTCGCGGGTCGAGATCGACGTCGCCGCCAAGCTCGTTTCCGCCTCGGGCGGCGTTGCGGCGGCGGAAATCTTCACCGCCGACGCGCCGGTCGCCTCGACCGCTCCGGCGACCGTCGCCGCGGCGATGGACGGCGCGCTGTCCTCGGTGATGAAGCGCATCGTCGCCTTCGTCGCGACGCGGCTCTGAGCCGAGCGCGACTTCCCCTCATCCGGCCGGGCTTCGCCCGTCCACCTTCTCCCGCAAGCGGGAGAAGAGAAGCGTCCCCTCTCCGCTTGCGGGAGAGGGCCGGGGTGGGGCGAGTCGGCGCGCTGCGCTCTATCCCAGCCGGCCGGAGGCGTGGGCGAGCATGGTGTAGACCTTGCCGGCGTCGGACAGCAGGGTCGCGCGCGACTGGGTTCCGTCGCGGTCGGTCTCGCCGATCTTGGCGAGCAGCCGCTCGAATTCCTGCGTGTAGCGGTTCACCGCGTCCTGGAACTGCGGGTCGGAGCGGTAGCGGCGACGGATTTCGTCGAACGACTGCTGGCCGGCGGCGGTGTAGAGCCGCCGCGTCGC
>Ga0181529_10005307_pt1 | contig 13560 bp, 12 predicted proteins | sample PEATcosm2014_Bin_36_FD_119763 | JGI IMG/M metagenome (GOLD analysis project Ga0181529, IMG submission 119763) | Peatland microbial communities from MTU Mesocosm Facility, Houghton, MI, USA - PEATcosm2014_Bin10_30_metaG | ecosystem: Environmental > Terrestrial > Soil > Wetlands > Peat | place... | reverse complement strand
GTGGACGGGGCGCCAAGCTCAATCGCGGGCTCTACGACCCCAGGGGAACGCGGGCTCCCGTCCACCGATAGCCTCACCGGCGCAACGCCAGCTGGCAACTGAGAGATACAAGGGGATCGGCGCGTGAACCGGGTGGTGTCGGAGCGATGCTCCAGAGAGGTGGGCCGCCAGGTCAGGCTGCCGGCGGTGGCAGGTCGACGAGGAGATCATTCCCGAGTGGGCGATGGTTTCCAGTGGCGACCGACAGCGTCCTCATTGGGGAAGATACCATCGACCTCACTGCGGCGCCTGATTTCGCCAGTGAGGCGTTAATGTAAGCGCCGGAGCAAAAAACTCCTCAGTGAAGCGGCTGGATGGTCCGGCTGTGCTGGAGCAGAATTCCGGCGGCGGGAAGCTCCTTTGATGCCCTTGCCCCTGGTGAGAGTGGCGATATCGATGGGCGGCAGATCCTGCACGATGTCGAGTGACCATTTCACACCGTCCGCCGTGACTGGCTTACCGTCATGCACTGTCGCATCCGGGCGCAGGTGGAACGTGATACTGCGCTTGTCCGCAAACATTTCGCGGCATTCAGCGGCGGGCCAATGCACCCAGACTGGTCGCCATTCATAAATGCGGGATGTCAGCTATGCGGGGACGCCAACGAGCCACCCGTTGACCATCATCACAAAGCTGTTAACTTAACTGGGAATTGGGTGGGTCATGGGGACCTGCTGTACCCGTTGCCGGATTCTCGTTTCAAAAAAACACTCCGCACAATGGGTTACAGCAAAAATCTTCGTCGATGCCAACGACGGCGCGGTGCACGATGACCCCACCACGCACTGATCCATGTTTGCAGCGCGTGCGTTGCCGATTTGCAAGGGCTACCGCCCACGGCGCACTTTCCTGCCCTAAGCCTGACCCGCTCACAGGAGACGCCCATGATCGGAAGACTGAACCACGTTGCCATCGCTGTCCCCGACCTGGACAAGGCCACCGCTGTGTATCGCGACATTCTCGGTGCGAAGGTGTCCGCGCCGCTGGCGCAGCCGGCGCATGGCGTGACGGTGGTGTTCGTCGAGCTGCCAAACATAAAGATCGAGTTGCTGCTTCCGATGGGTGAGCAAAGCCCGATCAAGGCCTTTCTGGAGAGAAACCCCGCCGGGGGCATCCACCACCTGTGCTATGAGGTCAACGACATTCTCGCGGCGCGCGACGCGCTCAAGGCCAAGGGGTTGCGGGTGCTGGGCAACGGACAACCGAAGATCGGGGCACATGATATGCCGGTGCTGTTCCTGCACCCGAAGGACCTCAACGGCTGTCTGGTGGAACTGCAGCAGATCTGACCGGGCCCACGCTACCCCGACGGCAAAGGATCAAACGCGATGACGGTGGATGCCAAGATCCTCAAAGACCTGAACGACCGACGGCGCAAGATTTTCGTTGGCGGCGGTGAGGACAAGGCCCGCGCCCGCCACGATCAGGGGCGTATGACGGCGCGTGAACGCCTCGCGGCGCTGTTCCAGGAAGGCACCTTCCAGGAAATCGGCATGCACATCCGCAGCGCACACCAAGCGGGCGTCGCGCAGCAGAAGGACCTCCCGGCGGACGGCGTCGTGGTCGGGACGGGCTATATCGGCGGTCGCGCGGTTGCTGCCTTCAGCCAGGACTTTACCGTCGCCGCCGGCACGCTCGGCAAGATGCATGCGTCGAAAATCGTCCGCGCCATGCAAACCGCGGCGCATACCGGCATGCCGGTCGTCGCCTTCAACGATTCCGGAGGGGCGCGTATCCAGGAAGCCGTGGACGCCCTGTCCGGTTACGCCGAGGTGTTCTACCAGAACGTGCTGCTCTCCGGCGTGGTGCCCCAGATCGCGGTGATCTGTGGGCCTTGTGCCGGCGGGGCTGCCTACTCGCCGGCCCTGATGGACTTCGTGATCATGACGAAGTCGCACACCCAGATGTTCATTACCGGTCCCGAGGTTATCAAGGCGGTGACAGGCAAAACGACGACGATGGACGAGGTTGGCGGCGCGGTCATGCATGCCACCGTCAGCGGCAACGTGCACTTTCTTGCCGAAAACGACGCGCACGCCGTCCAGTTGGTTCAGCGTCTGCTGAGCTTTCTGCCGGCGAACAATGCCGAGGAACCGCCGAACCGGCTCACCGCCGACATCGACGAAAGTCCGGACGCCGCCATGAACGCGCTGATCCCGGACGACAACACGCGACCGCTGGATGTGCGCAAGGTGATCGCGCGGTTGGCGGATGACGGCGACTTCCTTGAGGTTCATGCCAGCTTCGCCGAGAACATCATCGTCGGCTTTGCGCGTATCCAGGGCACGGTGGTCGGTGTGATTGCCAACCAGTCGGCGGTGCGGGCCGGGGCGCTCGATATCGACGCGTCCGACAAGGCCGCCCGTTTCATTCGCTTTTGCAACGCCTTCAACATCAGCCTGGTCACCCTGGTGGACGTGCCCGGCTTCCTGCCGGGTATCGAGCAGGAGCGGGGTGGCATCATCCGCCATGGAGCCAAGCTTCTGTTCGCCTATGCGTCGGCCACCGTGCCGAAGATCACAATCATTCTGCGCAAGGCGTATGGCGGCTCATACGTCGCGATGTGCAACCAGGAGCTCGGGGCTGACTTCGTTTTCGCCTGGCCATCGGCGGAGATCGCGGTCATGGGCGCCGAAGCGGCCGTCGCCGTTCTGCATGGCAAGGAGCTGAAGGGAGCACCGGATCGCCGTGCCAGGGTGGCTGAACTGGCGGCGGCCTATCGTGCCGAGTTCACCTCGCCTTACCTGTCGGCGGGTGCCGGCTACATCACCGACGTCATCGATCCGGCGGCAACGCGTTGGACCATCGCGCTGGCGCTCCGCAAGCTACGGGGCAAGCGCGAGATGCGGCCGCCGAAAAAGCACGGGAACATTCCGCTGTGAGGCGCCGGACCAGGGCGACAACACGCCATGCATGACATCATCACCGGCCCAGGCCCGTTGCACAATTGGCTGGGGATCGTCGTCACCCTCGGCCTGATGTACCTGGCGTGGCGAATCGTTGCCGCGTTTCAGCATCGTTCTCGCCGTAACCTGAAGACGCCGGCGGCCTCCGCCACACCAACGCCCGCTCCGGCCCAGCCGGCACCCGATACGGGACCACCGCCCGAAGACATCGTCGTGATTGCAGCGGCGGTCCAGGCGATGCTCGGTGCCCATCGCATCGTTCACATCGAGACCAGCAACGCGGCTCAGGTCTGGGCGGTTGAAGGCCGCTGGATGCATCAGACCTCCCATTACCTCGGCTAACGAAAAGTCCTCAGGAATCAAGCTATGATCAAGAACTTCCGGATCACGGTGGACGGCCGAAGCTACAATGTAGTGGTCGAGGATCTTGACCAGCCGGTCACGGCTGCCGCCTTCGCGTCAACCGTGCCCATTGTCCACGCCGCGCCCGCGGCTGCGGCCGGACCGACGTCCTCTCCCGCGACGGCTCCTGCCGCGGCGGCGTCGGCTACCGCCATCGTCGCTCCGTTGGGCGGCGTGGTGTTCTCGATCGATGTGGCGCTCGGGCAGAACGTCAGCGTGAACGACAAGGTCGCGACGATCGAAGCTATGAAAATGAAGACCGAGGTCATGTCGAAGATTGCCGGCAAGGTCACGAACATCGCTGTCAACGTCGCCGAGAGCGTGGAAACCGGCCAGTTGCTGATGACCGTAGAATAAGCCATCGTTTTCGATTCGCCTGCGTTGCCTGGCCAACATAGATCACGCGGTCATCCATCGCCCACTATATCGCCTTCGCGGACTGCCGACGCTTCGACCGACACTGCCTCTTGCAGGAGATTGCAATGGATAAAGATACCGTGACGTTTTCGGTACTGCTCAGCGTGATCGATTTCTTTCTCAGCATGGTGATGATTTCTGGGATCGGTCTGATTCTTAGCCTGCTTCCCCGCCTGAATCGCCTCGGCAAACTGGACGAGAAGAGCATGCGTCGCGGTCACTGACCGCCGTCGGCACGCAGGGAAAGGGCTACGCGATCATGTTCGATCAACTGATGTCGTTCGTTGCCGCGATGGGTGCGCAGACCGGCCTTGCGCAGATTTGGTGGGGCAACGTAGTGATGATCGCGATCGGGATCGCGATGATCCTGCTTGCAGTCATCAAGAAATACGAACCGTTGCTGTTGGTAGGGATCGGCTTTTCCTGCATCATATCGAACGTTCCCGGCTCCGACCTAGTGCTGCCGGGCGGGCTGTTTCACTACGCCTATGAGGGCGTCCAGTTGCTGATTTTGCCGCCGCTGATCTTCTTTGGCGTCGGCGCAATGACGGACTTCGGGCCGATGATCGCCAACCCCAAGCTGGTCATCCTGGGGGCGGCCGCACATCTGGGCATATTCGTCGCCCTTATTGGCGCCAAACTGGTTGGCTTCACCATTTACGAGGCCGGCGCGATCGGCATCATCGGCGGCGCCGACGGGCCGATGGCGATCTTCATGACGATGAAACTGGCGCCGCATCTGCTGCCGCAGATATCGGTGGCCGCCTATTCCTACATGGCGCTGATGCCGTTGATCCAGCCACCCGTCATGAAGCTGCTGACGACGAAGCGGGAGCGCATGATCCGCATGAAACAGATGCGTGTCGTGACCCGGGTGGAACGTATCGCCTTCCCGATCATCATCGGCATCGTGGTCAACCTGCTGCTGCCGCCAGTGGCGCCGCTGATCACCATGCTGATGTTGGGCAACCTGTTCAAGGAAGTGCTGGTGACCGAGCGCCTGGCCAAGACCGCGGCGAACGAGGTGATGAACGTCGTCATCGTGATGCTCACCATCGCCATCGGGTCCACCATGTCGGCCGACCGGTTCCTGACCGGCAGTACGCTCGAGGTCATCCTGCTGGGCTTGGTGGCCTTCATATTCGGCACCGGCTCAGGTGTGCTTGGCGCCAAGATGATGAACCTGTTCCTCAAGGAAAAGATCAATCCGTTGCTGGGATCGGCCGGAATTGCCTCGGTTCCGATCGCCGCTCGGGTGGCGCACATGGTGGCCCTGCAGGATGATCGCGAAAACTTCCTGATCTATCAGGCGATGGGGCCGAACCTGGCCGGCGTGTTCGGCACGGCGCTGTCCGGCGGCATCATGCTGGCGCTGCTGCAGTAGGAAGGTCGAGCCTGCGCCGCTGTCAGGCCGAGCCGAACGCGACATCCCCGGCGGTGATCCGGCGGGGGCCGTTCCTGGTCTCCAGGATCATCGCTCCGTCGGCGTCGAGATCGCGGAAGATGCCGCGCTCCTGGTGGTCGCCCAGCGTCACGGTCACCTCCTGTCCAAGCGCCTGCGCGCGGGCCAGCCAAGCAGTCCGTACCGGAGCGAATCCGGCATCCTGCCAACGTTGCAGCCATTGCCCGAGATGCATCAGGAACGCCTGCAAGCCGTCTTCCGGCGTGACCGTCGCACCATGCGCGCGCAGGCTGGTTGCAGGATAGGGCGTATCCGCGGGGGCATGCGCCAGGTTGAGGCCAACGCCGAGCACGGCCCAGGCCAGCCTTTGGTCGCCGCTCAGTGCCTCTGGAAGGATTCCCGCCACCTTGGCGCCGTCGATCTGCACGTCGTTGGGCCATTTAAGCGCGACGTGGTCGAGGCGCGGTAGCAACCTGCCGACACACTCGGCCACCACCACGGCAGCAAGAAAGCCCAACTCGGCTCCCCGCGATGCCCGCGCCGAGGGACGCAGTACGACCGACACGAATAGATTGCCCGGCGGGCTATGCCAGGGCCGGTTGTATCGCCCATGTCCGGAGGTCTGCTCGTCCGCCCAGATCACCGTGCCGTGTGCGCATCCGCTTGCAGCCAGCCGTTTGGCTTCCTCGTTCGTCGAATCCAACAGCGCGTGGTGCCGCACCAGGAACAAGTCAGACGGCACGGCGACTTAGCGCGACAGCTCTTTTAGCTGTCAGCTCTGGGGGGGGAAGCTGACTCATGGCTCTGCTCCTGGAATATGGTCAGTCTGAGGAACGACGCCCCGGCTGGGCTTTGCCGACATCCGGAACCGCGCTGGCAAACAGCGCGGCGATGATCTGCTCGGAGGCCATCACCGCAGACGACGTCCCGTCTCGCACCCGTCCGGCGATGCCTTCCGCGATCGCGCTCACTGCCGGCTGCCGGTGCAGCATGTCGTGGATCTGCTGATCGACGAGCGACCACATCCAGTTGGCGTTCTGCTCGCTGCGCCGCTTGCGCAGATGACCGGTGCGCGCGCGTTCGGCGGTACGATTGGAAATGATCTGCCATATTTCAGCCAACCCGGTGCCTTCCACCGCGCTGCACGTGACCACCGGGACCTTACCGTGGTCCGGATCGGACAGCAGTTGCATGGCGTAGGCGTACTTGGCTGCCGCCTGTCTTGCCGGCATGACGTTGTTGCCGTCCGCTTTGGTTATGGCGAGCAGGTCAGCCAGCTCCAGCAGGCCGCGCTTGATGCCTTGCAACTCATCGCCGGCTCCGGCCAGCATCAGCACCATCAGGAAGTCGGTCATCTCGGCGACCGTCGCTTCCGATTGGCCAACCCCCACCGTCTCGATCATGACGATGTCGTAGCCCGCCGCCTCGCACAACAGCACGGTCTCGCGCGTCTGCCGTGCGACCCCGCCCAGCACCATGCCGCTGGGCGAAGGCCGGATGAAGGCGTTGCGATCGCAACTGAGCTTGATCATCCGCGTCTTGTCGCCCAGCAGGCTGCCGCCCGACCGGGCGCTGGTCGGATCGATCGACAGCACCGCCACACGATGACCGCGCGTCGTGAGAAAGCCACCGAAGGCCTCGATCAATGCGCTCTTGCCAGCGCCCGGTACGCCGGTCAGGCCAATCCTGATCGATTTTCCGGCGTGCGGCAAAACCCGGTTCACCAGTTCGCGCGCCATCTCCTGCTGGTCGGGGCGCGAGGACTCGATCAGGGTGATGGACCGCGCGAGCACGCCGCGATCGCGCGCGAGCACGCCCTTCAGGTAGTCGTCCACCGTCAGGCGCGCCAACGGCCGATCTGCCCTGTAGTTGCGCCCAGGCGCCCAATTGCCGCTCATTGACGTCGCCGCACCGCTATGGATCAGGCCGCCCTGCCGGCGATGCGCTCCAACAGCGCATCGAGGATCTTGATCGCGGAATCGGAGATCACCGTTCCGGGCCCGAAGATGGCGTCGGTGCCATTGGCGTAGAGTTCGTCATAGTCCTGCGGCGGGATGACGCCGCCGGCGATAACCAGGATGTCGTCGCGCCCGAGTGCCACCAGCGCCCGCTTGAGCTGGGGGACCAGCGTGAGATGCCCGGCGGCCAGGGAACTGGCGCCGACCACATGCACGTCGTTGTCCGCGGCTTCCTGCGCGGCTTCCTCGGGGGTCTGGAACAGTGGGCCGACATCCACGTCGAAGCCAATGTCGGCAAACGCCGAGGCCACCACCTGCTGGCCACGATCGTGCCCATCCTGCCCCAGTTTGGCGATCAGGATGCGCGGGCGCCGGCCTTCGGCCTTGACGAACATCTCGACCCTGTCGCGCGCCCGCTTGATGGCGCTCATCGAGTCGCCAACCTGCTTGGCATAGACGCCGGCCGCGAGCTGTGGTGTCGGTTGGAACCGGCCATAGACTTTCTCCAGCGCGAAGCTGATTTCGCCCACCGTCGCCTTCAGCCGCGCGGCCTTGATCGACAGATCGAGAAGATTGCCGTCACCACCGCGGGCGCACCCGGTCAGCGCGTCCAGCGCTGCGTCGACGTCAGCCTGATTGCGTTGTGCCCGCAGATCCTGCAAGCGCTTGATCTGCGACTCCCGCACTGCCGTGTTGTCGATCTTCAGCACGTTGATCGGGTCGTCCGTCGCGGGCTGGTATTTGTTGAGCCCAACGATGGTCTGCCGGCCAACATCGATCAGCGCCTGGGTACGCGCGGCGGCATCGGCGATGCGCATTTTGGGCAAGCCCGCCTCGATCGCCTTGGTCATACCGCCATGCTCTTCGCATTCGACAATGTGCGCCCAGGCCTTGCGCGCCAGTTCATTGGTCAGCGCCTCCACGTAATAGCTGCCGCCCCAGGGATCGATGACGTGGTCGGTGTCGGTCTCCTCCTGCAGGAACAGCTGCGTGTTGCGCGCGATGCTGGCGGAGAACTCGGTCGGCAACCCGAGCGCTTCGTCCAGCGAGTTCGTGTGCAGGCTCTGGGTCTGACCTTGCGTGGCCGCCATCGCTTCGATGCAGGTGCGGGTTACGTTGTTGTAGACATCCTGCGCCGTCAGGCTCCAGCCGCTGGTCTGGCTGTGGGTGCGCAGCGACAGGCTCTTGGGGTTCTTGGGGCCGAACATCCTGACGATCTTGGCCCACAACATGCGGGCCACCCGTAGTTTGGCGACCTCCATCATCACATTCTCGCCGATCGACCAGAAGAACGACAGGCGTGGGGCAAAGTCATCCACCGACATGCCTGTGGCGACGCCGGTGCGCAAGTATTCCAACCCGTCCGCAAGCGTGTAGCCAAGCTCCAGGTCGGCCGTCGCCCCAGCCTCCTGCATGTGATATCCGGAGATGCTGATGCTGTTGAACGATGGCATGTTCTGGGCGGTGTGGCTGAAGATGTCGCCGACGATCCGCATACTGGGCGTCGGCGGATAGATGAACGTGTTGCGGACCATGAACTCCTTCAGGATGTCGTTCTGGATGGTCCCCGACAGATTCTTCTGCTCGACGCCCTGTTCCTCCGCGGCGATGACGTACATCGCCAGGATCGGCAGCACTGCGCCGTTCATCGTCATCGACACGCTGATCTGGCCGAGCGGAAGGCCATCGAACAGGATTCGCATGTCCAGGATGCTGTCGATCGCCACACCGGCCATGCCGACGTCGCCGAGCACACGGGCATTGTCGCTGTCGTAGCCGCGATGCGTGGGCAGATCAAAGGCAACACTGAGACCCTTCTGACCAGCCGCCATGTTCTTTTTGTAGAAGGCGTTCGAGGCCTCGGCGGTCGAGAAGCCGGCATATTGGCGCACTGTCCACGGCCGCGTCACATACATCGAGGCATACGGACCACGGACAAACGGCGCGAAGCCGGGAAGGCTGTCGAGATGCTCCAGGCCGGCGCGGTCGGCGGCGGTGTACAGCGGTTTGACCCCGATGCCCTCCGCGGTTTGCCAGGTCAGGTCGGACAGCGGCCTGAGCGCGCTGTGCTCGGCCTCGCCCTGCCATTGTTCGAGGGCAGCCGGATGCGCCGCTGCGGCGAAGGGAATGTCGGCGAAATTGGGGATCTTGTTCATGACTGCACGTCCTCCGCACGCAACAGCGCCCATAACGCCTCGAGGACATCGCAGCGGATGTAGATGAAGCGGTCGACACCGGCTGCCCGGTACGCGGCTTCCGATTGACCGGGGTGCCCGGCAAGCACCACGGTACGCGCCCCGGCGGCCCTGAGCTTCGGCGTCAACGCGCCCACCGCGCTCGCATATTGCTTGTCGGTGGAACAGATTACCGCGATCTTCGCGCCGCTGGCCGCGAATGCCGACGCGGCTTCGTCGACATCGAACCTTGCCTCCTGCGCCAACACGGCGAAGCCGCCGGCTTCGAAGAAGTTGCGCGCGTAATTCTTGCGCGCGACCTGCTCGGCGATGCTGCCAATACCGGCGAGATACACGCGCGGGCGCTTGCCGTGCTTGCTCGCGAACGCCTCGGCGGCATCGCGCAGTTCCTCGAAGGCGGCGTCGTACGGACGCACCGAGAGCGGCGCCATCACCGCCGGCTCGCCGCCTTCGGGGATCAGTCGCTTGGCGATCTCACCCAGTGTCGCACCCGCCTCCGCCGCCACGATCGCAGCCGCGGTGACCACGCCAGTGCCGATCGCCGACACGGCGCCCAAGGCATCGAGTGCAACCCCGCGGCCCTGCTCGTGCTGACGGCGCCATTCGGACAGCCGCCGCGACGCCGCAATCGCGAGCGCGCCGTAGGCGGGTTGCTCCTGCGCGGCGCGCTTCTCGGTCAGAACGGGATGTTCGCTGACGCCGGTAACGGCGACCTTGCGAACCGCGATGTCGCGCTCACGCGCCGCTTCAGTGGGCGTGATCTGCCCGGTTACCCAGCCGCTGAGCACGGCCCTGATCATGCCGCCCTGGGCCTCGACCTGTTGCAGCACCGACCATGCCCGGCTGGCGATCTCGTTGGTGTACCACTCGATGTACCAGGAGCCGCCGGCCGGGTCGATCACCTGGGGCAGATGGCATTCCTCGGCGAGGACAAGCTGCGTGTTGCGTGCGTTGCGGCGGCTTGCCTCGCCCGGCAGACCGGTCGGGGTGTCGAACGGGGTGGTGGTGATGATGTCCGCCCCTGCGATCGCGCCGGCGTAGCAGGCGACTGTGTTGCGCAGGATGTTCAGCGACTGGTTGCGCGTGGTCAGCACGCGACGGCCGGTGGAGACGCGTAGGCGCATCTTCTGGGCCTCGATGCCGCCGCCGCTGGCCGCAATCACGTCTGCCCACAGCTTGCGGACCGCGCGGATTTTAGCGATCGCCAGGTAGAACCGGCAGCCCAGGGCCATGCTGAAGGTGATCTGCCGGGCGGCGGTGTCCACATCCATCCCGGCCCCCGTCAGGACCCGGAGATAGTCGAGCCCGGTGCCGACCGCGAAGGCGACGTCGGCGACGGCGGTGGCGCCCGCATTGTGGTATGGCGAGGTCGAGACCTCGACCGAGGTCATGTGCGGCGCATTCCGCGCTGTCCACGCCGCCAGGTCGGCCATCTCGGCGAGCGCCGTATCCAGCGGCACCGGCAAAGCGCCGTCGCGCACCAGCGCCTTCAGCGGATCGGCGTTGAAACCGCCGAGCAAATCGCCGACCGGCACAGCGGCGTTCTTGGCGGCGACGACATAGAGGCTCGCGAGCGGCAGGAAGGCTGCCCCCGGATCGAGGTGAAAGCCGGCGACATCAAGCCTGACGCCGTGGGCAAGACGGTCGATATCGCCGACGCAGGAGACGCTGACGCCGTCCCTGCCAGTGAGATCGGAGGCGCGGGGGTCATCGGCATCCAGACCCTGTGAGGCCGCGCCATCGAGCCGTAGGTCGATCGAGGTCACGCCGCCATTCAGATCCTCAGCAATCTGCGCATTGGCAACCGCCGGATCGGGGTGCGCATGCTCCTGTCGGATGTCCCAGCCGGCCAGCACATTGCCCAGCGGCTGCGCGCCCCGCAGAAACGGCGGATAGCCAGGCAGCCCGGCCGGATCGTGCGCCGTCGCGTATATCTCCTCGGTATAAATCGGCTGCAGGTCGATCCCTTCATAGGTGTGGGAGACCATGCGCTTGGCGAATGGTGCGCCCTTGAGCTTAGTTTCAACCTCCGCTTGCCATGTCGGGTAATCGATCCTGGGGAAGTCGGATCCGAGCTGGAATTTCTTAGCAATTGCGGCCACGGTCTTCTCCTGATCGGTCCAATCTGGCATCATGGGCACTAACCAACAATCACAGATGTGGACTGGAGCGTTGCGTGTTAATCGTCATTCAGCCATGCCCGGAAGGCGGGGCCTTCCTGAAATGGCGAGGTCCTGTTTCGTTGGCAGCTGGCCGCCCAGTGGATCATCCGCCTGACAGGCGGGCGAGTTTCGCATCGGATTGTGCCGCGACGAATAGCGCAGTCCGGCTTTCTTGTCATGCCCCGTGGGCTGGGCTAGGTTGGATTTCATGAAGCCGGTCGCAACGGTCAGCGGGGCGCCTCTGCTCCGGGCCGGCTGGCTCGTCGCAACCGACCCCCACTGCTGAGCCCGCAGAACGATCCCGGAGAGTCCCCACTATAGTTCGGCGCCAGTCAATTCCAGCAGGAATCCACACGTATGCCGGCTCCGTCGCGCCCGCGCCGCTCCGTCCTCTATACGCCAGGGGCCAACCCGCGCGCGCTTGAGAAAGCGCGCAGCCTTGCCGCCGATGGCTTCATCTTCGACCTGGAGGATGCGGTCGCTCCCGACGCGAAGGATGCGGCGCGCGTGGCGGTTGCCCAGGCGCTGGCCCACGGCGGCTATCGCGGGCGGGAGGTGCTGTTGCGCGTCAACGCTCCCACGACCGCTTGGGGCCACGCCGACCTCGTCGCGGCGGCCGGCATGTCGATCGATGCCGTGCTGCTGCCGAAGGTCGAGTGCGCCGGTACCGTTTGCGAGGCCGAGGCTTTGCTTGTCGAGGCCGGCGCGCCTAGGCATCTCGCTATCTGGTGCATGGTGGAGACACCGTGCGGCGTTTTGCATGCCGAGGAAATCGCCGCGGCGAGCGAGCGTGTCGGCGGGCTCGTCATGGGAACGTCCGACCTCGCCAAGGATCTCGGGGCGCAGCACACGCGAGATCGCTTGCCGTTGCTGATGGCGCTTGAACACTGTCTTCTGGCGGCGCGCGCGCATAAGCTTGCGATTCTCGATGGCGTCCACCTCGATCTCGCTGATGAGGAAGGTTTTGTCGCGGCCTGCCGGCAAGGGCGGGAACTCGGCTTTGACGGCAAGACCCTGATCCACCCCAGGACAATCGCCGCCGCGAACGCAGTCTTCGCGCCTTCGCCCGATGATGTCGCGTGGGCGCACCGCGTCATTGTGGCCCATGGCGAAGCCGTTGCGGCCGGCAAGGGCGTCGTGGTCGTCGATGGCAAGTTGATCGAGAATCTCCACGTCGAGAGTGCGCGCCGGCTGGTGGCGCTGGCGCAAGCCATCGCGGCACTCGAACGCGATGGCAAGTCGTGAAGGCTTGAGGCGGGCGGCCCGGTCATTTGAGCGGCGCACAAGATCAAGGCCGATGCCCAACCATTGGGGACCACTTCACCTCGGTGGGTGGAATTCGGGCAAGTGAATCGGGCCTTGATCTTCGAGTCTGTTTGACAATCACTGATGGGCGATCCGACGGAGCAGGAGGCTTCCCATGGCGACGTGGATCATAGCCTCGGAGACGTCGAGACGCTTCTCGTAGTCACGCACGAGGCGGCGCCATCGGATCATCCAGCCGAAGGTCCGCTCGACCACCCAGCGGCGCGGCAGCACCTTGAACCCCGATTGCGGATCGGATCGCCGCACGATCTCGACGATGAAGTCGAGGAACGCAGCCTTGTCCATCAACTTGGTGCGGTCATAGGCCCCGTCGGCGAACAGATGCTTCAGCCACGGCCAGCGTTTGCGGATACCGTCAGGGATTGCCTGCGCCCCGGCGCTGTCGGACACGTCGGCTGGTGAGGTTGACCATCAGCAGCCAACCATCGGTGTCCACGGCAACATGGCGCTTGCGCCCGACGGTCCTCTTGCCGCCGTCATAGCCGCGCGTCGCGGCGAACGGCGCCTTGACGGTCTGGCTGTCCAGCACGCCGCCACTCGGGCTCGCCTCGCGCCCGGCACGCTCGCGGTCGATCATCAGCGCCACGTGGCGGATGGTGCGGAACAACAACCGGCGAACGAAGCGGCGATACCACCAATACACCGTCTGCCACGGGCCAAAGTAGATCGGTAACATCCGCCAGCCACCGGCGCTGCGCGCCATGTAGCGGACCGCGTTGAGGATTTCGCGCAGATCCACCGCCGGCTTGCGGC
>Ga0181529_10005306_pt1 | contig 13561 bp, 1 predicted proteins | sample PEATcosm2014_Bin_36_FD_119763 | JGI IMG/M metagenome (GOLD analysis project Ga0181529, IMG submission 119763) | Peatland microbial communities from MTU Mesocosm Facility, Houghton, MI, USA - PEATcosm2014_Bin10_30_metaG | ecosystem: Environmental > Terrestrial > Soil > Wetlands > Peat | place... | reverse complement strand
GACCGCCGTTTCAATTTGCAGGATAATCGCTGCCCGCGCCGTTCAAACCGGCAAAATCGAATACTTCAAAACCGTCGGAAAGCCCCACCAATCCACGGCTCTCAGGATTCTTCACGGACGACGAGACAATTCGCGATCCGCCGTTCCGGGGTTCAGAATGCACGGCGTTGAGCGGCGCCCCATGCGACCAGCCAATCGATATACAGTGAAATAAAGTCCTGCGCCCTCACTGCCCAATCAGTCTGCGCTGTTCGGAGTCGGTCAATTGCCGCTTCTGATCATCATTGAGTGCGCCAAGGCCGATAACCTGAAGGCGACTATTTATATTGTAACTTCGGCGGTCATCGTTTCTCCGTCGCTGCGGCTCCTCCGGCTGCTGGCTCTCGTCCCCGGCGCCGCCGCCGCCGAAGCCGAGGATTTCGACCATGATGATCGAGGGTCGGTCGTTGTTTTGCGACTGGGTCGGCGCGGTCGCCTGCTGCGCCGAGGCGCCGGCCTGGTTGTTGCCCGTCGTCAGCGCGCCGACATCGGGCGGCGGCGCGGCGACGCCGATCGCCGCGCCCCCGACCTGGACATTGAAAGCGTTGGCGACGAACAACGCCGCGACATTGAGGTTGCCGGAGACGCGCGCACCGGCAGCGCCGAAGTTAACAGTGCCGCGCGGCGCCATCAGATTGGCGTTGCCGACCGGCACGCCGGGCAGCGACTGCAAGGTGGCGATGCCGGCGCCGGAGACTTGGCCTTTGATATCGGCGGCGCAGATCCAGTCGATATCGCACTTATACAGGGGCGGCGGCGCTGAGACGGAGGTCTTGGCCCCCTCGCCGGCGTCGAGATTGCCGTTCGAGCTCCACATGACGATGCCGCCACCCTGCTCGGTCATGATGCGGCTCTGCGCCACCAGCACCGATTGGTCGGCGAAGATGTCGATATTGCCGCTTTCGAGCGTCAGGACGCCCTGGCTGGCAGGATTGACCGCCGGCTGCGCGTTGGCGCTGCCGACCAGAACGCGACCGCCCGGCCCGAGGATCGAGATGTCGCCGCCTTGCTGCGTCTGGATGGTCGAGCCGCGCAGGTCGAGCATGCCGGTGGTCACCAACTGATTGGCGCCGTTGGCGGCGCCGAGCGCGTTGGCGGTGTAGCCGTAAGAGGCCGGAAACAGCGTGTTGATTGCTTCGTAGCCGGCGGAATATTGCTTGTAAGTGGCGCTGGACGGGTTGTTGTAGTCGAGCCCCGTCGTGTTGAGAATGTCGAAGAACGCTGCGTCGACGACAAGCTGCTGCTGCGCCGGCGACAACGCTTGGAACGCCGTCCATTCTTGCGCCGACAGCGCCGTCGCGCCGGACGCGGTGGCCGGATCGAGATAGGCGGCGATGAACGCCTGGACGTCGACGCCCGGCCCGACCCCGAACTTGACGCTGACCGAGGCCCCGCCGGTGGGCAGGTAGGGATTGCCGAAATCGGCGAGGTAGGTGGTGGTGGCGTAGGGTGAAACATTGTTCGCCGGCGCGGGACTGCCGTAAATGGGGTTGGCGTCGCCATCGGGCGAATTGCCCAGGGTGCGGATGCCAGTTTCGTAATTGCTTGTCGAACTGCTTGGAACGTTGGGTTGCGGCGCGAAGGTCAGGTCGCGTCCGGCCTGGACCACCAGGCTGCCAGGACCGGCGAGCTCGATGGCCGCCGGCTGGGCGTCGCCGTAGATGTTGGAGCGGATGTCGCGCCCGGCGACGAGGCTGGTGACCTGGGACGCGGTGAAGTTCTCGCCGTAAAAGGGCATATCCAGAATGTCCGCCCCGGCGTAAATCTGCGCCGGCGCGTTGGGGATGACGCTGATCTGGCCGACCGTGCCGCCGACGGCGATGTTGATGGTGAGAGAATTGACATTGAAATTGGCGTTAACTAATTCGTAGATGTTTCCCTCGCTCGCATTGGTCGCCGCGCCGTCGACGATGCTTCCGTTCAGGCTGTAGATCCGCACCGGATCGACCGGAGCCGCCTCCTCAGCGGCGACCAGCGCCGGATCGATGGACTGGGTCGGCGTCAAGTCCCAGACGTTGAGCAACGTAGGATTGGAAGCGGTTGGCAGAATGCCGGTCCCGACCTGATAATCGAGCTTACCCAGCGAGCCGCCGAAGACGTTGCCGACGGAGGTGAAAGTCACCGGTTGATAACTGACCGACGTGCCGAATTCCGAATAGGCTTCCAGCGGAACCGCCAGGGTGACCGACTGGTCGGCAATGATCGACAAGGCGCCGGTGGCCGACGGATAGAGCCCGCCGCCGTGATCGACGGTGACGCCGCCGGAGAGCGCCGCCAAGTTGAGCGACGCCGGCAGCAGCAGACTGGTTACATAGGCGTAGGGGTCGGTGTACACGCCGCCCATGTACGGGACATCACCCAGGCTGAGCACGCCTTGGGCGAGCAGCGAGTTGAAGGTCAGGGCGCCGCTGGTCGATTGGACTGAGACGCCGCCGGCGGCGCTCAGGCTGGTGACATAGGGGACCAAATCGATCGGCGCGGCGGATGCCGACGCATACGACGCCACCGGCGGGCTCCCGCCGGAACTGGAAGAGTAGAGATAGGTGGGATCGAACACCCCGCCGATATCGACCGACTGGCGGGCGTCGACGGCGATGGCGCCGTATTGCACCGCCAGCAGCGTCGCCACCGGGAAGGCGGAGGTCGTCAATGCGGAATAGTCGGGGAAGTAGGTGAAGTCCGAGGCGACGCCGCCGCCAGCGGCGATGGCGCCGCTGCCCTGGCCGACATAGAAATCGCCGCTATAGATGCTGCCGCCGGCCTTGACCACGAGGTCGCCGCCGCCGGCGATATGGGCGACGTTGGCGGAATCGAGCCAGGACGTGGTCGGCAACGACACCGCCAGATCGTGGATGTCGCCGCCGGCGGTGACCGTGACGTTGCCGCCGACGCTCATGACGCCCTGGTCGAAACTGCCGAAATTGACATACCAGGCGCCGGGGGCGTTGGGGTTGCTCAGAAGCCATGGCATCCAGAACTGGCCGACGAACGCGCCGGGCTGGCTGGTCAGGCCCGATGCAGTGCTGGTCGAGGTGGCCAGGGTGTCGACGACATTCTCGATGCCGAAGATGCCGCCGCCCACCGTCAGCGTGATGTTGCCGCCGCCGGTGGGATTGACCGCCGGCGTCAGGAGGGTGCTGACCCCGGTGTAGTTCGAGTAAGAGCCCGATTGATAATAGGCGCCAGCGCCCAACGCCACGGCCGTTGCGGCGGTGGGGGCCTGAGCGACGGTTCCCGCGGTATAGACCACCCCCGGCGCCAGCGGATCGAGCAGATCGAAATCGCCCGCCGCCGCGACGTCGATGGAGCCGGCGCCGGTGCGGACGATGGTCGGGACAGCGATGTAATAAGCGTTGGCGGAGTTCGGCTGCACCAGGCTATGCCCGTCGAGGCTGACGCTGCCGCCAGTCGCGGCGTCCAGGGCGAGCGGATCGGCGCTATTTAGGTTTGCGCCCGCAACGAGGCGATAAGAACTCGAAACGGCTTCATCGTTCAGCGCCATCCCGCTGATTGCGGCTTGATTGGCAGCCGTCGGCATGACGTTGGGGCTGTTGGCGACGACAAAACTTGGAAAGTTAACCACCTGAACAAAGGGCGTCGAAAGTTCCGGCGGCGGCAGCGGTGGCTGGATCAAGGTCGCGACGGTCAGCCCACTGTTGACGACATCGTTCGACCAAGTACGGTAGTCGGAGGAATAGGTATTATAATCTGAAATATAGGTGGCGTATCCTGCCATCGTGGTGAAATTGGAATCAGTAGCAAGAGTATTCTGGTCGGTGGTCAGCGCGTTCGCAGCGTTCACCGTAGAGTCGTCCGCACCATTAGCCGTTGTCGTCGTCTGCGGGGTCAAGCCCGCAGAACTGTAACTGGAAATTAAAGCGTAAGAGGTCAACCTCCTGAAGAAATTATTATAACGTAGCTCATAAATTCGCCAGTTCGAGTAATACTGGTCGTAGGTGGTGGCGGAGGGATCACCGAGAGTCGTTGCGGAATACGGTGGTTGCAGCGTCAGCGCGCTGAGCGTCAGGTTATTTGCCGCCAGCAGGTCCGGGGTCAGATAGGTCAGGCCGCTGAACGCCGTTAGGTTGTAGTTGGATGAGACGCCGTTATAGGTCGTCAACTCTTCAGCATAGGTGTCGTAGCCAATTGGCACTGGGGCTACGGAATAGATGGTGTCGCCGACCTGGACGAAGCCGTCGGTAAGGCTGGCGTTAACCGCCAGATTGCCGCCGGCCCGCAGCGTCAGGATCGGCGCCGCGCCGGCGCCGTTGGTGCGATAGAGCGGCGCCACGTTGGCGTTGAGGGCGCCGAGATTCCAGTTGGTCAGAACCTGGATAGAACCGTTGTTGACGCCGGCGCTGGTCGGATTATCCAGCTCGACGCCGGGAACCTCGGAGAAATTGGCGATGAAGGAACTGTTGGCGACGCCGGCGAAGCCGGGCGTCTCGACGAAACCCATCAGCGTGCCGGGCGCGGCGGCGGCGCTGTCGCCGTTGACATAGCCGTAGAAGGTCTCGTGGGCCGTCCGGGTTGGATCCGTGTTGGCCGCATTCGGCGTGAAAAAGTCGTTGGTCAGATAGGGCGCCAGTTGTGCCGCCGTCAGGCTGCCGGCAGTGTAGTTGAGGATTGTGTCGCCAGCCGCGTCGGCGAAGGTTCCCGACAGCAGATTGCCGTTGGCGTCGTACCAGCCGGCCGGGTCGATGACGCCGTCGAAATGCTGCGGGCCAGTCGTGCCGTCGGCGGTGCTCCAGACCGCGTAAGCTTCGAGCGTGACGCTGCGGGAACCCACGATCTGGGTCGCCGGGTTGGCCATATTGACGACGACATTGACGCTGCCGTCCTCGAGCAGCGGGGCGCGCAGCAACACGGCACCCCCGCTCTTGCCGCCCGCGCTGCCGCCGGAAACGTCGATCACCGCGTTCGGCCCCAGGGTGATGACGCCCGAATTGGCCGCCGCGACATTCTCGTAGCCATAGGTGGAATTGTATTGGCCGTAAGTATCGGTGGTGGTCACACTGTTCGGCGCGCCGCTGACGCCGATTTCCACCGTGCCGCCCAGTTGGCCGGCGTTGAGCTGCTGATCGGCGCAGGCGACGCCACTGGCGCAGGCCCGCGCCAGCAAGCTGCCTTCCACATCGACACCCTTGGCGCCAAACAACGCGATGGCGCCGCCCGCCGGCCCCGAGGCATTGACGGTGCCGTTGATTGTCACCGTGCCGCCGTCGGCGATCAGATACACCGACGACGCGGTCAGGGTCTTGCTTAAGGACAGATCGCCTTGACCGCTCTCGACCGAAATTCCGTCGGTCACGCCAGCCGTGGTCAGGATTGACGCCAGGGAATCCAGCGCCGCCGCGCCATCGGTGTTCAGGCTGAAGCTGCTGCCGGTATAGCCGGCGGCGGTCGCGCCCAGCACGGTCCCGCTCAGCGTCACCGGTATGGCGTTGGTGCTGTTGGTGGTGGTGATCGACAGGGCGCCGCCATTGCCACCGAGTGGATTGCCCTTGCTGTCGGTCGCTCCGGCGAAGTCCACCACCGAGCCCGAATCCACCAGGACGACGCCCTGGTTGGCGGAGAGCGTGATGGTTCCGGCGCTGGCGTATTCGGCGACATCCTTGAATGTCTCGGCGACGCCGTGGGCGATCAGCGAGCCGGTTCCGGTGACCTCGACATTGCCGCTGCTGGCTTCCAGGCTGATGTTGCCGGCCAGCGCCTGCACCGGAACGGCCACTGTCACCGATCCGCCTTGCAATGTGATGGCCCCGCCCAGCGCGGTCGACGTCAACGCGCTGCCGGCGACCGGCGTCACCGACAGCGCCCCGGCGGTGGTCAGAGTCTGCGTCGAAGACGTATCGGCGATCAGGATCGGCGTCTGCAGCTTGAGCGGCAAAGCGCCAAAGTTCATCCCGCCGGTCCCCTGCGCGACGACGCCTTGGCTCGCCGCCACGCTCACGCTGCCGAACCCGGTCAACGACTTGGCGCCGGCGCCAAAGATCAACGCGCCGACATTGATCGAAAGGGCGCCGCTGCCCGTCGTCAGCGTCGCCGGCGGGGCGCCGCCCAACTCATTGTCGAGCGCCAGCGTCGGCGCGCTGATCGTCACGGCGCCGCCATTGTTCGACAGGCTGTCGCCGCCCAGGGTGAGGACGCTGTTGGCGTCGATCATGGCGAGGGTCACGTCGCCGTAGAAGGCGACGCCGCCATAGCTCTGCAGATTGACGCTCTTGGCGCTTTCAAGCTCGGCCAGGGTCGCCGCGTCGATCTCCAGTCCCGTCTGCGGATCAACCGCGCCGACGCCGAGGAAACTGATGCTGCTGCTGCGCGCCGTGATGTTGGCGCCGGACAGCAGCGCCCCCGACTGGACCTGCACGTCGCCCGTCGAGACCAGGGTCAAGGAATTGCCGCCCGTCACCGTCGCGCCGGTCTGGATCACCGCGGCGGCACCGCCGTTGGCGCCGGAGAGCGATGGCAGGTTGACGGTGTAGACCGGATTGGCGGCATTGACGTTGTCGGTGACGGCGATGGCGCCGGGGCTGATCTGCGCCGCGCTCGGCAATTGCACCGTCACCGGCGCGCCGTTGGACACCCGGACTACGGTGCCGAGGTCGGCGTCGAGCGCTGCATAGTAGTTCGCCAGGAGCGTCGCCGGCGGTGTGTAACCATAAGTCGATTCTTCGATTGCGGAGACCAGCAGCGATGTCGGCAATGTCGGTAGCGATTGCGCGCCGCCCAGGATGATCGTCGAGGACTCGACACCGCCCAACGCGCCTTCCGCCTCGATCACGCTGCCCGGGTTGATCGTCACCAGTCCTGTGCCGGCGACCGGAGTCGCAACTTGGACGCTGTCGCCTTCGCTATCGAGCGTGATCGTGCTGTTGGCGTTGCTGGTCGAGAATTGCGGCGCGGCGACCAGCATAATTTCCGGCGCGATCAACGGCGCGTTGGAATCGTTGGCGACCATGACCCCGTTGGCGGTGGGGGTGATCGCAGTGCCGGCCGAGGTCTGCGACCGAACACCGCCGATCAGCAGGCTGCTGACGCCCAACGCGTCGAGCTGCTGGGCTCCAACTTCAAGATAGGTCTGGCCGGCGATGGTTGTCGACCCCGATCCGCTATCGACGATCTCGATATATTGCGAGCTGATATCAACCTGGGCGCCGGTTCCCCCCGCCGCCGCCGCGCCCTGTATCGCGCCTGACAGAACCAGGCCGGTGGTCGCCGCGACCGCCAGCCGGCCCGCGTCGGCCGCGATATTGGGCGCGGCCAGGCCATTCGTGGCGGCATAGGTCGGGAAGAAGCTGTCGGCGCTGGTCAGCGCATATTGCGAATACTTTTCCCAGGTGGCGGCGGATTGAACGTAGAACAGTTCGGTGGTCGACGAGAGGGTGTTGCCGATGCCGTTGGCGAAACTCCCCTGCATCACCATCGTGCCGTCGGCCAGCGTGATGGTGGAATTGGACAGCACGCCGGGGGAACTGGAATCCAGCGCCACGCGGTAAGCGCCGGGCAAGGTCGCGTATTGCGCCGGAAGCAGGAGATAATACCCCGCGGCCAAGCCATTGCCGCCGGCCAGATAGACCGATTGGCCCGCCGTCATCCCGGACTGCGACAGCGCAGCGTCGTAAGGCGCGACCGGGCCGCTATAGCCCGGGAGGATCGCAAAGATCTGCCGGGCGTCGGGATAGGTCGGAACCTGGGCGCCGGAGGTCGAGTTCTGATAGCTCGTTTGGTATTGCAACAGTACGTTGCGCGATCCGCCGGTGCCGGGAATCCACTCCTGCGCCTGCAGATCGCCGCCGCCATTCAGATTGACCACCGCGCCAGGATTCAAGGCGACGGCGTCGCCAGTCAGGGTGACGACGCCTTGCGGCGCCCCGGTCAACGGGGCGGTGAAGGCGGCCGGCACAGTCCCATTGCCCCAGGTGGGATTGTTGGCCAGGGGATTGTAGACCCACGTGGTCTGATCTACGGTCGAGCCAAACGGAATCGTCGTTTCGTTGGCCGACACCGAGGTGACGCTGCCTGCCCCCAGGGTGACGCTGGTCGTGTCGACCCCCGGAATGCCGACCAAATTAATGTAGTAATTGGACGCGCCCAAGGAGTTGCCGGTCACGCCCAGGATGATAGAGCCGAACGGCGCCTGGATCTCCCCATCCTGGACGATGGCGCCGGCATCGACCAACAGGGTTCCCGCGGCCGAGAGCGGCGTCACGTTCGAGGGCGCGACGCCACTCGGATATCCGAAAGTCACCGTCGTCAGCGGGCTCGAACTGTAGCCTGGCGTCGCCATGATGACGAAGGCGGTGTCGGTGGCCGGATAAATGTCGGCCGCCTCGAAGGTCAAATTGGCGCCGGTCAGCAGAAATCCCGGCAATTGGCTGCCCGTCGAGGGGACGTACCCCCCCGGCAGCAGACGGATGTCGCCCGAGCTGATGAAGGTCACCTGGCCGAAGTTCTCGAAGTTTAAGAAACCGCTCAAATCCAACTGTTTGGTGGCGTTCAGGGTCAGCGTGGCGTCGCTCTCCGGGGAACCTTCTATTCCCGTGGTGTTGTTGCTGCCGTTGATTGCAATATAAGGCGCGCTGACCGTCAGCGACGCGCCATTGGTCGGGCCCGAAAAGTACAACCAGTTTAGATTGGTGGCGCTGGTGGCTGTGTAATTTAGCCCGTTGGCGATGAAGGAATTGCCCAACGTCAACGAAACCGTCCCGGCAAAGCCGATGACGCCGAATGAATTGGTGTTTGTCAGTCTAAGGCTGGAAAAGCCGGTTCTGCTGAGACTGTCGACCCCGAACAGCAGGTCGGGAGGAACAGGGGCGCTCGCCCCCGGCGCCGGCGCATAGGTCGCGAAATTGAAGGTCGAACCCGTGACGGCCAATGCCGCCGCCGTATCCTGCACCAGAATGACGTAAGGGGCATTGCCATAGGGCGTGCTGTCGCCGGTGATGGCAAGCGTCCCACCCTCGGCTTGCGGCGCCCCCGGCTGGCCGATCAGCGTACCCTCGAACAGCAGCGTTGACGCGCCTGCAATATTGACCGCGCCGGCGTCGCTCCACACCTCTTGGTTGATCAGCGTCACGCCGCCGTGCAGAGATGCGGTCGAGAGCTGCGCCACCTGGAAAGCGCCGCTGGCGCCGGACACATTGAAGACGGCGCCCGGCGCCACCAGAATCGGCGAGTAATTGTCCGTCAGCGTGATGGCGCCGCCGGCCAAGATCTGCCCGGCGACGGGAGTGACCCAACCGCTGGCGGTGTGGACTGGTGTGGGCAGCGGATTGATCTGGGTCGTGCCCGATACGTCGAGCACGCTATCGGGGCCGATGTAGAGCGGTCCCAAAGCAGGGCCGCTGCCGAAACCCACGGTCGCCCAGTCTTTGACCGTCAGCGATATGGCGCCGCCCGGCGCTGTGATGCCGCCGAGAATATTGGTCATGGTGTAGGAGGCGATGGAAACGCTGGCGCCGGGATCGGCGACAATCATCGCCCCCAGATCGATTTGAGCATAATCGCTGCCCGCCGGAGTGAGGGCATAATAGTTCTGACTTTCCTCGAGCCCGGCGGTGACGCTGAGATTGGTCGGGCTGAGCAGCGTTCCGGTCAAAAACCCGGCCGTCGCATAGGCGGCAGGATCGGCGCCGGTCGGCGCGCTGGCGATGGCGGCAAGATTGGGCAGCAGGTTCTGATGCGTGAGGCGGACGATCGCGCCGGCAGGCACTTCCGACTGCAGCACGGAGCTGAGATTGAAGCTGCCGAAGCCGCGATCGCCCCAAAACGTGGGGTCGAAATAGAAGGCGTAAGACGGCGTGATCGCCGGATCGCCGCCAATCTGAAAAGCGACCTGCTGCAGCGTCAGCGTCCCGCCGCCGGAAAAGCCGAGTGCGTCGACTGCGCCATCGAGCGCTAGAACGCCCCGCGACGGGACGGCACCGGGGATCGGCGGCATTCCCGCGCCCTGGTAGGTCTCCAGAGTGAGATTGCCGCCGCTACCGACTGGCGCGCCGCCGCCGCCGGTTTTGAGCTGGCCGTTCGCCAGGACGATCCCGCCGCCTTCGAGATCGAGCAGGCTGCCGGCGGCGAGCGTGATGTCGCCGGTCAGGTCGAGGGGGGCGGCGGTGGTGGCGACGCCGGTCGCCAGCGAGATCGATCCGCCATTGACCAGCGCCGTTATGCCTTGTTCCGCCGCCGGCGACCACAGCGCCTCGTTGAAAAACAGGCCGCTGACGTCGAGCACTGCGGACGAAGCGATCACGATGTCGTTCGGCGCATTGTCAATCATAAACGTCGCGATGCTGATGCCGCCGGCCCGCGCGGTGAGGTCGCCGTTGATGATCACGCTGCCGCTGGACAGGGTGATCGAACCGCCCGGCTGAACGGCCAGCGACGTGCCGACGTCTTCGGTGATCGAGGTGGGTTGCGTCGACAATGTGGTCGTGGCCGTGGCCAAGCTGATATTTTTGAAATTGGCGTCGTCCAGCGTCTGGCTGCTGAAGACGTTGGCCGCCGCGTAGACGCTGCCGGCGCTCGCCAACAGCGGCGACGCCATGCTGAAGTTCGCCGGCTCTAACGACGCCGCGAGCGACGACGGCGACAGCGCGCTCGGATCGCCGATCTCGATCGACTCGATGCCGGAGAAACCGAACGTCCCGTCGCTCGGCAGCGCGCCCGTCCCGACCTGCCACGCGCCGGCGACCGCGCCCGCCAGCACGGTCGAATCGAGAATCGCGGCGCCGCTGTTGGCGACCGTGGTGTTGGCCGCAGCTCCGTTGCCGCCGCCGACGCCGATGCTTAGCGTGCCGGCGGCGCCGCCTTGGATATAATCCGGCTCGTAATAGCCACGACCGATCAGCGGATCGGTGTAGATCTCTTTGACGCCCCAATGCGCATGATCGACGGTGAACTGACCGGCGATTCCGACGTAGACGACGTTGGGATTGGCGCTGCCGATGTTGGTGAGGCCGCCGTTGGCGCCGACCAATTCGGTGGTCTGGACCATGCCGCCGAGATAATGGAGGTAGCCGCCCATGAGGTTGATGGTCGAGCCGGACGCGCCGACGAACTCGTTCGACTGCAGATAGACGGCGCCGCCGTTGACCAGCAGCTGATCGATCGAGTTCTGCCTGAGATTGCCGTAGCTGGAGAGATTGGCGAGCGGCGTGCCGACCCAGCTCTCGCCGGTCTCCGCGTTCGTTCCGCTCGAGCGCATGTCGACGGTGACGGTCGCGCCATAGAGCGCGTCGTCCTGCTGCAACGGCGAGTCCGCCAGCTCGTTGCCGCCGAGCGTGACGGTCAAGAGATTGCTCGCCATCGTCAGCTCGACGTCGGGAATTCCCGAAACGTCAATCACCGCGCCATCTTCCAGCAGAATGCGGCCCGACCCCGGCACGGGCGGCGCGCTGGTGCGCGGGTCGACGAGAACCGCGGTCGAAGCCGCGATCGTCTGCCCCGGCGCATAGGCCAGACTTCCGCCCTGGAAATCGATCGCCTGGCCGATGATCTCGATCAGGCCGAAACCCTGCGTCGGCAACGGCGTGGTGAAGCCGGCGCCGCCCGCCGGCGTCTTGAACGGCGCCAACGACGTGGCGTCGCTGGCCAAGGTGACGCCGTTGGCGTCCGGCAGAACGGCCGTCACCGCCTGCGGCCCGAAACTGACGGCGCCGGTGTAGAAGGTGGCGTCGTATTCGTCCGCGGGGTCCAGGACGGGCGGGGTGGTGGCGGGGATGTACGCTTGACGTACGCCGACCTCGTACAGGCTTTGCACGACGATCGAGCCCGGCTGCTTCACGCTGGTGGTCGCCACCGCCACGCCGTTTTGTTGGACGGCGCCGCCGAGCAGCGTGATATTGCCGCGCGGCGTGTAGATCAGGCCATTGTTGATCAGTGCGCCGACCGGCGTGACGTCGGCGCCGTTGGCGTCGGTCAGCTCGCCGTAATTGGCGAAGCGCAGGAATGTCGTCGAATTGTCGTTGTAGCCTTGGGGATGGCCGGAGGAGCCGTCGGGGCCGTCTGGGTTCAAGCTGCTGTAGTTATAGTCATACGAGACCCCGACGCCGGCGATCAGCGCTGCCTGGCCGCTCGGCGCCGTGATCGCGCCATTATTGGTGACGTTGGGCGCGGCGATGACCGCAAGGCCCGTGCTGGCGAGCGTGATCGAAGCGCCGGCCGCGATCGTGATATCGCCGGCGCCCGGCGTCGCGCTTGTCAGCAGGATCGAGTCGGTCGCGAAATTCGCCGTATCCAGATCGCCGATGCCGCCGTTGAGGAAGCGGCTGTTGCTGGCGGCGAGGTTGTTGCTGAACAGATTGAGCGAAGACGCGATCAGCGAGCTGACGTTGATCTGGCTCGAGCCGCCGAAAATAATGCCGTTGGCGTTGAGCAGATAGACGCTGCCCTCGGCCTTGATCTCGCCGAGGATTTGGCTCGGCACGCCCGACGGATCCGAGACGCGGTTGAGCGCGATCCAGCCGTTGCCGGTCGAGGAATTGCCGGCGCTCTGGTTGATGTAGAGTTCCGTATTGCTGCCGATATTGAAGCTCGACCAGTTCAGGATCGCCTTCTGCGCCGTCTGCTGGACCGTCACCACCGTCTGGCCGCCGCTGGTCGCCTGGGTCGGCGTCGCCGCGTTGGTCCACGTCGTCACCGTATTGGCGACCCCATTGCCGGCCAGACCGCTGTCGGGCGTCAATCCGCCGGCGACGAGGCCGTTCGGCACGCCGCTGGGCGCACTCAGCGCCTGGTTGCGCGCCGCCGCTTGCAGGGCCTGCATGGCTTGGATCGCCTGCGCCGCCCGCGACAGCGAATTCATCGACTGCGCCGTCGCCGTCGCCGCCTGCTGCGCCGAAGTGATCGCCGAGGCCGCCGCGATCACCGTCGCCGAGGCCGTGGCGCCGCCGTTCAAGGGGCGCGCGTGCGCCGGCATGGCGTGGACCAGCAACGCCAGCGCGCTCACGCCGGCAAGTAGAGCGGCGTGGCTCAAGAGTTTGCTGGCGTGCAGGCCGGAGAACGCAGATCCACGGTCAACTACGTGGGTGCAGGCGCGACGCGACATTTGAGGCCTTTCAAGCAGCAAGTCTAATGCAACGAAGGATATCCATTTGTGACGTCACCGCTGGATCGGCGCGCATTTGGGTTGCGCAAACTCGGGGCGTCGGCGCCCGCGATCGCCGCGCCGACTCCCCCGAGCCGTTCCAGTCCCGCCGCCCTTGCGGCGAGCGTTCGCCTCCGGGCGAAGCATCGCAGACATGGCATGCCCTCCGTCCAAATCGTTCGTGTTCCCCAGCCTGACAGCCGGGAGAAGCGAGCAAGGACGATGAGATCCAGAGAGGTGAGCAGCGGCGATTTCGTCCCATACCCACTGGACGAGATGACCAAGGGCAAAGCGGAATCTTTTTTGTGACTTCTTTGAGAGTCCGTTTGAGAACTCTCATTTGTGAGCGATACGCCTGAGCAGGAGGCTTCCGAGAGCGACATGGATCATCGCTTCGGAACAGTCGATGCGCTCCTCGTAGTCGCGCACGAGGCGGCG
>Ga0181529_10005305_pt1 | contig 13561 bp, 9 predicted proteins | sample PEATcosm2014_Bin_36_FD_119763 | JGI IMG/M metagenome (GOLD analysis project Ga0181529, IMG submission 119763) | Peatland microbial communities from MTU Mesocosm Facility, Houghton, MI, USA - PEATcosm2014_Bin10_30_metaG | ecosystem: Environmental > Terrestrial > Soil > Wetlands > Peat | place... | reverse complement strand
TTGATACTGTCGGGATATACCGGAACGGAGTATTCTACTTGAGGAACAGCAACACAGGAGGAACAGCAGATATAGTCTTCGGCTATGGCAATCCCGGTGACATTCCTGTAGTAGGGGACTGGATGGGTCAGGGTAAGGACACTGTCGGGATATACCGGAACGGAGTATTCTACTTAAAGAACAGCAACACTCCGGGTAATGCTGACATTGTGTTCGGATACGGCAATACCGGGGATAATCCCGTAAATGGCAGATGGATCTGATAAGAGAAAATAAATAAATTTTGTGAGGGAATGAGAATACAATAATTTATTCCTGCCACCACCGGAGTGATATTTCAATGAATTTCTAGAGAAGAAATATGTGATACTTTCGATCATCTAGTAACATTCGGGTACCCGACACTCTCGGATTTATCGGAGGTATTACGAAAAATACACTGAAAACCTAAAAATTATTCTTTTTAAACAATGAATTTGGGTGAGGAAACAACCGAAGTATTTATATAATAATCTTTCTCCCCTGGAACAGTTCAGGTTGAGGCAGATATATTTTCAAGGGAATTTGTTCTAATAGTATGATAATAAAATCAAATGTCAGAATTATATGTTACTCTTGCGGTGTACCGAATGAAAATTTCTGTTGTGGGTGGGGGGTATGTCGGTCTCGTGACGGGAATCTGCCTCGTAGAACTTGGGCACGATGTAACGATCATTGAGATCGACCCAGAAAAAGTTTTGGGGATCAATAAAGGAAAACCACCTATCTATGAAACCGGGCTGGAAGAACTGCTTAAAAAAAATGCAGGCAGACGAATCCGCGCAAGTTCGGATTATGAATCAGTTATAGATGCAGATATCGTTTTTATTTGTGTTGGAACCCCGCCAGGACCTGAAGGAGATGCGGACCTTTCGTATATTAATTCAGCGAGTGAATCGATCGGTGTCTCTTTGAAACACAACACTTCGTATTGTGTAGTAATAGTAAAAAGCACCGTCCCGCCTGGCACTACGGAGAAAATTGTACGGCCTGCGGTTCTTCGTGCATCCCTTAAAACTGAAAAAGAGATTGGATTTGCGATGAATCCCGAATTTCTGCGAGAGGGTCGAGCCGTTGAGGATTTCCTTCATCCGGATCGTATCGTTATCGGTAGCTGTGATCCGCGATCAGGTGATCGGGTTGCTGAAATATTCACAAATATCCGGGCTCCGGTCCTCCGTACAGGACTTACTGCGGCAGAAATGATTAAGTATACTTCAAATGCGTTTCTTGCCACCAAGATTTCGTTCTCCAATGAAATCGGGAATATCTGCAAAAAGCTCGGTATCGATGTATATGAGATAATGAAAGGAGTGGGTCTAGATCCCCGTATCGGTACGCTCTTTCTCAACGCAGGAGCCGGTTTTGGCGGGAGCTGTTTTCCAAAAGATATAACGGCACTCGTTTCCGTTGCAAAGAGTATCGGTGAAGACCCCATCTTGTTGCAATCAGTTCTTGAGGTCAACGAGCGGCAGCCGCGTAGGATGGTCACGTATCTTGAAAACCGTCTCGGTTGTCTATTGGATAAACGGATTGCCGTCCTCGGGCTTGCCTTCAAGGATAATACTGATGATATCCGGGATTCACGTGCGATCCCGGTGATTCATGAACTTCTTGAGAAAGGTGCACATGTTGCAGCCTATGATCCCTTGGCAGGTTCCGCCATGCAGAAAATATTTCCCTCTCTTGAGTATGCATCATCGGCAGCCGAAGCACTCAAGGGGGCCGAGGGGTGTCTGGTGATGACTGAATGGCCGGAGTTTTCCCGGCTCGATAAGGAATTTGATTTGATGGCGCAGCCGGTCATTATTGAAGGACGGAGAATTCTTTCTCGAAAAGGGGTTGAGGGCATATGCTGGTAGGAAATTTTTATGTTGTGATCAGATATCTGGAGCCAGAATGAAGAAAGAGCAATTAGTGCACAAGGCAGTCATCCCTGCAGCGGGACTTGGCACACGGTTTTTACCAGTTACAAAATCACTACCCAAAGAAATGCTCCCCATCATCGATAAGCCTGTTATCCATTATGTGGTAGAAGAGGCTATTGCATCCGGTATTGATGATATTATCATTATAACCGGCAGAGGGAAACGTGCGATCGAGGATTATTTTGATGCGGCACCTGAACTGGAGATGCGGTTAAAAAATCAACACAATGATTCCACCCTCAACAGACTACGTGAAATATCGGAATTTCCTGTAATTCATTACGTCAGGCAAAAGGAGCCGAATGGACTTGGTGATGCAATCCTTAAAGCCGAAAACCATATTGGGAATGAACCGTTTGCTGTACTACTTGGAGACGATATTATCTCCAATTCAAAGCCCTGCATGGGACAATTAATTTCAGTATATTCCCGGTTTAAGTCATCGGTTATTTCGATAGAACGTGTGCCTCATGAAAAAGTTAGCAGTTATGGTATAATCAAGGGGAATTCAATCGAGCAGGATCTTATCAGAGTTGAAGATATTGTAGAAAAACCCTCCCCAGAAAATGCACCTTCAGATATGGGCGCCGTGGGGAGGTACATATTTGTCCCGGAAATTTTTGACTGCCTGAAAAATATAGTTCCGGGCGTAGGAAACGAAATCCAGCTGACCGACGCAATTCACCTTCTCCTTAAAGATCACCCCGTTTATGCATACAAATTTGAAGGCAAACGCTATGATACCGGAGATAAATTGGGTTATATTGAAACAATTATTGATTTCGCACTTCAGGATAATCATTTAGGTAAAGAAATTACAGAATATTTGCGGAAGATGATTTGTCCATGAAATGCCTTGTTACTGGTTGTGCAGGATTTATTGGAAGTAACCTGAAAGAACAATTGTTGAAATTAGGTGTAGTGTGCCACAATTAATGTCCATTTTGTTGACAGAGTTTATCTCCGCTTAAGGATAATTTCTTGTTTTTATTGAAATTGATTTCGTTGTGATAGACCGAGACCGGAGTCATTCAGCTCAGGATATCCTGCTTTCCCCGTTGTTGTACTGCCGGTCAAAATTCCAGAGTTCACATCTGAAATGGCTTAACGAATGGAATCCCTTGAGGGTGATAAGTTCTTGGTAGAGCAACTTATGATATCGTTCGATCTTGCCTCGATCTCACGGATTGTACTGCCTGCCGAAGATCAGTTTGATACCGTGTTTCGATGCTTCAGCTTTGAAGACCTTGGAGACGAATTGTTTTCCATTATCGAGATAAATTCACGTAGGATTCATCCGGCACGGAGCGCCCAACGAAGAGCGTTAATAACGGATGCAGTATCTTTGTGAATGTATACCTTGCTCTTCCCCCGATAACGTGAGTAGGCATCGGTAAAACCGGTGTCGTAGATCTTGCCAACTCCCCGGATACGAAATTGGAAACTATCTTCCTGCCACATGCTATCAACATGACGACGCTGGAATCGCTTGCCGGCTGGCTTGGGTTTGGCTTTAACACGAATGAGAAGGCCGTGTCGTTTGAGGATTCGATGAACAGTTCGTTATGAACAGGGAAGATCGAACTGGTGCTTGATACGACGAGCTTCCCATGCAGGATATTTCTCTTTAAGCCGGATAATTCGTCGTTCCAACACCAAAGATATTGCATGTGGTGATTGTTCCGGCCCGGTCTTTTTTTGCCGTAATCCCGCCTCCTGATCCTGACTATGGGCTTTTATCCCTCGTCTCACTTTCATTTCGGAGATGTTTTACGTCTCTCGATCTCTCATGCACTTCGTATCCCTTCTTCATAGAATACGATTGCTTTGGTCCGAATTTCCAATGTCACTTTTACCCGGATGCACCTGAGTGGTGATCTTGAAAGCGGATATAAATACTGTCACTATTTTAGGACAGAAACTATGGCTCTCTACACTTTGGTATTATCCAAAATTTGGGTTAATTTTTTCTTTAATATTGGATGCAATCGAGCATCTATCTCCCCGAAGTACCATCCAATGGAGAATGTGAGTATCAATATTAGGATTGCAGCCTGAAGCGAAACACAGGGCATTTTGAATATATTCAGCCATATCGACACAGTGATTGTGATTATGGGAACATGGATCAGATATAAACCATAACTATTGTCGCCGAGTTTCTCAAAAAATTTAAAAGTTTTATTGGACGTATTTAGATACCGATCAGAGAGAATGGTCGAATATATTATGGCACCAATTCCGAGAGCCAGAAAGAGAATTGTAACCTTACCGATGTTGGCATAATAAAATATTGGAATTGTGACGGCACCTAACAAAAACAGCAAAAATATGCAGTATATATGGTTTAGTAGAATTTTATTTTTTATCACAAAATAGGATATCGCCCCCGCTATGAAAAAGAGATTATAATATGCGAAAAAAATCGTCCATAATGTCGGAAGCATGGGTGTATTAAATCCATTATAAATCGCAGCGATTACAATTGCAGTCCACAATGTGATGAACCATACGAAATATTCACGAGTGGATTGAAATGTAAACAGAGCACAAACAAAATAAAAAAACACCTCATAAATGAGTGTCCATTCTATGCCGAGAGGATAGGTGATGTTTCCTACCGGCAAAAGTGACATACAGGCCAATATATTATAAGGTGGAATGGATCCAAAAAATATGAGTTTACATATGATCGTAACTATGATCGCAAGCCAGAATGCAGGGTATATCCTCACAAACCTCATCGGTAAAAAATTTGGGTAATTCGTGTCTACCATTGAAGCCATAAGAAATCCGGATATTCCAAAAAAAATAAAGACTGCACCTGAAAAAGCTATCCCGAAAATGGGAATATTCGTATAACTTGATATGTGGAACAAGACAATTGAAACAGCTGAAAAACCGCGTAATATTTGTAAATTAATATATTTCACGAAGATCCCCAATTTATTCCTATTAATGAGAGCTAAAGATTCAATAATAAACAAAATATACTAAACCGAGTTGTTCCTCCATCTCTAATTACACCTACTAATTTTAGAATTTTTCTGCATAATTAGTTTTGTAAGACTCGTTTTGATGATACAACGAAGATTCATCAAATTAACCTGTTTTGAGAATAAATTATACTACTATAATGATCTAAATGTATAATGATAAATTCATGCGATGTCTTGTCACAGGCTGTGCTGGCTTCATCGGCAGTACACTCACGGATTATTTATTACGCGAAGGGCACCACGTTATTGGTATCGACAGTTTCACAGATTACTACGCGCGATCAATTAAGGAGAATAACATTTCTGCTGCCCGCAAAAATCCGAATTTGATCTTTATCGAAGATGAAATTCAGAATATATCCAACTTCCCTGAAGTAGATTATATTTTTCATGAAGCAGCCCAAGCCGGAGTGCGGAACTCGTGGGGGAAGGATTTTGCAATATATTCCCACAACAACATCGAAACAACTCAGTATCTTCTCGAATCATACAGGGATAAGTCCATAAAAAAATTTGTCAATGCGTCCTCTTCTTCGGTATATGGCGATGTCTCTCTTCCTATGCATGAAGATATGCGCCTACAACCGGTTTCTCCCTATGGGGTGAGCAAACTGGCGGCAGAACATCTCTGTTATTTGTATTGGAAAAATTTTGGAGTGCCAACGGTTTCACTCCGGTATTTTACCGTCTACGGTCCCCGCCAGCGGCCGGATATGGCAATCAATAAATTTGTAACTGCAATCCTGAATGAAAACCCAATCACGTTGTATGGGGATGGGACTCAAACCCGGGATTTTACGTATATATCAGATATCATCGAGGCAAATATGCTGGCCGCAGAGAAAGGAGGGCCAGGATCGGTATTTAACATTGGGGGAGGAAGCCGTATAACTGTCAAAGAATTGATCCAAGAATTGGAAATGAATTGTGGGAAGTCTGCAAAAATTAGGATTGTCGAAAAACAAAAAGGGGATGTGCAGGATACCCTTGCAGATATCCGGAAAGCCACAGCGAAAATTGACTGGAAACCACATATATCTATCAAGGAAGGGGTCAGAAAATATATTGAGTGGTTTTTTCAGACTGTTCATTAAAAAGTGAGATTTCTCTTCTGTTCCCCAAAAACTCTCTTTATCCAAACAGAGCAAGTTAGGAGAAACTACTGCTCTTAAATATTTTAGTTGCCGTTTCACTTCTGTGAACTCAGCATTTCTACAGAGCTGTATTAATCCTCTTTGATAAGTGAAATGTAGGCATCCGACAACTGGTATTTATTCATGAAGGGTCGAATGATCTATCTGGATAAAGTATCGAATTTTCAGTATTATGAAGACGACTATCGATCTATCTTAAAAATGATAATATCTTATAGTGCATACAATTATCCTCTAAAAATGCGATACCAATATGGTTAAAATGATACAATACCCAGATTATCATGACTCACTTGTTTGTCCAGGTTGTCTTCAAAAAGGATCTTTATCCAACGGTTTTTTTATATGTTTAACTTGCAATCGAAAATTTAAAATTATCGATGGTGTTCCAATTTTTGTTAATAGTTCCGAAGAATATATAGATAAAAGAGGAAACACAAATCCAACAAACCCATATCCCCAAAAAGTTATTGATTTAGCTGTTAATAATCCTGATGCGTTAATATTAGATTTTGGTGCAGGTTGTCCAAGAAAAGAACATATGTTTAATAATATCTTACGCCTTGATTATGAACAATATTATAATACACACGTTGTCTCAACAAACCGGAATCTCCCTTTTAAATCGGAATCGTTTGATCATATTGTAAGTTTATCTGTATTCGAACATGTCAAGGATCCTTGGCACTATGCACAAGAATGTTATCGTGTGCTTAAACACGGGGGCACAATTATTGTTGATACAGCATTTCTCCAACCTGAACATAGCATGCCCTACCATTTTTATAATATGACACTTGAGGGACTTAAAGAAACGTTTAAAATGTTTAAAATTATTGATTTAGGTGTTGAACCCTATCAATCTGCAGGGACAACAATGAATCTTCTTTCAAATACATTTATTTCTATTATTGAGGATGGACAGAAAAAAGCTGAACTTGAAAAAATATTAAAACAAACTGATTTTGCTAATTATGATAAGTATATATCAAGAAATGATAAATCAAAAATGGCCGCGGGTGTCTATTTACGGGGCATAAAAGAATAATTTAAGAGCGTGATTACAATGGATTGTCCTTCCAACCATTCAATTTTTTTAAGAGCAAATGGATCCTTATCCTGCTGGTGTGATCGCGGTTGTTTAACGACACTACAGGATTTTGACCCATCTATTGATTATGCACGTGATGTATATCTCGGTAAACCATTTAATCATATTAGAGATAAATTAGACCAAAACGAATTGCCCTTTCCAAAAATCTGCGCAGAATGCATATCATTGGCGCCTCAATATTCATTTAATCCCGAATATAGATTAAATAAAAAAATGTTAACGTTACAAATAGAACCATCAATGTATTGTCAATTAGAATGTTCTGGATGTATACCAATGGAATCTAGGAAATCCATCCTAGAAAGAAAGTGGTGTGGACATTTAACTCTTGAGCCACTAATCGTAAAAAAGATCTTATCCGATCTTTCTTCGAACGGAATAAAAATTGATAATATTGATTTGCAGGGCCATGGAGAACCATTAATGAACACAAAGATAAACGATATTATTAAATTATCAAAGTTCTATTACCCAAATACCAAGATTTCCCTAACAACAAATGCAAATTTCAATTTTTACGAAGAATTGGCCAAATCTGGCCTTACTGAAATTACTTTTGCGATCGATGGTTATGATCAAAATAGTTATTGTGCTTATCGAAAAAACGGTTCATTTGAAAAATCATTTAAATTTATGTCCGATTTTAGTAATTTTTGTAAGAAATATAATCTCGAAATCAGACGGATCTGGAAATACGTTCTCTTTGATCACAACGATTCTAATGAAAAATTAATTTGGGTTCAGAAGATTGCACATGATATAGGAATTGATGAAGTAAAATTTATTATCACTAATCTAGGACCTAAATCACAAACAATACAGGATAAAAGCCAAATACCCATAACTTCTCCTAGTCCAGAAATAAACGTTGTAAATTATAAGTATTCGTTCGAACAGATCGAATCAATGATAAATTCAATTTTCAATCATTGGGAATCGCGAGAGTGGGCTCCATTACTTAGTAGTTTAGCTATGATCGAGGGAGCAATTTTAAGAGATTATGGGGGCTTAAATGACAATCTTCCTCAAGAATTAATCGATCCTTTAGTCAGGGTGAAACAAATAATAAAAAATCCAAGTTTCCATGAACATGGGGTCGTATCCTTGCGATTCGAAAAATTTTTAGACAAAATATGCGATAAATCTAGATAGTATAAGAACTTGCTGTAAAAATAATCTCCCTCTATTCTGTCATTGGCCGGTATAAAAATGCGTAAATTTGGTTGAATAAATTTATACGCTTCAAAGCATAAAATTATCAAAAATTATCATGATGATATGTGAGTAAAGATTCCCTGTTCGCTTTATTCCTTAAATCGAAGACTAATTAGTCATTGTAATATGTTGTTAAAATATGCTTTACCCATAAGCGGTAAACTAAAAGGCTATACACAAGTCGCCCACGTTTGCAGGTATCTGAAAGATGATCCCGAATTATTTTCGTTAAGATTTCCTTATTTAGACCATCGTTTAAATCGTACATGCATATTTCTTTTAAATACTCATGAAAATCATTTTTCAGCCATTCACTCATAGGAATAACAAAGCCCTGTTTTTGCCGACGATATATCCTGTCTGGAAGGATATCCTTAAACGCATCTCGCAAGATCTTTTTGTGTATCCCATGTTCGATCTTCCACGGAGATGGAAAATTAAATGCCATTTCTATCAACCGGTGATCCAGAAAGGGTGTCCTTCCTTCAAGCGCATGGGCCATGCTCATTTTATCCAACTTCATCAAAAGATCATCTGTCAGCCATGTTTTGATGTCCGAATATTGGCAAATTTGCAAAGGATCATCAAGTTTTTGGAGTCCTGCAACGAAGTTGGAATACCACCTTGCTGATTTACTATCCCTGAATAACTCTTCACGCGAAAAATCTTCAATCAGTTTGGAACGAATGGCAAAATCTGAAATAAGCGGAAAATTGCTGGAAGTTAGATTTAATTCATCATTAATAAATTTTTCATACGCTTCAATTCTTTGGGGATGTTGCGGAAGTTTATTGCCCCTTCTTCCACCAATAGAAAATTCCTGTAAATATTTTACCAGTCTTTCTTTCAATGTTGGAAGGAATTGAAGATTATCGCTTCCAAAATAATAGGAGTATCCCCCAAATATTTCGTCCCCACCTTCACCGGAAAGAACAACTGTGACGTATTTTTTTGCTTCACGTGATAACCAGAATAAGGGCAGCAGTGCCTGATCGCCCGATGGTTCATCCATACTTGCAATAACTGGGGGTAGTACTTCCCGGACCTTATCCTGATCAAATATAAAGTGATGATGGATGGTGCCATATTTTTTTGAAATAAGATCGGAATATTCAGTCTCATCATATCCCGTATCTTTAAACCCGATTGAGAATGTGTCCAGACAGCTAGAATTTTTTTTCATGAGGCCGGCAAGAATACTGGAGTCGATCCCACCACTGAGAAAAAGTCCCAATGGGACATCAGAGATCATTCGCATTCGAACAGATTCTTCCATCAATTCCCGGACTTTTACTAAGGCAGCAGAATATGATTCTATGTTCAATTTTTCTTTTTTTAATTCCCAATAACAAGTTATCGTAATATTTAACGTGGAAATATCTAATTCAAGATAGTGTCCTGGTAAAAGTTTCTTTACCCCCTCAATAATGCACTGATCTCCGGGAACATAGTGGACAGCGAGATACAGATAAAGGGCGGATTTGGAAATTGCAAATGGTATTGTTTTCGATTTTAAGAGAGCTCTCAATTCAGAAGAAAAGAGAAAAAAATCTTTGGTATGATAATAATAGAAAGGTTTCTCCCCCAGTCGGTCTCGAGCGAAGAAAGCCCTCTGTAGATTTCTATCGTAAATACAGAATGCAAACATTCCGTTGAGCTGTTTCAGCAACCCGGAAATTCCCCACTCCTCATATCCATGTATAATGACTTCCGTGTCCGAATTTGTCGAAAATATATGTTTTTGTTTCACCAGCTTCTCGCGTAACTGAATGAAATTATAAATTTCCCCGTTAAAAAATATCAGTATTGAGTGATCCTCATTGTATATTGGCTGATTTCCAGTTTCAATATCGATCACTTTTAACCGACGCATTGCAAGCCCGACATAATCTTCAAAATAAGTTCCTGCACTATCCGGACCTCTATGTTGAATTTCATTATTCATGGACTCGACAAGACTTTTATTTATCTGATTTTTCGAAAAAATTCCCACAATCCCGCACATACACAGACCTCAGCGCAACAGATTGTTTTGAACGTATTCATACTTGGTTCCCATTATTGAAAGACCGAACCGTTTTCTAACGCAATTGTTGGCGTTCTGTGCAAGGAATTTCATCAGATCCGGATCAGAAATTAACTCAATAATTTTTTCTTTTAAAATATCAGGTCTGGCAGGGTCAATCAGCATCCCACTTTTTCCATTCTCTATCATTTCCGGGATACCATAGACATTTGTAGAGATAATCGGAAGTCCGAATGCCATCGCTTCAAGAATGACACGTGGAAGAGATTCAATAAGTGATGAACATACAAAAATGTCCGACATCCGATAATAATTAAACGCTTCTGGGGTTTCGGGTATTATGTGAATATTCTCCTTATAATCCGATGACTTAATTAATGTCCTCAGGAGATCGAGATAGGAACTTTCTCTTCCTCCTACAATCAAAAAGCGGACGTTCATCTTTTGTGTTTGTGCTAAATACTGAATCGCCGCGTCAACAAAATATTTTTGTCCTTTTCGTTCACAGGTTGTACCAATGACTGAAATAAGGATATCATCTTTCTCATAACCATAATTCCGCTTCAGTTCATCCTTACTATGGGTGTGTTTAAATTGATCTATTTTGGAGACATTTATTCCATTGGGAATCACAACGAAGTTATTCTTGTACTCCAGTTCGGAATAAATATTTCTTGTAGCATGAGAAACAAATACGACTTTATCGACAATTTCAAAATAATCCGACTTGAGACCAGGCAATTCGTGGAAATAATAATCGCGTTCACTCTCGCGAATTATCCATATTATAGGTAATTTATATTTTTTTAATAGTGGTATTATTGGAAATGTCATTATTGTATTCAGATAAACAATATCAAAATGATTGTTTTCAATCTCTTGCAGAATCGGCGAATTTGTTTCGTTAAACAACCCTGGAATAACTTTTGTTAGCACACCGGATTTCATATATTCATTTCGTAACGGTCCATCATGAGGAGAAAATACAATACATTCGTATCCCTGTTTTATCATTTCATGTACTAACAGGAGAAAAGATATCGGACCGCCTTCAAAGTTGAAATTATGGGAGATAAAAAGTATCTTTTTTACTTTTGGTTTAATTTCAAAAAGCTCATTCCTTAGTGATAAATTGGGATTGTAATAGGGATCTCCACCGGATAGGAGATTCTCCCATTTTGATCTGAAGTTGTTCTCTTCCCGGGGGTTATCAATATTTTCTCCCGTTCCCCGTGTTTTTCCTTCAAAGTGGTATAACAAAACGTAAGGATTATAAACAATCCGGTACCCCTTTTTACGCAACTTCAAACAATAATCTACATCATTGTATGCGACTGCAAAAAGTGTCTCGTCAAATCCTCCCACCTCGGCAAAACAGGATTTTTTGGTTAGCATGCATGCCGCTGTAACTGCAGAGAAATCCCGTAGGACATTTGCATAATTTAGATATCCGCCATCACCATAATATCGGAGTTTGTTCGCATGTCCGGCAAGGTCGTTATTCAACCCTAGAATCACCCCCGCATGTTGGATGCGTTCATCCTTGTAAATTAACTTGGCACCGACAGCAGCGATGTCCTTGTCCATCTGCAGACAGCCAACGAGTTCATGAAGCCATGTCGGGGAAATAACCTCGGTATCATTATTCAGGAAGAGGATATATTCCGAATCCGCTTTTTTTACTGCAAAATTTATAACATTAGAGAAATTAAATAACGATTGATTGTGTTGTACAACCTCATAAGGAAGGGCATTTAAGAAATCTAGCGTCTCTTTTTCGGTAGATCCAGTATCTATTATGAGGATTTTGTAATTGGGATAGAGTGATTTTTCTTCAATACTTCTGATCAATGCTTTTAGTAAATTTACTTTATCTTTTATGGGAATAATTATGGTGACACATGGGTATTCATTAAATTTAAAATCCAATTTATAAATTCCACATTTGCATTTCAAAGCAAAATCAGGGATTAACACCGATGCATCTATACCCCGTCTTTTTATGGCCTCTTCAACTGCTAAACGACCCCGTTCCAAACTAGCAGGTTTTTCTCCGGAGGAGTATGCAGTCGATCCCTTGATACTCCTCCAATGATACAAAATCGAGGGAATATGGACAACTTTATTTGTTTTTTCTGTGGCTCTTAAAATATAATCATAATCCTGAGCTCCGTCAAATTTCGGATTGAAATGCCCAGTTGCTGCAATAATATTTTGTTTATAGACTTTGATATGGCTGATATAACAATACGAAAGCAATAGTTCCGGGTTCCAATCGGGTTTATATTGAAAATCGTAATGTGTCCCATTTTCATCGATTTTGTCATCATCGCTATAGATTATTTCTACATCTGGGTTGTCGTTTATCACCTTAGTGATTTGGAACAATGCAGTATCCGGCAGTTCATCATCATGATCAACAAAGGTAATATAATCCCCGTTCGCAAAGGAGAGCGCTTCATTCAGGTTTCCAGAAATACCCAAATTATGAGGGAGATACTTCACATGGATTCTTGAATCTTTATCGATATACTCATGCAATATGTTTCTAACGGCATCGTTAGATGCACCGTCGGAGATGCATAGTTCCCAATTCGAATATATCTGATTAATTATAGATTCAATGGCTATTCTCAACCATTTTTCATCACTGTTCCAAGTAGCCATGAGGATACTGATTTTCGGTTGGATCATAAACTGCTTGCATTCTTCAATAAGGAAATTTCTTTGGGATTCGTGTGCGGAATAGAGTACTGGAGAAGGAGATGTGCGAACCTTTTGTTTCTCTTTACGATATAGTCTATATTTTAATCCGAATCCATCTATTCCTTCATGAAGAATAATCCGTCCACCTTTTAATGCAAGATTATAATAGTGGCTTCTTCGGGTATTTTGAGGGAAACATCGTTCAATAATATTTTTATTGAACTTTGTTGTTAATTGCCAAGTTATACTCTGTTCCATTGACAAAAGTTTTTGTTCCTGGTCCTGAAGTTTTTGTTCCTGGTCCTGAAGTTTTTGTTCCTGGTCCTGAAGTTTTTGTTCCTGGTCCTGAAGTTTTTGTTCCTGGTCCTGAAGTTTTTGCT